>ERZ1370068.5847-contig-4852_pt1 | contig 17722 bp, 31 predicted proteins | sample MGYA00561227_ERZ1370068 | MGnify/ENA primary metagenome ERZ1370068 (study PRJEB38410, sample SAMEA6850437) | metagenome | study: Metagenomic assessment of the ecological functions of the soil: analysis of the soil microbiota associated with the...
CGTGAGTCTGGTCAAGGTCGGAGTCGAGCGAGAGGCATCACCACCATCACCATGGCGCGCGCCGACAAGCGCAACGCGCTGACCCAGGCGCTGTGCGACGGGCTCTACGAGGCCTATCGCGCCTTCGAGGACGGGCGACGACCAGGTCGCCGTCCTGCAGGCCGATGGGCCGGCCTTCTGCGTCGGCGCCGATCTCAAGGAGCCGCCGTCCGCGATGTGGAAGGCGGTGCCGGATGTCAGCCTACAAGCTCACCAAGCCGGTGATCGCGCGCCACCCAGGGCTGGGTGATCGGCGGCGCCATCTGCATGGTCATGACCTGCGACCTGATGGTGTCGGCCGACACCACCAAGTTCATGTATCCCGAGGCCAAGGTCGGCGTGTTCGGCGGCCTGATGCCGGGCATCGTGTCGCGCATGCCGCACAAGGTCGCCATGGAGCTGCTGCTGCTGGGCGAGGAGATCTCGGTGAAGCGCGCCTACGACGTGGGCTTCGTCAACAAGGTCGTGCCGCTCGGCGAGGAGCGCGCCGAGGCGCGGCGCATGGCCAAGGTGATCGCCGACTCGGCGCCGCTGGTGATCCGCACCTTGCGCGACTTCGCCAACCAGACGCTGCCGCGCGGGCCGGCCGAGATCTTCGTGCCCGAGCGCTACAAGCTCGAGCAGCATCGCCGGCAGCGAGGATCGCAGCGAAGGCGCCGCCGCCTTCCGCGAGAAGCGGCCGGCGAGATTCAAGGGACGCTGAGGAGCAGCACGATGGGCAAGCTGCTGCTGGTCGGTTGCGGCAAGATGGGCGGCGCCATGCTGGAAGGCTGGCTGGCGCGCGGGCTCGCGGCGTCCGACGTGCTGGTCGCCGAGCCGGTCGAGGCGATCGCGGCCCAAGAAGCCGGGGCTGCGCGCGTCGTCGGCCTCGTCGAGCGATGAGCGAGACGCCCGAGACTCGTCGTGCTGGCGGTGAAGCCGCAGTCGATGGATGCCGTGCTGCCCGACCTCCGGCGCTTCGCCGACGCAGGCGCGGTGTTCCTGTCGATCGCCGCCGGCAAGACGCCTGAGATATTTCGCCGGCCATCTCGGCGCCGCGCGCCAAGGTCGTGCGCGCCATGCCCAACACGCCGGCGGCGGTGCGCCAGGGCATCACCGTGGCGACGGCGGCGCAGGGCGTGTCGGCGGCCGAGAAGAAAGCGCTGCCACGAGCTTGCTCGAGGCCGTCGGGCCAGGTGCTGTGGGTCGACGACGAGGCGCTGATGGATCCGGTGACGGCCCTGTCGGGCAGCGGGCCGGCCTATGTCTTCCTGCTGGTCGAGGCGATGGCGGCGGCCGGCGCCAAGCTCGGCCTCACGCCCGACATGGCCATGCAGCTTGCGCGCGCCACCGTCGCGGGCAGCGGCGAGCTGCTGAGCCAGTCGAGCGAGCCCGCGTCGCAGTTGCGCGTCAACGTCACCAGCCCCGGCGGCACCACGGCCGAGGCGCTGAAGGTGCTGATGGCGGCCGACGGCATCCAGCCGGTGTTCGACAAGGGCGCTGGCGGCGGCCTCGCGGCGCTCGAAGGAGCTCGCGGGATGAGCCGGCACGGCGAGGCGGCGCTCGACGCCTTTCTCGGCCTGATCGCCGAGAAGGGCTTCTGCGCCGTGGCGTTGCGCGACGTGGCCGGCGCGGCGGGCCTCGGCCTGGCCGATCTCTATCGCCTCTATCCCGACAAGGTGGCGCTGGTCGCGGCCTTCATGGCGCGCGATCGATGCCGAGGTGCTGGCCGGCACGCCGCCAGCCAGACGATCCCGAGGAGACCGCGCGCGATCGGCTGTTCGACGTCATGATGCGCCGCTACGACGCGCTCCGCCCGCATCGCGCTGGCGCTGCGGGCGATCCGCCGCGCGCGGCCGACGCGCGATCCGCTGCTGGCGCTTGCGCTCGGGCCCGGCGCTGCGCCGGTCGATGGCGGCCATGCTGGAGGCCGCCGTCGCTGCCGAGCGACGGGCTTCAGTGGTGCGCTGCGGCAAAACGGCCTGCTGGCCATCCACTACGCCGTTTCCCGGGTCTTCGACCGCGGACGAGACAGCCGATCTGTCGAAGACCATGGCGGCCTTGGACAGCCGCCTCAAGATGGCTGAAAGGTGGGCTCAACTCTTTGATAAATATGTGAAATCGTCAGTCCGAGAACGCCGACGAGCCGAATTCGCCTGTCTCGTGAAGTTTTTGTGCAGCGCACAAAATTGTCCCTTGACTTGCTGCACGGACGCACCTAAATTGGCCCTCGTTGTGCACCGCAGCAAAGCGGTCAGCCGCAGGTTTCAACCGCGTTTTCGCTCTCCAGGAGACTCCCATGTACGCCAGTGGCGCCTTTCAAGAATCCGTTCGCCGACTTCGACTTCAGCAAGATCGCCGGCGAGTTCAAGCTCCCGACCATCAACGTCGAGACCATCGTCGAGACCGGCGCGCAAGAACTTCGCCGCGCTGACCTCGCGCCAACACCGCGGCCGTCGAGTCGATGAAGACGATCGCGCCAGCGCCAGGGCGACATGGTGCGCGCCGCCGATGGAAGACTTCTCCAAGCACGGCAGCGAAGTGCTGGCCGCCGCCACCGTCGAGGAGAAGGCCGCCAAGCAGATCGACTTCGCCAAGAAGAGCTACGAGGCCGCCATCGCCAACACCAAGGAGCTGGCCGAGCCTCTACAGCAAGGGCCAGGCCGAGGCCTTCGCCGCGCTCAGCCGCGCGCGTCGCCGAGCTGACCGACGAGGTCAAGGCCGCGATCGCCAAGAAGTAAGTCTCGATCTACGCGCCGATCGGTAGAAGGGGGCCGCCTTCGCGGCCCCTTTTCTTGTTAGCGCTTGGCGGCGCCATGAGCTGCAGATCACCTACGACGATTTCGCGCGAGGTCGACATCCGCGTCGGCACGATCCTCGAGGCCGCAGCCCTGGAAGGTGCGCGCAAGCCCGCGCTTCGGCTGGAGATCGATTTCGGCCCGGAGATCGGCGTCAAGAAATCCTCGGCGCAGCTCACGGTGCACTACACGCCGGAAAGCTTGGTCGGCCGCCAGGTCGCGGCCGATGGTCAATTTCCCGCCGCGCCAGATCGGCAAGTTCATGTCGCAGGTGCTGACGCTCGGCTTTCCCGACGCCGACGGCAGCGTCGTGCTGGTCGCGCCGGACAAGACGGTGCCGAACGGCGGCCGCCTGTTCGTAGCGCTGGCTCGGCGGCTCTAGAAGACCGCTGTGAGATCCCAGCCTGTGCCCGGGTCGGCGCGCGCGGCCGCGCTGGATGCCGACCAGGGCCGCCTTCAATTCCTCGGTCGTTGGTGCCAGGGCCGCCGTTGCCGATCTTGAATTCGCCATCCGTGCGTCGCGGACGGTGCCGATCGGCGTCACGACGGCGGCCGTGCCGCAGGCGAAGGCCTCGCGCAGGCGGCCGCTGCGCGGCGTCGGTCGCGCCATTGGTCGATCGGATAGCGCTCCTCGCGAACCGCGATGCCCTTGTCCTTGGCCAGCGTGAGCAGCGATGAGCGCGTGATGCCGGGCAGGATCGTGCCGCCGAGCGGCGGCGTCGACCATCGAGCCGTCGTCGAAGACGAAGAAGATGTTCATGCCGCCCAGCTCCTCGACCCAGCGCTGCTCGACCGCGTCGAGGAACACGACCTGGTCGCAGCCGTGGCGGGTCGCTTCGGCCTGGGCGAGCAGGCTGGCGGCGTAGTTGCCGCCGCACTTGGCGGCGCCGGTGCCGCCCGGCGCGGCGCGCGTGTAGTCCGGCGACACCCAGACCGAAACCGCGTCGGCGCTCGATCTTGAAGTAGGCGCCGACCGACGAGGCGATGACGATGAACAGGTAGTCCGACGACGGCTTGACGCCGAGGAAGATCTCGTTGGCGAACATGAAGGGCCGGATGATAGAGGCTGCCGTCGCCGTCCGGAATCCAGTCGCGGTCGATGCTGACCAGCTGGTCGACCGCCTCGAGGAACAGCTCCTCCGGCAGGATCGGCATGGCCAGCCGCTCGGCCGACTGCTGGAAGCGGCGGGCGTTCTCCTGCGGCCGGAACAGGGTCGCGCCGCCATCGGCGGTCGCGATAGGCCTTCAGCCCTTCGAAGACTTCCTGGGCGTAGTGCAGGACGGCGGCGGCCGGATCCATCGGGATCGGCGCGCGCGGCTCGATCCGCGCATCGTGCCAGCCCTTGGACTCGCTGATAGCGGATGGTCACCATGTGGTCGCTGAAGACCCGGCCGAAGCCCGGATTGTCCAGCAGCGCGGCGCGCTTGTCGGCGGCGACCGGCGACGGATGGGGATGGCGAACGAACTTGAAGCGACGTGGTGTCTTGGACATGGTTCTCTCGAAGTTTTCACTTGCACCACTGCGGGACGCAATTGCGCTCTCAGATCGGAATGCTGCACGATCCACGCGCAGTCCGCCCAGCGGCGAGTGCGCCAGTGCCACGTCGCCGCCGTGGCTGCGCGCCACGTCGCGCGCGATGGTGAGGCCGAGGCCGACGCCGCCGGTGTCGACGTTGCGCGATCTCGTCGAGGCGGACGAACGGCCGGAACACGTCCTCGTACTTGCTCGGGCGGGATGCCGGGCCCGTCGTCGTCGATCGTGATCTCGACCGAGGTGCGGCCGCGCATCGCGTGCAGCTCGCACCTGGTGCCGTAGCGCAGCGCGTTGGAGACCAGGTTGGTCAGGCAGCGCTTGATGGCGAGCGGCCGCAGCTCGACGTTCATGTCGCCGCTGCCAGCCGACCTCGACATTGGCGTTGTCGCGCCGCGCGCCGGCCGCCACGTCCTCGCAGGATCTCGGCAAGATCGACCGGCGCCGGCTCCTCGTCGCCCTCGCCGCGGGCGAAGGCGAGGTAGCCCTCGATCATGCGCTCCATGTCGGTGACGTCGTCGGCCAGCTCCTTGGTTTCGGGCGATTCGGGCAGCAGCGCCAGCGACAGCTTCATGCGGGTGAGCGGCGTGCGCAGGTCGTGGCTGACACCGGCCAGCATCTCGGTGCGCTGCTGGATCGAGCGGCGCAGCCGGATGCGCATGGTCTGGAAGGCGGTCGCGGCGTTGCGCACCTCGCGCGTGCCGCCGGAGAAGGCGAAGTCGGGCACGTCGCGCCCTTGCCCAGGGCATCGGCCGCCACGCCGAGATGCTCGATCGGCACCAGCTCGCGGCGCATGAACCAGATGGCGAGACCGAACAGCACCAGGGCCAGGCCGAGCTGGGCCAGCACGTAGGCGAAGCTCGAGCCGAAGGTCAGGCGCACATGCGGCACCAGCACGTCCATGACGTCGCCGTCGTTGAGCTGGATCTCGATCAGCATCTGGTCGCCGCCGACATTGTTGTCGATGTAGTAGGGCCGCTTGAGGTCGGCATCGAGCGCGCCCTGGACCTCGCGCGCGACGATGTCGAAATACTCCGGCTCGCTTGAACGGCCGCACGATGCCCTTGCGGAAGCTGACGTAGAGCAGCAGGTCCTGGGCGCGCGTGGTCGCAGGATCCAGGCGCGGTGCTGCGTCGTCGGGAAAGTCGGCGCGCAGCGCGATCAGCAGGCGCAGGTCGCGCACCAGCAGCAGCGCCAGGCGGTTGGTCACGTTGTCGCCGCGCTGGCTGTAGAACCACCAGGCCGACAGCGCCTGCAGCAGCAGCATCGGCACGACGATGATGATCAGCGCGCGCGCGAACAGGGTCTGCGGCGAATGCCGGTCGGCCCAGCTGGCGATGCGCTCGAACAGGTCGCGGGCGGCGCCGGCAGCTCATGCGTCGACCAGCCGGTAGCCCTGGCCGCGCACGGTGCGCAGGTAGCGCGGAAAGCGACGGATCGGGCTCGATCTTGCGCCGCAGGCGCGTGACCTGCACGTCGATGGCGCGCTCGTTGACGCCGCGCGCCGACGCTCTTGCACAGCGTCTCGCGGCTCAGCACCTCGCCCAGGCGGCGCGGCGAGCGCGCGCAGCAGCGCGATCTCGGCGTCGGTCAGCGGCACGCGCTTGCCCTTCTGCGTGAGCTCGCCCAGTTCGAGGTCGAACTGGCATCGGGCCGAACGTCACCACGCGCTCCGGCTCGCCGCTGGCGCCTCGGCGGCCGGCCTGTCGCGGCGCAGCACGCTCTGGATGCGCAGCAGCAGCTCGCGCGGCTCGAACGGCTTGCCGAGATAGTCGTCGACGCCCTTCTCGAGGCCGGCGATGCGGTCCTTGGTCTCGCCCATGGCGGTCAGCATCAGGATCGGCACGTCGTCGGTGCGTGCGCAGCTCGGCGGCGAAGTCGAGGCCGGTCTGGCCCGGCATCATGACGTCGAGCACGATCAGGTCGAAGTCGAGCGCGCTCGAGCCGCTGGCGCGCCTCGGCGGCGTGGCTGGCGGTGCTGACGCGAAAGCCGTTGCGCGACAGGAACGATTTCAGGAGCTCGCGCAGGCGCGTGTCGTCGTCGACGACCAGGATGTGCGGCTTGTCGGCCGAGGCGTCCATGACGCTCAGCGTCCGCCGCCGCGCACCCGCTTGTCGACGATCGACGCGTTCGGCCGGATCGAGCAGGCCGAGCAGGCACCTTGCGGAAGCCCTCGACCGAGTCGGCGCCGGTCTCGCGATAGGCGCGGGCGAAGCGCTGGCTCTGGCGGTCGGTCAGCTCGCGCTCGAGCTTCTGGCCCTTCTCGGTGAGCCACAGCCGGCGCTCGCGGCGGTCGCGCGGCCGCTCTTCTGCTCGACATAGTCCTGCTCGATGCAGGTCCTTCAGCACGCGGCGAGATCGACTGCTTGGTGACCTTCAGGATCGACAGCAGATGGCCCACCGTCTGGCCGGGATGGCGGCCGATGAAATAGAGCGCGCGGTGATGGGCGCGGCCCAGCTGGTAGCGCTTGAGCTGCTGGTCCGATTCTGAACGTGAAGTCGCGATAGGCATAGAACATCAGCTCGATGCCCTGGCGCAGTTCCTCATCGCGCAGGAACAGCGGATTAGCGGGAGGTCTGGATTCCACCATGCATGCAACAAATGTCGGTCTGCGCCGATTCTCTTGGACTGCGCAACTATAGAGCGGGCGCGTTGCGTTGACACCCCATGGAGGCCGATGTTACGGACCGCCGCCGCCGGTGGGATCAGGCCGGATCCTGGCCGAGGAGTTGCGGTATGCTGACGGTCCATCACCTGGGCAAATCGCAGTCCGAGCGGATCGTCTGGCTCTGCGAGGAACTCGAGATCCCCTACGAATTGAAGCGCTACGACCGCGATCCCGTCACCACGACTTGCGCCGCCTGAGTACAAGGCGCTCGCATCCGAATCGGCGCCGCGCCGGTGATCACCGATGGTGACCTAGTCGCTGGCCGAGTCCGGTGCGCGATCATCGAGTACATCGTCGCCAAACACGGCAACGGCCGCCTCGCGCTGGCGGCCGATCATCCTGACTTCGCCCAGTTCCTCTACTGGTTCCATTTCGCCAACGGCACGCTCGCAGCCAGCCACGGGGCGGAACATGATCCTGAGCCGGTTGCGCCTGGCCGAGGACAATCCGATCTGTCGCGCCATGAAGGGCCGACTGGACCTCGCGCTCGGTCTGGTCGAGGCGCGACTCGGCAAAGTGGCGTACTCTTCGCCGGCGCGCGAGTTCACGACAGCGGACGATCATGACGGTCTTCTCCGCTGACGCACCATGCGCCTGTTTCCTGCCCTTCGATCTCGCCCCTATCCCGCGCATCCTCGCCTACCTGCAGCGCAGTCGGCCAGCGCGCGACGCCTATCAGCGGGCGATGCGGAAGGGCGACCCCGACATGGCTCCGCTCCTGACCTGATCTGTGCCTGCAGCCTGCTGTTGGGCAGTCTGTCTTGACAAGGTCAGTATTATTGACCTATACTAGACAGATAGTTGTGCGTTTGATCGGTCCATAAAGGACCTATTTGGACATTATTGGGAGGAGCATAGCGCAATGTCCTTAAGCATGGATGATCGGCGACGGATTCATCTGGCTCGACGGCAAGCTGGTGCCGTGGCGCGACAGCCGCATGCATGTGCTGACCCACGCGCTGCACTACGGCTCGGCCGTCTTCGAGGGCGAGCGCATCTACGACGGCCGCGTCTTCCGCCTGGCCGCCCACAGCGCACGGCTGATCAATTCGGCCCGCCTGCTCGACTACGAGATCCCGTGGACGCGCCAGCAGATCGAGGAGGCGACGCGCGCCGTCGTGAAGGCCAACGGCCTGCAGTCCGGCTACGTGCGGCCGATCGCCTGGCGCGGCTCGGAGGTGATGGGCGTGTCGGGCATCGGCACGATCGGTGCATCTCGCCATCGCGCCGTGGGCGCAGGAGGGCCGGCTGTCGGTGCAGGCAGCGCGATCCGGCATCAACGTCACCATGGCGAAGATATCGCCGCCCGTCGGCCGAGTTCGCGCCCGGCCACGCCAAGGTGGCGGGCCTCTACATCATCTGCGGCATCGAGAAGGACCGCGCGCTGAAGGCGGGCTTCGACGACGCGCTGATGCTCGACTGGAAGGGGCGACCTCGCCGAATCGACCGGCGCCAACATCTTCCTGGTGATCGACGGCAAGCTGGTGACGCCCGACGCCGGAGAATTTCCTCGACGGCATCACCCGCCGCGCCGTGATGGGCATGGCCAGGCAACGCGGCTGGACGGTCGAGGAGCGCACGGTGCAAGCCGCAGGAGCTCGCCACAGGCCAGCGAGGTATTCCTGTGCGGCACGGCTGCCGAGATCGTGCCGGTGGGCTCGATCGACGGCCATCACTACCAGGTCGGCCCGGTCGCCCGCACCCTGATGGCGCGATTTCCAGAAGCTGGTGCGCGAGCCCGACTGCGAGGGCTTCGGCGAGTCGACGCATCTTGGCGCCGGCTGACCACTGGCGGCTTGACAGCGCGCGCTCTCTCTGCTTCGATGACGTCCGAGGGGTGTCCGGGCTCCGCCAGGGAGTCCGGGCTGAGACAGCCGGATGGGGCTGAACCCTTTGAACCTGATCCGGGTCATGCCGGCGAAGGAACGGGAGTTCATCGATTGAGCCAAGTCATCCGTCATTGTCATTGGCGCCGGCGTTGCCGGCCTCGCCTGCGCGCTCGAGCTCGCCGAGCGCGGCGTCGGCGTCGAGGTCGTCGAGCGCGGCCAGCGCGCTGGGCGAGGGCAGCTGCTCATGGATGGCGGGCGGCATGCTGGCGCCGTGGTGCGAGCGCGCCACCACCGAGCCGCGGGTCGCGACTTGGGGCGCGCCGTCGATCGCCTGGTGGCTGCAGCGCTTCCCGGCACGGTGCAGAACGGCAGCCTGGTCGTCGCCCAGCCGCGCGATGCGCCGGATCTGACGCGGTTTGCCGAGCCGCACCGAGCGTTTCGAATGGCGTCGATGCGAGCGGCATCGCCGAGCTCGAGCCCGATCTCGCCGGCCGCTTCCGGCGCGCGCTGTTCTTTCCCGACGAGGCCCATCTCGATCCGCGCCGGGCGCTGGCGGCGCTGGCCGAGCTACCTCGAGCGAGCACGGGGCGTCGCGATCCGCTTCGGCGTCGAGCTGACGCCGGCAGGCAGCGCCGATGCCGAGGCTCGTCGTCGATTGCCGCGGCTTGGCAGCGCGCGACGCGCTGCCCGACCTGCGCGGCGTGCGCGGCGAGATGGTGGTCGTGCGCTCGTCGCGACGTGTCGCTGGCGCGGCCGGTGCGCCTGCTGCATCCGCGCATGCCGCTCTACATCGTGCCGCGCGGCGACGGCGTGTTCATGATCGGCGCGACCACGATCGAAAGCGAGCGCCGCGGCCGGTCGAGCGTGCGCTCGGCCGTCGAGCTGCTGAACGCCGCCTATGCGCTGCATCCGGCGTTCGGCGAGGCCGAGATCGTCGAGCTCGGCGCCGACCTGCGGCCGGCCTTTCCCGACAACCTGCCGCAGCTGCGGCGCGCGGCCGCGTGCCTGCACGCTCAACGGCCTGTTCCGGCACGGTTTCCTGCTGGCGCCGGCGCTGGCGCAGGTGGCGATGCCGTGCTCGATCTCACATGTCGAGATCGGAGACCAGACCATGCGGATCTTCCTCAACGACGATCGCGCATGACGTCGAGCCCGGCACCCTGGCCGCGGCGCTCGAATGCGCTGGGCTATCGGCGGCCGCAAGATCGCGACCGCGGTGAACGGCCGCTTCGTCGCCGCGGCGGCGCGGCCCGCCGACCGACGCTCAGCCGACGGCGACCAGCGTCGAGGTCGTGGCGCCGATGCAGGGAGGCTGAGTCATGTCGCTTCTACGGCGTCGACCTTTCCTCGCGCCTGCTGCTCGGCACGGCGCGCTATCCGTCGCCCGCGGTCCTCGAACGCGCCGATCAAGGCGTCGGGCGCCGAGGTCGTGACGGTCTCGCTGCGCGCGCGAGGGCGGCGGCGCGACCGCGGCGGCCAGAGCTTCTGGTCGTTCATCCAGTCGCTCGGCCTGCGGGTGCTGCCCAACACGGCCGGCTGCCATTCGGTGCAAGGAAGCCGTGACCACCGCCCACATGGCGCGCGAGCTGTTCGACACGCCGTGGATCAAGCTCGAGGTGATCGGCGATGCCGACACCTTGCAGCCCGACGTCTTCGGCCTGGTCGAGGCGGCGCGCATCCTGTCGGAGGACGGCTTCGAGGTCTTTCCCTACACGACCGAGGATCTCGTGGTCGCCGATCGCCTGGTCGAGGCCGGCTGCCGGGTGCTGATGCCGTGGGGCGCGCCGATCGGCTCGGCGCGCGGCCTCAACAGCGTCTATGGCCTGCAGGCGCTGCGCGCGCATTTCCCCGACATCCCGCTGGTGGTCGATGCCGGCCTGGGCGTGCCCTCGCATGCCGCGGCGGCGATGGAGCTGGGCTACGACGCCGTGCTGCTCAACACGGCGGTCGCCGAGGCGGGCGATCCGGTCGCGATGGCGCGCGCCTTCGCGCTTGCCGTCGAGGCCGGCCGCGCTGGCCTTCTCGCCCAGCCGCTCGAGCCGCGCGACATGGCGGTGCCGTCGACGCCGGTGATCGGCAAGGCCGTGCTGGGAGGTTGAGCGTGCTCGATCCGTTCTATCCCGTGGTGCCGGATTCGGGCTGGGTGGCGCGCCTGGTCGCGGCCGGGACGCAGGCTGATCCAGCTGCGCATCAAGGACCAGCCCGAAGCCGAGCTCCGCCGGCAGGTGCAGGAGGCCAAGGCGGTCTGCGCCGCTGCGCGGCGCCCAGCTCATCGTCAACGACTATTGGCAGGTCGGCGATCGACGAGGGCTGCGACTTTGTCCATCTCGGCCAGGAGGACTTGTGGACGCCGACGTGAAGGCGATCCGCCGCGCCGGCATCCGCATCGGCGTCAGCACGCACGACCACGCCGAGCTGGAGAAGGGCCTCGCCGTCGATCCCGACTATGTGGCGCTCGGGCCGATCTGTCCGACCGCAGCTCAAGCAGATGCCGTGGGCGCCGCAGGGCACGGCGCGGCTCGCGCGAATGGAAGACGCCTGATCGGCGACCGGCCGCTGGTCGCGATCGGCGGCCTGACCCTGGAGCGCGCGCTGCTCTGCCTCGCGGCGGGCGCCGGACATCGCGCGCCGTCGTCGGCGACATCGTCAATCACCGCGATCCGATCGCCCAGGCCAAGGCATGGATCGCCGCGACGCAGGAGGTAGGCGCATGAGCGAACGCTACGCCCGCCAGACCGTGCTCGCCGAGGTCGGCGCCGCCGGCCAGGCGCGGCTTGCCGCGGCGTCGGTCGCTGGTGGTCGGCGCGGGCGGGCTGGGCTGCCCGGTGCTGCAGTATCTGGCCGGCGCCGGCGTCGGCCGGCTCACCATCGTCGACCACGACACGGTCGAGGAGACCAACCTCCATCGCCAGCCGCTCTACGCGCATGGCCGATATCGGCAAGCCCAAGGCGGACGGCGCGCGGCGCCGCCTTGCGCCGCTTCAATCCCGAGATCGCCGTCGAGGCCGTGGCCGAGCGGCTGACGCCGCAAAACGCGGCGCGCGCTGCGTCGCGCGCTGCCGATCGTCGTCGTCGATGCTGCCGACAGCTTCGCCGTCACCTACATCCTGAGCGATGCCTGCCTGCTGCGGCCAAGCCGCTGGTCAGCGCCTCGGTGATCGGCATGACCGGCTATGCCGGCGCCTTCTGCGGCGGCGGTCCGAGCTATCGCGCGCGTCTTCCCGACGTTTCGATCGAGGGCGGCACCTGCGCCACGCGTCGGCGTGCTCGGCACGGCGGTCGCGGTGCTGGGCGGGCTGCAGGCGCATCTCGCGCTTGCATCTTCTTCTGGGACTGCGAGCCCAGCGTCCTGGGTCGGGTGGTCACGTTCGATGCCAAGCGGTCAGCCTTCGGCGGCTTCGGCTTCGCCGGCAGCCCCGAGCCCGAGGCTATCGGTGCCCTTCATCGCGCCCGCGGCGGTGACGGCCGGACGATCTCGTGGTCGACTTGCGCAGCCTCGAGGAGGCGCCGCAGTCGCCGTTCGCCGGTGCCCGGCGTCTGCGAGGTCGACACGGTCGAGGCGCTTCTTCACGGAACCGCCACCGTCGCGGCGCATTGTCCTCTGCTGTCGCAGCGGCCAGCGGGCTCTCTTGCTGCGGCCGACAGCGGCTGCGCCAGCGTGGCGTTGCCGATCTTTGGCACTGGTGGCTTTGGGTTGAGTTGTCCAAGGAGGGTCGTCATGACGCTGCGCACGACCGACAAGACGGTGCTTGAGCATCATCCAGCGTCCTCGTGGCCGAGGAAAAGAAGCGCCATGCCCAAAGGCAACGATGTCGGACGCCGAGCGCGATCAATTGGCGAAGATCAACGTCGAGCTCTGATCAATGCTGGGACCTCTTTGCGTCAGCGCCGCGCGCTGCGCAGAAGTTCGGCCGTAATCCGGACGCAGCCGTGCGACCCGGCTCTCGATCGTGGAGAACTATCGCGTGAAGAGTCCGGACCGCGCGCGTCCCGCGGCGCTCGGCCCGCTGAAAGCGCAAAGGCTTAAGACCGCCAAGTCGATCCCTGTCGTGCGCGGTCGGGCGGTTGTTAGCGAGATCGGCGGTCTTCGCGCCGAGGTCGCAGGCTTTCAGGCCGAGCCATGGAGCCAAGGTGCGCGCCAGCTCATGGTCGACCTTGACGCCAATCGACCGGTCTGGCCGCTTTTTCTGACCTCATCGGGCGCTTCGTCTTGACCGCCTTCTTTGGGTGCGGCGGAGTTCGCGAGCATCGCAGGGCAGGATTGCGTCCGTGGCTGGACCAGCCAAGCGGGAGGGCTTGGGCATGCCATTTGTCGAGCGGCGTAGTGTCGTCGGCCGCATGCCGGCGCGCCTTCAGCGCCAGCGCACGCTGGTGCACCTGATCCGGAAGCGAGCCGCTCGGCATCACCGTCTCGCAGATCGAGCTCTGGTTTGTCCCGACCATCTTCGTTCCGGCGTATCGCTCATCCTCGCGGCTGCCTGGATTTGCACCGAGGTGTCGTCGCTGCTGCTCGATCCGGAGCTTGCTCACCGTGCCGTCCCCAAAGGTTGCGATCCGGGCTTCGATGCTTACCGCGGGCTGGCAGCGCAGGGCGCGCTCACCCCCGCGTCCGGTGAGAATCGGCTGACCAGAGTCGCTCGAGCAACTCAACGCCCACTGGGGCCAGCGACTGATCGCCATCGAGTTCCGATGTGTGTCGATCGATGTAGTAGGTATTGAAACGACGCGAGGCGATCACTGCTATGCCCTGCTCCAAGTAAAGTCGGTCTTGAGAAGCCCGCGGAACATTTCCGGGATGGTCGTCAACCTGCGGCCATAGAAGACGAATGCCGCCAGGACTTCTTCCGAAATCGATCTGCCAGCGAGTTGGCGAAAGCGTCAGTCGTGCGGCGCAACGAAGCGCTTTTGCACATGGTTTGGGCTGCACCGCCGGTTTCGCGTCAGGGCGACCGCCAACTGGCGCGCCGATGGGCACCAGCGAGCGGAACCTGGTCGACTTGGTCGGGTGCTGGCGCCGACATCCCACCATGGCGCGGAGTGCACAGATCGAGCGTGGCTCGACATAGGAGGCCGGCCGGGGAACCGACATCCGTCTCCTGGCCGATCACGATCTCGTTGATCGGGGCGCGCCGCCCGGGCATCGTCCGGAGGTGCGTGGAACCGCGGCGACTCTGGTGCACGTCGTCATCCCTGCTGAAGCCGCTTCAGGAGCGGACATTGTAATCCCAGATGCGGCAAAGACGATGACCCTTCCACGAATCGCCTGGAGACTCGGCCAGGGAAGCGACGTCTGTGTAAAGCGGATGCCCGGGCAGGCACCGCGCGAAGGCTGACAAGGCGGTCATTGCCGCACTTCGGCATGCTCGCAGCGGTTCCGGATCCAAAGGCACGATCATCCACGTTGCCGACCTGACGGCGCTGCGGTGGTCTGGTCCTCAAGTCCACGGCGTTGCCCGAGTTTCAGCAGCAAAAGGCATTGTCGCCGCGTTTCAGCGCGGAGCGTGAAGCGGCCCCTCGGCTGGTGCTCGGGGGAGTACCGAGCTCTGGCCAGCGCCATGCCCTCTGGCCTGTCGATATTCGGGTCCGGCTGGTCGATAGCGTTAGCGGGCCGTAGACGCCCTTTCGTGCCGGTCACGGCGGTCGCACGTGTCTCGCTGCGCCCAGAGGTCGCTGTTGGCGACTCTCGCCCACAAGCGCGCGTCCGTGGCGTCGCGAGCGTCAGCGTGATTGTTCCAGTGGGCGCCTGGAGAAATGACCTGAAACCTGGCGGCGAAATTTCCGGCCAAAGGTCGCGTAGTCCAGCAAAGCCGCTTCGCGTAAAGCGATCTCGCTGCCGGATGTTTGAGCCCAGTGTTCAGCGGTGCCCGGCGTGCAGGAGACGTGCGGCGTGATCCGCAAACAGGCCGATCGTATGCTGAAATGACTGCGGGGTGGAGTTCCCGCGCCGTAAATAGCTTTCTGAAGGTAGCGTGACGGAGATCCGTGGCCTCGATGGCCGCTTCACTGAGGACCGGAAAGCCGGATTGGTGGCATGATCCCTGATGATGCCTGCAGATGCGCTTGAACAACTTCTGTCTGCATGAGGGAGACGGAGCCACTGGATCGGATGGCGCAAATAGGGCGCCGATGAGATCGTAGATCGCGAGCTGCAGGTGAGCGTCGACCGGATCCGGATGGCGCATGGCGGTCCGTCACGGCATCCTCAACGAGTTGGAAGAGCAGTCCGGCCTGCAGGTGCGTTTCTCCGCGCTGCCACCGGCCACCCCTCCGGCCTCGATCCGAGATGGGAAATCAGCGCCCGGCGCGGCATATGCAGAGCCAGCCAGCGGCGCCCGGTTTCGGCGCCTCGTTGCCGAAGCAGGTCATGGGCCGCGCCTGAATCGATCGAGCACGACATCGCCCGCGGCGAGCTCCACGACATGATCATTTTGGGTCATCGCCGAGTTGCCGCCGAAGCCGAAAGGCCAGACAGTAGCAATCCATGCCATCGAGGCCGATATCCCGGTGCCTCCGTTCGACGCGTTGAGCACTGCAGTGGACACGTCGACTGCCTTTGAACCCGCATACGGTCTGGCGGGCGTGCTCCAGCCGGTGAACACTTCAAGGCCCGATGCTCCTCCGGATTGAAGTTCTGGCCTCACAGAGGTGCAGCGCACCAAAGCCCGCCATCTTCTCGTCGTAATCCAATGCCGGTGGGGTGCCGTGAGAACGTTGCCGTGCCGAAGCATCTGTGCCTCCGTTTTTGGGAATGCTCTCTGCTCTCGAGACGGACTATCCGTGCGCACAGCTAGGTGGTCCTGGAGGCCGCGAGGTGTCTTTCGCGAGGAGTTCCTTCGGGGGAACGCACGCCTGATCGCCGAGTGAGCCACCCCTCGGCTTTGACTGGGCGCGCATGGCGCCTAGGCGAATGGCAGGACGGCGCCGCATCGCAACTCGGGCCAAATGCAGCCCAGGTATCCGAGACGGACTCGGCGCGCGTCAGCGATAAGGCCGCCGCCATGAAAGCCGCCATGGAAGCCGCTCATGGAACCCGTTATGGAAGCCTGCATGGAACCGATCATGGAAGGCTCCATGAAACCCGCCATGGAAGCAGCGTTCATGCCGGAAATGGCGAAACCATCGCCGAAGAAGAAGAATCCTCCGGCGAAGAAGGCGGGGGCCGGAAGCCCCCGGGATCTGCCCAATAGTATTGGTAGGGGGACGGAGTGACGTCGATCACCTGCGCAGGCAGCGTGTGGACCTGCGGCGGCAAACCGGGCGTGTCTTGGGTGACCCGCCAGGAGCCATCCGGCTGTTGACACTCACCTGTCCGACCGCTTGCCGTTGCTGTCCTTCGACTATCACCGGCATGGTGAAGTTACGACAGTTGGGCGAGGCTTGCTCGGGCAGGGGTTGCGACACGACCTGCGGCGTCGAAGCGTTGGCCGTGGACGGCAGCGTCACGCATTCCGCGATGGCAAACGCCGCCGCGACACTCAAAGGGAAACGCAACGTGGACCTCCTGCCGAGAACTCCTGATGAAGTTCGGAAGCAACCGGACCTCGGTCGCCGTCCGGCTGGACGGCGGTGACCCGGCATTGAGACGGCCGCATGAGGCCGACATCACATTGTGGAAGCGTGAGGATCGGCAGCATGAAGGCGGGACCGTGTAGACTTGGGTGGGCAACCCTGGCGTCGTTTGTGTGATGCGCCAGCTGTCGTCCGCCTGAAGGCAAGCTAGAACCTCGGCTTGCTCTTGCGTGCCGCCGACGGTGATGGCATCTGATATTCGTGGCACTCCTGTGCAGCCTGCTGTGCACCCTCGAGGCTTGAGCAAGCCGAACATCCCAGAAGTAGCAGCAGACCTAAGGAACGCATGGGCGCCACTCCTCCAGCATGGCACTTGGTGTGCTCTCCGACCTGGCGCCAGATGCTCATTGGTGAATTCCCAACAGGTCACGTCACGTAGGACATGCGCTGGCCCCGGACCTCAACGCCGCATTCCATCCTCGAAGTGGGTGCGTGCATGCGTCAGAGCGCCGCACGATTGGCACATGGCCCTATCGCGGACGTTTGCCTGTACCGCGCGCAGTCTATGAAGCTGCACGCAGGAGCGGCTGACGGAATGTTGCTGAAATCAGTTTCACGCCAGCGACCACCATGCGCCACCGGAAGTCGTCGAGACCGACGAGCCCCGCCGTGGGTGTCGCTCGCGAGGTTTTCAACGACGCGCCGGCACCGCAACCCCTCGAAAGGAAGCTGACAATGCAAAAAGCGTGAATCCTCGGCCGCAGCGGCCTTCAAGTCCCGGCCACTGGCTTCCGGCTGCATGGGGCTCAACTTCGGCCGCGGGGCCAGGTCCCTGAGCGAGGAAGCTGCACCGCCCTCACCTCGCGGCGTCGTTCGAGCGCGGGGTCGCCTTCTGTCGAGCCAGCGCCGAGCTCTACGGGCCGTTTACCAACGAAGAGATGGTCGGTGAGGCCCTCCGCCCGTTCCGTGACGACGTAGTAATCGCCACCAGGTTCGGCTTCAGGATTGTTGACGGACAGATCCAGGGCCTCGACAGCCGCCCGGAACATATCCACTTCGAGGTCTGCGAGGCGTCTCTGGAAAGCGGCTCCAGATCGACGTGATCGACCTCTTCTACCAGCACCGCGTGACGATCCGAACAGCGGCGATCGAGGACGTCGCCGGCACCCTCAAGGACCTGATCGCGGAAGGGAAGGTCAAAGCATTTCAAGCTGTCCTGTCTGAGCCCGGCGCGGCGCGACGGTGCGGCGGGCGCATGCGGCGCAACCGGTGACCGCGCTCCAGAACGAATATTCGCTGTGGACCCGCGGGCCGGGAGACCGATCGGCATCCTTAATGAGCAATACGTAACTGAACGAAGTATCAA
>ERZ1370068.1437-contig-1133_pt1 | contig 17720 bp, 26 predicted proteins | sample MGYA00561227_ERZ1370068 | MGnify/ENA primary metagenome ERZ1370068 (study PRJEB38410, sample SAMEA6850437) | metagenome | study: Metagenomic assessment of the ecological functions of the soil: analysis of the soil microbiota associated with the...
ATCGTCCGAGGCTGCGGCCGGGGCCGAGATCGACGTGGCAGCTCGGCGTCCACCGAGAACCAGCGCGCCGACCGTCTGCTGGGCCTTCGTGCACGCCGTGGTGACCGTAAAAGCGCACGTCTTTCGAGGAAGACCTTGTCGGCGCTCAGAGCTTGAGCCCCTTGAGCCGCTCCATGGCTCTCGGCCAAGGCGCTGGCGTCGATCGTCAGCGCGATCCGATAGAAATCCTTCGCCGGACGGGCCGAAGCCCACGCCCGGGCGTGACCACGCACCCGACCTCGTCGAGGAGGCGTGCGAGGCGAAGGCGCGCGAGTCCGATGGCCCTTGGGCCGGCGCCCAGACGAAGCAGGCGCCTTGGGCGTCCACTTCCCAGCCGAGCGCCTTGAGGCCCCGCGACCACCACGTCGCGCCGCTCCTGGTAGATCGCGGCGGTACTGCTCCGGAGATGTCCTGCGGTCCCGTGAGCTGCGGCGATGCCCGCCTCCTGCACGGCCTGGAAGACGCCCGAGTCCACGTTGGTCTTGATCTTGCCGAGGCCGCGCCAGGTAGCGCGCGTTGCCGTCACGCAGAAGCCGATGCGCCAGCCGGTCATGGAGTAGGTCTTGGAGAGCGAGTGGAATTCGACGCCCACGTCCATCGCGCCCGGCGTCTCAGAGGAAGGAGGGCGAGCTTGTAGCCGTCGAAGCGGAGCTCGGTGTACATGGCGTCGTGGCAGACGATGATGCCGGTGCCTGCGCGCGAACGCGACCACCTTGGCGAAGAACTCGGGGGTCGCCACCGCCGCGGTCGGGTTGTTCGGGTAGTTGAGGTACATGAGCTTGGCCCGGCTGCGCCACGTCCGCGGGGATCGCGTCGAGGATCCGGCATGAAGCCGTTCGCGCGGCGGAGCGGCATGAAGTGAACGTCGCCGCCCGCGAACCACGTCCCGCCGCGTAGACCGGGTAGCCGGGGTCCGGCACCAGCACCACGTCGCCCGGGTTCGACGAAGGCGAGCGGCATGTGGCGCGGTGCCCTCCTTCGGAGCCGACGAGCGTGAGCACCTCGGTCTGCGGATCGAGCGTGACGCCGAAGCGCCGCTGGTACCAGTCGGCGACGCGCGGCGCGGAAGGTGGAGCGAGCCCTCGTAGTCGGGGTAGCGGTGGTTCGCCGGCGTTGTCGGCCGCGCGCTTGAGCGCCTCGATGATGTGCGGCGGCGTCGGCAGGTCCGGGTCGCCGATGCCCATGTCGATCAGATCCGACGCCGCGGGCGCGCGCCTCGCGCTTGTTCTTGTCGATCTCGGCGAAGAGGTACGGGGGCAGCTTGGCCAGCCGGCTCGGCCAGCGGCGAAGCTGGGCGACGAGGGGATGGGGTCGGGGGCTCAGCTCACCGTGGTTCTCCTGGAGTTCGGATGACGGGGTTCTTGAGGCTGCCGATGCCGTCGATGCGCACCTCGACCCGGTCGCCGGGCTCGGAGCGGGCCCGACGCCGGCAGGGCGTGCCGGTGGCGATGACGTCGCCGGGCAGGAGCGTCATGACCGCCGAGACGCGCGGCGACGATGTCCTCGACCGGGAAGATGAGGTGCTTGGTGTTCGAGGCCTGGCGCCGCTCGCCGTTGACCCAGGTCTCGAGGTCGACGCCGTTGGGATCGATGTCGGTCGCGATGCACGGCCCCACCGGGCAGAAGCTGTCGAAGGCCTTGGCGCGCGTCGGCTGGCCGTCGCGCACGCTGGAGGTCCCGCGCGGTGACGTCGTTGAGGCAGGTGTAGCCGAGCACGTACTCGCGCGCCCGCTCCGGCCGGCACGTGGTGGCAGCGCTTGCGGATCACGATGGCGAGCTCGCCCTCGTAGTCCACCCGGCTCGACTGGGGCGGGAAGACGATCGGGTCGTCCGGCCCGCAGAGCGCCGACAGCGGCTTGAGGAAGATGACGGGCTCCGCGGGCACCGGCACGGCTCATCTCCTCGGCGTGGTCGCGGTAGTTGAGCCCGACCGCCACGATCTTGGAAGGCACCACGGGCGCCAGCAGCACCGCCTGCTTGACCAGGTAGCGCTTCCGCGCCTTCTTGAAGGTGCCGTAGCGGCGTGCCCGAGTACTCGACGATCTGGGTGCCATCGAGGACGCCGTAGCGCGTCTTGCCCGCCGCCTTGAACCGGACGATCTTCATGCCGCCAGCCTTCCGATCCCCTCTCCCCGTGAGGGAGGAGGGGGCGGGGTGAGGTGGGGCGGCTCGGATGTCCCTCACCCTGGCCCTCTCCCAGAGGGGCGAGGGATCATAGTGCGTCCGGCCGTCATTTGAGTTGGAGGACGTCCTGCATCGAGTAGAGTCCCGGCAGCTGGCCTGCGATGAACCGGGCGCGCGCGCGGAGCGCGCCGCGGACGAAGGTGTCGCGGCTCTGCGCAGCGATGGGTCAGCTCGAGCCGCTCGCCCAGCGCTGCCGAAGCGTCACCGTGTGCTCGCCGACCACGTCGCCCGAGCGGATCGAGCGGATGCCGATCTCCTGCTGCGGTGCGCTCGCCGGGCAGGCCGTGGCGGCCGTACACCGCCCGCCTTCGTCAGATCGCGGCCCGAGGGCCTCGGCCACGACCTCGGCCATGCGAGCGCGGTGCCGCTGGGAGCGTCCTTCTTGAAGCGGTGGTGGACCTCGGTGATCTCGACGTCGTAGTCCTCGCCCAGCAGGCGGGCCATGTCGGCCAGCACGCGGAACGCGACGTTGACGCGCCACGCTCATGTTGGGCGAGAGCATGATGGGGATCTCGCGCGCCGAGCCGCTCGATCTCTTCACGCTGCGCGGCGGCAAAGCCGGTGGTGCCGATGACGGCGCGGCCGCCCCGCCGCGCGGCCATGCGCAGGTGGCCCAGGCTCGCGTCGGGGACGGAGAACTCGATGAGGATGCGATCGCGGCCGAGCACGCCCTCGGGATCGGCGGTGATCGGGACGCCGACCTTGCCCACGCCCGCCACCTCGCCGCGCGTCCTGTGAGGAGCGCGGGTGGCCCGGGGCCTCGAGGGCGCCCACCAGGCGCAGCTCTTTCTCCTCCTGGACGCAGCGCGACGAGACGACGATTGCCCATCCGGCCGGCGGCGCCGGCGATCGACGACATCAGCCATCGCGGGGCTCAGCCCTTGATGAGGCCGTGCTGGACCAGGATGGCCCGGAGCCGCTCCCGGTTGCGCCGCGCCCATGCGGCACATGGGCAGGCGGAACTCCGGCTCCGAGCATCCCCATCATGCCCATGGCTTCCTTCACGGGGATGGGGTTGGTCTCCATGAACACCGCGCGCGACGAGCGGGAAGAGCTTGAGGTGCAGCTCGCGGGCCAGCTTCCAGTCGCCGGCCAGCGCGGCGTGGGTCATCTCCGCGGTCTCGCGCGGCACGAAGTTGGCGATGACCGAGATCGACGCCGCGGCCGCCGACCGACATGAGCGGGCAGGGTGATGTTGTCGTCGCCCGAGAGGACGCTGAAGTCCGGGCCGCACGCGAGGATGACCTGGGTCATCTGGTCGAGCGAGCCGGAGGCCTCCTTGACGCCGACGATGTTGCGGGCAGTCCTTGACGAGGCGGACCAGCGTGTCCGTCTCGACGTTGACCGCGGTGCGGCCCGGCGATGTTGTAGAGCGAGGATCGGGATGTCCACCGCGTCCGCCACCGCGCGGAAGTGGCGGTAGAGTCCCTCCTGGGTCGGCTTGTTGTAGTACGGGTTGACCACGAGCGCGCCCGGTGGCGCCCGCCTTCTTGGCGTGCGTGGTCAGGTCGATCGCCTCGGAGGTCGCGTTGGAGCCGGTGCCCGCGATGACGTGCCAGCCGTCCGCGCGCCGCCTCGACGACGATCTCCACCACGCGCCTGTGCTCGTCGTGGCTGAGCGTGGGCGACTCGCCCGTGGTGCCGCACGGCACGATGCCGTCCGTGCCCTGCGCCACGTGCATCTCGACGAGCTCTCTGAGCTTGGCCTCGTCCACCTTGCCGCCGCGGAACGGGTGACGAGCGCGACGATGGATCCCTGGAACATGGGGCGCATGGCTGAAGCCCTCCGTTGCTCAGCTGCATGTCCGGGAGGAAAAGTCGTTTCACTCTAGCACTACAGGCGGAACCACTTCAAGCGTTTGCAAGCCGATGCGATACTATGGCGGCTCGGCCGGATGCGGGCCGCGAGCTCCGGTGCACGGCCAACCCGCAAGGAGGATCCGCATGAGCGGCACACGGGCGCCCGGCTGGCCCAAAGGGCTCACGGCCAAGATCGCCGCCGCAGGTGCGCGAGCGCTTCGGCACGCCCTGCTACGTCTACGATCGCGCCGCGCTCGAGGCGGCGGCCCGCGCAGGCGCTGCGCCTTCCCGGCGCCGTTCGGCCTCACGCTGCGCTACGCGATGAAGGCCAACCCGAGCCACGGCATCCTGGCGCTCTTCCGCGACCTGGGCCTGCACGTGGACGCCTCGAGCGACTTCGAGGTGGAGCGGGCGCTGCGGGCCGGCTTCCCGCCCGAGCGCATCCAGCTCACCTCGCAGATGCCGTCGCGGCGGCTCGCGCGAGCACCTGCGCGCGCGGCGTGCTCTTCAACGCCTGCTCGCTCCACCAGCTCGAGGAGTTCGGGCGCGTCGCGCCGGGCGGCGAGGTGTCGGTGCGGATGAACCCCGGGCTCGGCAGCGGGTCCACCAAGCGGACCAACACCGGCGGGCCCGGCCTCGAGCTTCGGCATCTGGCACGAGTACCTGGACGAGGTCACGGCCGCTGGCCGCGCGCCACCGCCTGCAGGATCACGCGGCTGCACACCCACATCGGCTCGGGGACGGATCCGGAGGTCTGGAAGCGCGTGGCGCGCATGACGCTCGACCTCGCGGCCCAGCTCCCCGACGTTGGCGATCGTGAACCTGGGCGGCGGCTTCAAGGTCGGGCGCATGCCCGAGGAGCCGAGCGTGGACCTGGCCGACGTCGGCGCGCACGTGCCGCCGCGAGCTCGAGGGCTTCCGCGAGCGCGACGGCCGCGGCGCTGCACCTCGAGATCGAGCCCGGCACCTTCCTCGTCGCCAACGCCGGCGCCATCGTCGCCTCCTGCATCGACGTGGTGGACACCGGGCGCCGACGGCTACCTCTTCGCGAAGCTCGACGCCGGGCATGCCGGAGGTGACGCGCCCGTCGCTCTACGGCGCGCAGCACCCGATCGACGTCCTGGCCGACGGGCGCGAGCAGGCGGCGGTGGTCTTCGTGGGGCCCTGCTGCGAGTCGGGCGACATCCTCACTCCCGCGCCGGGCGATCCCGAGGCGCTGGCGCCGCGCTGGGTGCCGCGCCCGCGGATCGGCGACCTCGTGGTCGTCGGCGGCGCCGGCGCGTACTGCGCCGCCATGGCCACGATCAACTACAACTCCTACCCGCAGGCCCCCGAAGTCATGCTCGAGCCCGACGGCTCGCTCACGCCTCCTGAGACGCCGCCAGACCCAGAGCAGGTCTGGCAGAACGAAGTCTAGGCAGAAAGCTCCTAGCGCGACGCAGGTCGTCGAGAAGGGTCCAGATGCGAGGCGGCGCCCGAAGGCCGCAGGCGAGGCGTACTCCCTGTACGTTGAGCCTGGGGCCGAGGGCGCCCCAACAGTCCTAGATGGCGCAGATGGCCCTTATCGGCGACCCGCTAGGGACGGTGACGGAGACCTCGTTGGAGCGCGCGCTCTCGTTGGCCTTCCGCGCGCGGTCCAGCGCGGTGACGGCGTAGCGGTAGCGTCCGGCCGACTGCACGTCGCGATCCGTGATACACGCGTGGTGATCGGCTGCAGTGGTGGCGATCCGGATGAAGTCGCCGGTCTCCCTCGGCGCGGTACACCGCGTAGAGCGCCACGTCCTCCTCCGGGCTCGCGTTCCACGCCAGCCTCACGCTTCCCGCCGCCGGGATGGCGACGAGCCCGGTGGGCGCCGAGGGCGGCGTCGTGTCCACCGGCGTGGCGGCGACCGCCGCCGAGGTCGGCGCCCAGCGCCGTGCCCGCCGGATCCACGCGCACGGCCTGGACGGCGTAGCGGTAGGTCGGTGTCGTTCTCGACGTCCGGTGTCGGTGAAGCTCGTGCCGCGCGATCGGGCTCGGGCGTGACTCGGCGCCAGGGCGCCCTCGCCCGCCGCGCGGAGCACGACGTAGCGGAGCTCGCCCGTGGCCGGAGACCCGTCGATGAAGCGAGCGTCGGCGCGCTGCCACGTGAGCCGCGACCTCCTTGTCCCCGGGCTGCGCGGCCAGGCCCGAGGGCGCCGCCGGGGCCGCGAGGAAGGTGACGACGAGCCGCTGCGACGGCGGGCTCGAGCGCCCGATGCGCATCCTCGGCCGGTGACCACGTAGACGTAGCGCCGCCCGAAGCTGAGCCCCGCGCTGTCCGCGACGCTCACCGCCCGCCGCCCTGGAGCTGGACGCCGGCGGGCGGAGCGGCGTCGAGGGCGGATGCGCGCGATCTCGTCGTAGCCCACCACCCGATCGCCCGGAGAGCATGGCCGGCTTGGGCGCCGCGTCCGGCGCCTCGTCGCGCCTGAACAGTCGCACGAGCGCCAGCGTCGCGCAGCCGCGAGCCGTCGGCTCGCGCGCGCGGGTTCGCGCCAGCTGACCACGATGGCGCTGCTCCGTCGACCGACGGCGCGCAGCGTCGGGCGGCGGAGCGCAGGCGCGCGCGCTCCGGCGCCACGATCGGCGCCTTCTTGCCGCAGCCGCCGAGGGCGAGGGCCGCGACCGCGAGGCCGATGGCCACGACCGCGCGTCGCGACGGGCGACTCACCGCTGCGGTCCCTGCGCGATCCGCCCTCGCGCCTGGGCGAGCGCGCGGGCGACCGCCTCCGGCGCCGTGCCGCCGGTGACCGCGCGCGCTCGCAGCGAGGCCTCGACGGTCAGCGCCGCGTGACGTCGCTTCTCGATGAGCGGCGAGAACCGCCGGAGCTCCTCGAGCGAGAGCTCGCCGAGCTCCTTGCCCTCGCGCGATGCCGTGGCGGACGGTGCGCCCCACGATCTCGTGGGCCTCGCGGAACGGCAGGCCCTTGCGCACGAGGTAGTCGGCGAGGTCCGTGGCCGTGGAGTAGAAGCGCGCCCGCGGCCTCGCGCATGCGGTCGACCCGGAAGGTCAGGCTCTCGAGCATGGGCGGCAGCACGCGCGAGCATCGCCTCGAGCGTGTCCACCGTGTCGAAGAACGGCTCCTTGTCCTCCTGCATGTCGGAGTTGTAGGTCAGCGGCAGCCCCTTCATCGTCGGTCAGCACGGCCGATCAGGTTGCCGTAGAGGCGGCCCGTCTTGCCGCGGATCAGCTCGGCCACGTCCGGGTTCTTCTTCTGCGGCATGATCGACGAGCCCGTCGCGAAGGCGTCGGAGAACTCGACGAAGCCGAACTCGGCGGTGGCCCAGAGCGTGAGGTCGGCGGCCGAGCCGCGAGCAGGTGCATGCCGAGCACGGCCGCCGCGCGCCAGGAACTCCGACGACGTAGTCCCGGTCGGCCACGGCGTCCATGCTGTTGGAGCTGGGCGCGGCGAAGCCCAGGTCGCGGGCGAGCGCCTCGCGGTCGATGGCGAAGGCCGGCGCCGGCCAGCGCGGCCGAGCCCAGCGGCAGGACGTTGACGCGCCGGCGCGCAGTCGGCGAAGCGCTCGCGATCGCGCTGCGAGCATGCAGACGTAGGCGAGGAGGTGGTGGGCGAGCAGCACCGGCTGGGCGCGCTGCAGGTGCGTGTAGCCGGGCATCGGCGCCGTCGCGGTGCCGCTCGGCCTGGTCGAGGAGCGCCGACTGCGCGGCCGCCAGCGCCGCGTCGAGGTCGCCGAGCACGTCGCGGAGGTAGAGGCGCTCGTCGAGAGCGATCTGGTCGTTGCGCGAGCGCCCCGTGTGGAGCTTCCCGCCCACCGCGCCCGCGATCTCGATGAGACGGCGCTCGATGTTCATGTGGATGTCTTCGAGCTCCCGGCGGAACGGGAAGCGGCCGCTCTCGAGCTCCGCGCGCACGGCCTCGAGGCCCTTGTCGATGAGCCGCGCGCTCCGCGGCGTCGATGAGCCCGGCGCGCTCGAGCGCCCGCGCCCACGCGGCGCTGCCGCGAATGTCGTGGGGCCAGAGCCGCCGGTCGAAGGACAGCGAAGACGGTGAAGGCCTCGGCCGCGGGATCGGCCCCTGCCGTGAAGCGGCCGCCCCAGGGCTTGCCTGAGCCCGGGGCCGCCGGCGTCGGTCACGAAGCGCCGGCCTCGCCGCGCTGGGCCGCCGCGGGACCGTCGGCGTCGGAGCAGCGCGGCGATGTGGCTCATGATCCGCCGCGTGATCTCCTCGCGGTCGGCGTGGCTGCACGCGGCGGCGGCGCGTCTGGTGGAAGTGCAGCGGCTGGCCGAAGCGGACGGCGAGCGGCCGGCTGCGCGGGATGTAGAAGCGGCGACCGGCCAGCGCCTCGTAGGTGCCGCTGATCGCCGCGGGCACGACGGGCACGCCGCGCGCAGGGCGATCATGGCCGACGCCCGGCTGCCCCGATACGAGCCGCCCCTCGCGGCTGAACGGGCCCTCGGGAAAGATCCCGACGACGCCGCCCTGCTCGAGGGCGCGGAGGGCGCGCTTGATGGCGCCCGGGTCGGGCCGCTCGAGGTTGACCGGGATCGAGCCGATGCCGCCGGTGAAACGGCGGATGCAGCGGGCTCGCGTGGAAGACGCGCGGCATGACGAGGAACGCTGATGGGCCGCGGCACCGCGACGCCCAGCACGACGCCGTCGAGGTAGTTGTGGTGGTTGGCCGCCAGGATGAACGGCCCGCTCGGCGGGCAGGCGCTCGAGCCCCGAGACCTCGAGGCCGAAGATGGAGCGCAGCACGGGCGCGCAGCCGCCGCGCAGGAACTGGTAGAGAGCGGGAAGCGGGGCGCCGCGGGCGGGCGGCGGGCACTCCCGCCGCCGCCGGCAGAATTCCCAGAGTGCTCGATTCGTCGCCCGGCGCCATGCTGTCGCCGTTTATAGCACCGAGACCCGTGACTGACAAGGCGCGGATCCCCGGGCGCCGGTCGCGCGGCGTCAGTGGGGCCTGGCGAGGCGATACCGCGCCACCGCGTCGTTGTGGTCCGTCGAGGCTCTGCGAGAACTGGTGGCGCCGGTCGTCCAGCGCGACGAAGTAGAGGTAGTTGACGCGGCGCCGGGTGGAGCCGCCGCCTGTATGGCCGGCAGCCCGGGCTGGCGATGGGCCCGGCGGCAGGCCGACCCGGCGATAGGTGTTGAAGGGATGATCCGACCTGGAGATCGGCGCGGCGTCAGCGCCTGGCGGCTCTTGCCGACGGCGTACTGCACCGTCGGGATCGGCCTGGAGCGGCATGTCGCGCTTGAGACGGTTCCAGAACACGGCGGAGATCAGCGGCAGCTCGCTCGGCACTACGCCCTCGCGCTCGATGATGGAGGCGAGCGTCAGCAGCTGGTGCGCGTTGAGCCCCCGCGCCTCGGCCGCCTTGAGCATGTCCGGCGTGAGCTGGCCCCGCATCCGCGTCACCATGCGCTCGAGGATCTCCTCCGGAGGCACGCCCTTGACGAACTGGTAGGAGTCCGGGAAGAGGTAGCCCTCGACGGACGACGCCGGGATCTCGAGCGTGCGTGAGGAAGAGGGATCGCTGGCCGACGCGCAGTCACGTCGGCGGCGCTCGCGAGCCCCTCGGCCTCGACGGCGTGGGCCAGCTCGGCGAGCGTGGAGCCCTCGCGCAGGAGGACCGTGTGCTTGAGCACCTTGCCGCCTTCGAGGAGGCTCAGCACGGCGAAGGTGTTGGATCCCGCGGCACCTCGTACTCGCCGGCCTTGAGGCTTCGGGCGCTTCCCGTGCACCAGGGCCGAGCAGCGCGAAGCCGAATGGGCTCCTGATGACGCCCGCCTCGTCGAGGCGCTCGAGCGATGCCGAGAAGACCCAGGTGGGGCGGGATCTCCACGATCCGCGGGCCCGTGGCCACGCCCGGGGGCCGAGGTCGTGACCCACCAGAGCTGAAGGCCGCGAAGATCGCCAGCAGCGCCAGCGAGCGCATAGAGAGCTCCGCGCATCGGCCGCCCCGGGCCGGCAGGCGCGTCGGTCGAGGTCTTGAGGACTCGGGGCCGCTCCCTCATGACTCTTCCGTATCTTGCCCGGGCTCTGCCGGGCCGTCAAACAGAGGCCGCAGGTTTGGTCGAGCCAGGGTCTCTGTACTAGTGACGGACCTCGGGCAACAGCCGCCCGCCAATTCCTCAGGAGGTATCCGATGCAGCAGCTGGTCCTTCCCGTCCGCCACGAGTGGCTCGACGCGCGAGCGCGGCGCACGGCCAGATCGCCATCGAGCCCTTCGAGCCGGGCTTCGCCCTCACGGTGGGCAACGCCTACCGTCGCGTGCTGCTGTCCTCGCATCCCGGGCGCCGCGCCGACCTGGGTCAAGATCGAGGGCGTGCTCCACGAGTTCTCGCACCTGCAGGGCGTCAACGAAGACACGCTCGACATCATCATGAACCTGCGCAAGCTGGTCTTCGCCGTCAGCGTGAACCGGCCGAAGCTGCTGCGGCTCAAGGCGCAGGGCCCGCGCACGGTCACCGCGCGCGACTTCGAGCCCGACGCCGACGTCGAGATCCTGACTCCCGACGTGGTGCTGGCCACCCTCGACAAGGACGGCGCCCTCGAGATGGAGCTGTGCGTCGAGCGCGGCCGCGGCTACCAGGCCGCCGAGCGGCGCGAGCCCGAGGCGCTGCCGATCAACGCCATGCTCATCGACTCGGACTTCTCGCCCGTCAAGCGGGTGAACTTCCACGTCGAGCCGTCGAAGCAGGAGCCCGGGCTCGAGCGCCTCGTGCTCGAGGTGTGGACCAACGGCAGCGTCACGCCCGAGATCGGCGGTCGGCGAGGCCGCCCGCATCCTCGAGGACCAGTTCGACCTGCTGACGGATTTCCCGCAGAGCCCGCCGCCCGAGGCCGAAGTCGGCGAGCCGGGCTCGAGACGGCGCCCAGGGTCGAGCTCAACGAGCACCTCTTCCGCAACGTGGACGAGCTCGAGCTGTCCGTCCGCGCGTCCAACTGCCTCAAGACCGCCAGCATCCGGACCATCGCCGACCTGGTGCAGAAGACCGAGTCGGAGCTGCTCAAGACCAAGAACTTCGGCAAGAAGTCGCTGAACGAGATCAAGACCATCCTGGGAGAGATGGGGCTCTCCTCGGCATGCGTCTCGATCCCGAGGAGCTGGAGCGGCTGCGCACGCAGTACGAGCGCAGCTTCGAGAGCTAAGCCTCCTCCCCGGCAGTCCGCGCGTCCCGCCGCGGCCCCCGAGAGTTGATCGGGGGCCGCGGTGCGTTCACGCCCCCGCCCGGATCGAGGTCGAAGCGCTCGACGGTGCCCGAGGCCCATCGGGTGATCCAGAGCGTGACACCGTCGGTCTCGAGGATGACGGCGCCGTCCCTGTCCGTCCGGTAGATGCGCGCTCCGGCCGCCTCGAGCCGCGCCGAGCGCCTCCGGCGTCGGATGGCGGAACGGGTTGCGCGCCCCGACGGAGATCACGGCCACGGCCGCGCGCGTGGCGGCGAGAAACTCGTCGGTGGACGAGAACCGGCTGCCGTGGTGGCCGACCTTGAGCGCGCAGCGCGCGCACGGGCGCGCGCGAGGCGAGAACGCGCTCCTCGCCGGGCGGCCGAGGTCGCCCGTGAGCAGGAGCGAGAACCCCCGCCAGTCGAGCCGCAGCACCAGCGACTCTTCGTTCTCTCCGCTTGGGCGGAGGCTCGTCCAGCGGCAGCGCGTGCCGTCCGGGTTCAGCACGGTCACGAGGGCCGAGCCGAGCCACATCCGTTGCCCTGCGACGAGCGTCCGGCGGCAGGCGCCCGAGCGCTCTGCGGCCCGCAGCGTATCCTCGCTGCCCGGGGCCCCACCGGCCGTTCTCCCACAGCTCGCCCACCCGGAAGCGCGTGAGCACCGCGCGGAGCCCGCCCGAATGATCGGGGTCGGAATGCGAGACCGCGACCGCGTCCAGGCGGACCGCGGGGCGATTCCAGAGGAATGGCGCCAGCACCCGCTCGCCCACATCGAGGCGCCGGGCTCGGCGGGGCCGCCGTCGACCAGAAGCCGCGGGCCCTCGGGCAGCTCCACGAGGATCGCGTCGCCCTGGCCTACGTCGAGAAAGGTGACGCGAAGCCGGCCGTCGCCGGGCCTCACCCAGGGCCAGATGGACAGGGCCAGCGCCGGCGGCGAGGCATCCCGCGGCGGCAGCGCCGCGTCCACCGTCGCGCGCCGAGAACCGGCACGAGCGCGAGCGCTCCGCACCAGGCGAGGATCGCCGTCCAGCCAGGCGCCGGGCAGGTGGATCATGGCCGCGCGGACGGCCGCGGCGGCCCAGACTCGCCGCGCGCAGTGCCAGGAGGGCGAGCCACAGCGCCTGAAAGAGCACGTCGGCCGCGACCGGCGCTCGCGCGAGGGCAACCAGGAGCGCCAGCATCCCGAGGGTCGTGCCCGACCGCGGCGAGCGGGACCACGACGAGATTCGCCACGATGCCGACGAGCGAGAGCTGGTTGAAATGGGCGAGCATGACGGGCGTCACGGCCGCCTGGGCGCCTACGCTCACCGCCACGGCCGTCGCGAGCCAGGCCGGCCAGCTCCCGCTGCCGCGAGCCAGCTCGTGATGGATGGCGTGAGGTAGATGATTCCGGCGGTGGCTGCGAACGAGAGCTGGAAGCCCGGATCCCAGAGATCGCCGGGCGCCAGACGAGGAGCACGAGCGCGGCCAGGGCGAGCGCGTTCATGCGAGCTGAGACTCCCGGTCCAGGAGCATGGCCGCCAGCAGCAGGGAGGCCCATGACTGTGGCGCGGAGCACGGAGGCCTGACCGCCGACGACGAGGGCGAAGCCCACCAGCGCCGCGCCCGCCGCCACCGCGGTGGTGCGGCGCGACACGCCGAGCGCCGAGAGCACGAAGGAATACGGAGGAGGCCAGGAGTGCCACGTTGAAGCCCGAGACGGCGAGGATGTGGTACACGCCGGCGCGGCGGAAGGCCTCGTCGGTCTCGGCGCGGCAAGTCCGGTCTTCTCGCCGAGGATCAGGCCGGCCAGGAGCGCGGCGGATGTTTCTGGCAGGTGAGCGCCGATGGCGGCCACGGCCCAGCGCTTGACGCGCACGGGCCAGTAGCGGCTCGTCGGAGTGAGCGGCACGAGAGACTCGGCCCGCCCGCTGCCACGAGCAGTATGCCTTCGCGGCGCAGGAAGGCTGGGTCAGTCGAAGGCGTCGGGGTTCCTGAAGCCGCGGGGGCGGGCGCAGCTTGAGCTCCACCGCCACGCGCTGGCCTTCGCCTACCGCGGCGGTCTCGCCATAGAGCGTCACCTGGAGTGCGCCCTGATGCCGGGCGGCGGTCAGCCCCATCGAAGAAGCCGTCGACGTCGAGGATCAGTCGCGTCCGGCCGGGCGCCCAGCGCACCGGTCTCCTCGGCGAGCCGGCCCCTCGACTTTCACCACGGGCACGCCGACGCGGAAGCGAGCTCCGCGCGCGCGATGTGGTCGGCGGGGCAGCTGCTCGGTGGCGCCGCGCAGGGCTCCGAGCACGACGGCGAGCGCGAGAAGGACGGCTGTCGCGGCGTCCTCACATGTCCTGTCTCGCCCAAGAGCCGTCGCGCAGGCGCCCACTGCGAGAGTAGGCCGCCCGCAGCGAGCAGCCAGCCTGGCGCCGCGGTCGCCCACGGCCGCCAACACGATGCCGAGCGCGAGCGCGGCGACAGCGGCAGGAGCGGCGCCTCGTGCCATTTCACCTCAGTCGCCCACCGTCACGTGCTCACGAAGCGCGGCGCAGCTTCTTCGGGCCCTAGGCCCAGGATGCCCCGCAGGCCGTCCGGCGATTCTGGAAGCGCCCGCGCCGATCGCGCTCCTCGACGATGCGGCGAGCGAGGCTCGGGCCGACGCCGGGCAGCCGGGAGATTTCGTCCGCGCTGGCCCGGTTGAGGTCGAGCGGGCCGGGGGTCCGCGACCGGCGCGGGCGGTGCGGCGCTCGCGCGCGTCCGCGGCGGCTGGAAGCGCGCGCGCCGCGCGAGGGCCCGGCCGCGCGACCGCCGCCCAGCGCGGTGCCGCGCGGGGGCGGGGAGCGGGCGGAATGGGCGGCGGCGCGGGTCCTCCCGGATCGAAGCGCTCGAGCCGCTCGGCCGCGTCGGGGAAGCCCATGCGCCACTCGCGCACTCCGAGCCCGACGAGGAAGACCGCGGCAAGCAGGAAGAGCAGCTTCAGCTGCGGGCGCGAGTAGCTCATTGCGGCCACCCTGCCATCTTCCCGCGCGCGCGCTTCTAGAGTGTCAGTTCAGATACCTCGCGGTGTATGTCTTCGGATTCATGAGGAGGCCTTCACGCTCAGGCCGCTCGGTTGCGCAGGGGTTGCGGTCGGTCGCATCGTCCAGGCGGTCGACTGCACGCCGATTGCCCCGGGGGAGCAGGTGACCATAGACCGCCAGGGTGAAAGCGAGGAAGGCGCGCCGGCTGATCACTGGATCACCTCATCCGCCCGCCCCAGCACCGACGGCGGGATCGTCAGGCCGAGCGCCTTGGCGGTCTTGAGGTTGATCACCAGCTCGAACTTGGTCGGCTGCTCGACGGGCAGGTCGCCGGGCTTGGCGCCCTTGAGAATCTTGTCCACGTAGGTCGCGGCGCGCCGAAACAAATCAGCAAGGTTCGCTCCATAGGACATAAGGCCCCCGGCATCGACAAACTCCCTCGATGGGTACACTGCCGGCAGCCGGTTCTTGGCCGCCAGGTCCACGAGGCGTCTGCGCTCACTGAAGAACATGGCGCTTGGCAGCACAGTCAGAGCACCCGCGCGCGCCCTGGTCATGTCCGAGAAGGCCCTGTCGAAATCGGCGGGACCTCGCGCCTCAACGAATTGAAGCCGCACCCCCAGCGCCCGCGCCGCGACTTCTGCTCCCTTCAGCATGTCCTTTTCCGTGCGTTCGCCGAGGGCACCTGGCTGCCAGAGGACAGCGACCCGACTGACCCCGGAACGGCCTGCTTGAGCAGTTCCAGACGCTTGCCGACTAGCTCCGGGCCGAGGTTGGACAACCCCGTGACATTGCCGCCCGGCCGCGCAAGGCTGGTGACGAGCCCGCTCCCAACCGGATCGGCAGCAGCAGCGAAGACAATGGGGATGGTCCTGGTCGCTTGCTTGGCGGCCAGGGCGGCGGGTGTGCTTCTGCGGTCACGATGACATCAACCTTGAGCGCAACCAGTTCGGCCGCAAGAGCGGGGAGCCGCTCGAACTTCCCTCGGCATCTCGGTATTCGATCACGACGTTGCGGCCCTCGACGTAACCGAGGTCACGCAGTCCTGGACGGAAGGCCTCTCGCAGGTGGGGGCTAGCGGCCAGGCTGGCCACCAGGTAGCCTATTCGAGCGACCTTGGCCGCCTGCTGCGCCTCGGCGGCGAGCGGCGCGGCGAGGAGCACCGCACCCGTGCCAGCGAGGAACGTGCGGCGGTCGATCACTGGATCACCTCGTCCGCCCGCTGCAGCAGCGACGGCGGGATCGTCAGGCCGAGGGCCTTGGCGGTCTTGAGGTTGATGACCAGCTCGAACTTCGTCGGCTGCTCGACGGGCAGGTCGCCGGGCTTGGCGCCCTTGAGAATCTTGTCCACGTAGCTCGCGGCGCGGCGGGCCATGTCGTCTCAGATTCTCCCCGTAGGACATGAGGCAGCCAGCGTCCGCGTGCTGCCGCCCGCGCGCAACTGTGGGCAGTTTGCCCTGCAAGGCGAGCTTCACAGATTTCATCCGCCTTCAGCAGGAGAGGAGTCGAACGGTCGAGTATCAGCCCATTCGTGCCGCGCCTGAACTCTGCGAACGCCTGCGCGATGTTATTGGGATCACGCAAGGCAACCACCTGCAACTCCACATTCACCGCCCGCGCCTCTGAGGTCAGCTGCTCTGCCACCCCGGGACGAGCTGCTGGCGGGATCGTAGAGGTAGACCACGCGGGTCACTCTGGGGGCGGCTTCCTTGAGGAGCTGATACAACTTCAACGTCTCTACTTGAGTCGTCACACCGGTTACGTTGCCGCCGGGTCGCGCTAGGCTCTTTACTATCCCCGTTGCCCACCAAATTACCGGCAATCGGAGAAACGATCGGGATAGTGCTGGTCGCCTGCATCGCCGCCAACGTCGCCGGTGTGCCGATCGTGACGATCACGTCGACATGTGCCCGCACCAAGTCGGCTGCGAGTCCGGGCAATCGGTCAGGCCTGTCCTTCCGCACAAGCGGTACTCCATGACGAAATCTCGACCTCTCGACATACCCAAGGTCGTGGAGACCCTTGAAGGAAACTCGCGGACAGGCGGTGGCGGTCGCTGAGCCGGCAGCTCAGATAACCGATCCGGTAGACCTTCTTCGCCTGCTGCGCCTCGGCGGCGAGCGGCGCGGCGAGGAGCACCGCACCCGTGCCAGCGAGGAACGTGCGCCGGTCCATCACTGGATCACCTCATCCGCCCGCCCCAGCAGCGACGGCGGGATCGTCAGGCCGAGGGCCTTGGCGGTCTTGAGGTTGATCACCAGCTCGAACTTCGTCGGCTGCTCGATCGGGCAGGTCTCCGGGCTTGGCGCCTTTCAGGATCTTGTCTGACGTAGTCAGCCGCTCGACGGCAGCATCACGGCGAGGTCGGGCCGCCGTACGACAGCAGGATGCCAGTCGACAGCGAAGCCTCGAACGGCCCATCGCTGAGGGCAGCCGATGCTTGATGCGCAAACTCGGCGATCTCTTTCCCAAGTCGGGCAAGTTGATCGGACTCGAGGACCAGCGAGATGGGCATCGGGGCGCCTCGCGTATGATCGCGGCGGTCTTGTCACTGTCGGAACTCGGACGGAGCATTCAGCTCGACACGGAACATGGTCACACCTATGGTCTGCGCCTGAGCGTCCTCGCTCCTTTCTTCGGGCGGCCAGTTGTGCAGGTCCCCAGATGTTGGAGACATTGGTGAGGACCGCAAACGCGAACCAGCGCTTGGCACCGCCATCTTGAGCAGCTCGAGGCTGTTTGACGTTCAGCTGCGTTAGATAGTCGTCGATGGCCAGTGAGGTTCCCACCCGGGCGGGCGAGACTCGGCCACGAGCCTCTGCCGACGGGATCGCCGCCACACGCCATGACGATCGGGAATCGTCGCCGTCGCCTCTTTCGCCGCGAGCAGCGGCCGGCCTCCCGAGGTACAATGGACGTCAACCTTGAGGCGAACCAGCTCGGCGGCTCACACGCCGGAAGGCGCCGTCCACTCCGCCTGAGGAGCGCTAGCTCGATGACAAGGTTTCTTCCCTCCACGTAGCCGCGCTCCTGCAATCCAGCGCCGAAATGCTTCGGAACTGGACCGAGTGGTTCTGTAGGGGTTGACTTCCTCAGCCACCCGATCGCGCCACACCTTCTCCGTCTGCTGGCGCTTCGGCGGCGAGCGGCGCGGCGAGGAGCACCGCACCCGTGCCAGCGAGGAACGTGCGACGGTCGATCACTGGATCACTTCATCCGCCCGCCCCAGCAGCGACTGGCGGAGATCGTCGCGTCGTAAGCACCTTGGCGGCTCCCGGGAGACAATTACCAGGTCAAACTTCGTGGGTTGCTCTGCGGAGGTCGGCTTTCGGCTTTGGAGACCCTCAGGATCTTGTCGACGTAGACGGCGGCTCGACGGTAGGCGTAGAGGAAGTTTCCGGCTCCATAGCCATGAGAGACCGCCGACCTCGACGTACTCCCGCACAGGAGCATTCCGGGCAAAGCCGAGCCTGCCGCCAGCTGGAAGCCGCTGGTGAACATAGAATAGCGGGTCCGACACTACAAGCAATACGTAACTGAAACCAGCACAA
>ERZ1370068.843-contig-10772_pt1 | contig 17717 bp, 18 predicted proteins | sample MGYA00561227_ERZ1370068 | MGnify/ENA primary metagenome ERZ1370068 (study PRJEB38410, sample SAMEA6850437) | metagenome | study: Metagenomic assessment of the ecological functions of the soil: analysis of the soil microbiota associated with the...
AGTAGCTGTTCAATTGTATTGCCATCATGCGGCGCACGCTCAGACGGGTCGGATCCTTCATCATTTCGGTGGTGTCGGGGCAGGTCCTGTCGGAACAGCGCGAGCTGCTTCGCTTCCCGGTCCATGCCGAAGTGGTGGCCCTTTTGACGCGCTGGCCAAACCACTTGCTGAATGCGATGGGATCGCCACCGAGCACCACGCGCGTGGCCTCGGCGACATCGCCGAAAGTCGGCATGTCGGCGGGCCACAGCACGTCGGACCAGACCATGATGTACATGCACAGGTACTCGCCGAGCGAGAGCAACTGCCCGTCGAGATCCTCCGAGGTGAAGCCCGCCGCCTCCAGTGGATCGCGGCGCAGGAAGGGCAAGAGCTTGTCCACGTCCGCCTTGCCGCCTGCGTCGTCGTAGGGAATCTGTTCCTTCCAGCCGAGCAGCACATGCGCGGCGTCGGAGAGCACCATCAACTGCGAAGCCGACACATCGTCCGCGTAGATCTGGTCGCCGGTCAGCAGCAACTGGTGCGGTCGCCCCAGCGGGTTGGACGCGGCCTGGGCGATCAGCTTGTCGCCAATCGAAAAGCAGTCCCTGCCATTGCCGTGCGGGATGCGGCAGGAGCCGCACAGGATGCGCAGGTCGTCCAGCGATGCCGGCGGCAGGCAGAAGCTCGGCAGGCCAAAAGGCACGTACGCAAAGGCACCCGGCACCGTTTGCGTCCCCGTGGCCGTGGGCAGGTCCATGGCTTGCCCATCGTCGAAGGCGAATGCGAGGTTGTAGCGATAGATCACGCCTTCAACGAGGTCAGCCGTCGGAACCGCCGTCACGCAGACGATGTGCAGTTGCGTGCCGATGGCCACCGTGTGACGCTGCCCGGTGGCCATCGGCGCGTTGAGCGCATCCAGCACCGTGAGCGTGACATCGCCCCCGCCCACATCGCCAGCCAGACTGTCACTGATGTGGGCGTCACTTTGCGCAGGATCGGTCCAGCAAGAACAAAGGGTTTGCTGCTGAGTGAATCTTTTAGCGATGTCCAAGCCATGGCCTCTCTCCTAACGAGAAACTCGGACTGCTACGTGCGTCTCTTGTGAGTCTAGGTGATGGCTCCGTCCCTATCGCGACGCGACCGAGGAGCACGGGCTCAGCCCTATCGGTCGAGAACCGCTAAAAACGCCATCAACGCCCTATCAACGCCAAAACTCCTATCAATCCGAACACGACTCGACCGTTGGCTGCTGCCGGGCCGTGCAACATGGACCCGGTGAGAAAAGCGGGCAAGGCTTCAGTCTTTCTGTCCCGTCGGCGAGCTAGGGCAATCGTTAATGATGGAGGGACCCGCACGTGGATGCCTCAGTGCCGAGGTGTGATGTGATGGGTCACGCTCAAAAGGTCGAGGCGCGAGGAGCGAACGCGGAGGCGTGGCGGAACTACGCCGCACCCTCTCCGAGGGCACGGCAAGCGAGTCGACACCCTCCGGGTGCAAGCGAGCAACGACGCAGATCGGCCTTTTTCAGCAACCTGCGCGGGGAGGATGGCTAGGTAGGGGCTGTCGGTAGTGACGCGAGGGCGATGCGGCCTGCGACCAGGTCGCGCGAGCTCGTGGCCGACGATCTCGGCGCGCCAGCCGAGGGCGAGCGGGTGCTCGGCGGCGTCGCCGGCGAGGAGGAGCTCGACGTAGCGCTCGAGGTCGCCGCGGGTCGCGACCAGCTCGGAGGCGAGGTCGGCGGCGTCGCAACGGACACGGAGGAGGACGGCGGCGAGCTCGGAGGCCGCTGCGACGCGGCGGGCGAGCTCGCGGGGAGCTCGCGCGGCGGCTCGATCGGCGGCGCTTCGAGCCCGACGGTGAGCGCGGCGAGGAGCCGGCCGCGGGCGGCGGCCGAGAGTCCGTTCGCGCCGCGTACGCGACCGATCGCTTCGGCATCACGCGGGATCGTCCGCGCGATCTCGACCACGGTCGGATCCTTCACGACCCAGCCGACCGGGAGATCGCTCTTCTCGGCTTCGACCTCGCGCCACGCGGCGACCTCGCGGAGGAGGGCGAGCTGGCGTCCGGATAGGCGGCCGCGGCGGGCGAGCTTGAGATACGCCTGCCGCGGATCGGGGGCGGCGGCCGCGGCGCCGTAGCGACGCGCCAGCTCGTCCTCCGCCCATGCGCGGTCCGGCCGCGCTCGGCGAGCTCGCGGGTCAGGGTGTCGGCGAGGGCGTGCAAGTGGCGGACGTCGTCGGCGGCGTAGGCGATCTGGGTGTCGGAGAGCGGGCGCTTCACCCAGTTGCTGAAGGTCTCGTTGTGGACGAGGCGGACGTGGAGGGCGCGCTCGACGAGTCGTTCGTAGGCGAGCGAGGTGCCGAGGCCGACGAAGCCCGCGACCAGCTGCACGTCGAAGATGCGTGTCGGACGGACGCCGAAGCGGCGCGCGAAGAGCACGAGATCGGCGGCCGGGGCGTGCATGATCACCTCGACCGCGGGGTCGGCGACGAGCGCCGCGATGGGGGCGAGGTCGGCGCCCTCGATCGGATCGATGATCGCGAGACGGGTGGCCGTCGCGACCTGCGCGAGGCAGGGGACGGGGGCGTAGGTGCGCTCCCACAGGAACTCGGTGTCGAGTCCGATGCGTCCGGCGGCGCGCGCTTCCTCCGCCAGGCGCGCGATGTCCGCCGGGCTGACGAGACGCTCGATCGGGACGGCTGGCTCTCGCATGGCCGGGGCTTGTATCAGATTCGGTCGTGATGGGAGCCCGGACGTGACGTTGCCGGTCGTGGCCGATCTGCCGCGTCTGCTCCGGCCGTCTCGCGCGCGAGGAGGACGACGAGCGGCGCGAGCTCGCGCCGCCTCGAAGCGCGCCTCCGCCGCTTTCAGGACGAGGAACGCCCGGCCTACGAGCACTGGCTCCGCCTCGTCCACGGACCGCTGGTCGCGCGCATCGGTGAGCTCGCCGCCGAGCTCTGCGCCCGTCAGATGCTCGCCGAGCGCGTGACCGAGCTCGTCGAGGACGAAGGGCTGCACCCGCGGGAAGCGCTCTACCTCGTGCGCGAAGGGACGCCGGCGCGCGGACCGCGTAGCGATGGCACGGCGGCGCCGGACGAGATCGCCGCCCGTCGGCGCGCCAAGCTCGAGCGGAAGCGGGCCGAGCGTCGGCGCGCCAAACGCGCAGGCGCAGAAGGAGTGCGGCGCCGAGGAGTCGGCGACGGCGACCGCTCGATGGAGGGACCGCGCCGCCAGCTCACCGCGCTCTATCGCGCCCTCGCCCGGAGCCTGCACCCCGACTCGCCGACCGTAGTGCGGGCGCTCGCGCCGGCGCGGCTGCGGACGATCTGGGCCGAGGTGCAGGCGGCGTATGCGGTGCGGAGCCTGGAGCGGCTGGTCGCGCTGTCGACGTGGCTCGAGACGGTGACGGTCGCCGGCCTCGACGCCGCGATCGCCGACGGTGCGGCGGACGGGCCCTTCCTCTCGCTCGCCGAGCGCCACGCCCGCCTGCGCGCGCTCCGCCGCTCGGCGCGGGCGCTCGAGCGCCGGCTCGCGGAGCTCGCGCGCGAGCCAGCATGGGATTTCGCGAGCGCGCCGGCGAGCGCGCGGCGGAAGCTCGAGCGGGCGGCGGCGCGCCGGCTCGCCGGGGAGCGCGACGCCATGGAGGCCGCGCTCGCCGCCGTCGACGAGTTCCTCGCGGGCATCGGCCCGCCACGCCCGCCGCGTTCCACGCGCCGACGTTGATTCGTCGGGGTGCTAGGGTCGAGGCATGACCATCGCCACGGGCAATCCGACCATCGCCACGGGCAATCCGACGATCGCTACGGGCAATCCGACGATCGCCACGATCGATCCGACGACCGGACGAACGCTCCGCACGTTCACGCCGCATGGCGCGGACGAGGTCGCGGCCCGGCTGGCGCGCGCCGCGACCGCATTCGAGCACCACCGCCGCACGGGCTTTGCCGAGCGGGCGTCGTCGATGCGCCGCGCGGCCGGTCTCTTCGACGAACGCCGGGAGGCGCTCGCAGGGCTCGCCGTGCAGGAAATGGGGAAGACCATCCGTGCCGCGCGGAGCGAGGTCGAGAAATGCGCGCTCGGCTGCCGCTGGTACGCCGAGCACGGGGCGGCGCTCCTCGCCGACGAGCCGGTCGGCGGATGCGCCGCACGCCGAGCTTCGTCGCCCATCTCCCGCTCGGACCGATCCTCGCCGTCATGCCGTGGAACTTCCCGTTCTGGCAGGTGGTGCGGTTCGCGGCGCCGGCCCTCATGGCCGGGCAACGTGGCGCTCTCGAAGCACGCCTCGAACGTGCCGCAATGCGCGCTCGCGTTGGAGGAGCTGTTCGCGCGCGCCGGCTTCGCCGCCGGCGTCTTCCAGACGTTGCTGATCGGCGCGCACGCCGTCGCCGACGTCGTCGCGGACCCGCGCGTCGTCGCCGCCACGCTGACCGGCAGCGAGGGCGCCGGCGTCGGCGCTCGCGACCGCCGCCGGCCGGCATCTCAAGAAGGTCGTGCTCGAGCTCGGCGGCAGCGATCCGTTCGTCGTCATGCCGAGCGCCGACGTCGCGGCCGCGGCGACGACGGCGGTCATGGCGCGCACCATCAACAACGGCCAGTCGTGCATCGCGGCGAAGCGCTTCATCGTGCACGACGCGGTGTACGACCGCTTCCTCGCGTCGTTCGTGGAAGGCATGCGGAGTCTCCGCGTCGGTGATCCCGGGCGCGAGGACACCGACCTCGGTCCGCTCGCGACCGAGGCCGGGCGCGTCGGCCTCGTCCGCCAGGTCGAGGCCGCGGTCGGCGCGGGCGCGCGCGTGCTCCTCGGCGGTCACGCGCTGCCGGGCCCGGGATGGTTCTACGCGGCGACCGTCCTCGCCGATCTCCCGGCGACGGCCCCGGTCCACCACGAGGAGGTCTTCGGTCCGGTCGCGCTGGTATACCGCGTCCGCGACGTCGACGCGGCGATCACGCTCGCGAACGACACCCCGTACGGCCTCGCCTCGAGCGTCTGGACCAACGACGCCGGCGAGCGCGAGCGCTTCGTCCGCGAGCTCGCCGCCGGCATGACGTTCGTGAACGCGATGGTCGCATCCGACCCGCGCCTGCCGTTCGGCGGCATCAAGCGCTCCGGCTACGGGCGCGAGCTCGGCGCGCTCGGCATCCGGGAGTTCACGAATCAAAGACGATCGTGACCGCAGGTTGCTGAAAAAGGGCCATCTGCTTCGTTGCTCCTCTCTCACTTGCCGCGCCCTCGGAGGGTGCGGCGTAGCTCCGCTACGCCTCCGCGTTCGTTCGGTCGCGCCTCGCATCTGACCCTTTTGAGCAACCTGCCGGCCGGTGCCGTGTGCGCATGGTGGGCGTCGCTGCGCTCCGCCCTTCAAAATTCCAAACACGGAATCAGAGGCAAAGAGATTTGTAGAGCGGGAGCGAAGCGACCGCTCCACCTCGCGCACGAGGCACCCCCGAGCAGGTTGCTCAAAAGGGTCAGATGCGAGGCGCGAGGGAGAGAGCGCGGAGGCATAGCGGAGCTATGCCGCACAAGCGAACGACCGAGCAACGACGCAGATGGCCCTTTTTCAGCAACCTGCTACAGCAGTGCGCCGGCGCGTCGTCGACGTAGTAGTAGTCGATCGCGATGCTGATGCCGGTGCGGTGGGGCAGGGTGTAGACGAGGGCCACCATCGCAGCCGCCCACACGGCGTAGAACCACCAGGCGTTCGGGACCCAGAGGCGGAGGAACACCATCCCGATCAGCGGCACGACGAAGAGGATGCGGTCGAGGACGAAGAGGTAGCCGAAGAGGTCGCCCTGGTCCTCGAGGTAGCGGAGGCCGCAGACCGCGCAGCGCTCGTGCATGACGTTCAGACGTTTGAAGAGCGCGCCCTCGCCGCATTGCGGGCAGCGCTTGCGCGCCGCGGGCGAGGAGGGTCGTGAGCGGTGGGATCGCATCGGCCGCCGAGGCGGTCATGCCTCGTCGCGGAAGACCGGCGCGCGCTTCTCGACGTTCGCCATCACGGCCTCCATCTGGTTCGGGCTCCCGATGAGGCGCTTCTGCTCGACGCTCTCGGCGCGCAGCAGGGTCGCGGCGTCGTGCTCGACGGCCTGGTTGTAGAGGCGCTTGGCGCCGCGGACGGCGTCGGGGCTCTTGGCGGCGATCTCGCGGGCGAGCGCCATGGCCGCCGCGTGCGGCTCGGGATCGGTGCGCGTGATGCAGCCGTAGCCGACGCCGTCGGCGGCGCTGAAGACGCGGCCCGTGAACGTGAGCTCGCGGAGCACGTCGTCGCGCATGAGCCCGCGGGTGAGCGCGATGCCCGCCATGTCGGGCACGAGCCCCCACTTGATCTCCATGATCGAGAGCTTGGTGTCGGGGCGGCGATCCGCACGTCGGCGCCGAGCATGATCTGGAAGCCGCCGCCGAACGCGACGCCGTGGACGGCCGCGATCACCGGCACCGGCAACTGCCGCCAGAGCCACGCGACGTGCTGGAAGAGGTTGGCGGCGCCGTGCGAGCGGTGCGTGATGTCGCGATGCCGTCGCCCGTGTCGCCGCCGCGAGCCCCGTGAAGCTCGCCATGTCGAGCCCGGCGCAAAGGCGCGGCCCGCGCCCGAGAGCACCACGACGCGGAGGTCCGCGCGCCGCGGCGAGCGTGTCGCCGGCGGCGGCGATGCCCTTGAACATGGCGGGATCGAGGGCGTTCATCTTCTCGGGGCGATTCAGGCGGACGTCGGCGACGCCGTGCTCGATGCGTGATGCTCACGCGGTCGTTCATGGTGGGTCTCCCAGGGCGAGCCTTGTCAAAAGGCCGGACCTCTCGCAAGATTCGTCTACGCGATGCGGAGGAGAGTGCCCATGGGGAACGGGCGGGATCGGCGTACGACCTCGTGACCAAGGAGCTCACGCCGGTCGCGACGGAGACCGCAGCGAGGCGCGAGCCGGTCGACCGGCCGCGCGCCTCCCGTGCGGTGTGAGCGACGTTACTCGCCGAACTCCTCCCAGGAGCGGACGCCGATGTAGTCCTGCTTGCCGAGCGGTACGCCGTTGTGACGCAGGATCGCGTAGGCGGTCGTGACGTGGAAGTAGAAGTTCGGCACGCTGATGCGGTGGATGTAGGTCTCGCCGCGTACCGACTTCGCCGCCCATCCAGGGCGGCGCTACCCGGCGCTCCTCGGCCCCGGTGAAGTCGGCGGCCTTGAACGTCTTCAAGTAGGCGAGGCAGGTCGCGAGGCGGGCCTTCAGGTCGGCGAGGGTGGTCTCGGTGTCGGGATGCGACGGCGCTTTTTGCCCGGAGAGATAGGCGGCCGCGAATTTGGCTCTGATCGCACGCCGATTGGATTTGCTGAACGAGGGCGTACTGGGTCGGCGCCAGACGCGCGTTCACCAGGATCTCGGGATTGAATCCTTTTCTTGGGCGTAGACGGTGCCGGATTGCAGCCAGGCGTCGAGGTTCTCGAGCATCCGGCCGAACTGCGTGACGATTTCGAACGCACCCATGTGTTGCTCCTTTCACTGCTGACGTTGCTGACGTCGATGGCCGGTGTATTCTCGGAGGCGCCGAGCCGAGTCCACCGCATGACGACGGCAAATCCGCACGGAGCGCCACGTGTGTCAGCGGCTGACGGTCCGCCGCGGCCGTGGCGCGATCGGCTCGCCGTCTTCCGCGTACTCGCGGCAAGCGATCGGGCTCGTGTGGACGACCAACCGCGGGCTCACGCTCGCGCTGATGCTGTTGGCGATCGGCGCGGGGCTCGTGCCCGGCGCGATCGCCTGGGTCGGCCGCGGGCTCGTCGACGCGGTCGTGGCGGCGAGCGCGGCGAGGTCGCGCGCTCGCGGGTGCTCCGGCTGGGTCGTCGCCGAAGGCGTGCTGGTGGTCGCGCTCGCCGCCGCGCAGCGTGCGATGGTCGTGCAGTCGCTCTGCGCGCGCAGCTCGGGCATCGCGTGAACGTGCTGATCCTCGAGAAGGCGCTGACGCTCGAGCTCCGCCACTTCGAGGACAGCGAGCTCTACGACAAGCATGACGCGCGCCCGGCGCGGACGCCTCGACTCGGCCGCTCAGCCTCGTGATGGCGACCTTCGCGCTCGTGCAGCACGCGATCGCGCTCGCGACCTACGGCGCGCTCCTGGTCGCGTTCTCGCCGCTCGCGGTCGCGCTGGTCGCGCTCGCGGCGGTGCCGGCGTTCCTCGTCGAGAGCCGCTTCTCGGGCGAGGCGTTCCGCCTCTTCCGCTGGCGGACGCCGGAGACCCGCCAGCAGATCTACCTCGAGTCGGTGATCGCCCGCGAGGACAACGCCAAGGAGGTGATGCTCTTCGGCCTCGGGCGCGCCGCTGCTCGCGCGCTACGAGGCGATCTTCCACCGCGCTCTACGACGACGACCGCCGCCTCACGGTGCGGCGCGGGCTCTGGGGCTTCGCGCTCGGCCTCTTGTCGACCGCCGCGTTCTACGTGACCTACGGCTGGATCGCGCTCGCGGCGGTCGCGGCGCGATCACGTCTCGGCGCGATGACCATGTACGTGCTCGTCTTCAAGCAGGGCCAGGCGGCGCTCGGCGCGGCGCTCGCGGCGATCGGCGGCATGTACGAGGACAACCTCTACCTCTCGACGCTCTACGAGTTCCTCGAGACGCCGGTCGCGCCGGCGACCGGCACGCGCACCGTCGGCGCGCGTCCAGGCGACGGCCTCCGCTTCGAGGCGGTCGCGTTCACGTATCCGGGCAGCGAGCGTCCGGCGCTCGACGGCGTCGTCCTTCCACGTGCGCCCGGGCCAGAAGCTCGCGCTCGTCGGCGAGAACGGCTCGGGCAAGACGACGCTCATCAAGCTGCTGACGCGGCTCTACGAGCCGAGCGGCGGCCGCATCGCTGCTCGACGGCACCGACCTCCGCGAGTGGGACCTCGGCGCGCTGCGGCGCCGGATCGGCGTCATCTTCCAGGACTTCGTGCGCTACCAGTTCATCGTCGGCGAGAACATCGGCGTCGGCGACGTCGACGCGCGCTCGACGACGAGGCGCGCTGGCGGCGACGCCGCCGAGGTCGGGCACTGGCGGCGCCGTTCATCGCCGAGCTGCCGGAGGGCTACCGGACCCAGCTCGGACGCTGGTTCCAGGGCGGCCGCGAGCTCTCCGGCGGGCAGTGGCAGAAGATCGCGCTCGCGCGCGCGTTCATGCGCGACGGGCGCCGACATCCTGGTGCTCGACGAGCCGACGGCGGCGATGGACGCCGAGGCCGAGGTCGCAGATCTTCGAGCACGTCCGCGCGGTCACGCACGACCAGATGGCGATCTTGATCTCGCACCGCTTCTCGACCGTGCGCATGGCCGACCACATCGTCGTGCTCCGCGAAGGGCGAGTGGTCGAGGAGGGAAGCCACGAGAGCTGGTGGCGAACCGGCGGTCCGTACGCGCGGCTCTTCACGCTCAAGCGGCCGGCTATCGCTGACACGGAGCACCGCGGACGGGTTCGCCTACGTAAAAATAAAAATATGTTGCCTCTCTCATATAATCTGGCATGTTGTCGGCGCGGCCGGTCCCGGTCGCGAGCTGCAGAACACCGAGAAAACCGCCGAAGCACTCCGAGCCCCCAGCAGATGGCAGGGCAGAACCGAATTCGGATCGAGAGGAGAGTCCCCAGATGACGCGTCCCCACCAGAAGGTCACGTGCGGATCTTCGCGGCACTCGCAGCAACGGTCGCTACTGGCGTCGCCGGCCGCCGCGCAGACGGTGAGTGTGAACCACTGTGCCGCCGCCAAGTCCGGTGCGTGGAGGGCTATACCCACGTCTGCGGCGTGCAGGGCGTGGAGGGTCTCTTCAAGTGCTACCAAAACGCGACCCTGAAGGGCCGGTTCGTCGATCAGGTCTGCGTCAGATCGCACCGTCGACAAGCTCACCGAGTGCTTCCGCGACGCCGAGCGCTTGAACGCCGTGTGTCTCACCAGGAACGACGTCATCGCCATCCAAGAGAAGATCGCGACCTTCGTGGTCGATGCCGTGTCGGACCTGATACCGGGGTTCCCGTTTCCGGTCACCAACATCTGTGCCGCCGGGAAGCAGAAGACGATCTCGAGGCGACGTCGCAGAAGCTCGCATGCTTCGATGAGCTCCGGCGCGAGCCCGGGGTGGTCGCGCCCGGCTGTTTCGGCAAGGCCCAGGCGGAATACGACTACCAATGGGCCAAGCTCGAGGGGAACGGCGGATGCCTCACGGTGGGCGACGGGTCGGCGCTCGCGTCCAAGATGGATAGCTTTCGTCGCCGACATGATCACGTCCCTCGATCCCTGAGGCGCTGCAGTAGCTGACCTCGTCGCTGTACCGCCCCCGGCCGCATCGCGCGCGCCGGGGCCGCGCAACCCCGCCATCCATCGTCAGATTTCTCTGGACGTTTGGCCAACTTCCGAGTATGTCCGACCGCCATTCGGGTTGCCGTGGCCCGTATGAGTCCCCTTCGAGGTCCGTCCATGTCGAGAGCTCATCGTCGCCTGCTGTGCAGCGCTCTTCTTGCTCTCGTCACAGCACCTGCGCTCCTGGCCGTCGCCCCTGCCGCCGCCCTCGTGGACGTGCAGGCGGGCATCGGCTTCGTCGCGATCACAGGGTCAGGTCGAGGCGCACAGCTCGTGCTCGAGAGCGCGCAGCATCAGGACCTCGAGAGCGGGCTCGTCGATGCCATGGGAGCCTGGTCTTCCGCGAGCTCACCCAGGGGGCGGCATACTTCATCCGCGAGCCGCGGCGGGGCGACGACCCCGGTCATGGTGCTGCCGCTTCGAGGACCACCCGCCGCAGACCTTCTACCAGAGCCCAGACGCTCGTCGAAGGACTGAACTACATCCAGATGCGTGACGGCACGCTGCTCGCGGCGATGGTCCGGCCGCCGCTCGGGCAAGACGCTTCGGCACAGGGCCACCGCTTCCCGACCGTCGTCGAGTACTCCGGCTACGCCGCCGCCGATCCCGACAACCCGCAGCCGTCGACGCTGCTCGCGCAGCGCGCTCGGCTACGCGACGGTCGCGGTCAACATGCGCGGCTCCGGCTGCTCGGGCGGCGTGCATCGACCTCTTCGACCTCCCGACGACCGCCGACGGCTACGACATCATCGAGACGGTCGGCGACGCAGACTGGGTGCAGGCGACGGCAAGGTCGGCATGGTCGGCATCTCGTTCCCCGGCATCAGCCAGACTGTTCGTCGCCGGCGCGCAGCCGCCGCACCTCGCCGCGGTCGCACCGCTCTCGGTGATCGCCGACATCTACCGCGCGCCGGGCTTCCCGGGCGGCATCTTCAACAACGGCTTCGCCGAAGACCTGGCTCGCAGGAGCGCGCGGACGACGCGCGGCCCGCGCCCGAGGGCGGGCAGGCGTGGGCGATCCAACGCGTCAACAACGGCGACACCACCTGCCTCGCCAACCAGAAGCTCCGCCTGCAGACGCAGGACCCGGTCGCAGTTCACGCAGGACGCACCCGTACTACACGCCGCCGCTCATGGATCAGCGCGGTCGCCCGATCAACTGGGTCGGCGAAGCATCGAGGTGCCGGTCTTCATCTCGGAGCGCGTGGCAGGACGAGCAGACGGGCAGCGGGCGTCATCACGCCCTGAAGGTGCTGCCGAAGCGCCGCGACGTTCAGCATCATGCTGATCAACGGCGTGCACTCGAGCCCGCTCGAGCCCGAGGTCCTCTGGAACTGGATCGCGTTCCTCGACCTCTACGTCGCTCACAAGCAGCCGAACACCGGCCGCCTCGCGCCCTTCGCCTCGACGATCTACGAGCAGATCCTCGGCGTCGAGCGCGCCGACGCCGCCCCTCCCGCCCGATCGCTTCGCGGCGCTCCGACGGTTAGGCCGGCGCGAAGCGCGAGTTCGAGCCGAGCCGCGCGTGCGCGTCCTGATGGAGAACGGCGCGGGCTCGTCGACGCCGGGCCTCCCGGCGCCGCGCTTCGAGCTCGGCTTCGAGAAGTGGCCGCCGCCGGGCGTGCGCCAGACCGCATGGTACTTCGGTCCCGGCGGAACGCTCACCTCGAGTCGACCGCAAACGGAAGGCTTCGATACGCTACCATCCCGATCCCGAGGCGCGTCCGATGCAGACGCTCCTGGGCAGGGACAGTCGGAGTCCTGGGAAGTGATGCCGGCTTACGACTGGCGTCCGCTCGGTCCGGCACCGCGCGTCGCGTACGCGACCGCCGCCGCTCGAGCGAGACACGCACGATCGTCGGCGAGGCGCGTCGATCTGCTTCCTCCGCTCGAGCGCCGCCGACACCGATATCCAGGTGACGCCTGAGCGAGATCCGGCCCGACAGTCTCGAGACCTACGTGCAGAGCGGCTGGCTGCGCGCGAGCCATCGGCAACGCTCGCGCGCAAGGGCAATACCCGCTCGAGTCGTCGGCAGACGCACCTCGAGGCCGACGCCGCAGCCGATGCCCTCGGGTGAGTTCGTGAAGATGCGGGTCGGCATCTTCGGCGGTCGCCCACGTTCCGCGCCGGCTCGCGCATCCGCATCAGCCTCGAGGCTCCCGGCGGCGATCGCACGCGCTGGGCCTTCGACACCTTCGACACCAACGGCACGGTCGCCAACGACGTCGACCGCTCCCCGGGCTTCGCTTCGCGGCTCGTGTTGCCGGTCGTGCGCCATGCGGTGGCGCCAGCCGGTCTGCCGCCGTGCCCGGTCTCCGCAGTCAGCCGTGCCGCACCTACGCCGCGGCGACAACGGCAAGCGCAGGTTGCCGAAAGGCGATCTGCTCGTTGCTCGGCTGCTCGCTTGTGCGGCGTAGCTCGCTACGCCTCCGCGCTTCACTTACCCTCGCGCCTCGCATCTCGACCCTTTTGAGCAACCTGCGCCGCTACCTCGTGCGTGGTTGGGCGCTCGCTTCGCTCTCGCCCTTCAATTCAGAAACTGATCCGAAGATCAAAGAATGAAATTGGGTGGGGCGGGAGCGAAGCGACGCCCCACCACGCGCACGAGGCAGCCCCGGCAGGTTGCTCAAAAAGGGTCGAGATGCTAGGCGCGAGCGAGCGAACGCGGAGGCGTAGCGGAGCTACGCCGCACAAGTGAGCGACCGAGCAACGACGCAGATGGCCCTTTTTCAGCAACCCGCGGTGAGGTCGGCGAGGAGATCGGGGCCGGACCACGTGCGGCTGGCCGCCGCTCTCGGCAGCGCGGACCGAGGCTGACCGAGACGGGCGTTCACCGGCGCCGTCCGGCCGAGGCGCCTGCGAGGCGGACGATCTCGCCGTTCAGGTAGTCGACCTCGGTCCGTCGTCCCGGCCTCGAGATCCTCCCACATCGACGAGCGCGCCTGCGGGTCGATCGCGAGCATCTGCCCGGCGAGCCGGGTGAAGATCGGCGTCAGGAAGGCGAGCACCCACGGGATCCACGCCGGCGGGAGCGGGTCAGCTTCGCCGGGGTGATGCCCGCGCGGCGGCGAGCAATGCCAGCGCCTCGGTCTGCACGAGGGCGACGCAGCGGCGATAGGCGCGCCCGAGAGCTGGGTCTTGAGCGGCAGGTTCGAGAGCGCGTTGATCGGGTTGTTGAGGTTGAGGACGAGCTTCGCCCACTGCACGGGGCTGCATCCGCTCGTGCAGCGACGAGCGGCAAGTCCCGGCGGCGCGAACGCCGGAGATACGGCGTGCGAGGCGCGGGTGGCGCTCGACCTCGAGGCGTCCTTCCGAGCCGTGGTGGAAGCGGCCGCGTCCGTGGTTCACGACGTTGAACTGCACCATGCCGGTGAGCACCGATGCAGCTCGGCAGGTGCGCGCGGAGCCGCTCGCGCGTTGTGGAGACCGTTCTGAAAGCTCACGACGACGCCGACGCGGGCAGCACGCGGGCGAGCTCGCGGCCGGCATCGTCGGTCGCGGCCGACTTCACGGTGACGAGCACGAGCTCCGCATCGGCGACGCGCCGCCGGGTCGTCGTGGCGTAGCCGACGGCATCGGGCGCGACGGCGAGCGCGGCGCCGTCCCAGTCGGTCAGCGTGAGCCCGTCGGCGTCTGGAGCTCGCGCGCCGGACGCTCGCGACCGACGAACGCGACGTCGCTGCCGGTCGCGGCGAGACGGCCCGCCGACGTAGCACCCGATGCTCCCAGCGCCGTAGATCGCGATGCGTCGTCATGCGGCGGTGACGCGGCATAGCCGATGACCATGCGCCTCGCCATGTCAATTCCAGATCGTGCGTGACGCCTTGTGTCAGCGTCGGCTCGCCGGTAACATCCATCGCATGGAAACGTTGATGGCATTTGCGGTGGAGTGGTGGCGGGTCGGACTCGGAATCGTCGGTGGCGGCGGTCGTGGTGGGCGTGCTCTGGCGCTGGGTGCTCGCCGACCTGCGTGCTGTCGTCGGTCGAGCTACCGTAGGGACGCGCGCCGCGAGCCTCCGGCGGCGGCATGTGCCACGCGGCTGATCGCGGTGAAGTATTCCGCGATCAAGCGGTGGCCCACGAGCTGCGGCCGCCAGTGACCTTCGAAGAAGGCGCAGTGGCTGCCGCGCGCGCGTGAGCACGAGCAGGCTGTCCGGGACGCGGCGCGAAGAGGCCGCGGTGCTCGTCGACGTTGGCGACCGTGCAGACGGGTCGTCGGCGGCGTTCAGGATCAGTGAGCGGAATGCCGACGGCGTCGGCGACCACCATCGGATTCGTGTGGCGCGTGGTACTCGGCGCGTCGAGGCGAAGCCCGCGAACGGGTGCTGGCGGTCGTGCAGCTCGCCGACCGTGCGGCTCGCCAGGATCTCGGCCCAGCCGGGCAGGTGGGCGAGGGCGTCCGCGTGACGCTCGACGAAGTACCGCCGCACCGCCCCGATCAGGTAGCGATCGTAGAGCCGGTGGATGCGATGAAAGGCGCGCGTCGTGTCGTAGCCGGGGCAGTACGCGATCCCGGCCGTGAGCGGCGTACGCGCGCCTTCCTCGCCGAGGTAGCGGACGAGGAGGCCGGAGCCCGCGGACGACGCCGAGCCCGTAGAGCGGTGACGGCGGGCACGCGCGCAGCGGATGCGGGCGAGCTGGCGCGCGGACGTCGTCGGTCGCGCCGAGCGTGCTGAAGCGCGGCGCGGTCAGCGGCAGCGTGCCGTGGCCGCGGCGATTGCAGACGACGATGCGCCACCCGAGCCGGCGGCGCGAGGTCGCCGACCAGCGCGGCGCATCGACTGACCGTCGCCGCAGATCGTCGGCAGCACGACGAGCGTCGGCGTCGCTGCGGATCGTCGATCGGCCGAGCCAGTCGAGCGAGACGGTGCCGCCGTCAGCGAGCGTGAGCGCTCGCTCGTGATCGAAGCGAGCGGCGGCGTCGCGCGCGTCGCGCCAGGCGAGAGCGCGAGCTGGAGGTGGCGATTGAACGCCCACCAGCGGCGGCCGGATACGGCGTCGGTGAGCGCGGGACAGCGAGGCGCGCAGATGCGCGAGCAGCGGCGTCTCCTGAAGAGCAGCTCGGGCGGACTGGACGACCCGCGACCGGTAGTAGCGGGCGAAGAGTAGCGACCCGACGGCGAGCGCGACGAGCCACGAGCGAGTCACGCGACCCGAGGCCGTCGCGAGCGTCAGACGCGCGCCGCCAGTGCCGCGAGCGACTGCTGCACGCGCTCGATCGGGCGACGTCGAGCCCGTGCGCGGCGAGCCGAGGCGAGCGCCACGCCGTCGGCGGCGGTCGCCGGCAGCGCGAGCGACACCGGCGGCAGCGGCACGTCGGCGACCGGCAACACCACGCGCCGGGCGGCGGCGAGGTAGTCGCGTCCGGCGTCGAGCTTGCGCGGCCGCGGCCGGCGGAGATCGGTGGCGGCGAGGATCGCGTCGAGCGAGCCGTGCTCGGCGACGAGCTTCGCGCGCGGTCTTCTCGCCGATGCCCTTCACGCCCGGAAGCCCGTCGGACGGATCGCCGCGCAGGAGCGCGAAGTCGCCGTACGCGCGACCCGGGATGCCGTAGCGGCGCGTGACCTCGGCCTCGTCGACGACGACGAGCTTCGAGACGCCGGTCTGCGGATAGAGCACGTAGCACGTCGGGATCGCGGACGAGCGCGAAGAGGTCGCGGTCGCCCGAGACGATCGGCGACCGGCCGCGCGCAGCGCGCCGCGAGCGTCGCGATCACGTCCTCGGCCTCGAAGCCGTCGGCGCCGACGACCGCGAAGCCGAGCGCCCGCAGCACCTCGCGGCCGACGGCTTCCTGCGGCGCGACCGGATCCTCGTCGGCCATCCTCGGTCGCGACCCGGTGGGTCTTGTACGAGGGCAGGGCGTCGACGCGGAACGCCGGCCGCCAGTCGTCGTCGACGGCGATCGCGAGCCCGCGCGGCCGGTGGTCGGTCAGCAGCCGCGCCAGCATGTTGAGGAAGCCGTAGACGCCCTGCATCGGCAGCGAGTCGGGCAGCGAGTGGAAGGCGCGGTAGAGCAGGCTCAGTAGTCGATCAGCATCGCCGCGGAGCGCATGACGGCCTCAGCATAGACCACTCTGGTCTCGCGGGCGAGCGGGTGCTACGAAGCACGGCACGACGAAAGGAGCGACCCATGCCGACGTATCCGCTGCCGAGCTCGAAGGCGCTTCATCCGCTACTGGCGCACCGGCGCCGTCGGCGAGGAGATGGGACGCGTGGGCGGACCTCTTCACCGAGGACGCGCGCTACGTCGAGCACGTGCTCGGCACATGCATGGCGGCGCGAGGCCATCCGCGCGTGGATCAAACCGATCATGGCCCAGTACGGCGAGGTCTACACCGCGTACGAGTGGCACATGGTCGACCCTGCGACCGGACGGATCTGCGTCTACATGCAGAACCGCCGCACCATCCGAGGACGGCGGCGTGATCGACTTCCCGGGCATCACGATCCTGCACTACGCGGGCGGCGGGACGCTTCGACTACGGGGAGGACTTCTGGGCGGTGCCGGGCGCGCCAGAAGTCGACCGAGGAGTACGAGACGGCGCGGAAGAGCACGATCGCGAGCACCGGAAGAAGATGACGCGCGCTCGACTGGGGGCGCGGGCCCCGAGTGGACGCCAGCGGCGGCCGCTCGTACGCCGAGCGCCGGTCGATCGCCGACCTGTGACGTGCAGGCCCGCGCGTGAGCTGAGTCTCGCATGGCGCGCGTCGAGTTCTTCTACGACTACTCGAGCCCGTGGACGTACCTCGCGTTCACGCGCATCGAGGAGCTCTGCCGGCAGGCATGAGGCCGAGCTTGGTGTGGCGGCCGATCCTCGTCGGCGGGATCTTCAACACGGTGAACCCGTCGGTCTACGAGCGCGCGGCGCATCCGATGCCGGCGAGGCGCGCTACATGCTCAAGGACCTGCACGACTGGGCCGCGGCTCTACGGCATGACGCATCACGTTTCCGCCAGCGCGTCTTTCCGGTGAACTCGGTGAAGGCGCTGCAGGGGGCGCTCGTGGCGCTCGAGCGCGGGCTGCATCGGACGATACAGCGCACGGGTCTTCCGGGCGTACTTCGGCGAGGACCGCGACATCAGCCGCGACGACGTGCTGCGGGCGATCGTCGCCGAGGTCGGGCTCGATCCGGACGCGTTCTTCGGCGGTCGATCGCGACGCCGGAATACAGAGACCGCATCCGCGCCAACACCGAGGAGTGCGTGCACGCGGCGGCTTCGGCTCGCCGACGATCCTTCGTCGGCGACGACAGATACTTCGGGAACGATCGTCTGGTGTCTCGAGGAGGCGGCGCTGGACGTACTGGCCGGTGGCGAGCGATCGGCCTAGACGGAACGTCATGGCTCGCCGAAGCTCGCCCACGTCGTCTTCTCGTACCGGCAACCTCGCCGCGATGTGCGATTGGTACTGCACCAGCAATACGTA
>ERZ1370068.3542-contig-2654_pt1 | contig 17708 bp, 26 predicted proteins | sample MGYA00561227_ERZ1370068 | MGnify/ENA primary metagenome ERZ1370068 (study PRJEB38410, sample SAMEA6850437) | metagenome | study: Metagenomic assessment of the ecological functions of the soil: analysis of the soil microbiota associated with the...
AACTCCGCGATCTGGTCGAACGACAGCGCAGTGTTGTCCAGACAGCCAGACGGCGGTCGCCTTTGGCATCAAGGGTGCTGCGGTCGCCATGGCAAAATCTCCTCTATGCTTCGCCCGCCCTCGGGCGAAGCTTCAGATCATCGGTGATGATCGGAAAGTGGCGGGAATATAGGGGACTGGCTGGGTCATGCAACCGTTCCGCTTGACAGGGTGGGCCGGCGCGCCCCATGTCGATGCCGCAATGCGCGCTAAAATCGCGCGCTTTCGAGGTTAATAAAATGATGGCGTCAAGCTTCGGCCAAAACCGGTTCTAAAGGTGCTGCTCTGCTCGCCGCGCGGCTTCTGCGCAGGCGTCGTGCGCGCCATCGAATCGGTGGAACAGGCGCTCGCGATCTACGGGGCACCAGTCTACGTGCGCCACGAGATCGTGCATAACCGCTACGTGTGTCGACGGCCTGCGGGCCAAAGGGCGCGATTTTCGTCGAGGAACTCAGCGAGGTTCCCGATGACCACGTGCCGGTGATCTTCTCCGCGCACGGCGTGGCGCGCGCTATCCCCGAAGAGGCGCGCGCGCCGCAAACTGTTCACGATCGACGCGACCTGCCCGCTGGTGACCAAGGTGCATCGCGAGGCCGAGATTCACTAGTCGGCGCGGCCGCGAGATCGTCCTTATCGGACACGCCGGCCATCCGGAAGTCGTCGGCACCATGGGACAGCTGCCGCCGGTAGTATCACGCTGGTCGAGACGCTCCGACGATGTGGAAAGATTCACGCCGCGTGATCGCCAACAAGCTCGCCTATGTGACGCAGACGACGCTGTCGGTCGACGACACCGCAGCAATGGTCGATCTCCTTGAAGCAGCGTTTCCCGAACATCTCCGGCCCGCACAAGGAAGACATCTGCTACGCGACCGACCAATCGCCAGGATGCGGTCAAGCGCGTGGCGCCGATCGTCGATGCGATGATCGTCGTCGGGCGCGCCCAACTCGTCGAACTCGCAACGGCTCAAGGAGGTGGCCGAGAAGTCAGGCTGCCCGCGCGCGGTGCTGATGCAGCGCGCGGCTGACATCAACTGGGGCGATTTTGACGGCGTCAGCTCGACTCGGGCATCACCGCCGGCGCCTCCGCGCCGGAAGTTCTGGTCGAGGAAATCATGGGCGCCTTTGCCGAGCGCTATATACTCGATATCGAGACCGTCACTGCGACGGAGGAAGGGGTGTTCTTCCCGCTGCCTCGCCCGCTGCGGGAGCACGAGGCGGCGGAGTGACGCTGCATGGCGGTCTACACCGACGTCTCGGCGGAAGATCTCACCCGCTTTCTCTCGGCTATGACATCGGCGAACTGCTCGTCCTACAAGGGCATCGCTGAGGGCGTCGAGAATTCCAACTTTCTGGTGCACACCGGCCACCGGCAATTTCATTCTCACGCTCTATGAAAAGCGCGTTGCGGAAGGCGACCTGCCGTTTTTCCTGGGGCTGATGGAGCATCTGGCGGCGCGCGGCATCACCTGTCCGCAGCCGGTGAAGAACAAGCAGGGTGGTGTGCTCGGCAAGATCGCCGGCCGGCCCGCTGCGATCGTGACTTTTCTCGACGGGTTGTGGATCAGGCGGCCGAGTCCCGGTCATTGCGCGGCGGTCGGGCGACGCACTGGCGCGGCTGCATCTTGCCGGCGCGCGATTTCAAGCCGAAGCGCGCGAACGCGCTTGTCGATCGAGAGCTGGCGGCCACTCTACGAGCACGCCAAGCCGCGGGGCGACAGCGTACGGCAGGGACTTTGCAGCGAGATCGCAACAGAACTCGATGCGCTGGAAAAATCCTGGCCGCGCCAGCTTGCCGCAAGGCGTGATCCACGCCGACCTTTTCCCGGACAACGTCTTCTTCCTCGGCGACAAGTTGTCCGGCCTGATCGATTTCTATTTTGCCTGCACCGATACGCTCGCCTACGACGTCGCGATCTGCCTCAACGCCTGGTGCTTCGAGGCCGACCATTCCTACAACGTCACCAAGGGGCGCTCGCTGCTCAACGCCTACGGCAAGGTGCGAGCGCTTTCGCTAGCGCGAGCGGACGCGCTGCCCGTTCTCGCGCGCGGTGCGGCCATGCGCTTCCTGCTCACGCGGCTGGTCGATTGGCTGGCGGTACCGGACGGCGCGCTGGTGAGGCCGAAAGATCCGCTGGAATACTATCGCAAGCTGCGCTTTCACCAGTCGGTGAAAACGTGCAGGACTATGGCTCGACGGATCTACGGTGACACATGCGACGGATCGCATGAGCGAGCAGCGCGTCACCATTCATACCGACGGTGCCTGCTCCGGCAATCCTGGGCCCGGCGGTTGGGGCGCGATCCTGACCTTCGGCGATCACGAAAGAGAACTCAAAGGCGGCGAACCGCACACCACAAACAATCGCATGGAGCTGATGGCGGCGATCTCAGCTCTGGAGGCGCTCAAGCGGCCGTGCACGCGTCGATCTTCATACCGACAGCGAATATCTCAAGAACGGGATCACCGCGTGGATCCACGGCTGGAAGAAAACGGCTGGCGCACGTCGGACAAGAAGCCGGTGAAAAACGTCGATCTCTGGAAGCGGCTGGATGAAGCGCTCGGCCATCACAAAGTGCATTGGCACTGGGTCAAAGGTCATGCCGGTCACGCGCATGAACGAGCGCGCCGATGAGCTTGCGCGCGAAGGCGCTGATCGCGCGCGCGCGCCGGCGCGATCGGCGCGATGAAGACAAAATAGCCGTTGCAAACGAATGGCCGCGGGAACTTGCCCGGCCATCGCCAAACCCGCGATCGAGACAATTCATCAAAGCTGCGCAAGCAGAGCCTGGCCACCAGAGATCTCGCACTTGCCAGGCGCGTCCTCGATGTTGAGCTTTTTGACGACGCCGTCTTCGACCAGCATCGAATAGCGCTTCGAGCGCGTGCCGAGGCCGTTGCCGGAGCCGTCGAAGGCCATGTCGATTGCCTTGGCGAATTCGCCGTTGCCGTCGGCGAGAAAATCGATCTTGCCCTCGGCGCCGGTCGATTTCTTCCAGGCTTCCATGACGAACACATCGTTGACGCCCGGTGACGGCGATGGTGTGCACGCCCTTCGCCTTGATGGCGGCGGCGTTGTTCAGGAAGCTTGGGATGTGCAGGTTGTTGCAGGTCGGTGTGAAGGCGCCGGGCACCGCGAAAAGCGCTACCTTCCGGCCTTTGAAAACTTCGTCGGTGGTCTTCCAAACCGGACCTTCGGTGGTCATGACGCGGAATTTGGCATCGGGCAATCGATCGCCGACCTTGATGGGCATGGGTATCCTCTCACGCGTTGCGGAAAGTTGTTTTCTTGGCTGGGGTAATTACGCCCTTGCCGCCGATTAGTCGAGACGGGTCTTGACCTCGACCGCGCGATCGCCGGTGACAACCGTGAAGGTCAGATCGACCGGGCTCTTCGGATCGACGCCGGGCGGCAAACCGTCAAGGTCGAAGCTGAATTGAGCCCGTCCGGCCGGCGCCGGTTTTGCCGGCTTTGGGATGGGCAACGCCCACTTGCGGCGTCGGGCCCTCGACGAACAAGCTCGATCGGTTGGCCTGGCAGGTGCGGCGAGGTCGACGGCGACCAGAGGCTTGGTCCCGATTGTTGGCGCGACGCGCGGTGAGTCCCAGCTTGCGCGGCCGTGACCTGCTTTGGCACGCGCGCTTCGGCCGCCGCTCAGAGCTGCATTGTGGACGCTGTCACCCGGGGCGAGCGTGAGCTCGGCGCGGCCTTCAGCCGGCACGCACAATTTTTCGCAGACCGCGTAGTCGACTTTCAGGCGAAGCCGAACCGGTTTGCCAGCCTGCTGCGGCGAAATCGACGAGCGGAAATATGACCGCGTCCTTGTAACCAAGCGATTGGCCGGTCTCGTCAGTGAACAGGTGTGGTGCAGGATAGAGCACCGTGGCAGTCTTCAGATTTTCAGAACCGGAAAAGTCGAATGCTGGTGGCACTCCGGAATCGCCGGGATAGCGCCAGTAAGTCTTCCATCCTGGCTGCATCTTGATTTCGATGCCTGCGCGCAGATGCGCATCGCCATTGTTGTTGCCGCTGCCGGCAACAATGCTGAGCAGCGGAACGGACGTCCTCACTCCAGGGTGATTCGTCCGGCAGCGCGCCCACCGTTGCCCAGAGACGGCTGCAATGACGCAGGCAGCCAGCATCGCGCGCAATGGTCTGTGAATATCGCTCATCGCGACGCTCTAGTCGGTAACCACCATGCCGCGCCACTGAATTCATCGTGAGCGAGCGTTGAACACGATCTCGGCAGGCGGCCGCCACAATTGGTCGTGTCGAATATGACGGTGAACGGGATGAACTTTCGGCCGCAAGCTTCGTTTGCAAAGGCGAGTCGTTCAGGTAACCTTTTCCCATGAAGATTGCACGCAAGGCCGCGCAGCAGGACCCGGACGAGGCTATCTCGACGGGCAAATGCTGATCGCGATGCCGGCGATGAACGATGAGCGCTTCGCGCGGGCGGTGATCTATGTCTGCGCGCATTCGACCGAAGGCGCGATGGGCATCATCGTCAATCACCCGGCGACCGAACATCAAGTTTCCCGATCTGCTCGTGCAGCTCGAAGTGATTCCGGCGGCCGAGCGGATCCAGCTGCCGAACCGCGCCGAAGACTGTGAAGGTGCTCAAGGGCGGGCCCGGTCGAGACCGGACGCGGCTTCGTCCTGCACTCGGCGGATTTCTTTATCGAGAATTCCACCCTGCCGATCGATGAGGGCATCTGTCTGACGGCCACGCTCGATATTCTCAAGGCGATCGCGCGCGGCAACGGTCCGGCCAGTGCAATTCTTGCGCTCGGGCTATGCCGGCTGGGCGCCCGGGCAGCTCGAGCAGGAGATCCAGCAGAACGGCTGGCTGCACTGCGCGGCCGATCCCGAGCTGATCTTCGGCGAGGATACCGACACCAAATACGAAAAGCCCTGCGCAAGATCGGCATCGATCTCGGCATGCTGTCGAGCGAAGTCCGGCCACGCCTGATCGAGCGTGATAATGGCTATTCAGATGCGATCTTGAGGGCGCGCAGGCGCGTCGGCTTGTCGACCAGCAGATCGCGCGCGGCGTCGGCGCTCATCGGTTCGCCGAAGGCAAAGCCCTGCGCATATTCGCACCCGAGCTGGTAAAGCTCGACCGCATCGGAATCGGTTTCGGCGCCTTCCGCCACAACTTCCATGCCCGAGATCGTGCGCAAGTGCGATGATCGACCGCAGGATGACCGGTCGCGTGCCGCGCGAGCGTCGTGCGCACGAATGACTGGTCGATCTTGATCGTGTCGAACGGGAAACGCTGCAGATAAGCAAGCGAGGAATGGCCGGTGCCGAAATCGTCGAGCGATAGGCCGGCGCCGAGTTCCTTGATACGTGTCAGCATTTGCGCCGCGTGCTCGGGATTTTCCATGACCAGAGACTCGGTGATCTCGAGCTTCAGCGTGCCACGGGCAAGCGCGGTGCGTCCCAGCACGCCGCGCAGATCCTGGATCAGATCGTGGCGCAGCAATTGACGCGATGAGACATTCACGCTGGCGAATACCGGCTCGCGCGCGCGCGTTGCCGCCTGCCACTGCGCGAGCTGCTGCGCGGTGTGCTCGAGCACGAAGAGGCCGAGATCGACGATCAGCCCGATTTCCTCGGCGATGTTGATGAATTCCGCCGGCGACAGGCGGCCCAGCTTGGGATGATCCCAGCGTGCAAGCGCCTCGAATCCGGCGATGGCGCGATCTTCCAGCCGCACGATCGGCTGGTAGAGCACCTTGATCTCCTCGCGCTCGATGGCGCGGCGCAATTCGGATTCCATCGTCAGACGGTCGGTCTTGCGCGAGCGCATGGCCGGCTTGAAGATCTCGATGCGGTCGCCGCCGATGCGCTTGGCGTAGTACATCGCAAGCTCGGCATCCTTGAGCACTTCATCGGTGCTGCTGCGCCTGATTTTCGGCGAGCGCCAGTCCGATTGAAGCGGTGAGGAAGATCTCGCGGTCGTTGAAGGCAATCGGCGCGCGCAAGGTGCGGCGGATGGTTTCGGCAAAGGCGACGATACGCGCGGGTTCCCGCTCCGACAGCACGATCAGCGCGAACTGGTCGCCGGACAGGCGCGCCAGCGTATCCTGCGGCTTGAGCAGGCGCGACAGCCGCCGCGCGATCGTGAGCAGGATGGAATCGCCCACCGCCATGCCGACGGAATCATTGACCTGTTTAAAGCGATCGAGATCGATCACCACAATCGATGGGCGGATCTGAGGTCGGCGCGCGCAAAGCCGAAGGCCGCCTCCATGCGATCGATGAAACAGTTCGCGGTTGGGCAGGCCGGTGAGGTTGTCGTGAACCGCGTCAAACAGCAGCCGTTCCTCGGCGGTCTTGAAATCGGTCACGTCTGTGAGCGTGCCGACGAAGCCGCACGACCTCGCCATCGGAGCCGACCACCGGGCGCGCCTTGAGCGCGAACCAGAGATAATGGCCGTCGGCGGTTCGCAGCCGGAAATCCTGCGTCAGACGGCCGCGGCGCTGCTCGACCGACGCCGTCGAGCGAGGCGCGGAAACGATCGCGATCGAGTGGGTGCAGGACCTCGAGCCAGGTCGCCGCCGGTCCTTCCAGCGTGCCGCGCTTGAGGCCGAGCATGTGCTCGGTTTCCGGGCTGGTGAAGACCTTGTCGGCCGAAACGTCCCAGTCCCAGATCAGATCGCCGGCGCCGGTGAGAGCGAGCGCCCGGCGTTCGACGTCGGACACGATGCCGTGCGTGATGCCGCCGGCGAACGCATGCTGCATCACGGTGAAGCCGATCAGCATCACGATCAGCACCAGGCCGCCGAGCAGAGCCGGACCGATGATGTCGTTCGTCACGCAGGCCCGTGACCGCCAGGCCCGCTGCTAGTGGTCCACACGACCAGCAGCAGCCAGGTCGGGATCAACAGCACCGCGCGGTCGAAGCCGTGCGTCGAAAGATAGATGACAAGGGCAAGTCCGAAGCACGGCGATGCCCGCGAGCGACATCCGGGCGATGCCGGCGGCAACCGCCGGATCGAAGACCGCAACCGCGATCAGCGCTGCGAGTGCGGCAAGCCAGGCGATGGTGATGTGCGCGTAGCGCACGTGCCAGCGCGACAGATTGAGATAGGCAAACAGAAACACCAGCAGCGTCGCCGACAGGATCGCCTCGCCGCAGGCGCGCCAGACACGCTCGGCGCCGGCCGACATGTCGAAGACTTTGCCCCAGAAGCCGAAGTCGATGCCGATATAGATCAACACCGCCCAGCCGAGCGCGGCGGCGGCCGGAAACATGATCGAGCCCTTCACCACGAACAGGATGGTGAGGAACAGCGCGAGCAGACCGGCGATGCCGATGACGATGCCGTAGTACAAAGTGAAGGAATTGACCTTGTCCTTGTAGGCGTCGGGCTCCCACAAGATAGATCTGCGGCAGCTTGTCGGTGCGCAGTTCGGCGACGAAGGTGATCACGGTGCCCGGGTCGAGCGTGATGCGGAAAATGTCGGCGGTCGAGCCTTCCTGACGCACAGGACGGTCGCCGGTCGAGGGCGTGATGGCCGCGATGCGCGATAGTCCGAGGTCGGGCCAGAAGAGTCCGGAACCGACCATGCGGTAATGCGGGACGACGATCAGGCGATCGATCTGCTCGTCGCTGTTGTTGGTGAGCGCAGAACACAGCCCAATTGTTGTTGCCTTCGCGTGCGCGCACCTCGATGCGTCGTACGATTCCATCCGGGCCGGGCGCGGTCGAGACCTGGATGCGGTCGCCTTCCGTCTCTTTGCACTTCGGTTGCGGCGGTCAAATCGATAGCGGCTGCATCGAGCCGCACGTTCACCGCTTCCACCGCAGGCGCGGTTCGGAACGCGCAAGCAGCGACAGCGATGATCACGACCGCCACGCGCCGTCAGGCAACGCGTCATAGGCCAAATCAAAACCCCCGCCCGCGGCATCGCCTTGCCGCCTGGGGCCGCTGGCCTCGCCGACGGTGAAAATCTGCTAAACAATCGCACCCTGTTCGCGTTTAAGTCCGACATTACGCCGATTTCGCGGCTCCTGAAGAAACGGACGTCCGGTCAAAATGTTAGCACGATTTTGCCGATATGGGCGCTGGTTTCCATAAGCGCATGAGCCGCGTGCCGCATCGCGCAGGGAAAGGTCTTGTAGATGACCGGTTTGACCTTGCCCGCCGCGATCAGGGGCAGCACATTTGTCCTCCACCGCGCGCGCAATGGCGCCTTTGTCGGCGACCGAACGCGCGCGCAAGGTCGAACCGGTGTGGTGCAGCCGCTTGAGCATGATGCGGCGAAAATCCACCGTCGACTTCGGGCTGCCCTGAAACGCGATCTGCACGATGCGTCCCTCGACCGCCGCGGCTTCGTAATTGCGCGCGATGTAGTCTCCACCCACCATGTCCACTATAACCTCGGCGCCCTTGTCGTCCGGTCGCCGCCTTTGTGGCCGCGACGAAGTCCTCGGTCTTATAGTTAACGGCGACATCGGCGCCGAGCTTGCGGCAGGCGTCGCATTTTTCCTGCGAACCCGCGGTCGTGATGACGCGCGCGCCGAATGCCTTGGCAAGCTGAATGGCGGTCGTGCCGATGCCGGACGAGCCGCCATGGATCAGCAATGTTTCACCGCTCTTCAGGCCGCCGCGCTCGAATGCGTTGTGCCAGACCGTGAAGAAGGTTTCCGGCACTGCCGCGGCCTCGATCATCGACAGACCGGACACCGGCAACGCGTGGCTTTCGTGCGCAACGCAATATTCGGCGTAGCCGCCACCGACAACCAAGGCCATCACCCGGTCGCCGAGCTTCCAGCGTTTGACGTCGGCGCCCAGCGCCGCGACCTCGCCGGCAATCTCGAGTCCAGGAATGTCCGGTGCGCCGGGCGGAGGCGGATAGAGGCCCATGCGCTGCATGACATCGGGACGGTTCACGCCGGCGGCGGCCACCTTCACGAGAATTTCGCCGGCGCCGGGACCGGGACCGGGCGCTGCTCGGACGCGAGCATGTCGGGGCCGCCGGCAGCCTTGATGCCGATTGCTGTCATTGTTGCTGGAATCGCGGCCATCGGTTCCTCTCGTGTATCTCCAGATCAGGAGCTTTGTTTAGGCGGGCCCCGGCGATGTGACAACCGGCGCAGTCATCGCTAGATTTTCGTATCGTCATTCCGGACGGCCTGCGCCCGGAATGGCAACAGGTCGAGGAGATTGAATGCCGGCGATCGACGAGGACGACAAACCGAAGAAGAAAGTCGTGCACGATATTGGGCAGGATCTCACGTTGCTCTCGGTAGAAGAGCTTGGTCTGCGCGTGCAATTGCTGCACGACGAAATCCAACCGGCTCGAGGCAGATATGACGCAAAAGCGTGCGTCGCGCACTGCCGCTGATCAGTTTTTCAAGCGATGATGCTTTCAGATCGGCGGTGTTCCAATGCCGTAGGGCTTAAAAATATTTCGGCATTGCGCCCATGTTCTTAAGTTGTCGTTAAGCTTTCTCGACCATTACTGGCATTGTCCATCTTCATGTGGACATTGAGTGGCTCCTGTCCACTCTGTTTGACGCCTCCCTGTTATCACCTTGAGCCGCCGGCAACGGCGGCTCCTTTTGTCCCAATATGGGTCAAAAACCGCCGCGTCATCGTGGCGCTTTCAATCGGCGCGGCAACTATATCGCGAATGTTAACCATATCGGCTGTCTGGACAGAGACCAGCCCGTGCGCGCCATGCTTACCCAATCGTATACGGAGCGTGTGTCCGCTCCGCGTAGTGAGAGAGTGTCGCGTATGTCCGAAAAATCGTTGAGCGAGACGCAGCCGGTGTCCGTTCGGCGAGCGGCTCGCCGGTTCCCAGGCCTTCGCAGACCTGTTTCGTGACGGCATGGCTCTGGTCGAAGAAACCGCGACCTACCTCGACGGCCCGGGCCGGCAGCAATCAAGAAGCTCGAGCGGGCTGCGGCGCTGGCTTATGCCACCGAAAGTATGCGGCTCACCACCAGACTGATGCAGCTTGCGTCGTGGCTGCTGCTTCATCGCGCGGTGAAGGAGGGCGAGATGTCGCTCGCTCAGGCCAGCAAGGAAAAGAGCAAGGTCAAGCTGGCGTCGACCGGACAATCGCACGATGCCGGACAACATTGAACTGCTGCCGCCGTGCAGCTGCGCGAACTCATCGAGCGGTCGCAGAAGCTTTACGCCAAGGTGCGCCGCCTCGACGCCAACTATTTACAATCAGAATGCCGGCAGAGCGGCCCGCAACGGCAAATCCGGTCGAACGCCAGCTTGGCCTCTTGAAGGCGGCATTCGGGGCGGAAAGCGTCTGACGGCCAACTCGTACGGCTAAACGAAAACCCCCGCCGCGTGCGGGGTTTTGTTATCTTGCGGCAGAGCCGCCGCGCTTATTTCTTCTCGTCGGTCTTCAGGAAACCGGAGAACTTCTTCTGGAAGCGCGACACGCGGCCGCCGCGGTCCATGATTTGCTGCTGGCCGCCGGTCCAGGCCGGATGCGACTTCGGGTCGATGTCGAGGTGCAGGACGTCACCCTCTTTGCCCCAGGTGGAGCGGGTGGTGAATTCACTGCCATCGGTCATCACCACCTTGATGGTGTGGTAGGCGGGATGGATATCTTGTTTCATCGTCGAGTTCCGGGCGCGCAGACGCGCCGATGAGTGCTGAATTTGGGGGCTCCTATACAGGAGCCGGCCGCAGGGCGGCAAGCCGCGCATTTGACCGCCATCGCTCCCGCAAGGCATTAAGGGCGCGGCGGGCGGTGGCAAAGGCGTTGCATGAGTTTTTCCAGCGATGGACGGGGTCTCGATGTTGCGCAGCGCGCCTGCGTCCCGAGGAGCGCAGGCAAGCTGAAGCTCTAGACCACTCGGCCCGGCTGGCGCCGTACATCGTCCGCTATCGGGGGCGTGCGCTGCGGCGCGCATTGGCCGCACTGGTCGTCGCCGCGTTCACCACCTTGCTCGTGCCGGTGGCGGTTCGCCGGATGATCGATTTCGGTTTCTCCGACAAGGCCGTGCAGCTGATCGACAGCTATTTCGCGCGTGATGATCTCGGTGGTGGCCGTGCTCGCGATCTCGAGCGCCGCTGCGCTACTACCTGGTGACCACGCTGGGCGAGCGCATCGTCGCCGATCTGCGCTCCGATGTGTTCGCGCATCTCACGCGATCTGTCGTCTGCGTTCTTCGACACGGCGCGCGACCGGCGAGATTGTGTCGCGGCTCACCGCCGACACGACCCAGATCAAGTCGGCGGTCGGCGCTTCGGTATCGATCGCGCTGCGCAACCTGCGTGCTGTTTTTCGGCGGCGCGGCGATGATGGTGGTGACCAGCCCGCGGCTGTCCGTTGTTCGTGCTCGGCGCAATTCCGGTGATCGTGCTGCCGCTCGTCGGCTTCGGCCGCGCGGTGCGCCAGCGTGGACGCGCGGCGCAGGACACGCTTGCCGAGTGCGTCCGGCTATGCCGACGAGCTGATCGGCGCAATGCGCACGCTGCAGGCCTTCACCAACGAGAAGCTCGCGCGATCGCCGTTTCGCCTCAGCGGTCGAACAGGCTTATACGCGCCGCCCGCGGCGCGACCAAAGCGCGCGGCGTGCTGACGGCGCGTCGTGATCTTTCTGGTATTCGCCAGCATCGTCGTGGTGCTGTGGGTCGGGCGCCCAGGATGTCCTCGCCGGCGACATCACGCCCGGCCGGCTCGGCCAGTTTGTGCTCTACGCGGTGTTCGCGGCGGGCGGGCTCGGTGAACTCAGCCAGGTCTGGGGCGAGATCGTCGCAGGCCTCCGGCGCAGCCGAGCGGCTGTTCGAAATCCTGGGCGTCGAGCCGCAGATCAGAGGCACCGCGCAGCCGGTCGCGTTGCCGAAACCCGCGCAGCGGCGAGGTCGCGTTTCGACGACGTGCAGCTTTGCCTATCCCGGCCGCCCGGACGTCCCGGTTCTCGATCGTCGTTTCGTTTCGGCGTGCAGGCCGGGCGAGAAGCTCGCGCTCGTCGGCCCATCGGGCGCCGGCAAGAGCACGATCTTCCAGCTGATCCTGCGGTTCTACGATCCGTGTGCCGGGCAGCATCACCTTCGACGGCGTGCGTCTTGCCGACGTCGATCCTGCGGCACTGCGCGCGCGGATCGCGCTGGTGCCGCAGGACGCCGTGGTCTTCGCGCACGAGCGTGCGCGACAACATCCAGTTCGGGCGGCCGGATGCCACCGATGCTGAAATCGAGAAGGCGGCCGAGGCCGCTCACGCTGCCGAGTTCATCCGGCGCCTGCCGCTGGGATTCGAGACGCCGCTTGGCGAGCGCGGCGTCACGCTATCGGGCGGTCAGCGCCAGCGCATCGCGATCGCGCGCGCCATCCTGCGCGAAGCGCCGCTGTTGTTGCTCGACGAGGCGACATCGTCGCTCGATGCCGAAAGTCGAAACATTGGTGCAGCAGGCGCTCAAGCGACTGATGCTCGATCGCACCAGCATCGTGATCGCGCATCGGCTTGCCACCGTGCAGTCCTGCGACCGCGATCCTGGTGCATCGATAATGGCCGCATCGTCGAGGAAGGCACGCACGCATCGCTGGCCTCTGCCGGCGGTCTCTATGCGCGGCTGGCGAAATTGCAGTTCGAGATGGGCGTGAAGTCTAGCGGCCGCCACGCCATTCGGTTGACCGGCTAGTCCCGACACCGGATTCTTGTCTTCCCCGGCATAGGTGAAGCCGTGCTTTTCGTAAAATCGGATAGCGCGAAGATTGTCGCTTATTGACGAGAAGGTCGAGGCCCTTCGGCGAGAGACGTTTGGCCTCCTTCGAGCAGGACCAAGCGCGACGTCCGAGCCCCAGTGCTCGGGCGCAACGACGATCTGGTCGAGGTAGCATCGGTCTTTGGATCGACGGTGACGAAGCCGACGATGAGCCCGTCGCGTTCCGCCAGCGACGATTTGCGCGACCGGCACTAGCTCGTTGCGCCAGCGCTCGCGCCACCACGGCGACGCGTGCGTTGAAATCGAGATGCGGATAGTGGCTGCGTCCAGGTGCGCCGCCACAGCTCGATCGCCGCGTCTTCATCGGCGGCGGAGTAGGGGCGCAGAGTGCAGGCTCTTGCGCGCTCACCGCTCGGTCAGCTTGAACTCGATGCGGCGATTGCGCTGATAGGCCTCCTCGGTCTTGGCGAGGTCGATCGGCTGGAATTCGCCGAACCCGGCGGCGACCAGCCGCTGCGGCGAAACGCCCCTGCCGATCAGGTACTGCACCACCGAGATCGCGCGCGCCGCCGACAGGTCCCAGTTCGACTTGAACGCGCCGCCACTCGAGATCGGCCGCACGTCGGTGTGGCCGTCGACGCGCAGCACCCAGGCAATATCGGTCGGGATCTGCTTTTCCAGCTGCGAGCAAGGCGTCGGCCACCTTGTCGAGTTCGGCGCGGCCTTCCGGCTTGAGATCTGCCTGGCCGGTGTCGAAGAACACCTCGGACTGCAGCACGAAGCGGTCGCCGACGACACGGACGTCGGCGCGGTTGCCGAGGATCTCACGCAGCTTGCCGAAGAAGTCGGAACGGTAGCGCTTGAGCTCATTGCACGCGCTCGGCCAGTTCGAGGTTGAGCCGCTGGCCGAGCTCGGTGATGCGGCTCTGCGAGATCCTTGTCCTTCTTCTCGGCTAGCGTCGAGCGTCTGCTCCAGCGCCGCGAGCTGTCGGCGCAAGCGCCGCGATCTGCTGGTTGAGCACTTCGACCTGCGCCAGCGCGCGCGCGCGAGATTTCTTTCGCCCTCGAGCTGGCCGCGTGAGCTCTGGACACCTTGCCCTCGAGCGGCCGTAGCACCGGCACCAGCGCTTTCGGCCGTGCCCTTCAGGCGGTCGCGCTCACTTTCCGCAGTGGCGAGCGTCGCACGCAATTGCGCGAGCTGGCTCCTCGAGATCAGTCTTGCCGGACTTTTCCAGCGACAGCAGCTCGGTGAGCTGTGCGATCTGCGCATTCAGGCGGCTGAGCGCGGTATCCTTCCCGGCGACTTCCTGCTGCAGGTAGAACTGCACGACGACGAACACCGTGAGCAGGAAGATGATGCCGAGGATCAGCGTCGACAGCGCGTCGACGAAGCCCGGCCAGTAATTCATGCCGCTGTCGCCGCGGCGCGATCCGTGCAAGCGCCATCGGTCTCAACTCAACGGTTCACTGTGCTCGCGTACCATGCATCTTCGAGCAGCTTCTTGATCTCGCGCTGCTGTGTCGGCCTGCGAGTCGACCCAGTCGCGGATCATCTGCTGCTCGGTGCGCATGTGGTGCACCAGGCCCTGGATCGCTTCGGCGAGATTGGCCATGGCGGCGGATCGCGGCCTTGCCCGAGCCGCGCCTCGGTCGACCGCCTCGCGCAGCCGCTCGATCGCGCGAGCGAATCTCGCCGGCGCCACGCCGGCGGCAGCGGCGCGGCTCGGCGCGCCTGAGTCGTGAACGGTGGTGGACAGCCAGTCTTCGAGCTCGGTGTAGAAGCGGTTCTGCGCCTGGCTCGATCTGCAGATCGAGGAAGCCGAGCACGAGCGAGCCGGCAAGACCGAACAGCGAGGACGAGAACGAAATGCCCATGCCGCGCGAGCGGCGCGGCGAGGCCCTCGCGCAGCGAATCGAACATGGCGCCGGCGTCGCCGCTCGACCTTGAGGCCTTGAATGACGCTTGCCGACCGAGCTCGACGGTCTCGATCAGGCCCCAGAACGTGCCGAGCAGGCCGAGGAAGACCAGCAGGCCGGTCATGTAGCGGGAGATGTCGCGCGCCTCGTCGAGGCGCGTCGCGATCGAGTCGAGAATGCCGCGCATCAATTGCGAGGACATTGCCATGCGGCCGACGCGACTGCCGAGGATTGCCGCCATCGGCGCCAGCAGCACGGGCGGCCGATCGACTGCGAGACCGGGATCAGCGAGGCGGAAATTGTTGACCCAGGCGATCTCCGGATAAAGCCGCAACACCTGGCGGCAACGACGGGATAATGCCGATGGCCTCAACGCCGATGATCAGCGCGTTGAGGCCCGGGATTCGCCATGAACGCGCACCTCGATCTGCTTGTGCAGCACGAAGGCGACCAGACCGACACAGGATGACGAATACCAGCATCCGGAACAGGAAGATCCGCGGAGACGACAGCTTGAGTGGATCGAGTTCTTTGGCCATGAGCTTTTGATGGTAATGCCGGCGAGCCTTGCCGCAGCGACTATGACACAGACGCGGCGATCGGGGAAAAGCAGTTGTGGCGGAACCCTGGCGGACCTCGATAAAGCCGCCGATTGAGTTGGAATTGCGGTGGCCTATGCCTTTGCTGGCTGCCTTCGAGGAGAGACAACAACCCTTTGTGGATGGCCTCATTGCCGACGACGACGTGCCCTTTGCTGAATATGCTCGTCCTGGCCGTCACAATCGGTGACGAAGCCGCCGGCCTCGCGTACGAGGATCAGTCCCGCCGCCAGGTCCCAAGGCTTCAGGTCACGCTCCCAGTAGCCGTCGAGCCGTCCCGGCCGCGATCGCAGGCAAGATCGAGCGCGGCCGCACCGAAACGGCTGCACGCCAGCGACGCTGCTCCTGCATCGGCGCCGATTTCCTTCCGCGACAGGCCGACGTCGCCACGTCCGTGGTGCGGCAGTCCGCACGCGACGATCGCCGTCTGCAAGCCGCGTTCGCGCAGCGACCCGGATGCGTTGATCGTTGAGAAACGCGCCCTTGCCCTTGCTCGGCGATGAACATCTCATCGTTCGCCGGATTGTAGATCAGGCCGGCGACCACCGTGCGCCTCGCGCTCGAGCGCCGATCGAAATCGCGAAGTGCGGGATGCCGTGCAGGAAATTGGTGGTGCCGTCGAGCGGATCGACGATCCACGTGTGGCGTCTTGTCGGCTGCCCTCGCGACGGCCGCCTTCCTCACCGAGAAAGCCGTAGCCAGGCCGTGCCTTCATGAGCTCTGCGTAGATGGTTTCTTCGGCGCGACGGTCGGCGGCCGTCACGAAGATTAGCCGGGCTCTTCAGATGAGACCTGCAGCTTTTCAAGCTCGCCGAAGTCGCGCCTTGATCGCGCGCGCGGCCTTGCGCGCAGCGGCGATCATGACATTGAGCAGGGCTGAATGTTGCATGAGCGCCTGCGGTCTGCCCGTGAAGGCAGTCTGTCGTCAAGGCCGCCGCGCAGATCTGCAGTCGACAACCATTTCTTCGCTGCTTGGTCCGCCGCGTCGCGCACGGCCGGCTGCTGCTTGACGGCGAAGACGTCGAGATCAGGATCGCTGTTGCCGCCGGCCTTGGCGACGATGATGCCATTTGACGGCTTCGGTCGGGTCGGCCGGCATGCCGCGACCGGCCATCAGGATGCGCGCCAGCCGGTTTTGCGCGATTGGACTGCCCAGATGCGCCGCCTTCAGGAAAAGGCGTGCGGCCGCAGCCGCTTCGTCCTTGGCCGTGCCGTCTCCATTGAATTGAGCGATCGCGAACTCAACCATCGCATCGACGATTGCCGCCGACGGAAGCCTGCTGCATGAGACGCATCGCCTTGCCGATGTCCTTCGGTGCGCCCTGGCCTTCTTTATACATGGTTGCAAGCGCGTACTGCGCCTCGGTGTTGCCGGCTTCCGACGCAATCACGAAAAGTTCGGCGGCACGCTTGAAGTCCTGCGGAAACTGCTGACCCTGCGAGATAAAGCAGTCCGAGATTATAAGCCGCGCTCGGATGGCCAAGCTTGGCGGCCGCCTCCATCGACCGCGCGGCCTCGTGCAGGCACTGCGCGTGACCGGCACGGCCCTGGAAACTGAACATCGCAAGCGCGAAGATGGCGTCGCGATCGCCCTTAGCCGCAGCCAGTCTTGTACCATTGCGCCGCCTTTAACATCGTCGCGCCCAGATGCCAAGGCGCCTGCGCGTAAAGCTCGCCAAGCAATGTCATGGCTGCCGGGATCGTTCTGCTGGGCGCGCTTGGTCGCCCCTCGTTGAGCGCAGTGAGATAATGGCCGCGCTGAAATGCACCGTGAGGCGGTGTCGATGGTGGATGGGTCAGCGGCGCCTGGCGGCGCTCTGGCGCCTGCTCGAGGCCATGGCGGGGGCGCCGGTGCAGTCTTCGTAACTTGTGCCGCGGTCGGCGTGACGGCTGTGGCCTGGCAAGCATTCCGAGTGACGAGTCCCCGCAGCGCCCGCTCATGCTGTCGGCTCCGGCAGCTTAGATATCCCGCTGACCTCGCTCATTGTCGACGCGATCTTATCACTATCCGCCACAGAAAATCGCCGAGCGCGATGAAGTCGGCGCCGGCGACCAAAGGCGCAATGTCGCCAGCGACGCCGTATCCGACGCACGGAATTTCGAAAACTTCGGCCCACCGAGCGCCGACGCGCGTTTGTTCCTCGATCGCCAGCAACGCCGGGCGTCTACCCTCAACGTCGGATCTCCGAACATCACATAGTCGGCTCCTTGCTCCGCGGCCAGCATGGCGTCATGGGTTCGCAAGCCCGCCGGTACCGGCATTCGTTCAGGCTTGGTTGCTCGATTGCCTCCTGATGCGGCAGGGCCGGTCACATGCGCGCCATCGGCGCCAGCGCGCGCGACCAGTTCGACGTGACCGTCGAGCAGAGAAGACGCCTTTTCCTTGCACCGGAATCGAGAGCGCCTTTGCGCAATTGATTTGCGTCCGTTCGTCCGTCCCAGCAAAGCGCGAAGCAGAACCGCGGCGACATCGCGCCGGTGTCGAGCAATACGTA
>ERZ1370068.8569-contig-7410_pt1 | contig 17708 bp, 31 predicted proteins | sample MGYA00561227_ERZ1370068 | MGnify/ENA primary metagenome ERZ1370068 (study PRJEB38410, sample SAMEA6850437) | metagenome | study: Metagenomic assessment of the ecological functions of the soil: analysis of the soil microbiota associated with the...
GTTATTACTTCGTTCGGTACGTATTGCTGGCAATTGGGGGACCGTTCGAACAGGATGGGCGACGACAAAGCGGTCGTCGTATTGTTGTGACTCACGGTGGCGTTTCGCCTCCTCGTCGCTGCGCTGCAGGAGAGGTGTCCGTGACCTCGTCGAGGAGGACGATCATGGGTGTCCGAACGGAGGGGAAGGCGAAGGGGATATGCTGCCCGTCTCACGGGGCGGTCGAATTCAGGAGGACCGCCAGAGCCCGCTGAAGCGCGACCAGTCTCGCTGCCGCCGCCGGATCTTGCGCGGAGGTTCGCGCATCTCCAGGGTATCCTGGTCGAGGTCGAAGAGCTCATTCACGCCGTCCCCGTTCCAGATGAGGCGTGATTTGGCCCAGGCATGAGACTCCTCATTGGACCGCGGGAGATCGGCGTATTGGCCGGTAGTCGTGCGGTGAAGTTGAGTGAGCTCAGACAGCAGGGAATCGGCCGGCTCCGTCACCGCGTCGGTTCCCCAAAATCGAGGCCAGGGACTTCCCGGGGAAAACGGCGTTTCCTCCGGGTTAGCAAGGTTGACTATCGTGGCCGCGAGATCCCGTAGCGAAACGGGGTCTTCGATGACCACGCCGGCTGGCACCCGGCCGCGGAAGCACCAGCATCGAACGGAACCTGCAGGAAGCTCGGTAGAGACTGTTACCATGAAAGTAGACGCCGTGCTCGCCGAACTCTCTCCCCGTGATCGGCCACCGACTGCCACGAGCGGTGTTCTCACTGAGCCCCCGCTGCTTCAGGGCAGCAAGACAGATCCGAACAGCTGGGCATCGAGGTAGGCCAGCGCACCATCGTAACCATTCCTGGCACCCGTCACCGCCAGCGCAGGCCAATCGCACCGGTGTGGCGGCCCGCACCATCCGCAAGTATTCCGGCGCGACCCGTCGAGTCAAACCAGGTGTCGTAGGGTGCCGGTGGCTGATAGGGATCGTGGGCGTCGAAATAGTTGAGGAATGCAAAGAGCAGGAACTCCTTTCGGGCGGCGATCCAGCCACCCGAGAAACTCACGATTCACCTCCGCCGCGTTCTTGCGCTTGAGGCGGTGCCACAGTTCCCGATCGCCCATGAGAAACTTGGCGAGTGACGAGGAGAGAAGCACCTCGACCGGCGTGACGCGGTAATCCTGATACTGCTGGAACCCGCGCGCCAATCCCGTCTCGTAGCTGCAGTACAGGGTGTTGGCGACTGAACCCCGCGGTGAGGTATCCCTGGTCACGGAAGTACTCCGCAAGGACCGGAGGCTTACGATCGAGTGGGCACCAGCCAATCCGCCGAGAACTGATGGGGCCAGCGGCCGGTGAACATCGACGCGTGCGACGGCAGGGTCCACGGCGCGGCAGAGAAGGCGCGGGCAAAGCGTACCCCGCCGGCGGCCCAGCTGACCCAGCCCTGGGCGCCGTGGCACGGGGATATCCGTAGGGGCGTCAGGCTCCAGGCCCGAACCGTGTCGAGCACGAGGAGCAGAATGTTGATCCGGCTCGTCGCCACCTGTGGGCGACCATGCGCCTGCGCCTCTCGCTGCCGCCAGAGTGCGGCGCCGCCGCGAATTCCGGCGCCGATACGACGATCAGCCCCGCGAGCAGCGGAAGCGTCCGCACGCACCAGTTGGAGCGCGCGGGGCGCCCGGCGGCTCCAAACTCGAGCCGCTTGCACGCCGATCCCAACCGCAAGGACCAGGGCCGTTCCCCGATGCAGGGACCATAATGAAGCAGGAGTGCGAAGCAGCCGACCGCGGTGAGAAAACCGACTAGATGCACGGGGGTAACTCGGCCGGAAGTGGCCCGACGCAACAGGAGAGAGCCCGCCCCGAGCAGGACGAACATTACTGCGTCGGCAACCGGGGTCATCCAAACGATGTCGCGCCCCACGAAAGGAAACGGTGCAGCGCGAACCGGCGGAGACCCAGCAGTGCCAGCTCTCCAAAGCCGGTCACCAGGCCGAACCACAGGGCGAGCAAGAGCACCGACGCGCGACTCTCGAACCGGTTCATTGGATCGAAGCGGGCATAAGGCGGTGCAGCTGGATCCGGAGACCTTGCAGCGTGTCGGCGAAGGTGGAATCTCCCCGCCAGGTCGTGCAGCTCACCCGGATCCCCTGCGAAGGCGTACAGCTCGCTAGTGCCCGACTCGGACTCGATATAGTGAAATCGTTCGGTCGTTAAGGCAGCCAGCCAGCCGCGCGAGATTGGCATCTCCAGGCGGCAGACCGGATCGCCCCCGCCAGTTGCGACATCGCGACCCCTGCGAGTCGGGTTGACTCAAGAGCGAGCGTGAGGGGAATCCGGCGTCCTCGTCACCCGTCACGTCCGCGATGGTCGGCGCCAACTGGTCGAGCCCTGCTGGCCGCTGAATCTCGCGCCGGCGACAGGTGCCCACGCCAGTGTCCAGCAGCAGGGGGATGGAGGTCTGATCCCGGTAGAGCGCGTTGCCATGGCTGTAAAGCCCGTGCTCCCGAACGACTCGCCGTGGTCGCTGGTGACGATGATCAGGGTGTTCTCCAGCATCCCTCTCCGCTCAAGCTCGGCGTACAGCCTTCCGATTTCGGAGTCGAGGTATTGGATCGATCTCGTCATAGCCATCGATGTCCCACTGAATCTCCTCGGGGAGGCTGCTTGCGTCCTCCGGTCAGGGCTCCAAGCTCCACGCCGCGCTTCGCGTGAAGTCGTGGGAGGTGCCTTCCCGCCCGAATACCGGCCGGCGAACGGAGGCGGCGGCCGGAACGGTTTAGTGCACGTCGAGATAATTCGCGAATACGAAAAAGGGGCGCCCACCAGGCCGGTCGATCCATCGGAGCATGCTGCGATTGATGTCGGCCGCGCTCTTGCGCCCCGGAATATCCTGCTTTCCTGAAGGCCGCGATGGCCCGGTAAGTAATCCACCGGCCGAGAACGGTCCTCGCCACGGCATCGCCGAGATGACCAAAATAGTCCTCATAGTGGATGAACCCCGATTCAACCCCGTTCGCCGCCCGCACCAGAAGACGCTTTGCGACGAACCCGCCTGTTGCGTAGCCCCTGCTCCGAAGCAGTTCCGCGATCGTCGGATATCGATTATCGAGGAAAACCCGCTCCCGATGCCGGCTCGGTGTTCATGGAGCTGGCGACCGGTCATCATGGTGGCGTGACTGGGCAGGGTCCAGGAGGAATTGGACACCGCGTTTTCGAACGTCAGCTGCCGGCGGCTATGCGGTCGAGGTTCGGCGAGGTCGGACGGGAGTAACCGTACATAGAAAGGTGGTCTGCTCTCTGCGTATCCATTACCAGCAGGATGATGTTGGGGAGCCGAATCTGGGGCCGAGGCAGCGCGCGGATCGCCTGACGCTCACGCAGAGTCGTGGCAAGCCAGACAGCACCGGCGGCCAAGGGGACCAGGCCGAGCAGCGCCGGAAGCAAGCGCAGCACCCGGGTGAACCAATGGAGCGGGCGCCCACGATAGACCCGGACTCGCCGTGGCGGCGACGCCGAGTCCCACGATGGCCGATGTGATCCCGCCGAACAGAACCGGGTGTAGTCGGGTGGCCAGAACACCGCTGATCAGGGCGAGGACGCCAGCGGCAGGACGTCCCAGGGAAGCCGGGGCAGAAGAGGACCGATCCGAGCGCGGCCACCAGGCCCATTCCGGCGAAGACCGCTCCATAAAAAAGCGGCGCGACCCAGAGGACCGGCAACCCGGTGGCCGTCTGCCAGTCGAGGGCCCCGGGGACGAGGAAGGCGGCCAATGCCTGTCCCGCCTCGAGGAATCGAAGCCAAGCCCAATTGCCAGGGCGAATCCGACCAATCGCGGTCCGGTGAAGCCGAGCGGCGGCTCTACCAGCTGGTTCATCCTAGAATCCTTGGTGGTTCCAAGTCGTGGGCGGTTAAACCCGGTTTCAGGGTTGCCAGAATGTCCACGTCTCTGGAGAAGGCCTATTCGGTTGCAGAGGGAGGACCTGTGTCGCTGCGTGCAGTGACCGCTCCGATGTTCGGTACCAATTCCGCAATGCGGGCGCGGAACCGCCCAGTTGCTGAGCTGATCCAGCCTGGCCTGCGAGGTTGGTGAGATCTCCCGGATCGGTGCGGAGATCGAAAAGCTCCTCCTCACCGTTTTGCAGAAGAATGAACTGCCAGTGATCCTCCACCAGCGACATTACCCACCCCTTGCTCGCCGGCCACTCCGGGGGATCCTTGCCTCCCTGCTTTGCCAGCTCCGAGAGCATGGGCAGCCGAGGCGCTCCCCGGCTGAGTCTGGAGGCATGCAGGTATCGATCTTCCGGGAAACGTGGCCTCGGGAAGACCCGCGAGCGTGGCGATCGTAGCCGGGCAGGTTGGCTCAAAGCGACTGGCTCCCGCAGCGCGGTGGCCCGCGGGAACAACCGAGGGATACCACAGGATCAGCGGGACCTGGATCTCCTGGGTGTAAAGGCTCGCCGCGTGAGTTGATGATGTTGTGCTCGCCGAAATGCTCCCCATGATCTGAGGTCACGATGACCAGCGTCCGTTCCAGCATCACCGCGACGCGCGAGCTCTGCCAACAAGCGACCGATCTGATCGTCGAGATACAGGAGGCACTCGTCATAGCGGTCGATCAGGTACGCCAGCTTGTCGGGCGGGGGGGATACTGTGCCGCTCGGCACCGATGTCGAGAGCGGTGGGTCGAAACTCCGGTCGTAGCACACCGAAGCGACCCTCGATACTCTGGGACCGGGAGATAGGGGGCATGAACATCCATGTAGTTCAGGAACGCGAAAAACGGCCGATGCCCAGTCCGGTCGAGCCAGGTGAGGAACTCACCGTTGACATCCCGCGCTCGCTTGCGTCCCGGGAATGTCTACCCAACCCAACGCCTCCCTGACCGGAGCGAGCCGCCGACCGAGCGTAGTGCGCGCCACGGCGTCGCCCAGTGTACCGTAGTAATCCTCGAAGTGCTGGAATCCGCGGGCCAGGCCGGTGTGCCTTCCGGTCAGAACACGTTGCCCACGAAGCCCGCCGTGGCGAATCCCGAGCGCCAAGGCTTCCGCCAGAGTCTGGTACTCGGGCCCCAGTCTGCGCTTGTTCAGGTCGCCCCGCACCGGTGCTCGTGCACCAGGCGGCCGGTAAACATCGAAGCGTGCGAGGGAAGAGTCCAGGATGACGAGGCGAACACTTCCTCGAACAAGGGTGCCCTGGGCGGCAAGCGAATCGATATGGGGGCGTGGTGCGCCGGCGGATATCCGTAGCTCGAGAGGTGATCCGCCCGCTGAGTATCGATGACGAGGGCAGTACGTTCGGCGGATTTCCGATGGGCGTCGGGAGAGCGGACAGTTGACGCGCTTCAATCATGCGCGGAATGAAATAGGCTCCGCCCTCGATCAGGGCCGCGATGCCACCAATCACAGGAAGGCCGCGTAGCAGCGCTTTGCTCCACACTGCGCGATGCTTGCGATAGGCGCGGTACGCTACACTAGCCGACGCCAAGTCCCAGGAGAATGCAGCTGAGTCTCGCTGAATAGGTGTCCCCTGGTTTCTGAAGGCAAAGTACCCCGATAAGACACCGAGCAGCGCCACAAGCACAAAGTCCCACCACGCCCTCTTGATCACCCGAGAAAGTGCTACGATGCCAGAGCGTGATCACCGAGAAGGCGACAACATAGAACGCGGGCATGAAGAGGACGGCCTCGACCGAATTGCCGGTCTGCCGACGACCGCCCCTGCGGGTAGAGCGAGAGAAAGAACGATTCAGCGCCCTCAAACAGGCCGTAAAGGAGTCCCAGCGAAGCACCCATCGCCATCAGGTGCCCAACCGGAGGAGAAGAGTCCTGCCCTCATCGCCGGGCTTCCGCTCGACTGGTGCGCCACGCCTCCAGGAACCGGGACTTCTCATTCGGCCACCGCTGCTGCTCCCACTTGCCATCCGTCTGGAAGCTCGGCGCTAAGATCGCCCTCTCGCCGAAGACTCAGGTTGGGTGTCGGGTATGGCGTACAGGGTAACGGCGCGTTCCAGCAACGGTTCGAATCGCGAGGGTAGTACATCGTGAGGCCGGTAGAACTGGTAAAGGTGTCCACCGGTTCCTCGGCTATGGGGCCAAATCCGTGATCGGAACCCGGTTCCGGAAAAAGTACGCGTAGCGGCGGCCGCCGCCGAGGCGGCGGACGGTGGGACGGATGCAATGACCAGCCGACGGACAATCGGCAAGGTTCCTGCGAGTACGGCGAGCATCGTTACCGCACGGATGCGTCGTGGATCCGCACCTTCAATCCAGGGGTAGGCAGCAAAGGCCACACGATGTGGCAGCAATGGTCCAGAAAGTGGACGTCGCAAACCTCGGGTTGGGCGCCGTCACCAGCCAAAAGAACGCGCCGACCAGCGCCGGAATCAGGACCAACCAGGCGGAATTTTGGGGCTGCCTCCAGCGGCCCTGGGCGCGACGCCGCAAGACGAACCCCCAGGCCAAGAGAGTGAGGAGGGTGGGCGCCACGAGGAACAGCCATCGCTCATGCGGCAGACTACGGAGCCAAGGACGGAACCACGGCGCCTGCAGGTCGCTGACTCCCCACCGGGAATTCCACTGCGAATACTTATCGTAATAGTGCCGAGAGCGTACCACTGGATGTATGCCCGATCCGCGTTCCCCTGTTCGCGGGGACTCTCCAGGAAACCGGGAAGGGGCACGGCTGTACTGGGGAAAGCGGGGTAGCCGCTCATCACAACGCCGCGAGCCGTCCAGGTCAGCCCCAGCAGGAAGCATCATGCTGATAATCCAGCCCACCAATCGGCGACAGAAGTACCTGCTGATTCCTGGTAATCTGGAATGCGAGGGCCATGGCAAGGACCCACATTCCCGACGAAACTCCTCCCGCACTGAGCTTGAGACAGACCGCGGTGACCGCCAATGTTGCGATCACCACCAAGTCCCAAGCCCGGTCGGCAGATTCGGAGTCAGAGCGCGTCATCAGCCCAAAAAGCGAGGATGCCACTACCCACGTCACGATGCCGGGGATCGGATCGGTGGCAAGACTGGATATGTCCGGGCCGATCATCAAGTCCGCCGCCGGGGCGAGCAGCACCAGGTCAAAAGGAATCGGGACCGGCTGCCGGCTGGCGCGCGAAGCAGCCGGAATCCGCTCCAGAGGATCTGCAGGAAAATTGCGGCGAATAGGAAGCCATTCGCCAAGTGGAACCTCTGCCGGCCCATGGACCCACTCCGAGCGCTGCGGCGAGACAGCAGAGTGGGAGTTGTTGTAGGCCAAACGGCCGTGCAGGTTGGCGATTCCCGGCACCACCGGGTACGTGGACGCCCGCTTAACCACGGGATAATGGTACATCCCGGTGTCATACTGGCCGTTGGGAGAGCCCGTCGCTCGATTGGCGAGCCACAGCAATGTGACGAGAAGGACAACGATGGTGAGCACGTGGTCTCCCCAGCTCACCCTGCGGAGCCATCCCCAGCTCCTCGCGATTCCAGGCCAGTCCCAGAATACCCAGAACCGCCACCACTCCCATTGCCCACCCGGTCACCGGAAGCACGAAATGCCAGATCTGCAGGAGCAGGGATGGTCGCGGCAAAGCCCATCCACATCCCCATCAGGCAGCGGTCCCCGTCTATTACTCGGGGACCGAACGCCCGCCGCAGCCCCAGCCCCAGCCCCATCAGGCAGATAGCGAGGACGACCCACGAGGCGAATACCTCGGCGGTCGCGGTCAGCACGAGAAACAGTGTTCTCATCGGCCGCCTCGAGCCGCGCGCCACCGCTGGAGGAAGCGCGATCCGGGATTGGGCCACTCCTGAGGATCCCATGGACCGACGGTTTCGAAGCCGGAAGCCAGGTCATTCCCTCGCAATCGGAGGTTCGGGACTCGATAAAGGGGTGCATGGCAACGGCGCGTCCCAACAGCGGAGAGTCTGATCGAGAGGATAGTTGAGAGTAAGTCCCGACTCGGTGACGAAGGTCCCGACCTTCTGCGTCATCATGGGCCGGAAGCCATGGTCAGGCCCGGGGCCAATCAGGAGGCTGGGACGTGAAGGCGGCGTGTCCCACATCGGGGCTCTGGCGGGAGCAGCGAGCGGCCAGAGCGCGATCCCAAGCAAGCCCAGCGCCAGTGCGAGTATCTGGGGTCGCGAAGCGTTTCGACCCACTTCATCGAAGGTCGCGCCCACAGTGGTAGCCGCCAGAATCCAGAACAGGAAACTGCCGAATCTCGGATTAGGAGCCGTGGCGAACCACAGGGCAAGTCCGAGAGCAGTGGGGATCAGCACAAGCCAACCAGGAGAAGCCTGCCTTGGGGACTGGCGCTGAACCAGCCAAACGAGGACCGCGATCAGGGAGATAGCGAGCGGGAGTATGACGTAGTCCAACCGGGTAAGAGGGATTACGAGATGCCGAGCCCATTCGCTTGAGCCAAGGGCCTCCGACATCCCGGTCGGCCATGCGATCGTAATAGAAGTGCGCTCGATGGGTGATGAGGCCCCGCTCGGCGTCTCCCATCTCTTTCGGCGCCCGCCACTCTACCGGAAACGGCGCTACCGTGCTGGGGAACGCTGGATACCCGCTCAGAATCACGCTCCGCGCGGTCCAGACACCACCAAATAAGACGCTAATGGCGACGGCCCGGGTGATCAGAACGCCTTCGCAGGGCTGGCGCCCCCGCTAGCCGCTGCCAGCCGATAACAACGGCCAGTAACCACGCGGCTGCGGCGAATCCGGAGGCCACTCATCTTGCAGGCAATGGAGGCGGTGCATAGCACGGTGACCGCGAGGAGACCATAGGCCGTCCGGTGCGGCTCCGCTTCGGGCCGAACCAAAATCGCGAACAGCAGGGACGCCACGACCCAGAGCAGGACGGCTGGAATCGGATCGGTCGCAAGGCTGCTAGTGTAGGCGCTCAGGGACGAACCGGAGCGCGGGCAGGGAGCAAGGAGCAGATCGAAAACGAATCGCGACCGCTGGCCAGGAGATGCGCGGAGCAGGCGAAAGACGCTCCAAATGATCTGCAGCAGGACAGCACCAAGCAGCAATCCATTGGCGACGTGATGTATCAGGCGGGTCCAGGGGCCCCAGTCCAGCATCGCGGCATACAGCAGATGGGCGTTATTAAAAGCCAGCGGGCCATTCAGATTGGCGAGACCTGGGACTATCGCATAGAGGTAAGCCACTCTGACCACCGGAGTAGTGGTACATCCCGGTGTCGTAGTAAGTATTCGGAGAATCCATCGACCGGTTGGCAATCCACAACGCGGCTAGGGCCAGCACCACCATCTCGACCCGACGCTCGCGCCAATGCACGCCCGAAACCACTGCTGGAGGCCCTCGGCGGACCAGGCGAGTCCGAAAATGCCGAGTAGTGCCACCAGCCCAAAGGCCCCGGCAGTCACCGGCCACCTGAGGTTCCAAAGCTGGAGGAGGAGAAGGACGAACGCGAATCCGACCCAGAATCCGCGAATCAGGTCATCTGAGGTGAGCCCCGGATGCCGAACCAGCGATGGATACCCAATCCTATTCCGGCGAAAAGCAGGGCCAGGACGACCCAAGTACCCAGGATACCGAGGCTGCCAAGCAGACCGCCAAGGACTACGCTCCATCCCGAGGCCTCGCTCTCTTACTGAGGCGCGCGGATCGGTCAAGTACCGCGCGGGCAACTCAAACCCGCCCCACCCAGGTCACACACACGAGAGCGCCGACACTCCCCAGAGATCAGGGAGGGGCCGTGGGACCAGTCTGTCTAGATGCTGTCTGAGTGCCGTGCACCAAATTGGAAGGAGCCGGGAATGCGGGAAACGCTGACCAGTCGTCGCGGCCGCAGCTCCGCGCTTAGCGTTTGAAGACGCCGGCAATCCGTTTGGCAATTCCTACGACTTGGCGCCAGAAGATCATCAGCGCTCCGCCGATCGCCCCGATGATCGAGGTCAGGGGAGGATCTGGTCCGGGCCGACGTACATGGCGAGACTGAAGCCGAGTAGGTGCAGCGTCATTGGTGCGCGCCCCAAATGTGCGAGGGAAACAGAAGGTTTGGCGAATCAACCACCGGTCCCCGACCGGCCGAGGCCCAGAGGGGATGGCAATAGACATACCAGCGATGGCCCTAATATCGACCGCTTCGTCTTTGTCGCGAGCCTCATTGGGTCCCTAAGGCCACACTCGAGGTGCCGGATCGCAGCCTTTATCCGCTTCATGTGTAGCGACGGCGCAGCGACTGCTGCACGTGAGCCACAGATCAACGTCTCCTGCCAGCAGAAAACGGGGAAAGCTTTACCAACCCATTTGCTAACGAAAAGGGCCCCGACCCGTGTGCCTGTACCCAACCTCACCAGGCTAATCGGACCTGGTCACGGGAGCGCCATCGCGGGGTAACTTCGCCGTAGCCTGACCGAATCTCCATTCGAACATGGCGCCCCGAGCCCTTTACAATCTGAGGCCATTGCCGGGATAGGCGCCAGCCAGAATCAGGGTCAGCAAAATGCCGCCCCTCCAACCGCCGTCAGAGATTCAGCTCCGGGGCCGACCCCTGTCTTAGAGCGAATCCCTCCCAGCAGCGTAAGGACACCACCGTACACCGCGGCACCCAGCGGCACGGCGAGGCCAGACCGCAGTCGGCCGAGCGGCAAGCAGCGCTCCCGCCATTGCTGGCGCGGCAGCCGCTGGACGCCAGAATCGACTCAGGCTGGGGAATGGAAATCCGGCCCTGCCAGCATAGACCTGAGTCCACACGGTCCGAACCAGTTCAGTCCCGAGGGTGGCACCGGCCGCCCCGAGCATCCCCCAGCGTGGAATCAGGGCAAGGTTCAGCGCCAGGTTCAGCAGAGCCGCCCCAAAAGTCGTGCGGAACACCAACTCCTGGCGGTTAGCCGAAATGAGAGCCGTTTGCGGGACATTGCGGAAGAACGCCACGGGAATCGACCACAACAGAATTATCAGCGCGGGAGTGGCGGCCGCGATACAGTTGCCGCTGTTCCACGACCGTCGACCTGGAGCCGAGTCAGCCCTTGGCAGTAGACGCGGTGGGTGGAAGGCGATGAGTGGGGCAGCCACCCTTGTGCCCGGGGAGGAACGGCGCCGATACCCGAGCTGGACCAGTTGTCCCACCTGCTCGAGCAGGGATATGCAGGGTTATCCATCATCGCCCGGATCGCTTGTGGCTGCCTTCCACCAGCCTGCTGTGGACGATTCGACCACGCCGACCATTCCGCCAGCGGCTTCGGCGTCGTGGCTACCGTGGCTTGCCCGCGGGATGCCTGTTTGGTAGCTTCGCAGTCGGCGTCATGTCCATCTCGGAGGCACCCCTGAAATTCCTCTTAGATTTGCCCTGCCCGCAGCGCTTCCTGGTGTTGGGCGCCTGCGGCGACGCTGGATATGCAGCGTCCTGCCCGGATCGCGATCGACTCGACCCGGACCCACCAGACCATGATCGGCTGGGAAGCTTCTGTGGTGATTGACGAGGACGACCTGACCCCGGTCGGGCGTGACTCGTTAATCCGGCTCGCCATTGACCACATTCGGCACTCACCCGACTTCGCCTCCCGGCGCAGGGCCAAGTGATCGAATCAGTCGATCACACTCACTCTCCGCCGGAATTCGCAGTGGGATCCAACGACAACGACGACCCCAGTGTGACGGTGCCGGAGCGGTTTTGGTGGGAGATCTTCGACCGCGGGGTCCAGGATTATGTGCTGCCGATCAAGGCGAAGGCCGAAGAACGCGGGATTCCTTTCGTGCTCAACATCTGCTTCGTGGGCTTCAAGCCGACCAGCCGCTTTCTACAGGAGAACCCGGCCGAATATGTGGAGTTCATGCTCGCCGTTCTCGGTCACCCGAAGCAGGCGTACTCGACGCCGCTGGAGCCGGATCTGTGGGAGATGCGCTGGAGCCGGACAATGGGCAGGTGAGAATGACTGGCCTCCAGATGGGAGCGTTTTTGGTCGCCGCGGGAGACGCCGCGCGGAGGCGGCTACAAACGCGTGCGCTTCAGCGTACCTCGACGCTGATCCAAATCTCGTTCCGGGCTACATCCAGGACATCTTGCGGAGTCCCGGGGCCGCGGAATACATCGCGGAAATTTCCTACCATCGATACCGCAAGCCGCAGCCAGGAACCCTGGGAGGCTATTCGCGACCTCACCGCGGAACACGGTTGGACCACGGCAATGCTGGAACACATTCGGGCTGATCACCGCGAATTGGCCGAGGACCTGACTCAGGCGAATGTCTCGGCGTGGCAGCAGCATGCGCTGGTGGGGTCCCACGACGGCGACAACGGCGGCAAGTTATTCGTTTCCGACAGAGCGTCCGGATCGTGGCGGTTCGGCAAGCGCACCTTCGTGCTCAGCGGTATTTCACTACGTCCCGCCGGGTCTCCGTCCGACTCGACGCCAGCAGCACCACCCGGCGATCATTCCCGCTGGCTTTTCGGCGCCCTGATGGAGGCCCTCGTCACGGTACTGAGCGTCCCCGCTGCCGCCCGGGCAGAAATCTCGGCTCATGCCGGCCGGCCTACACCGTCTCATTCGCGGGGGATAGCGGAGAGGTGCGCCCGCCCGTGCCGGTGCAGATTTCCTTCGGAGCGCCTCTACTGGTGGAGCTGCCGGCCGGAGGTGCGCTCACCGTGGCTGCGGAACACTGACCCAAATCGGAGGGCGCTGACCGAACCCTATTGCTGCGGTTGGCGGCGCCGTGCCCAGCAGCGGATTCGGCGGCACGGCCCACAACGCTATCGTTCCCCTGTGACCTTCCAGACCATCACGGGTTGAGGCGACCGTACGCTGAATCAGCAGCCGAGGCAGACGCAATCGCGTGCAGCTTTCCAAGGAGGTGTCCCACCACCACCCTTCCCTGAGAGACTAGCGGCGAGATCCTGTCGCTCGGAAAAATCCGACGAGATATCGAACAATTCTACGGTGCCGTCCTGCAACAGAATGAGATGCCACCGGTCAACCACGAGGGATTTGACCCATCCCTTGCTGGCCGGCCATTCCGGAGGAGATCTTTCCCGCCCTTTTTCCCATTTCAGAGAAAACCGGGAGCACTGTGCTTCTCCGGTATTTCCGGAGCCGCCACCAGCAGAACGGCCTGCGGAATCTGCGCCGAACCGGGAAGCTGAGCCAAGTCCGTGATGGTGGCAGGAAGGTTCGTGGTGCTCACCGGATGTGATGCCCGTAGCCCGGCCTCAATCCGTGCTGGGTAGCGCAGGATCAGGGGAACCCGAATCTCCTGGGTATACAGGCTCGCGCCGTGATAGAGAATGCCGCGCGTGCTCGCCAAAGTGCTCGCCGAGGTCGGCGGTCACGATGCACAATGGTGTGGTCCAGCAGCCCACGGCCTCGGGAGCTGGGCGAACAGGGCTCCAATTTGCTCATCGAGCTCAAGCAGGCATTCGTCATACCGGTCGTTCCAGTAGGCCACCAACCCCGCCGACGGCCTGAGCTGACTTCGCCGCCAATATCAGGCGGTCGGCCTGGAACTCGGAGCGGATGGTGCCGAATCGACCTGCATGGCGCCGCGGCGAGTGAGGGGCGCGGACGTCCATGTAGTTGAGAAATGCGAAGAACGGGCGTCCCTTCAATCGATCTGCCCAAGTGAGGAAAGCTCCTCATTGACGTGACTCGCCCGCTTCCGTCCGGTGATGTCCACGCGCGCCGAACCACTCTTGCACCGTCCCGAACTCGCGCACCAGCGTCGTTCGGTGGACCGCATCACCGAAGGTACCGTAGAAGTCTTCGTAGTGATGAACCCCTGCGACAGGCCGCTCGGTACTGGCTGAGCCCCAGAAAGTGTTGGCGACGAAGCACGCCGGTGGCGTAACCATGGCCGCTCAACGCCTCGAGCGAGCGTGAGACGCTCCGTCCCAGGAAGCGTCGCTTGCCATCGCCGGCCAAGTGCTGCATGGACCATGAGCCCAGTGGAGTGACGCATGGCTCGGCAGAGTCCAGGACGAGGCGGCGAAGGCCCATTCGGAAGAGCGCGCCCCTCAGCGGCGAGCGAGTCAAGATGAGGAGTGGTGGGACGGTGATAGCCGTAGGACGAGAGATAGTGATCGGCCCGTTGCGTATCGAGCACGATCAGGAGCACGTTCGGCGCTGCCAGCCATCGGCCCGGGTAGCGCAGCCCGTCTGCGTGATTCGTGGATCACTCGTCGCTACGCAGGCTCCACGCGACCACCGCCACTGCCAACGCCGCCAGTGCGGGGAAATCCCCGAACGAACGCGACGCCCCAGCGTTCGCGCCGTTTCCGGCCAGGCCCTGATCGCCACGGTTCCGCTGCCAAGACCCAGCAGCGCGCTGGCGGTCCGGGAAGACGCCGCGCCCTGGTTCATCGCGGCGAGAAATCCCGACAGCGCGGTAAGCAGAAACAGCAGAACGAAGTCCCCACTGGACCCACTTGCCGGAACAGCAGCGCGAAAGGAATGAGCAACGGCCCGGAGAATCAAGGTAGGCGTATTCAGATAGAATGCTGGCATGAACATCAGGGCGTTTACGGAATTCCCGTTCTGCCAGGACAAGCCCTGCGCGGGCAGCAGCGACAGCAGGAAGGATTCCAGACCCTCAAAGATTCCATACTGCTCAGGCCCACCCACGCGGCGAGGCCCAGCAGGCGCGTAACGAGAGTCGGTTGCCCTGACCTTCTCATGGCTATTCTCTACTCCTTCAAGAAGATTGCAGTGAGCATCTCGAGCGCTCCTGCCGGGCAGGTGAGGGCTCGCGGCCACCTATGCGGGACCCGGAGGATTCCGGATCGAGAGCAGGCTCGCCGCCTCGCGTACGCACCATCACGAGGCCTCCGGGGCTACGATTTCTAGAGGGAAGGACCATGCACGGCTTTGCCCCGCAGAAGCAAGATCTCTGCCAGTGACCGATTTCGGACGGCTCAATCAGGACCCAGGGAAACCAGTAATCCGGCCATGGAACGGTAACCAGAGACTCGAGAGAAGCCCTCACGCCGCGCGGTCACGTGACCCACTGCCAGCAAAGCCACGCCCAGCCCGACCCGCAGCGGGTTCATCAACAGCTGTAGCGGGCCATCCCGGTTCATTGCATCCACAACTCCAGCGCGGGCCAGGTACCGGGACGCATGCAGAATCGCTCCACAGGCCATCAGGCCGAGAACGTAGGCCGCCGACCCCAGTGGTACGGCGAGCAGGACGAGAGCCCGGGACGGACGACCAGGAGCGACGGTGCAGCCATGACGATGGCGGCTAGAGTCACCCGCCAGAAGCGCGTACTGGAGAAGGAAGCGGGAACCGCGCCACGCACCGTGCGAAGCAGGTGGTCAGAATTGTCCTTTACCGTCTCGGTTGCGAGGGTGGGCAGTTGCGGCTCCCAGCATGCCCCACCGTGGAATCAGGACGAGATTGAGAGCGAGATTTTCAGGCCCACGCCGACACGAAGGTGACATGAAAGACCCACTCCCTGTCGGCCGGCCGCGATGAGAGCGGTTTGGGGGACATTGCGGAAGAACGCCGCGGAGTCGACCACAAGAGAATTATCAGCGCGGGAGTGGCGGTCGTAAACTGCGGTCCAAAAACCAGCAGCAGGATGTTCTGAGGCGAAAGCAGGGTTCCTCCGGTGGCGAGCGGGGAGGGCCGCTGCGAACGCCTGTGCCAACGCCGAATGATACAGTTGCCGCTGTTCCACGACCATCGGCCTGAGCCGAGTCAGCGTTGGCAGCAGACTCTGTCCATAGGTGACTCCAAGATTGAGCAGGAAACTGATCAAGGTATAGGCTGCGGCGTATCAGCCCGGCTTCCCGAGGAGTGCGGAGGATACGGAGGAAGATCAGGTCGGAGTTGTAGATCAGCGGCCCCACGACCGCGCGTTGCCGACCAGCCAGGATCCTTGCCGCACTACCGGTCCGGCCTCTTGCAGGTCCCACCGCATGACCAGGGGACGGCCGGTTCGACCTTCAGCCCTACAGCGAGCAGGATCGCTGCCAGCATGTCGCCCGAGAACTGCGCCAGGGGGACTCTGACTCCAGATCGCCCGAATCGCGGATCAGAGGAGGACGAGCAGGAGCATCGTCGTCTCTCCGCTGCGCGCCCCAGGGCGGCGAAACCAGCGCTCGAGCCCCCGTGCACCCACGGTATTTCCGCCGGACCGGTGAGCGGGAGGCTGTAACCGCGAGCACCGCGCCGTCGGGCTGCGGGAGCACGGCGAGCCCCAGCACCAGACACAAAGGCGCCAGCAGCGAACCGACGGTGAGGCGGAGCGCCAGGACGCGGACCAGCTTCCGATTTGCCCCGGGGCGCGGCGACCTCGCGTACCCCAGCACTTTACCCGCAATCGGTCAGGTATGAGGTAGAGCATGATCGCCATCGCCACGGCGATGACCCCATAACCAGCCGCGCCCAGGGTGCGGGCCAGATAGACCGTCACCGAACGAGATGACCCGCCGCCACTTCCCCGCCACCCAGCGCGAGAAGCTGCGGGCCACGGCGGATTCAGCGCGGGGAATAGATCACCCAGAAACAGTAGAGAAACCAGAGGACAACCGACGCCAGGAGCGCACGGTCGGTAAACAGGACGTCGTTCGATTGCCTCCTTCCCTCTTAAACCAGGAACAGAAGCGGAACACGCCATACAGCACGAAGCCGCGCTGTAGGTGAGCCGATAAGAGCCGATCTCTGCCAGTTTCCCCGGCGAAAGCACATGATGTAGGCGACGATCGTCACAGAGAGCAGTACGCCCGACATCTGATCCAGAAATGCCGGACTGTAATCCGCGAGAACGCCGCGCGGCAGAAGAGGACCGCCGCTCAGAGATCAACTCGTGACGCCGCTTGGCGAACCAAGGTAGAGCGCGAGAAGCCCGCCGCAGAGCAGGAAGCCAGACGGACGGCACTACCGCCACCCCCGGGGCGCCGGCGAGGAGTCGCAACACGAAGAAACCGGCGACGCAGAAGACGTCCAGCACCACGATCTGCCGGAGGGGAAAGAGCAGAGGACGTTCAGCGCCAGATAGGCGACGGCACCATCAAGACCGGCTGACCCAGAATGGCACACCCGGCCAAACCGAACCCCGCCAGGATGGCTCCCAACCAGGCAGCCGCAGACACGATCGGCCAGCAGCGACCGGCCGGAGCCCTGATCGGATGCTGTCGGCCCGTCGCGTCGAGAATGTCATTCAAGCGTAAACCGCACTGGCGAGGAGGCAGAACGAGAGGAACGCCAAGCCAGCGCGAAGATCGGCACCGAGGTCGAGGAACTTCCCGGAAAAGAGCAACGGGGTGAGCACGAAGGCGTTCTAGGATCCATTGCGTGGCCATGAGGTATCCAATCAAGACCGCCCTCGACCCTCGTAACTTCGCTCACTGGCATTCGGACCCTGGCGTGAATCCGTGATTAAAGAAAGCTCAGCAGATTGAGTCGGCGCGCAGCAAGAAAATGCCCACACGACTCTGACCCCGATGCCCGGTCGCGGCAGGCCCAATTGCGTCTCCTACTTGGTCTCACTGCTCCGGAGCAGTTCGACGGTCGGAGCACAGCCCGGCCAGCTCACGGTAATCGATCGACCCGGGCAGAGTGACCATAGCACCCTCGGGACCCGCTATTTGTGGCATCCTGCCGCGACACACAAGGTGACCTCGCCGCCTGTCCCGAGCTCATCGGCACGGTGCAGGCAGTAAGCGAGTCTACCATGAAGTACATCCGGCGGAGCGGTGCGGATGGAGGCGACCGGCGTCAACACGATCTCGGGAACACCTTGAACCACATGCCGAAACCAGCGTCGATCCTC
>ERZ1370068.4763-contig-3817_pt1 | contig 17706 bp, 29 predicted proteins | sample MGYA00561227_ERZ1370068 | MGnify/ENA primary metagenome ERZ1370068 (study PRJEB38410, sample SAMEA6850437) | metagenome | study: Metagenomic assessment of the ecological functions of the soil: analysis of the soil microbiota associated with the...
TAATTCAAAATCGTAAGAGACCGTTCCGTAGAAGCCCGCGGCGCTGGCCGAATTGCAGGCGCGCCGACGCCAATGCCGCTGCCGTCGTCGTAGTTCGTAGATCTTGTCGAAAATGTTCACGACATCGAAACGGATGTTGAGGCGGTCTTCCTGCGTAAGCTGGATCCGGCGCGACGCGCTGACGTTGAATGTCTCATACGGATGAGTTCTTTGCGTGTTGGCGAAACCGCTGCGCAATCCGTTGCCATAAAGCCCGTCGACAGACGCTCTCCAGTCCTTCCACGTAGCTGAAATGCCGGCGGAGCCGGTGAAACGCTGATCATGATCGAGAAAAAGACCCAGTTCTTCCGGATGTAATCGAACTCGTCCCGGTCGAAAAGGAATTGCGCGGAACTGACGTTCGTGCCTCGCGCCCATCCGCACGCGGCATTCAAATACGCCGACCACGGCCTGTGATCGTAATTTGCCGTCAATTCTCCCCCATAAATCTCGCCGCGCTTGTAGTTGAACGACGAAAGGATGAGCGCCTGGCCAAACTGCCCCTCATCGAGAACAGAAGTGGCGCGCTTTTGTAAAAACCATCGATGCCGACGCTGAAGCACGTTTCAGCAATTTTCTGCGTCGCGCCTGCATCGAAGTAATACGCGCCGCTCCGATTTCACGGCAGAATCCTTGTTGATTTCAGGCTCGATGGATTGTGCCGGCAAACTTGGCGATGGTGATTTGCGGCACAGGCGTCCAAAGGTGGCGGCGTGAAATAACGGCGTAACCCGCGTGAAACGCGGTCCCTTTCCATGGCTCATACACGATGTTGATCCGCGACTGAGTTGGTTCTCGTCGGCGAACGCGTTCACGAAGTCGAGCCGCCCACCGAAGTTAATCGTCAGCTGCTCGAACGGCTTCCATTCATCCTGCAAATACAAACCGTAAAAGTATCCGTATTTGTCGTGATTATCGACGACGCGCCGCGAATTGTGCTGGTCTGATTGCCATTGCCATCGACTGGAAAGACCAGGGTAACTGTGTCGAACGTTGCGTTGCCCTTCCATGAAAAGAAAGCCGGCGCGAAATGTGTTTTGGTCGCTCAGTTTGTAGCTCGAATCGAACTCGACGCCGTTTGAAAGAATGCTGCGATCGACTCGCGAAGCGACGCCGTTGAAAATGAGATCGCCCACGTCATCAGGCCGGAAAGGAACTGCGCTGTAGCGATTGAAAACCGACGCCTGAAACTGAAGTCGCCAAATTTCTTTTGGTAAGTCAGAATTTCATAGGTCGAATCTTCCGATTGGTTCTCGTCCAGCTCCGCTGAATCGAAGGTTGATCGTGTTCCAACTGTGTAAACCGGCGGCAGCCCGGGGGTATTCGGAATTTGAAATCACTATGGTTGCCGCTGATCAGGAGCGTCAGCCGACTCGACGGGTCAAAGATGTATGAGAGATACCCGAACAGCTTGTATTGATCGGTGTCGTCGTGAATGGGATCGCTGCTGGGTGTTGGATTTTCAATGCCGATGCCGTTGTGAAGATAACTTTCCGTGGCGAAGACGCTCAGTTTTCCAAGCACACCACCGTACTCCAGGCTTTCCTTGATCGTATCGAAACTTCCGCCATACAAAGTGGCTTCGCCTTGTTGAAACACGGCGCCGTTCTTGGTGTGGATGTCGATCACGCCTGTGGTGCGAAAACCGAATTGCGCCGGAAGCGCACCGGTGATCAGAGAGATGCTATCGGCAAAACGGGTTTCGAGTTCCTGGCCGAAACCTGAAATACTTTCCGGCAGGAGCACGTCGTCGATCCGATACTGCAAGTTGGCGTGTTCGCCGCGGACATGACACTGGCCGAATGAATCCTGCGCTACACCGGGTAAACGCAAGAGCGTTTCATTAAACTGCGCGTTTTCACCTTGCGCCTGGGAATCAGCTGTCGGTCTGGGCCCAACGGTGTAACGTGTCGCGCCAAGGCTTGGCACAATATCTTCGCGCGAGACATCCAGTTCCTCGCTTTGGACGACCACCGTTGACACTTCAGCCTGTCCTGGCGGCGAAGGGCTTGGACTCGGCCGATGCCGGAGCGGCGGTCCTGACCCAAAGCAATGCTTGCGCATCAAGCCAACACTGCGGCTGAACGCGATCGAAATTTTTTCATTGAGATGTTCTTCAAATAAGTTTTTCAAAGTTGCGATTGGTTGCAGCGTTCACGAATTGCGTGAAAGCCAGTGGGAAAGCGGCGGACTTGTAGGGCGTTTCTGTGAAACGCCAATTCGCTAGGTGGCGTCGGCAGAGACGCCCTCACAATGTAAACCAGCGCGGGCGGCGCGTGCGCGAAGATGTGCGCGCTAAGGAAGAGTGGCTTAACCCACGTGGACGTCAGCCCGCGCTTGCAGCGAAGCGAACATCAAATTGTGGCGGGCTAATAACCGGCGGCTGGGCCCCGTGCTCATAACTACCCGACGCGATCAGCGTGATCGCGCAGACGTGGTCACTGCGATTCGCGTCACCGTGAATGCATCCGTGCAATCGCGGCGAGACGCTGACGAGAAGTGTCCAGGAAAACGCCGCAAACAGAACGCGCCGCAACAAGAACACGCGCGCGAGTTTGTGAACGCCCTGAGCTGTTCATCGGCCTCGGAGCTTGTGACAATGGCGGAGTTTGCGCAAGCAATTTTCCTGGAGAGCGCGCTCTCTCCGCAGTAGCAGCTGTCTCGGAGCAAATGCTGAATTTCCGGCTTCTCGCGTCCGGTGCGACTCTCGTTTGGAACGCAACACCATGATTGGCCCGGGACGCTTTCGCCGGCTGCGCGTGCGCGGACCTTTTCCGCCCATTTGGTGTTCTCGTAGTAAGGGTCCTGATCCGACGGGACCAGGTTCCAACGGAGATGTCCAAAATGACGCCAGCACTCAAGAATCATTCCGCGCTCAAACGGCTGTCCTTTCGCCGTAACGACCAGGCAATTGTTCTCGCGCCATGTGTCCCGGTATGTGTCACCCCAGTGAAGTTCAAGCGTCTTGAGTTTCAGCGTGTCCAGCGCAAGAAGCAGGTCCTCGGTCCATTGATAGCAATAGCCGCGTTTCCTCCAGCCGTGATAGACGAGGAAATTGTTGAAAATCGGCGTGCCGAACATCCGATACTCCTGTCTTAGCCGCGCCACCGTGGCATAGGCGCATTCCGCCAGGAGCTTCGCTTCGTTTGGATCAACTCTCCGTGACAGCCCGGCGAGCTGGTTCGTCAATTCTTCGGCCTTGGCAGAATCCTTTGGTGGCACTTCTGAAATGCTGCCGTTGCTGTTCAGCGCTAACGACCGCGCTCGAAACCGCAAATGCGGCAATTATGCCGGCGACAAGTCTCGTATGCATTTACAAAATCCCTTCGAGAAAACAGCGTCCGTCGCGGGTATGCGGCGCAAACTGCCACGCAATTTTTGCAAAGCAAACCCAATAAACGCACAGTCGTGCTGTAGCAGCGGCAATAGCGTTCAACCGCACTAGGAGTGATTCGATGAAAACCACTCTGTTGTTAACTAACGAAGCCGAAACAACCAGACTGATGTTGAACGACGTTGCATTTGACGAAATACCAGCACGCGATACTGACAGCGCACGCGGGCTGCAATTGCGATCGCTGGCGGCACCCCTGTCCGGGATGCGTCGACCGCGACATCGCACTAAAGCGGAGACTCCGGTTCATCACCAGTCAAACAGTGAGATAACACAATGGAATATCTGATTGTACTCAGCGTTGCCGCGATGATGATAGCGTAGGTGTGGATCGTCGGCCGCTGCCTGCGAAACGCATAACCGCGCAGAACACGCGCGCTCACGCTAAACTCGTCAGTGGGCAACCACTTTGCCCTGAGTGTCAGCGCCAGGTGTCCGCATAGTGTGCCCACTGGAATACTCCGCCTCGTGCGAGAGTGCGGCGAAGGACCGGGTTCTCCCGGCAAATTGGCAAGAAATGTAGAGTAAATCGCAATCGTCGCTGAGATTCATGGTCTTCCTTCGCCCATAATTCGCAGGTGACTGACGAAATCATTCCAAACACGCAACGCGCGGACGCTACGTACCCGCACGTGGTCGCGAGTAGTCCGGCTGATCGAAGCGCATCCGGATGTAAAGCAGGTGCGGCTGAATATCAACGAGCACAGTGTCACGGTTGGGCTTTTACGAAACGCCATCCGGAAGAAGCATTGAACCGAATCAAAACTGACGTGCGGCGCTGCGCTCTCGGACGAATGGGATGTGTCGATCACGCCTGACGACAAATCGCCGACGATTCATCTGCACAAGATCGACAATTACACGACAGAATTTCATCGCGCTCATCCCTCCGACGAACCGCCGGTGATTTGGAAACGAATTCGCAGTTGCCGGCGTGGCGGAACCGTCCGTTTCCACGCGCCGGCCGCGCGATTACCGCGTCATGTTGGTGCTGGCGGCGATTTGCGGATTGAGCACGCTTGTCGGTTTTCTCTTCGGCCGCGCCGGAATCCGCGGCGAGCTCATCGCAGCCTTTCTTTGCTGTAGCTTATGTCACCGGCGGCTGGTTCGCGACTCAGGATGTGTGGCACGCCCTCAAGCGTGGCAAGATCGACATTCAGTTCCTGATGGTTGCCGTCGCGCTCGGCGCGCTTTTCGTTAAAGGATGGACCGAAGGCGCGACGCTGCTCTTTCTGTTTTCGTTGAGCAATGGCTGGAGCAGTTCGCAAATTATCGCACACGCAAATCGATCGAGTCGTTGCTCAAAGTCGCGCCGAAACACGCATTGCGACGTGAAAACGGTCGCTGGATAGAAGTCTCGATTGAGGAAGTGCAGATCGGCAGACGAGTTGCTCGTCAAACCCGGCGAACTTTTTCCGGTCGACGGCGTGATGATTGAAGGTGCGACGTCAGCGGATGAATCGGCGTTGACAGGCGAATCCATTCCGGTCGTAAAACAAATCGGTGACGCGGTGAGCGGCGGCACGCTCAATCTCGACGGCCAATCGGTCATTCGCGCGACACCGCCGGCTGGGGGAGAGCGCGCTTAGCCGGATTCTTGGGCTGATTGAAATGGCGCAGCAGCAGAAGGCGCCGGCGCAACGTTTCACCGACAACTTTAGCCGATACTACACGTGGATTGCGCTTTCGCTGGCCGCGGTTGTGTTTGTCGTCCTGCTCGTGATGCATCGTCCGATTGCCGACGCGTTCTATCGCTCAATGACGGTGCTCGTCGTGGCGTCGCCCGTGCGCGCTCGTCTTGTCGGTTCCGTCGGCGATTCTGGTCGCCATCGCCGCAGGCGCGCGCCGCGGAATTTTGTTCCGCGGCGGTGTCGCTGTCGAAAATCTCGCCGGCGCGACCCAGTTCGCGTTCGATAAAACCGGAACACTGACCAAAGGCGCGCTGGTCGTCGCGAGGATCGCTTCGTTTGATTCACAAGGTGAAGATGCACTTCTTCGACTGCGCCGCCTCAGTAGCACATTTTTCCACGCATCCTCTGGCCCGCGCGATTGTCGCAGAGGCGGAGAAGCGCAAGCTGCCGATTAATCACGGCGACCGATTTTCTAAATCTGCCCGGGCTGGGCATGGAAGCATCCGATGGATGGAAATCGAATTCTCATTGGCAGCAGGCGATTGATGCGTGACCGCGGGATCGCAATACCGGCGGTTGAATTAACAAACGAGGCGAGAAGTTTGGATCGCGAACGATCAGGCGCTCGGAGTGATTTATTTGCGCGATGAGATCCGGCCGGCCGCGAAACGCGTAATTGATTTCCTCAAACGCTGCGGCTTATCGGTCACTTTGCTCACGGGCGATCGTGTCGGACCGGCCGCGATGGTGGCGGAGCAAGTCGGCATAACCGATGTCCGCGCCGAGCTGAGTCCACAGGCCAAGCTGCAATGCATTCACGATTGGCGCGCGTCGGGAAAAAGGTGGCGATGGTCGGCGATGGAATCAACGACGCGCCCAGCCTGACTGCGGCGGATGTGTCCATCGGCATGGGCGCGCGCGGATCCGATGCTGCGCTGGAACAGGCCGACATCGTCCTGATGCACGACAAAATCGAGAATGTCGAAGAGGCGTTCGTGCTTGAGCCGGCGCGCTCGGTCGGTCATTCGTCAGAACGTCGTTATTTCTCTTGGCGTAATCCTGTTCCTGATCGTTTCCGCCCTGGCAGAGAAAGATTAATCTCACCGCCGGCGTCATCGGCCACGAAGGCAGCACAGTTGTCGTGATCCTCAACGGGTTGCGCCTGCTTCGGCCGCGGCGGAATCAGCCTGCCAGCTTCTCGAGCGGCTGATTGTTCTCGAACTTTGTGATGTTGTCGATGGTTGTGGCCAGCGATGTTCAATAAGGCTTCTCGCGTGAAGAAAGCCTGGTGGCCGGTGATGATCACATTTGGAAACGTGAGCAGCCGCGCGGAACACGTCGTCGCTGAGAATCAACCCCGAACGATCCTCGAAAAGATTTCTTCTTCCTCCTCGTAAACATCGAGGCCGAGGTAACCGATCTTGCCGCTCTTTAGCGCCTCGATAATGGCGACGTGTATCCAGCAGGGCGCCGCGACTGGTGTTGATCAGCATGACGCCGTTCTTCATTCTGGCGATGGCGGGCGCCACTAATGATGTATGCTTGTTTTCCGGCGTGAGCGGGCAATGCAAGCGTGATGATGTCCGACTTGTGCGAACAATCTCGTTCAGCTCGACGTACGCACGCCGAGAGACCGACAGGCCGCATTTGGAAATGGATCGAACGCCAAAGTCGGACAACCGAATCCAGTGAGAATTTGCGCCACTACAGCCCCAATTTGTCCTGTGCCGATGATGCCGACTGTCTTGCCGTGCATGTCGAAGCCTGACCAAGCCGTCCAGAGCGAAATTACCTTCCCGTACGCGATTATAGGCCCGATGCAGTTTCCGGTTGAGCGCCAGCATCAGAGCGATGGTGTGCTCGGCCACCGCGTAAGGCGAATATGCCGGAACGCGCACCACTGTGACGCCGTGTTTTTTGGCGGCGGCAAGATCGACATTGTTATAACCGGCGCAGGCGCAAAGCGATCAGCCGCACGCCTAACGACTCCAGCGTTGCTATCACTGCGCCGTTCACCTGATCGTTGACAAACACGCACACCGCCTCGAATCCCGCAGCGAGGCTCACAGTTTCCTCATTCAAATGTGGCTCGAAAACCGCAGTTCGTGACGCGATCCACTCGCCGCGCTGAGAAATTCGCGGTCGTATTTCTTTGCGCTGAAGATTGCGACTTTCACAGATTCATCTCGGCCAGCGATTCATTGGCCTTGCAATCGGTCTTGCTCGGCTCAGGGGAGCGCCTTGCTTTTGTGTTTAAATCGCAACACAGCTGGCAGCTTTTGTTTTCGATCGGGCGAACGCTTGCCTGGGCGCATGAGAACGACCGGGCAGGGTGCCAACCGTGCGACCCGATCGGCGACGCTGCCAATCAAGCTACCGATCCAAGCCGGTGAGGCCGCGCGTCGAGAGCATGATTGAATTACATTTTGATTCTCGCGCTGCCGCCAACAATTTCCTCTGCCGGCTGACCGACACGAACTTCCATGTCCGCAGGCACGTTTTCGCCGACATTTTCATCGGCAAAAGCGCGCAACCGATCGGCCGCCTGCCGTTGCAATGAGCGATCCAAACCACGCAATTCGTCGCGGCCAAATCCCAACCATCCATAATCAGCAGGGACAACGTAGATAATGATCAACGACCCGCCCGATTCTGCGGCTCGGTTTGCAGCATGGCGCAGCGCGCGCGCCGACGAATTAGAAAAATCGACAGGCACTAATATGCGCCGGGGCCGGACGCGAGCGCGACGAGTTTGCGTGGATGTTTTCGTTTTCATGCTGCTCAGTTCTAGGTAACAGTCTTGGCCGGCGGAACGACGGCTACTGACACCTTTGCATGGTGCAAAACAGCGCGCGACACCGACCCTAGTAGTACTCGCCCCAAGCCTTGTCGCTGGTGAGTTCCAACGACAATCAGATCGATTTTTTGTCGGCTGGCCATTTCGAACAAGTAGCCTTCCGGAGTTCCCCAGCCGGGCTCAACGATGGCGGTTACTTTTTGTTTCGGCAGAAATCTTGCGATTCGTTCTTTCAGGTCGCCCTCAAGATTCTTTTGAATCTCCTCCGGATTAGCCGCCAATGGCAGCGGCCCTTCATATCCCAGTCGGCGTGCTTCGTCCGGAGGCCAGTTGGTGTAGAGAACATTGGTCTCTAATTTGCCGATCTTGCCCAGCTCATTTACCCAGCCCAAAGCGGCATCGCTGGCGGCGGAAAAGTCGTATCCCACAAGAATCTTGAGCACACGCTTCGCCCTCAATCCACGCGGCGAGCGTCGATTTGGGGCGCACAACTAAAGTTGGAACAGGCGAGGCCTCCGCCGTGCGTTCAGCTACGCTCCCGAGGAATAATCGTCGGGCGAGGCCGTGCCCGACCGCTCCGAGGACGACCAGTCCCGCTTTGAATTTTGTTGCCGCTGTCACCAACTCGTCAAACGCCGAACCAGAGAAAAATTTTTCCTCGACCCTGGTTCCTAGCTCGCGCAAGCGCTGCGCTTCATCATCCAGATCGCTGCGTCTTTGCAAGATCGCAGCTTCAAGCTACGACTGGATTGGAGGTGAGAGCGCCCAGCAATTCGTCCACATGGATGAGAACGAGGCTTGTCTCGAGCCGTCTCGCCATCGCCGCTGCAATGTCAACCGCTTCTGTCGCGGTGGCGGAAAAGTCCGTCCCACAAAATGATCGGCTGCGCGGTTATTCTTTTTCTTCCGTTCATCTGTTCGTTTTCGTCGAGGTGCTCCGTCTCCGTCAAGGCGTGATTGACACCTTTAAGCAAACCGTCGCGGCGCGACCCGAAGACATCATATGCTTCCACTATTTGGTCGAGCTTGAACCTGTGTGTGAGCAACGGTAGCGGATCGAAGCGTCTCGATTGCACGATCGACATTAGACGGCGCATCCGTTCCTTGCCGCCGGGGCAAAGTGTGGTCACGATTTTGTAATCGCCAAGCCCGGCTGCAAACGCGTCACGGAACCTGAAGTTTTCCCGAGTAAACGCCGAGGCTGCTCAAGGTGCCGCCGGGACGGAGACATCGCAGCGCGTTTTCGAAAGTTGCCTGAAGGCCGAGCGCTTCGATCGCCACATCGGCGCCGCCGCCTGTGAGCTTCTTGATTTCGGAAATGACATCGCACTGCTCGGGATCGAGCACGATGTGTGCGCCCATTCGTTTCGACATTTCCATTCGAACGGGATCGCCTTCCACACCGATGATGAACGAAGCGCCAATCAATTTCGCCCCCGCGGTGGCGCACAAGCCGATGGGTCCCTGCGCAAAAACTGCAACCGTATCGCCGATGCGAATATTCGCCGATTCCGCGCCGCTGAATCCAGTCGAAGCAATGTCCGCGAGCAACACCACTTGTTCGTCGGTGAGTTCGTCTGGAATCTTGGCCAGGTTCGCTTGGGCATTCGGGACAAGCAGATATTCGGCCTGTGCGCCGTTGATTGTGTTGCCGAATCGCCAGCCGCCGATCGCTTCGACGCCTTCGCCATGTCCGCATTGCGCCCATTGCGCGGACAAACATGCGCGGCATTGACCGCAGGGCGTGATCGCGCCCACCAAAACGCGATCGCCGATTTTGTATCCCGACAATCCTTCGCCCAGTTCTTCGATCACCCCGACCGGCTCGTGGCCGATCACCAGTCCGGGTTTCACCGGGTATTCGCCGCGCAGAATGTGCAAGTCCGTCCCGCAGATTGTCGTCAGCGTGATTCGGATTACGGCTTCGCCGACGCCGGCGCTCGGTCGCGGCACTTCTTCAATGCCGGATCTTGTTTGGTCCGCGAAAAACGTTGGCTTTCATTGTTTGCATTTCTGATTCTCCCTGTTAGACAGAGACCTGTTCCGCCCTTGGTTCGCTCAATTCGCGAATCGCGTCGACAGAGTTGCGTCGTCACGGCCTGCTTGGAAAACAGGCCGTGGCACCATTGCGTACGCCAGCGCTTCAACATGTTTTTCATCGTCACGAGTGATTACAATTACAGGAAGATCCTCCCGTAACGTGCTGATCGCACTGAGTAGCGTCATTCCATGAGGGTCCATGTTCGAAGTCAACTATCGCAAGATCGAGATCGTCCACGCCGCAGATGGTTTCCAAGGCATCGGCGGCAGCGCGTGTGAGATGGCTAATACCGCCAATCTCCGACAGCGCGTCGGCTACCGATTCTTCCAATTCATTGTCGTTGGTGAGCAGAAGCATAACTGGCGTCTTCATGCTTCCACTTTTCTGGACAGATCGATGACCCTGCTTCGCAGCAATTGCGAATTGCCGGTCATTTTTTGCGCGCGAGCTTGCCGCTTGCAAAATCGCAGAGTTTTTCGAACCGTTGCGCCCAACTCGATGAAAATCAAAGAGCGAGGAGCAAGAGGGTCTCGCTTTGATTTCAACGGGAAAGTGGCCAGAATGACGCTCTCCGCGCCGCAGTCTCGGCAGCGAGCAGCCGGACATCGCATTGAAGTGCAGTGACCTGGGAAAAGGGGAGATGCGCGCCGATTTGTGTCGGAGGCAGACACAGTGGATTTGCTGATTGCAGCCGGTGGGGACGGAACACTGAACGAGGTCGTCACGGCTTGATGGATATCTTCCGCAGCTCGTGCACGGCCCATATTGGGAATAGTGCCGCCTGGGACCGCGAATGATTTTGCCACTGGATGCGGCATCTCGCGCGATCCAGACAAGGCGCTGGCGCTTTGTATGAAAGGTGACGCGGGCAGCGCAATCGACGTCGGCAAAGCCAATGACCACTGGTTTATCAATGCAGCCAGCTCTGGCTTCGGTGCCGAGATTACCGCAACCACATCGCCAGAGACTCAAACGCCTGCTTGGTCCTGCCGCCTACACCGTGATGGGTGCAGCCCTGGCTATCAACCTTCATCATTATCAGGGAAGGCTTATGCTTGCCCGACCGCGAAATTACTCGCAGCGGCCCGGTGGCAATCGTCGGGAATGGACGCCAGACGGGCGGCGGTACATCCAAGTCGCTCCACGCGGCAAGGATCGACGACGGTTTGCTCGATGTGCTTGCGTCATTCGTCAGGTCTCGCCGACGGCGCTGCCTGGCGGCCGCGCGCGAGAATTGCAACAGCTCCCAGCCGATGGCGAGTATATCTCTATTGGCAGACGCCCTGGCTGGAGGTGCATCCTGAAGAAACAATTCCCGTCAATCTTGATGGTGAACCGTTACGGTTTTCTAGCGTCCGGTATGAAGCCGTGCCAAAGGTGATATCAGCTGATTGTTCCACTCGAACTGGCGGAATGCTCTCTCGCAACGACCCAACCCGAAGGCCTAACGCCCGTCATTAAGCCAAACCAGTTGGTGATCCGGCCAGTAGCGGTGCCGACGTCTGGCGGTGGATCGCTGAGGCAGGACCGTTTGTTGGAGTTCGCGTGCTGGTGTCTGTCGTAGTGCAACTACAAGCAGTCCGGCTACAACAAACTGAGCAGCAGTGGCGTGCCTTCGTTGTTGACCCTCGGATGAATTGGGATAATTTTGGCGTGATACTTTGAGCCAATCGAACTCGTCGGAAACGTGGCTAACTGAGCGGCTGATCGAATAGGCGTGGAAGCCGAACACCCGCAAAGCTGCGCATGCCGCGGTTGCCAATGATAGAGAGAATCGACGCGGAAGCGTCCGACGTTTCGGCATGCGCACCTCTTTTCCTGCGTCTCACCAAGCTAAAAGTTTTCCGGTTTCGTTACGATTAAAAAACTCGAGAATCCAGAAACTCGGCTACCCAATTCATCTCGTAGAGCGTCAGTGTGATAGAAAGTGACCTGGATGTCTTCGTCGGAATTCTCAACCATGATGACGCCGTAGCTGTAAACGTTTGCGCTCTTCCATTCGGGGTCCTCCCGAAGATAGATTACGCAACGCGGTTACCGGCGCCCAAAGGCGCCTGGAACTTGGCCGCCTTAAAAGGAAACTGCAATTGGCAAATCGCGAGCGTGCGTGGCTGAGTTAGCCGACTTGGCAGCCGGCGCTCCTGAGGCGATGAAGCTACCGGTGTAGCAGGCATAGGCACACAAACTGATAGCTTTGACCAGGCGCCCATTCTTCGTTACCGGCGTTGAGATGTGTTGGACTGAGGCGAGACGGCGCTGCGAGCTTGCGATGGTTTCTCGTTAGCGTCGTACCTTTTGGTGATTTTTGTAATCGCTGCCCGGTGGCCGATGTGCTTCGTCATTGCTCCGGCTGATTTTGCCAGGTTCGCCGCTCTGACGTGAGGATGAGACGGCACTACCAAAACCGGAGCAGGGCGCGTGTCGTACCACCTGCTCGGCGATACTCCCAATCAGAACATGTGTGAAACCGGTGAACCCGTGCGTTGACGTAATGATCAGATCGACATCGTGATCTTTGCGAAGGCGCAGATATCAACTGACAGGCGATCCATCCGGTAAACGCCGTTTCAAATTTGACGGCTCCGAAGTTCAAGGACCGCACGAGCTCGCGCATTTTGCGCTCGGCAGTTTTCCTGGCAGCCTTTTGCAAGCCGGGAATGTCGTAGATAGCTGTGCCTCACTGCGAATAGACGTATCCGAGATACGTGGCGTGCAGCAAAATGATCTTGGCCCCAAATTCATTCGCGAACGCAATCGCGTAGCGAAGACCTTCCCGTGAGCAACTGGAAAAGTCGACCGGGACAAGGATGGTTTTCAATCCTGAATCGTGAACCATTGTTCGCCTGAAGAGCGCTTCCGCGCGTGACGAGAACCGGACACGACGAGATGCTGCACAATTCTTTCCGCCGTGCTGCCAAGAAAAACATGTTTCAACCCTGTGCGTCCGTGCGTCGGCATCACAACGAGATCGGCAGGGACTGTCTGCGCGAGCCTGACAGATTTCATCGAAGGGCGGTGCGCCACTGAGCACATCGCAGGTCGCGGACGAGACGCCGCATTCACTTGCCACCTTCTTGAGCTCTTCGAGCGCGGTTTGTTCTCCAACCTGCTCGTATGTCATGAAGGAAAATGGGACGATCGGCGCTGGTGCCACAAAGTCCGCTGCGTAATTGAGACTGACGAACATGGGCGAGATGGATTGAAGCGCCAAAACGCCGAGCCAACTGCTTGGCGATTTGGATCGCTTGCACCGACATTTTCGAGAAGTCGATCGGAACGATGATGTTTTGAATGCTCAGCGTTTTCATGCACACAGCATGAAGCCTCACAACTGGTCTGGCTCGGCATTGCTTGCCAAAGCCCGTGCGTTTCTTGCGCAGGGGTTCAGCCGACGAAGCAGTCCTTCCTGATCCTCGCGCCGGAGAACTACGATCAGATGCTTTTACCCACACGTCTGCCGGAAGACACGCGCGCTCGGAATTCGGTGGGTGATTGACCGAAAACCCGTTTGAATGTGCGATTGAATTGCGTCAGCGATTGAAAGCCGACGTCGTATGCGATTTCGCTGATGCGGAGATTCGGGTTCAGCAGCCGGTTGCGCGCGTCTTCCAGGCGCACGCGCGCGACGTAATCGGTGAACTTTAGTCCGGTGGCTTTGTGGAAAACTTTGCAGAAATGGAAAACGCTCGCGCCAGCCGCCTTTGCTACATCGGCCAGAGACAATTCTTCGTTTTTATGCTTCTCGATGTACTCGCGCGCCTTGAGAACAAGAGGCGGTTCTGCATTGCTCTGCTCCAAGACGACTTGATTAGCCAGTGCGGAGAGTTGTTCGGCGAAAAATGCGAGCAGTCGCACGGTGGCATTGTATTTGTCTGGTGGAATGAGCGGAGTTTTCTCCCATGCTTTGCGAATCTCGCCCGTGAATCGCACTCCATGACGCTCCAGTTCGCGGCTGACCTTTGAGGTGTCCGATTTCGCCGGCGTGTGACGCAACACCGAGCCGATGCGCAAATATCCGATGATCTTCGCCCCGAGTGTTACGGGGATCGCCGTTTCAGTTAATCCAAACGGGCAGGTGACCGTATGCGGGATCAAGCCAGTGTGGTCGATAATGTCCTGATGCGCTTGTAAACAAACCGCCAGTGTGGCCGGCCGCTCGGCAAGCATGGCGCAGAACCGATTCTGGATGCTTCTTGCCGTCATGCTCCAACTGCCAATAGTCCACTGGCCGAAGCGTCAAAGCAACCCCGTCGCCTCGCTAAAGACCTGCTCGTATCTGCGAAACAGCTTCGAGCGTCGCAGAGTATCAATGAGCTGCCTGTTCGAATCTGAGTGGACGACTTCAGCCTCAACCATGACCCGGCTATAATACACGATCATCCCAGCTTGGGAAAATGGCGTCAATCCGATTCGACAGCGCCTTAGGGATATGGGATATCTCTGGTTGTGAACGGCGCCTCACCAATCAGCGACTCACGCGACACGCGTGTTGCAATAGAGCGACAGCATTTGGTATGCGAGCAGCCTGCAAGCGCGTCACCATCACGGCGCTGATCCGCTTCAGAAGCTCGTAACCTAACGAGTGGTCCTTCTCGCAGTATTCCCGCAGAATTGCCGCCGTAGAAAAACAGCGCAGTGGTCGGTTCGATCGCGCGTGCTGTAAATTGCCAGACGTATGGCGGGAACATCCACGACCAGCCCGAGCAAGTCTCCTGCGCCAACGATTTGTATCGGGATCGATTCGCCAAAGCCGGCCACTGACTCGAGCGCCACCTTTGCCGGTCTCGACCAGGTAGAACCGCATTCGCAAACTCGCCCTCGCGGAAGAATTATCTGGCTTTATGTTGAAGTGTCTGGCCACCGCACAATCCGTGAGCAACGTGAGTTGTGTATGATTCATCCCGGCCAGAAAAGGATGAAGCGCGACGCGCGTGCCTAGTGGTTCGACTTGTATTTCAGGATGAGTTCTTATCTGCGCATTCACAGCTGCTCCTTTCCACCTGGTTAAACGAACTCGTGTTCTTTTTCGCGGACGACGAGTACTGGGCACGGCGCGGTGCGCACGACGCGCTCAGCCGTGCTGCCGATGCACAAATGCCGCCAACTCGTATAGCCGTGCGTGGCGATGATGATCAGATCGACGTCAAGGTCCTTGGCGGCCTTGGTGATCTCGTTAGGCGCATGCCCGACGCGCACGAATGAACTGTAACCGAATGTGCGCCGTTGGTGTGCGCGATTCGGCCGCGAAAGCACGGCCAGGTCCTTTTCTCGGCCATCGAGAACTCGTCTTTATCCGTGAATGGTTCGACAGCGAGCGGCGCGCCAACATGGGGGCCGCTGGTTCGACGACGTATAGCAGAGCGATCTCGCAACCGAATTGCTCAGCGAATCGCAATGCATATTGAACTGCTTTCTTCGATGTCTCAGAGAAATCGGTCGGGACCAGAATTTTTTCAGATGGAGGATCTGCGGTGACCAGTTCGATGGTGTCCGCGGTTTGATACGTTGAGCTGCGGTTTTCATACGTTCGACCTTACCCTGTGTGCAAGAACGCGCTCCGCAGCTCTTGCGGAATGGTGTGCATTTTTTGCGACGGCCTGCGAGCAGCGGCCGTTTCCAGTCCGCCGCCGGGGCGTTAACAAATATCCGGACCTTTGCTGGGAAAGCCACGCTCCCCGAGCCATGGGAAGTGGCGGCGCATGTGTGCTACGCGTTTAAGCCCAAATCGCTCAATCGCCTTGGCGCGAATGTGCGCGATGGCTTCTTCAACAGAATCCGTCGCGTAAATCAGGTTTAAATCCGAGGAGCTGATTTTCCCACGCTGCGCCATCTGTTCGATGAAACCGATCAGCTGCCTCCAGTAATCGGTTCCCATGATCACAACCGGAAAATTTTTGATTTTCCCGTTCTGAATCAGAGCGAGCGCCTCAAAAGCTCGTCGAGGGTGCCGACGCCGCCGGGCATAACCACGAAGGCGTAGGAATATTTTATCAGCAGCGCTTTGCGAACGAAAAATAATGCAGCCGGACACAACGATCGAGATACATGTTGATACTTGCTCGAATGGCAGCTCGATGTTGCATCCAACCGAGCGGCCACCGACCTCTTTGCGCCGCGGTTGGCCGCCTCCATGATGCCCGGGCCGCCGCCGGTCATCACCGTGAATCCGAGCCGCGCAATCGCCGCGCCCATCTTCAGGGCCAGTTCGTAATGCGGATCGTCAGGTTTGATTCGCGCCGAGCCGAAGACGGTTACGCAAGGACCAACGAAATGAAGAGCGCGATATCCGCGCAGGAAATCGCGCATGACTCGCAGCAACGTGCAAAACTCTGCGAACCGCGAGCGCGGGCCTTCGAGGAATATTTCATCAGCGCGCTCTGGCGGAGTGACAACCGCCGCCACCGCCGAATCCGGCGCGGGCTGCATCGGAGTTTCACTCTGCCATTAACGCTCAACGGCCGCTCCACAGCACTTCAATATTTCCGCCGCATGTGACTGGGCAGAATGTTTAGCTCGCTGCGGTATTTCGGCGACAGTGCGTCGCGCAATGGGAATGCCGCGCTCGCTCAAAATCTCGACGATCTCGTGATCGCTCAACGGCGCGCTGCCGCTCTCATGCTTCACGAGGTCGAGAACGGCTTGTTTCACGCTGATGTTGCTCAGCGATTCGCCGGTCGCAGTTTGATAGCCGCCTGTGAAAAAGTATTTCATCTCGAAAACGCCCTGGGGCGTGGCCATGTATTTGCCGGACACCGCGCGGCTAACCGTGGTCTCATGCACGCCGACGGCTTCGGCGACTTCTGCCATCGTCATCGGCTTCAAATGCGATGGGCCGTGCTCGAGGAAATCGCGCTGCCGCGAAACGATCTGCTGCGCGATGTTCATGATTGTTTGCTGCCGTTGATGGATCGAGCGGATCAGGAATTTGCCGCTGCGGATTTTGTCCCGGATGTAGTCTTTGACGTCGCTGGTCTGCGCGTCGCCAGACGCAATGATGTCCTTAGTACAGGTTGCTGATCCGCAGATGGGGAATCTGTTCGTTGTTGAAGGCGATCTGATATTCGCCGTCCACCTTTTCCACGATCACGTCCGGCAACACGTAATTCTGCGGCGCGGCAGCGAAAACCTGGCCGGGGCGAGGATTCAATCGCGCGATGTTGTCGGCGGCCTTTTGCACATCCTCGACGCTGATCGCCATTCGGCGCGCGATCTCCAGAAAGCGATGCCTGCCCAGGTCGTCCATGTGCTCGGACACGATCCGGTGCTCGAGGCTGTGTTCCTTCCCCTGTCGCCGCAATTGGATCAGCAAACACTCGCGTAAATCACGCGCGCCAACTCCCGCAGGATAAAAAGTTTGGATTAATCCAAGCACCCTTTCGAAATCGTCCTGTGGAATTCCCGAGTTCAGCGCCATTTCTTCCGTGGTGCTTTGGAGAAATCCGTCGTCGTCGATGTTGCCGATGATCAGCTCCGCAGCTTTCCGGTCATCGGCGCTGAGCACGGTCTGGTTCAGTTGCGCGATGAGATTTTGCTGAAGCGTTTCCTGGACCGGAATGGAATCGAACAGGAACTGGCGCTTCTCGTCTGCTTCCTTCGAACCGCGCCGGCCATCGAAGTTGGAGCTGGCCGACTGCGCCATGTAATCGCGCCATTCCTCATCCAGGCTCGCCAGTTTTTCGAATTCGTCCTTAAAATTCTCGTCGGCTGAGGCTTCAGCCTCGCTGCGCTCGTTGGCGCCTGAATCCTCCGGCAACTCTTCCAGCACCGGATTTGTTTAGCAATACGTAACTGAACGAAGTAATAA
>ERZ1370068.8557-contig-740_pt1 | contig 17704 bp, 25 predicted proteins | sample MGYA00561227_ERZ1370068 | MGnify/ENA primary metagenome ERZ1370068 (study PRJEB38410, sample SAMEA6850437) | metagenome | study: Metagenomic assessment of the ecological functions of the soil: analysis of the soil microbiota associated with the...
GGTGGCCGCTGTTCAGTTACATGTACTCCAGCTTGACACGGCGGCTCAGGCGATAGGCTTTCACGTTCTTCCGCGCGACCGCGAGCGCCGGCCGCGAGATGCATCCGTTGCGTCGACCGCGGCGCCGTGGAAAGGTCAGGAGCGAGCAGGACCGCAAGGCATCCAGACCCGGTGCACAGATCGAGCGCCCGGCGCACCGGCCGCGACAGCCAGGGTCTGAAGCCCGTCGCGCAGCAGCTCGGCGATGAAGGAGCGCGGCACGATGACGCGCTCGTCGACGTAAAAGCGGTGATCGCCCGAGCCAGGCTTCGTTGGATCAGATAGGCGAGCGGCCGCGCGCGTGCGCACGCGCTCATCGATCAGGCGCTGGGCCTTCGCGCTGTTCGGGAGCGGTCAGCTCGCGATCCGCCGACCGTGCGAAATTTCTCGTGCGGAAGCCCAAGGACGTATCGCGAGCAGCCACGCCGCCTCGTCGCGCGCGCGTTGTGGGTGCCATGCCCGAAGTGCAGGCGGCCGCCGCGCAGCCGGCGCTCGGCCGCGGTGCAGCCAGTCGCGAAGGGATGCGATTCAGGATGCGAGAAGCCGCGCCAGCAGGCGCAGGTAGATCTCGCGCAGCGGCTCGATCGCGGCGAGATCGATGTGCTCGTTGAGCTTGTGGATCGTCGCGTTCACCGGACCGAATTCGACCACTTCGCTGCAGATGCTCGGCGATGAAGCGCCCGTCGGAGGTGCCGCCCGTGGTGCTGACCTCGGGCGCGATGCCCGTGACGTCCCGGATCGCGGCCGGACAGCGCATCGACCAGCTTGCCGCGCGGCGTGAGATAGGGAACCGCCGGCCAGCGATCCAGTCGAGCTTGTAGTCGAGCTTGTGCCGGTCGAGCAGCGGCGTGCACCCGCTGCTTGAGTCCGTCTCGCGGTGCTGGCGGTGGCGAAGCGGAAGTTGAACTTGGATCTCCACGTCGTTGGGAGTGACGTTGTCGGCGCCGGTTCCGCCGTGGATGTTCGAGATCTGCCAGGTCGTCGGCGGGAAGGAGTCGTTGCCCTTTGTCCCATTCGGTCGCGGCGAGCTCGGCGAGCGCGGGCGCGACGAGATGGACGGGATTCTTCCCAGGTGCGGGTACGCGATGTGCGCCTGCACGCCTTTGACCCGCAGCACCCCCGACAGCGAGCCGCGCCGGCCGTTCTTGATCGTGTCGCCGAGCTTCGACGATGCAGGTCGGCTCGCCCACCAGGCAATAGTCGATGCGCTCGCCGCGGCTCTTCAGCAGCTCGACCACCTTCACCGTGCCGTCGACCGCCGGGCCTTCTTCGTCGGAGGTGATCAGCAGCGCGATCGACCCCTTGTGGCGAGGCGTGCCTGGCGAGAAAGTCCTCGACCGCCACGACGAAGGCGGCGATCGAGGTCTTCATGTCGGCGGCGCCGCGCCCGAAGAGCTTGCCTTCGCGCTCGGTGGGAACGAAGGGGTCGCTGTGCCACTGGTCGAGAGGCCCGGTGGGCACGACGTCGGTGTGGCCCGACGAAGCACAGGAGCGGGCGAGCGCTCGCCGCGGCGCGCCCAGAGGTTCGGTCACCTCGCCGCGCTGGACCGGCTCGATGGCTGAAGCCCAGGCGCTTCGAGCCGCTCGGCCAGCAACGTCCTGGCAGCCGTTGTCCTTCGGAGTGATCGAGCGGCGCGCGATCAGCTCGCGCGTGAGGCCGGAGGGTGGCGGCCGCTTCAGCCGCCATAACGCTGGGTCCTGGAGCCGTGCATCAGACGGCTAGACGTCCTCGGTCTCGCCGAGCTTGAAGTTGCTGTAGGTCGTGTTGGGGTCCATGCACGGGCTTGGGCTGCGGCTTTCTTCTCGCCGCCGGCCGCCAGGGCCGCGCCGGCCTCGGTGTTGTTGATCAGCCACAGCAGGTTGTTCGCCGAGTCGGCGTTGGCGAGCGCCTCTTCCTGGGTGATGATGCCCTCGCCGATCATCTTGAACAGCGATTGCTCGAAGGTCTGCGAGCCGGGCGTCAGCGCCTTCTCCATCGCTTCCTTCATCTCGTTGATCTCGCCCTTCTCGATCAGCTCGGCGATGTAGCGGCTGTTGAGCATGACTTCGGCGGCGGCGGAGCGCATGCCCCTGACGTTCTTGACCAGGCGCTGCGAGATCACGCACTTGAGCGTCGCCGACAGGTCCTGCAGCAGCGCGGTGCGGCTCTCCAGCGGATAGAAGCTGATGATGCGGTTCATCGCGTGGTAGCTGTTGTTGGCGTGCAGCGTCGCGAGGCACAGGTGCCCCGACTGGGCGTACTGGATCGCCGAGGTCATGCCCTCCTTGTCGCGGATCTCGCCGATGAGGATGCAGTCGGGCGCCTGGCGCAGAGCGTTCTTCAGGCCGGTCTTCATGTCGAGGGTGTCGGTGCCGACCTCGCGCTGGTTCACGATCGACTTCTTGTTCTGGAATACGAACTCGATCGGGTCCTCGAGCGTGAAGATGTGGCCGGTCCTCTGCTCGTTGCGAAAGTCGAGCATGGCCGCGAGCGTGGTCGACTTGCCCGAGCCGGTCGCGCCCACCATCAGGATCAGGCCGCGCTTCTCCAGGATCAGCTCCTTGAGCATCGGGCGGCAGGCCCAGCGTGTCGAGCGGCGGAATGATGCCGGGGATGAAGCGCACCACCACCGCGGGCGAGCCCTTCTGCTGGAAGGCGCTGATCCGGAAGCGTGCCCGACGCCCGCGATCGGTGAACGCGGTGTTCAGCTCGAGCGTTCCCTCGTAATCTCCTCTTCTGCTTGTCGTCGATGACCTCGTAGAGCAGGCCGCGCACGGTGTTCGTAGTCCATCGTCTGCTGATTGATCGGCATGACGTTGCCGTTGATCTTGATGTTGATCGGGGCGCCGACCGAGAGAAAGATATCGGAGGCCTTCTTCTCGGCCATGAGCTGGAACAATCGCTTCATCGCGGACATGGGCGTCCCTCTCTAATCCCGGGTCTACTCGCCGCGCAGCAGCTCGTTGATGCTGGTCTTGGCGCGGGTCTTGCGCGTCGACCTGCTTCACGATCACCGCACAGTATAGGCCGTATTTGCCGTCGGCGGAGGGCAGGGTGCCGGGCACGACCACCGATCCGGCCGGAACTCTTCCCTGGAGAATTCGGCCGCTCGCGCGGTCGAAGATCCGGGTGCTCGCGCCGATGAACACGCCCATCGAGATGACCGCGTTCTCCTCGACGATCACGCCTTCGACGATCTCCGAGCGCGCGCCGATGAAGCAGTTGTCCTCGATGATGGTCGGGTTCGGCCTGCAGCGGCTCGAGCACGCCGCCGATGCCCACGCCGCCCGAGAGGTGCACGTTCTTGCCGATCTGGGCGCACGAGCCCACCGTGGCCCAGGTGTCGACCATCGTGCCCTCGTCCACGTAGGCGCCGACGTTCACGTAGGAGGGCATGAGGACGACGTTCTTGCCGATGTAGGCGCCGCGGCGCGCCACCGCGGGAGGCACGACGCGGAAGCCGCCGCGCTCGAACTGCTCGCCGGTCGTAGCGCTCGAACTTGGTCGGGACCTTGTCGTAGAACTGCAGCGACCCCGCGTGAATCGGCCGGTTGCTCTCGAGCCGGAAGGAGAGCAGCACGGCCTTCTTGATCCACTGGTGCGTGACCCAGGTTCCGTTCACTCTTTCCGCGACGCGCAGCCTGCCCTGGTCGAGCTCGTCGAGCACGCGATCGACGGCCTCGCCGACCTTCGCCGGCGCGCGAGCCCGGGGCGAGGCTCGCGCGCTCTTCCCAGGCGCGCTCGATCGTGTCCTGAAGTTCGTTCCATCTGCGCTCAAAGCGTGTTCGTGAATTCTACGATACGGCGGGCCGCCTCGAGGCATTCGTCGGTCTCGGCGACCAGCGCCATCCTGCACGCGGTTGGCGCCCGGGATTGACGCCGCCCGACTCGCGCGCGAGAAAGCTCCCGGGAGCACGGTGACGTGCTGCTCGGCGTAGAGCCGCCGGGCGAACTCGGTATCCGCGATCGGCGTCGGCGCCCACAGATAGAATCCCGCCTCGGGGGCTCGACGCGCAAGCGCGCGCTGCAGCACCGGGGTGACGCGTGTCGAATTTCTCGGCGTATTTCCTGCGGTTCTCGCGCACGTGGGCCTCGTCGCGCCAGGCCGCGACGCTCGCGTCCTGCACCGCCGGGCTCATCGCGCTGCCGTGATAGGTGCGGTACAGCAGGAACGGCTTGAGGATCGACGGCATCGCCGGCGACGAAGCCCGAGCGCATGCCGGGCACGTTGGAGCGCTTCGACAGGCTCGAGAAGACGACCAGGCGCTCGAATCCGCGGCCGAGCTGCGTGGCGGCCTGCAGCGCGCCGAGCGGCGCCGAGCCTTCGTCGAAATAGACCTCCGAGTAGCACTCGTCGGAGGCGACGATGAACCCGTGGCGGTCGGAAAGCGAAAAGATCTCCTTCCATTCGTCCAGGCCCAGCACCTTGCCGGTGGGATTCCCGGGCGAGCACACGTAGAGGAGCCGGTGCGGCGCCAGACTTCCGCGGGCACCGAACCGTAGTCGGCGCGCGAAGCCGCGTTCGGGCGTGGCGTTGACGTAGTGCGGCCGAGCGCCGGCGAGCAGGCGCCGCACCCTCGTAGATCTGGTAGAACGGGTTGGGGCAAACCACGATGGCGTCGCTGCGCGACGGGTCCAGGACGGCCTGGGCGAACGCGAACAGGGCTTCGCGCGACCCGTTGACCGGCAGCACTTCGGTTTTCCAGTCGACCGAGCGCAGGCCATAGCGGCGGATCAGCCAGTCGGCGATCGCCTGGCGAAGCGCGTCTCCACCGGCCGTGGGCGGATAGCTCGCGAGCTTCGGCAGGCTTTCGGATCAGGGCACGCTTGATGAACTCGGGCGTCGGGTGCCGCGGCTCGCCGATGCCCAGGCTGATGTGGGCGAGCGAGGGTGTCGGCGTCACGCCCGCGAACAGCTCGCGCAGCTTCTCGAACGGATACGGCTGCAGCGACTGCAAGTCTGCGGGTTCAACGCGTGCTCCGCTGCTCCTCGGCCGGCGCGAGGTCGAACCCCGCGGCCGGCTTCCAGCCCGGCTTGCGGTGCTCGACGACGACGCTGGTGAAGATGCCGCCGCGGACGAAGAACCGGGCGGCGAGGCGCAGGAAGCGCGGCGCGAGCAACTTCACGAGGTCGTCGGCGATGCGGTTGGTCACGGCCTCGTGGAACGCGCCCTCGTTCCTGAAGGACCAGACGTAGAGCTTGAGGCTCTTCAGCTCCACGCACTTGCGGTCGGGACATAGTCGAGAAACAGCGTCGCGAAGTCCGGCTGCCCGGTTCTTCGGGCACAGGCACGTGAACTCGGGAATCTGCATCCGGATGAGGTAATCGCGCTCCGGGCTCGGATTGGGAAAACTCTCGAGCGACTTGCTCGGCTTGGACGGCATTTCAGGGAGCGATGGCGGAAATGGAGATGGTATTATAGGGCTCCGATTGATCGGCGATGAATCCGGTCTGTAGCGAATTCTGCTAGCGTGCGGCTCACTCAAATCAAGCTCGCCGGCTTCAAGTCCTTCGTCGATCCCACCACCGTAAACGTCCCGGGACAGCTGGTCGGAGTGGTCGGCCCCAACGGCTGCGGCAAGTCGAACATCATCGACGCCGTCCGCTGGGTCCTCGGCGAATCGCGCGCGGCGGCGCTGCGCGGCGACTCGATGCAGGACGTGATCTTCAACGGCTCGTCGCTGCGCAAGCCGGTCGCGCGGGCGAGCGTCGAGCTGTCCTTCGACAACAGCCTCGGCCAGGGCCGCGGGCCAGTGGTCGCAGTACGCCGAGATCTCGGTCAAGCGCGTGCTGCAGCGGGACGGCGAGTCGTCCTACTTCATCAACAACACGCACGTGCGCCGCCGCGACATCCAGGACATCTTCCTCGGCACGGGGCTGGGTCCGCGGGCCTACGCCATCATCGAGCAGGGGATGATCTCGCGCATCATCGAGGCGAGGCCCGAGGAGCTGCGCGTGTTCCTCGAGGAGGCCGCGGGCGTCTCCAAATACAAGGAGCGGCGGCGCGAGACCGAGCACCGGCTCGCCGACACGCGCGACAACCTCGCGCGGGTGAGCGACATCCGCCAGGAGCTGGGCGCGCAGATCGAGCGGCTCGAAAAGCAGGCCGAAGTCGCCCGGCGGTACAACGAGCTCTCGGCCGAGCGGGCGCAGAAGCAGAACATGCTGTGGCTCCTGCGCCGCAACGAGGCTCAGGGCGAGGCGCAGCGCCACTCGCGGGAAATCGAGCGCGCGGGGATCGAGCTCGAAGCCGAGACCGCGCGCCTGCGGGAGAGCGAGCGCGAGCTCGAGCAGGCGCGCGCGGATCACTACGCCGCCGGCGATGCCTTGAGCGCGGCGCAAGGCGAGCTCTACGGCGCCAACGCCGACGTTTCGCGGCTCGAGACCGAAATCCGGCTACGTCGCGGAGTCCCGGCAGCGGCTCGAGACGCAGCTCGCGCAGGTGCGCGCCCAGCGCGACTCGGGCAAGCGCAGCGAGCTCGATCAGCGCGAAGCGCCTGCGCGGATGGGAGAGCCGGCTGGCCGAGTCGCGGCGCGCCCTGAGAATGCGAAGCGCAAGCTCGCGGAGGAGCAGGCCCGGTTGCCTCAGGCGGAGCGAGGCGGCGCGCCTGCTCATGGGACGAATCGCGGGCGAGCGCGAGCGCATCGCCCAGGCCGAGCAGGCGTTCCAGGTCAAGCAGGCGCACCTCGCGCACGCCAACAAGACGCTGCAGTCGCTGGAGCAGCGCGGCGAGAAGCTGCTCGCCGAGCAGGGCGAGCTGGTGCGCGCCCGACGGCGAGGCGATGGCGCGCTTGGGCAGAAGAGCTGGGACAAAGCCGCGGCGAGCTCTCGCGGCAGGAAGCGCTCCTCGCGCAGCTCGAGGCCGCGCGCCGGCGTGTCGAAGAGCGGCGCCGGACGGGCGACCGACAGCGCTTCAAACGCTGGAGCGCGAGCTCTCCGCCCTCGAGGGAAGCTCGCCACGCTGCCAGAAGATCCAGAGCCAGGTCGAGGAAAACAGCAAGATCCAGGATTGGATCGACCGCCACCAGCTCGCGTCGAAGCCGCGGCTGTGGCAGAAGATCCGCGTCGAGCAGGGATGGGAGACGGCGGTCGAGTCGGTGCTTGCGCGAGCGCCTGCACGCGATGGAGATGTCCGACCCGGAGCTGCTGCAGCGCCTGCCGAGGACCCGCCGCCGGCAAGGGTGAGCGCCTTCAGTCCGGGCAGGCGAGGCGGAGCTTGCGGCGCGAAAAGCGGGCTGACGCCCGCTCGCGGAGTACGTGAAGGCTGCCGAGCCCGCGGTCGGCGCGGTGATATCGCGCCTGGCTCGCGCCCTACTACGCGGTCGAGAAGGCGTTCCGCGGCTGCTCACGCGCATGGAGCCTCGCCGCAGGCGGTCCTGGTCAACCGCGGAGGGCCATCAGTTCAGCCGCTTCGGCGTGAGCTTCCACGCGCCCGACCCGGCCGACAGCCGGGATCCTCGCCCGGCAGCGCGAGATCGAGGCGCCTGGGCAGAAAGCGGCACGGGCGCGAGGAGGGCATCGAAAGAAGCGCGAGGAGCTGTCCGGCCTCGAGCATTCGCCTGGGCGAGCACGACGAAGGGCTCGTCCAGGCTGCGCGCCGCGGGCATCGCGCTCAAGCAGCGCCACCACGAGCGCGAGCTGGAGCACCTCAGGCTGACCCAGAGCGAGGATCGCTATCAGAGAGCGCACCCGCCAGATCGATGGGGAGCTGGCCGAGATCGCCGCCCTCCAGACCCAGGAACGCGCAGCGCAGGCCGGCGGCCGAGGCGAGCCTCGAGCAGCACCAGGCGGAGATCGACGAGCTGTACCGGCAGGTCGAGCTCAGCCAGAAAGAGCACGAGGAGGCCGAAGGCAAGCCTGAACAACGAGCGGCAACGCGTGACTCGCAGGCCGAGCGGGACGCCCAGCAAGCGGCCTTTGATGAGAGAGAATGTATAAGTAAAATCAATGATATCAATAGCTCATTTAATGTTTTACATGAACAATTAGGCCAGGCCGACCAGAACCTGGAGCAGCTTGCAGGCCGAGCTCGCCAACATCGACGACCAGGCCGCTGAGGGCCCAGCTGCAGAAGGGGCTGGAGGCCCGCATCGCGCGCGAGCAGGGCCTGGCCGGTGCGGCGCGACCGCCAGGGAGGAGATCGCGCGCGAGGCTGCGGGCCTTCGAGGAAGCACGGCTCTCCAGCGAGCACAAGCTGCAGCCGCTGCGCGACCGCATCGCCGAGCTGCGGCCTGCAAGGAGCAGGCAGCGCAGATCAACGCGCGAGCAGTTTGCGCAGCAGACTGCGCGACGCCGGCGCCGACGAGGCGCGCTCGTCGCGCGCGATGAAGGAGGGGCAGAAGGCGGCGCCGCTGTCAGGGCGAGATCACGCGCCTCACGCAACGCGCTCGCCGAGCTGGGGGCGATCAACATGGCGCGCGCTCGAGGAGCTCACCGCCAGCCAGGAGCGCAAGCAGTTTCTCGACGCGCAGGCCGCCGACCTGGGCGCGGCGCTCGAGACCCTGGAGAACGCGATCCGCCGCATCGACCGCGAGACGCGCGAGCTGCTGCAGTCGACCTTCGACACGGTCAACCGCCACTTCGGCGAGATGTTCCCGGCGCTGTTCGGCGGCGGCGAGGCGCAGCTCAGTCATGACCGGCGAGGAGATCCTCGACTGCGGCGTGCAGGTGATGGCGCAGCCGCCCGGGCAAGAAGAACACCACCATCCACCTGCTCTCGGGCGGGGAGAAGGCGCTGACCGCGATCGCGCTGGTGTTCTCGATGTTCCAGCTCAATCCGGCGCCGTTCTGCCTGCTCGACGAGGTCGACGCGCCGCTCGACGACGCCAACACCGAGCGCTTCTGCAAGCTGGTCACGAAGATGTCGCAGCAGACCCAGTTCCTGTTCATCAGCCACAACAAGATCACCATGGAGATGGCCGAACCAGCTGGTCGGCGTCACCATGCAGGAGCGCGGCGTGTCGCGCGTGGTGGCGGTGGACATCGACGAAGCCTTGAAGCTGCGGGAAGAGCCCGCCGCCGCCTAGCGAAGCTCTGACATGGGCGAATTGCAATTCGGCCTGATCGCCATCGGCACCGCTGGTCGTCGCGGCGAGTCTTTTTCTACAACAAGTGGCAGGAGCGGCGCTACCGGCGTCAGGCCGAGGCGGCGTTCGGCGCGCGGCACGAGGACGTGCTGCTGCGCTCCGGGGCGGCGAAACGCCGGCGAGCGGATTGGCAGGCGGCGGAGCGCATCGAGCCGGTGCTCGCGCCCGTCCGGCTCCGGCGTCCGGATCGACCGAGGCGCGTCCAGGCAGATACTTTCGGAGTCCGTCGACTTCATCGTTCCGATCGAGGCGTCGGAGGATGTCTCGGGGGCGTCCATACTCGACGTCGGCGGGCGCCGCGCTCGCCCGGTGCCCGAGGTCGGTGCACCTGGAAGGCTTCGACGACAAGCTCGCGTCCTGGGAGCTGATCGATCCCGATCGCGAATATTCGAAGCTGCGCGCGGGGCTGCAGCTGGTCGACCGCCGCGGCGCCCGCCGACGAGGCGGAGATCGCCGCAGTTCGGAGCCGCGCTCGAGGAGGCCGCGGCGTCGCTCGGCGATGCTGGCGACCGTGCCCGACCCGGCTCAGGCGCTCGCCCGCGCCAGCGAGCTCGACCGGTTCTGCGGCGAAGTCGACATCAGGATCGCGGTGCACGTCGCGAACGAAAGCGCTCCGTTCCCGGCGCGCGGCTGGAGGCCGTGGCCGAAGGCGCGCCGGGTTCGAGCTCGACGAGCCGGACGGAAGTTCCGGTGCAGGGACGAGGCGGGGAGGGTCGTTTGCGCGCTCGCGAATTTCGAGCCGATCCCCTTCAAGGTCGAGAGCCTCGAGACCCTGTCCACCCGCTGCGGTCACGCTCGAGCTCGACGTCCCGCGGGCGCCTCGCGGGGCGTTCGCGCGCTTCCGCGAGCTGGCGGAGCGCCTCGCCAAGCAGCTCGACGCGCGCATCGTCGACGACAATCCGCCAGCCGGTCGGCGCGAGCGGCGTTCGACGCCATCGCCGCGCAGCTTCAGGCGGTGCACGGGGCCATGGAGGCGCGCGGCATCTCACCCGGCGGGGCGCTCGCGCTGCGGCTGTTCTCCTGATGGCGGTCGGCGAAAGATCCGCCGGCGGGCGGAGAGCTGCGCCGGGACATCGAAGCGCACAACCACCGCTACTACGTGCTCGACGATCCGAGCGTTTCGGATGCCGAGTACGACAAGCTGTTCCGCGAGCTCGCCGAGCTGGAGGCGGCGCATCCCGAGCTCGGCCACGCCGGATTCGCCGACGCAGCGCGTCGGGGGCGCTCCGCTCGAGGAATTCCGCAGGTCGTGCATCGCACGCCCATGCTCTCGCTCAACAACGCGTTCGCCGAGGAAGACGTGGCCGGTTTCGACCGCCGCGCGCGCGAGGCCTGGGCAGGGACGAGATCGAGTACGCGGCTGAGCCGAAATTCGACGGCCTCGCGATCAGCCTGCGCTACGAAGGCGGCCGGTTCGTGCAAGGCGCGACTCGCGGCGACGGGCACACCGGAGAGGACGTGACCGCCAACCTGCAGGACGGTGAGGGCCATCCCGCTGAGGCTCCAGGGCGCGGAGCCGCCCGCCTCCCTCGACGTGCGCGGCGAGGTCATCATGTACAAGGCCGATTTCGAGCGCATCAACGCCCGCCAGCGCGAGCGCGGAGAGAAGGAATTCGTCAATCCGCGAAACACGGCCGCGGGTGCGTTGCGGCAGCTCGATCCGAGGATGACCGCCGAGCGGCCTCTGCGTTCTTCGCGCTACGGCGTGGGCGACGCCGGAGGATTGCCGTTCAGGCGCCACAGCGAAGTCTCGCATGGATGGCCGAGGAGGGCCTGCCGGTCTCGGCGGGACGCGCAACGGTGAAAGGCCTCGCCGGGACTGCTGGCCTACTATCGGAGCATGGGTGAGAAGCGCGAGCAGCTGCCCTATGCGATCGACGGAGTGGTCTACAAGGTCAACGATCTCGCCGACCAGCGAGCGCTGGGTTTCGTGTCGCGCGCGCCGCGATTCGCGCCTGCGCCCACAAGTATGCGCCGGAGGAAGCGACCACCGAGTGCTGGACATCGAAGTCCAGGTCGGCCGCACCGGGACGCTCACCCCGGTGGCGCGGCTCGCGCCGGTCAGCGTGGGCGGCGCCACCGTCACCAATGCCACGCTGCACAACGAGGACGACGTGCGCCGCAAGGACGTCTGGCGCAGGGACGTCGTGACGGTGCGGCGGGCCGGTGACGTGATTCCCGAGGTGGTGGGCGTCGCCAAGGCAGGGCCCAGGAGGAAAGCGACCGGTTCGTGATGCCGTCACGCTGCCCGGAGTGCGGCTCGGAGGTGGTGCGCCTCGAAGGCGAAGCCGCGGCGCGCTGCACCGGCGGTCTGTTCTGTCCCGGCCCAGCGCAGGAGGCGCTGCTGCATTTCGCCTCGCGCCGCGCGATGGACATCGAAGGTCTCGGCGAAAAGCTCGTCGACCAGCTCGTCGATCTGGACATGGTGCATACGCCGGCGGACATCTATCGCCTGGATGCGGCCAAGCTCGCCGCGCTGGATAGAATGGGCGAGAAGTCGGCCGCGCAACGTCCTGGCGGCCGTCGAAGGCTCGAAGACCCCGACTCTGCGCGCTTCGTCTACTCACTGGAATTCCCGGCGTCGGCGAGGAGGTCGCGAGGATTCTCGCCGCACATTTCTCTCGCTGGACTCACTGCTCAAGGCGGACTGGGCCGAGCTGGCGGAGAGGAAAAAGACGGTGCAGAAAGAAAACGTCGCGCGAAAGCGAAGGAGAAGCGCTCTTCCACCGGTGCTCGAGGGCATCGGGCCGGAATTGATGGAAAGCCTGGCAAAGTTTCTCTCGCACCGAAGCACAATCGGGAGGTCATCGCTCAGCTGACCTCGAGCGGCGGCGTCAGCGTTCACGCGTGAGCGACGCGCCGCGCGAGCGCCGGGCAGATCTGGCGCGGAAGAGTCTTCGTGCTCACCGGAACGCTGCCGAAGCATGACGCGCGACGAAGCGAAGGAGCTGATCGAGCAGCCGCGGCGGAAAGGTCGCCGAGCTCGGTGTCGAGCCAAACCGGACTACGTCGTCGCCGGCGCCGAAGCGGGCAGCAAGCTCGAGAGAAGGCCGCACGAGCTCGGCGTCGCGGTCGGCTCGACGAGGAAGGCCTGCGCAGAGATACTCGAGGAGTCGGAACGCGTGCGAAAAGTAACCAAAGGCGGTTTCCCGGTCGCCGGAATGGGCAGCCGATTCCTTCCCGCGACCAAGGCGAGCCCGAAGGAGATGATGCCGATCGTCGACAAGCCGCTCATCCAGTACGCGGTCGAGGAGGCGGTGGCGGCCGGGATCCGCGGACATGGTGTTCATCACCGGCCGCAACAAGCGCGCCGATCGAGGACCACTTCGACAAGGCCTACGAGGTCGAGGCGGAGCTCGCAGCGCGCGCGGAAGACCGATCTGCTCGCGCTGATCCAGGACATCGTCCCGAAATCGGTGAACTGCATCTACATCCGGCAGTCCGAAGCCGCTCGGGCTTGGGCCACGCGGTGCTGTGCGCGCAGGCCGCGGTCAACGACGAGGTTTTCGCGGTGATCCTCGCCGACGACCTGATCGACGGCAAGCGCCCGGTGCTGCAGCAGATGACCGAGCTGTTCGAGCGGCACCAGTCGCCGCATGGTCGCGGTGCAGCAGGTGCGGCGTGAGCACACAGCCCAGTACGGCATCGTGAAGACCGAAGCCGGTCACGGAAAACCTCGCGCGGATCATGGCGATCGTCGGAAGCCCAAGCCCGAGGCGGCGCCCTCGACACTCGGGGTGGTCGGGCGCTACATCCTCACGCCGCGCATTTTTCATCATCTCGCCAATGCGAAGCCGGGCGCGGAAGCGAGATCCAGCTCACCGACGCGATCGCGCAGCTGCTCACTGAAGACCGCGTGCTCGCCTACCGTTTCGAGGGAACGCGCTACGACTGCGGCTCCAAGCTCGGCTACCTGCAGGCGACCGTCGCGTACGGCCGCCAGCATCCCGAGGTCGGCAAGGCGTTCGCAGGACTACCTCAAGACGCTGGTGAGCGCTGATCCGCCATGACGCCCGACGAGGCCTGGAAAATTCTCGAAAGCCGCCGACCTGCCTGTGCGACGAAGCCCAGGTGCGCGACGCGATCGCCAGCGCTTGCCGCGGACATCACCGACAAGCTGAGAGACCGCAATCCGCTGGTGCTCGCGCGTGATGGGCGGCTCGGTTTTCTTCGCCGGCAATCTCCTGCCCTGCTGCGCTTCCCGCTCGAGTTCGACTACGTCCAGGCGTCGCGCTACGGCAAGGCGACCTCCGGAGGCAGGATCGTGTGGACGGTCGAGCCCGGCGAGAACGTGAGAGGCCGCACCGTGCTCGTCCTGGACGACATCCTCGACGGCGGTGAAACGCTCGCCGCGATCCGCGACCGCGTGAAGCGCGCTCGGCGCGGCGGCATTCTTACAGCGCGCGTGCTCACCGACAAGGACATCGGCCGCGCCAAGCCCGCCGTGCCCGATTTCGTCGGACTGAAGCTGCCCGAACCGCTACGTGTTCGGCTGCGGCATGGACGTGTCCGGGGCCTGGCGCAACCTGCCCGCGATCTACGCCGTGAAAGGGTCCTGAGGCCAGCATGCTCGCGATCATCGGCGGCACCGGGCTGACACGAGCTCGCCAATCTCGATGTCTCGCGCCGCCAGGCGGTGCGCACGCCCTACGGCGAGCCCTCCGGGCTCGCTGACTTTCGGCGCGATCCGCGGCGTGCCGGTGGTCTTCCTCGCGCGACACGGCGACGCGTCACACGATTCCGCCGCATCAGGTGAACTACCGCGCCAACCTGTGGGCGCTGAAGGAGCAGGGCGTCGAGCGAGATCGTGTCGGTCGGTCTCGGTCGGGGCATCCGCGAAGACCTCGGGCCGGGCAAGATCGTCGTCCCGCACCAGATCATCGACTACACCTGGGGCCGGGCGAACACCTTCTTCGACGAACGAGGCGCCGGTGAAGCACATCGACTTCACCGAGCCCTACACCCGGAGCTGCGCGCGCGCCTGCTCGCGCGCGGCGAAGAAAGCGGCGAGGCGGCGGTCGACGGCGCGGTCTACGCCGCGACCCAGGGCCGAGGCTCGAGACCGCCGCGGAGATCGATCGCCTCGGAGAACGACGGCGCCGACATCGTCGGCATGACCGGAATGCCCGAGGCGAGCCTCGCGCGCGAGATCGAGCTCGCCTACGCGGCCGATCGCGGTGGTGGTCAACCACGCCGCCGGCCGCGGCGACGAGCGCCCGCGGCATACAGCTGCAGCGGATCGAGGAGGTACTCGAGGACGCACATGGGCCGGGTGCGCAGGATCATCGAAGCGCTCGGTGGCGGCATGATCCGCGAAGTCCTCAGGATGGGCGATCCGCGGCTGCTCGAGAGATCGCAGCCCGTGGAGGCGTTCGGCACGCCGCGAGCTGCGCGAGCTGATCGGCGACATGCGCGACACCATGGCGCACCTGAACGGCGCCGGACTCGCCGCGCCGCAGATCGGCGTGCTGCTGCGCGTGGTGATCTTCGGGGTCAAGCGCAACCCGCGCTACCCGGACGCCGAGGAAGTCCCCGACACCGGTGCTCATCAATCCGGTGATCACGCCGCTCGGCGACGAGATCGAGGAAGCCTGGGAAGGCTGCCTGTCGGTGCCGGGAATGCGCGGCGTGGTGCCGCGCTTCGCGCGGCTGCGCTACCGCGGATTCGACGAATCGGGCGCCGCCATCGACCGCGCGGTCGAGGGCTTCCACGCGCGCGTGGTGCAGCACGAGTGCGACCATCTGGACGGCATCCTGTATCCGATGCGCATCGCGCGATCATGTCGCAGTTCGGCTTCGTCGACGTTCTGTTCCCGGGGCAGGACCTGGGCGACGAGTAGTCGAGCTACTGAGGCTGCAGCGCCGCGAGCAGGTCCGTCTCGAACTGCAGCACGGTCTTCGGATTGGACAGGGCGGCCCGAGACCACCAGCACGTCCTCGGCGCGCTCGCCCAGCGTGACGATCTTGGCGTTGTGCAGGCTGATGCCGTAGCGGCTGAGAGCACCAGCGCGATGGCGTAGAGCAGGCCGGTGCGGTCGCCCGCGGTGATCGAGAGCGAGTGATACTGGCCCTTCTCGTCCGGGACGATGCGCACCTCGGGCGCGATCGGGAAATGCTTGACCCGGCGCGACACGCGTCCCTTGAATCGGCGGCGGCAGCGGGACCTGCTTCAGCGAGCCAGGCCGCGAGCTCCTCCTCGATCTTCGAGATCATGTCGCGCGGATGCGGCATGTTGCCCACGTCCATCACCTGGAAGGTGTCCAGCGCGAAGCCGTGGCGGGTGGTGTAGATCTTCGCGTCGACGATGCTGACAGGCCGACCGACCCGAAGTAGCCGCAGATGCGCGCGAACAGGTCTTTCTGGTCGCGGACGTAGATCATCGCCTGCAGGCCCTCGCCCGCGGGCGACAGGCGCGCCTTCACCACCGGCTGCTCGACGCTGGTCCGCGAGTGCAGCATGCGCGTGTGCCAGGCGATCTCCTGGGCGTCGTGGCGCAGGAAATAGGGCACGTCGAAGTTCTTCCACAGCGCGTCCTGGATCGTGTCGGACAGCTCGTAGAGCTTGAGCAGCCGCTTGGCCTCGGCCTGCTTCGCTCTGGATGTACTGGTCCGCCTCGAGCCTGCCGCCTTTCAGCAGCGTGCTCGTCGCGTTGAAGAGGTCCTCGAGCAGCTTGCTCTTCCAGGCGTTCCACACCTTCGGGCTGGTGCCGCGGATGTCGGCCACCGTGAGCAGATACAGCGCGACCAGGCGCCGCTCGCTCTGGACGATGTCCGCGAAACGCCGGACCACCTCGGGATCGGACAGATCCTGCTTCTGCGCGACCGACGACATGGTGAGGTGGTGCTCGACCAGGAACTCGACCAGCTCAGTGTCCTCGGCCGACAGGCCGTGCTCGCGGCAGAAGCGCCGGGCCTCGACCTTGCCCAGCTGCGAGTGGTCGCCTCCGCGGCCCTTGGCGATGTCGTGGAAGATCGCCGCGATGTACAGGAGCCAGTGGCGATCGCAGGCCGGCGATCAGCCGGCTGCACAGCGGATACTCGTGCGAGAACTCGAGCATGGTGAAGCGGCGCAGGTTGCGCACGCACGGTGAGGATGTGCTGGTCGACCGTGTAGACGTGGAACAGGTCGTGCTGCATCTGCCCGACGATGCGCCGGAACGCCGGGCAGGTAGCTGCCGAGGATCCCGTACTGATTCATGCGCCGCAGCTCGTGGACGATGCCGCGCGGCTGCTGCAGCAGCGGACAGGAAAGTCGCGCGGTTGCGCGGATCGCGCCGGAACGCGGCGTCGATGCGCTCGCGCGCGCGCCACAGGGCGCGCAGCGTCTTGGCCGTCATGCCCTTGAGCTCCGAGTGCTGCTGCATGACCAGGAAGCTCTCCAGGATCGCGGCGGGATCGCGCTCGAACAGATCGGCGCGGCGCGCATCGAGCAGCTCGCCGACGCGCGCGAATTTTTCGTTGATCGACCTCGCGCGCCGGAGCCCTCACCGGGAAAGATCTCGACGCCGATGTTCTGCAGCATGATGGTGTTGAGCTGGGTGACCGCCTTGGCCGCGCGGAAGTACGCCTGCATCAGCTGCTCTCCGGCGCGGCGGTGCGCGCGTGGCCGAGTAGCCCATGTCGTGCGCCAGGCTCTCCTGGTAATCGAACAGCAGCCGGTCCTCGCGCCGTCCCGCCGCGTAGTGCAGGCGCACGCGCAGGTTCTGCAGCAGCCGGTGATGCCGCTGGGCCTGCGCGCGCCTCGTCGGCCGTGATCAAGCCGCGGCGCGCCAGTTGCGGCCAGGTATGGCCCCAGGCCGCAGGCACGGCCGATCCACAGGACGACCTGGAGGTCGCGCAGTCCGCCGGGCGCCTCCTTGAGATTGGGCTCGAGGCTGTAGGGGCTGTCCTGGAACTTGGTGTGGCGCTGCTCCTGCTCGAAGCGCTTCGCCTTGAAGAAAACCTGCGGGTCGATGCACTCGCCGCTGGCGCGGTCGAAGCGCGCGAAAAGCTCGCGGCTGCCGGCGAGCAGTCTCGCCTCGAGGCAGGCTCGTCATCACGGTGACGTCCTTGGCGGCTTCTTCGACGCACTCGGCGACGGTGCGCACGCTGTGACCGAGCTCCAGGCCCATGTCCCACAATCGGCCGACGAGCTCCTCGATCTTCGCCGCCAGGTCCGGGGACGCCGAGTCGTCCAGGAGAATCAGGACGTCGATGTCGGAATGCGGGTAGAGCCTCGCCGCGTCCGTAGCCGCCGACCGCCAGTAGCGCGAGGGCGAGGGCAGACTGGAGCTGGCGCCAGAGCGTCCTTCAGGGTGCGGTCGATCAGCCTGCAGTGCTCCCGCAGCACCGCGGGCCGTCCGCGCTCTGCGCGGAAGCGGGCTTGCAAGCGCCGCCCGCTCGGCCTGGATGTCCGCCTTCAGGCGGGCGAAGGCGCTTGCCCGGCGTCCGCAAGCGTCGCCGCGGAGGTCAGCATGCTCAGTGTTTCGGCGGAGGGCGGCGGTGCGCCCGCGGAGAGCGTCAGGACCTCGTAGCCGTCGCCGGTGACCAGCACGGTGTGCTCCCATTGCGCCGACAGGCTGTGGTCCTTGGTGACGATGGTCCAGCCGTCGGCGAGCT
>ERZ1370068.3379-contig-249_pt1 | contig 17702 bp, 26 predicted proteins | sample MGYA00561227_ERZ1370068 | MGnify/ENA primary metagenome ERZ1370068 (study PRJEB38410, sample SAMEA6850437) | metagenome | study: Metagenomic assessment of the ecological functions of the soil: analysis of the soil microbiota associated with the...
GTTGTACTTCGTTCAGTTACGTATTGCTCAGGCGACCCGCGCCCGCTCGTTCAGCAGGCGCACGAGCACCTCGTCGACGCGGTCGATGTCGTTGCGCAAATCGTCAAGCGTGGGCATTGAGCAGCTGCGGCTGCCTCTCAACCACCGCACATAGTTTTCGACACGTCGGAATCAGGTCCGGCCGACGCGCCCGCCTCGGCGACGAGCGCGACCAGCGCGCTGCCGACCACGGCCGCGTCGGCGTACGCGCAGACTTCGGCGACGTGCTCCGGCCGCGAGATGCCGAACCCCAGCGCGATCGGCATCGTCGTCGTGCGCGCGGATGCGGCGGACCATCGCTTCGGCGCCCGACGCCACCTGCGTCGCGCGCGCCGGTCACGCCCAGCCGCGAGATGCCGTAGAGAAACCGCTGCCCGAGCTCCGCCGCCTTCTCGAATCCGCGCGTCGGTCGTCGTCGGGCTCAGCAGGAAGATCGTGTCGATCCCGGCACGCCGCGAGCGTCTCGCGGAAGTCTCCGGCCTCCTCGATCGGCAGATCGAGCGCCAGCACGCCGTCCACGCCGGCCGCGGCCGCCTGGCGCGCAAACGCGTCGACGCCCAGCCGCAGCATCGGGTTGGCGTAGCTGAAGACGACGATCGGCGCCGCGATCGTGCGGACGGACGCCGGCAATCATCGCGAGCGCCGTCGCGCAGGCTGCCGCCGGCGGCCAGCGCCCGCTCGGTCGCGCGCTGGATGACCGGGCCGTCGGCCAGCGGATCGGAGAACGGCACGCCGACCTCGATGACGTCGGCGCCGGCGCGATCGAGCGCCTTCAGGATCTCCGCCGAGCGCGGCAGATCCGGATCGCCGGCGGTCGTGAAGGTGACGAGGCCGCGGCCGCTCTCCGCGCGGATCGCGCGAACGTGTCGGCGATCCGGCTCACGACGCGCTCCCAGCTCGCGCGGCCGCAGGCGCTTCTCCACCGTCTGCACGTCCTTGTCGCCGCGGCCGGACAGGTTCACGAGCACGGTCGCCGACGGCCCGAGCTCGCGCGCGACGCGCTGCGCGTACGCGATCGGCGTGCGCCGACTCGAGCGCCGGCAGGATGCCCTCGAGCCGCGCCAGCGTCTGGAACGCCTCGAGCGCCTCGTCGTCGGTCGACGTAGGCGTACTCGGCGCGGCCGAGCGCGCGCAGCCACGCGTGCTCCGGGCCCGACCGCCGCGTAGTCGAGGCCGGCCGAAATCGAATGCGTCAGCTCGATGTTGCCGTCGTCGTCCTGCAGCACGAACGTCCGCGTGCCCTGCAGCACGCCGGCGCTGCCGCCGGCGAACCGCGCGGCGTGACGGCCCGCGCGCGATCGCCTCGCCGCCGGCCTCGACGCCGATCAGCCGCACGTCGCGATCGTCGATGAACGCGTCGAAGATGCCCATGGCGTTGCTGCCGCCGCCGACGCACGCGACGATCGCGGTCGGGCAGCGCGCCGGCGCAGCTCGAGGATCTGCGCGCGCGCCTCGCGGCCGATCACCGACTGGAACTCGCGCACCATCAGCGGATACGGATGCGGGCCGAGCACCGAGCCGAGCAGGTAGTAGGTGTCGGCGACGTTCGTGACCCAGTCGCGCATCGCCTCGTTGATGGCGTCCTTCAGCGTGCGGCTGCCGGCGTCGACGCGGCACGACCTCGGCGCCGAGCAGCCGCATGCGGAACGACGTTGAGCGCCTGGCGCTCCATGTCCTCGGCGCCCATGTAGACGTGGCACTCGAGGCCGAGCAGCGCGCAGGCCGTCGCCGTCGCGACGCCGTGCTGGCCGGCGCCGGTCTCGGCGACGATGCGCCGCTTGCCCATGCGCGCGGCGAGCAGCGCCTGGCCGAGCGCGTTGTTGATCTTGTGCGCGCCGGTGTGCGTCAGATCCTCGCGCTTCAGGAAGATCCGCGCGCCGCCGGCGGCGTCGCGGCAGCCGCCGCGCTTCGTAGACCGGCGTCGGCCGGCCGACGTAGTGCTTGAGCAGCCGATCGAGCTCGGCGGCGAACGCCGGATCGTCGCGCGCGGCGAAGTAGGCGCGCTCGAGCTCCTCGACCGGCTCGACCAGCGTTTCGGGGACGTAGCGCCCGCCGAACTCGCCGAAGTAGCCGCGGCCGTCAGGATCGCGTCGCGAGGCTGACCAGTGTCATGACTGCCTCGAACAGCGCCCGCAGGCGCTGCGTGATCTTTGACGCCGGGCGCGCGTTCCACGCCCGACGAGACGTCGATGCCGAACGGCCGCACGCGCGCGATCGCGTCCGCCACGTTCTCCGGCGTCAGTCCGCCGGCCAGCACGATCCGCCGCGTGCGCCGCGACCGCCGCGGCGGCGGTCCAGTCGATCGTCCGGCCGGTGCCGCCGCGCCGCACCGGGTCGTGCACGTCGAGCAGCAGCGTCATGCGCGGCCGGCCATGCGCGATGCGCTCGGCGTGCCCGGCGCCGACGCGACACCGCCTTGATCACCGGCGTCGAGATCGCCGCCGCGTACGCCGGCGTCTCGTCGCCGTGCAGCTGCACCGCGCCGAGCCGCACCAGGCTCGCGACGCCGTTCACGTAGCTCGAGCGGCTGGTTGACGAACACGCCGACCGCCGTGACGAACGGCGGCAGCGCCGCGCGCGATCGCGCGCGCGCGATGCAGGATCGATGAAGCGCGGGCTCTCGGCCAGAACACGAACCCGATCGCGCCGGCGCCGGCGCGCCACCGCCGCCTCCGCATCCTCGAGCCGCGTGATGCCGCAGATCTTTACCAGCATCGAGCTAACTCCGACGTGATTCAACACAAGGACACTAAGGACACAAAGGAAGAACACTCATGTCATTCTTGACCTCCTTGTGTCCTTGGTGTCCTCTCGTGTTGATGCAACGCTCGAGCAACCTCGCCAGCGCTGCGCCAGGGTCCGCGGCCGTCATGAACCGCTCGCCGATCAGGAACGCGCGGTACCCGAGCTGCCTGCAGCCGCAGCAGATCGTCGGCGGTCTTCAGCCCGCTTTCGCTGACCGCGACGATCGTCCGGCGGCATCCGCGCGATCAGCGTCCTCCGAGGCGTGCACGTCGACCTCGAGCGTCCGCAGGTTGCGGTTGTTGACGCCGATGATCCGCGCGCCGGCGTCGATCGCGATCGCCAGCTCCGTCGCGTCGTGCACCTCGACGAGCACGTCGAGCCCGTAGCGCCGCGCGTGGTCGTGCAGCACCTTCAGCTCGACCGGCCGCAGCGCCGCGACGATCAGCAGCACGGCGTCGGCGCCGGCGGCCTTCGCCTCGAGCAGCTGGTACTCGGAGACGACGAAGTCCTTGCGCAGGATCGGCACGTCGACGGCGCCGCGCGACCGCCGCCAGATGCTCGAGCGAGCCGTCGAAGAACGTCGGCTCGGTCAGCACCGAGATCGCCGCCGCGCCGGCGCCTCGTAGCCGCGCGCGATCGCCGCCGGGTCGTAGTCCGCGCGCAGCACGCCTCGCGACGGCGACCGGCGCTTGCACTCGGCGATCACGTTGACAGCGGTCGGTGCCGGCGCAGCGCCGCCTGAAGCGCCCGGCCCTCGACGGCGCGGCGCCGCCGCGCGCTCGGCCAGCGCCGCCAGCGGCTCGCGCCTGCTGCGCACCTCGACGATGCGCCGCGTCGCCGCGACGATCGTCTCGAGCAGATCCGCGCGTCCGCCGCTGACCGCGCCGTCATGCGCCGACGCTCCGCCGCGAACTCGTCCGCCGTCGAGATCGACACGAGCCGCTCGAGCGTCTGCTTCGCGTCGCCGCGATCGATCGCGCGCGACGCCCTCAGGATCCCGTCGTCGACCGACGACGCCGCGCCGGCGATGAACAGCGCCGCGCCGGCGTTCAGCAGCACGACGTCGCGCGCCGGCCCGCGCGCGCCGCCGAGGATGCGCCTCGATGATCCGCGCGTTCTCGTGCGCGTCGCCGCCCTGCAGCGATCCGGCCGGCGCCTTCGGCAGGCCGACGTCGGCCGGATGCAGGTAGAACGTGTTGACCGCGCCGTCGCGGCACTCCGAGATCTTCGTGTAGCCCGTCGTCGTGAGCTCGTCGATGCCGTCGGCGCCGTGCACCACCCACGCGCGCTTGGTCCCGAGCAGCATCAGCGCGCGCGCCATCAGCTCGGTGAACTCCGGCCGCGGCACGCCGACGAGCTGCCGCGTCGCGCCGGCCGGGTTGGTCAGCGGCCCGAGCAGGTTGAACGCCGTGCGGACGCCGAGCTCGCGGCGCACCGGCGCCGGCGTGGCGCATCGACGGGTGGAACGTCGGCGCGAAGAAGAACCCGATGCCGGCCTCGGCCAGGCAGCGTTCGACGACCGCCGGCGGCGCGGTGACGCGGACGCCGAGCGCTTCGTAGACGTCGGCGCCGCCGCGCCTGGCTCGACGCCGATCGGTTGCCGTGCTTGGCGACGCGCACGCCGCAGGCGGCGACGACGAGCGCCGCGCACGAGGAGATGTTGAACGTGCCCGACGCGATCGCCGCCGGTGCCGCAGGTGTCGAAACATCGTCGTAGCGCCTCGACACCTGCACCGCGTGCGCGCGCATCGCGCGCGCGAGGCCGACGATCTCGGCCGGCCGCTCGCCTTTCATCGCGAGGCCGATCGAGCAGGCCGGCGATGTGCGCCGGCGCCGCGCGCCCTTCCATCACCTCGGCCATCGCGGCGGCGGCTTCGTCCGCTCGTCAGGTCTTCGTGCCGCGTCAGCTTTTCGATCGAGCGCCGTGAAACATGCTACGTCAGCGATCCTCCAGGAAAGTTCCGGAGAATCTGTCGGCCCTCGCCGGTCAGAATCGATTCGGGATGAAACTGGACGCCGTGGACCGGCCACGTGCGGTGGCGCAGGCCCATGATCGTGCGCGTCCTCCTGCGTCCGCGCCGTCACCTCGAGCTCGGCCGGCAGCCGCTCCTCGGCGACGACCAGCGAGTGATAGCGCGACGCGACGAACGGCCCGGCGATGCCGGTGAACACGCCGCGGCCGTCGTGCTCGATCGTCGACGTCTTGCCGTGCATCGGCACGCGCGCGCGCACGACCGCGCCGCCGAACACCGCGCCGATCGCCTGGTGCCCGAGGCAGACGCCGAGGATCGGCGTCGTCTGCCCGAGCTCGCCGGATCACGCTCCATCGTCACGCCCGCCTGCTCGGGCCGTCCCGGTCCCGGCGAGATGACGATCCGCTCCGGCTTCGCCGCGCGCGACGTCCTCGAGCGTCGACGGCGTCGTTGCGCATGACCTGCACGTCGGCGCCCGAGCTCGCCCAGATACTGCACGAGGTTGTAGGTGAACGAATCGTAGTTGTCGATGACGCAGAACCATGTCGATCAGATGCTCCGAGTCCTGCCTGCGCGAGTTCCGAGCGCTCGCAGCAGCGCCTTGCGCCTTGTCGCGCGTCTCTTCGTATTCCGCCGCCGGGTTCGAGTCCATGACGATGCCGGCGCCGGCCTGCACGTAGGCCTTGCCCTTCGACATGATCACCGTGCGGATCGCGATGCAGAAGTCGAGGTTGCCGGCGAAATCGAGATAGCCGACCGCGCCGGCATAGAGGCCGCGCCCGGACGGCTCGAGCTCCTTGATGATCTGCATCGCGCGCACCTTCGGCGCGCCGGACACGGTGCCCGCCGGAAAGCACGACGACGAGCGCGTCGAGCCGATCGCGATCGTCGGCGAGCTTGCCTTCGACGATCGACGTCAGGTGCATGACGTGCGAGAAGCGCTCGAGGCCCATGAACTGCGGCACGCGCACCGATCCGTACTCGCAGACGCGCCCGACGTCGTTGCGGCCGAGATCGACGAGCATGACGTGCTCGGCGCGCTCCTTCTCGTTGCGCTTCAGCTCCTCGGCCAGCCGCATGTCCTCTTCGTCGTTGCGGCCGCGCGGCCGCGTCCCGGCAATCGGATGCGTCTCGACGCGCGACCCTTCGACGCGCACCAGCATCTCGGGCGACGACCCGACCACCGACACGCCGCCCATGCGGATGAAATACATGTACGGCGACGGGTTCACGTGGCGCAGCGCGCGGTAGACCGTGAACGGATCGGCGCGCGACCTCCGCCTCGAAGCGCTGCGACAGCACGACCTGGTAGATGTCGCCGGCGGCGATGTGCTCCTTGGCCGCGCGCACCTGCTCCTCGAAGCGCTCGCGCGTGTGGTTCGACGTGAACGTCAGCGCCGTCGGCGCGCCGTCGGCCGCGTATGCGAGAGGTTGCGCTCGAGCTCGCGCTCGAGGAACTGGATCTTCGCGCACGCGAACTGATACAGCGACTCGAGGTCCTCGTCCGGCGTGATGCGCGCGTTGGCGATGATCAGGATGCGGTGCTGGACGTGATCGAAGGCGAGCACGGTGTCGAACAGCATGAAGCCGGCCTCGTCCGCGCCGTCGGCGCCGACGCCGAGATCGCCGAGCACCGGCTCGAACCACGACGCCGCGCCGTAGCCGAGATAGCCGACCGCGCCGCCGGTGAAGCGCGGCAGCTCCGGCACGAACGGCGACCGGAAGTCGGCCATCAGCCGCCGCAGCGTCTCGACGAACGGCCGCTCGCTCTCGGTCGTCACGCCCGCCGCGATCGATCGTCGTCTTGCCGTCGCGCGACGCGCAGGATCAGGAACGGATCCTTGCCGAGGAACGAGTAGCGGCCGACGTGCTCGCCGCCCTCGACGCTCTCGAGCAGGAACGCGTAGTCGGCGTGCTCGGCGATCTTCAGGAACGCCGACACCGGCGTCAGCAGATCGGCGACGATCTCCTTGCACACCGGCACGAACGTGCCGCGCCGCGCCAGCTCCTTGAATTCTTCAAACGACGTGATTTTCATCGCGCGCAAACTCCGCCAGCCGCTTCGAGCGCGGCCTCTCGCATCACGCCGGCCGGCGGCGTCGTGCCGGTCCACCACTGAAACTGCTCGCGCGCCTGCGCGACCAGCATGTCGAGGCCGCCGATCGTCTGGCAGCCGGCCGCCGCCGCCTCGCGCAGCAGGCGCGTGATCGGCGGGTTGTAGACCAGGTCGTAGACGTACTGCCCGGTGAGCTGCGCTCGCCGGCGATCGGCGTCTCGTCGACGCGCGGATACATGCCGATCGGCGTGCAGTTGATCAGCAGGTCCCAGCTGCCCGGCTCGCGGCGGCCACGGCCCGACGCTCGACCGGCGTGCAGCGTCGGCGACCTCCTCCGCCTGCGTCGCGGTTGCGCGCGTGGAGCCGCACGCGCGCAGCCGCTCGACGCGAGCGCGACGGCCACCGCCCGCGCCGCGCCGCCGGCGCCGAGCACCGACGCGCGCAGCCCGGCGAGCGACACGCGCTCCTGCAGCGGCTCCAGGAACCCGGCTCGCGTCCGTGTTGCCGCCGATCCAGCGGCCGTCGTCGACGCGGATCGTGTTGATGGCGCCGATGCGGCGCGCGACCGGCATCGACCTCGTCGACGTGATCGAACAGCGACGACCTTGAGCGGGATCGTGACGCTGGCGCCGCTGATGCCGAACGCGCGGCCGAACGCGGCGAAATCGTCGGCGCTCGACCGCGGGCAGCGGCAGATAGACCGCGTCGACGCCGCGCCGCGCGGAACGCGGCGTTGTGCATCGCCGGCGAGACCGAATGCGCCACCGACCCGCCGGCGATGCCGTAGACCGCGGTCGATGTCGGACAGCGAGCGGAAGCGGTAGTCGTTGAGCAGCGACGTCGCGCGCTCACCTGGCCGATCTCGCGCAGCGCGTCCGGCATAGGTCCAGATCGATCCGAAGCGCGCCGGCGAGCACGCGCGTCGCCAGGCCGTAGTCGCCCATGCCGATCAGCACGAGCCGGCCGTCGCGCGCCGCTCCGCGCGCCGAGCGTCGAGCAGCGGCACGCAGTCGCTCAGGCTGGTGCGCCGTCGCGGCGACCTTCACGACCTCGGCGCCGGTCGATCGCATCGCCGCGCACGCGCGCGGCGAGATCGCATCGGCACGCCGTCGAAGTCGTGCGACGACAGCACGATGCGCCGGCCGCCGGTCGCGCGACGCAGATCGTCGAAGTGCGCGCGCCACTCGACGTCGACGTATTCGGCGCCGAGCGCGAGCGCCTCGGCCAGGATCCGCTTGCCGCTCTTCTTCCGACCCGTGAAGCCGCCGCCTTCCCACGCGGCGCGGCAGGTGACGATCACCGGCCGGCGCCGCCCGGCGAGCGCGCCGGCGACGCTCGGGATCGCTGCACCGAGTCGAGCCGCAGCTCGATGAGATCGGCGTCGGCGACCGCGTCGCGCTGTCTGGCGCAGTTCGGCCGTCGTGGCGGCGGTCACGGTGACGCAGAGCAGCGAGTGTTCGGACATAAACAAAAAAGCCTCTTCAACCGGTGGGCTGAAGAGGCTCGGAAACTCGTTCGCGCGGTGGCGGGTCAGGCCAAGGCGGATGCCTCTTCAGTCGAGCCCCAATACCACCACCACGCCGACGCGCACACGCTGCACGCGGCTGCGATGGTCGGCCGAGGCTGAAGGACCGGCGGCATCAGGAGCCGTGACGATAGCAAACCGCGCCGATCCGTGTCAACACGAATCGCCCATTTCTCCTTGACCAGCAAGCACTTCTCCCGTAAATTGGAATCGAACCCATGTCAATTCGCCGGCTCGCGCTCGCCCTGCTCGCGGTCCTGGTCGGCGTGTCGGCTCTGCCGTCTGGCGCCACCACCCAGATGGGCGATCAACGAGATCCGGCCGGGCATGGTCGGCATCGGCCGCACGGTCTTCGACGGCACGCACGTCGAGGAGTTCAAGGCGCACATCATCGGCGTGCTCGAGAACGTCATCGGCACGCACCGCAACCTGATCCTGGCCAAGCTCGAAGGCGGTCCGCTCGCGAACACCGGCGTCATCGCCGGCATGAGCGGCAGCCCGGTCTACATCGACGGCCGGCTCATCGGCGCCGTGTCGTACGCGCTCGGCAGCTTCTCGAAGGAACCGATCGCCGGCATCACGCCGATCGCCGAGATGACCGACTCGACCGACGTTCAACGACGTCCGGCCGCCGCGGCGCGCGCGTCCAGCGTCGAGTATCCCGCTCACGCGCGAGAGCCTCACGGCGGCGTTCCGCAAGGCGCTCGAACTGGAACCGGCCGTTCGCCGATCGCCCGAACGACGCGCAGCTGCACGGGCGTCAGCGCGGTCGCCGGCGTTGGCGGCAGCCAGCTCGGCACGCTGCTCCGTCCGATCGCGACGCCGCTCGTCATGTCGGGCTTCGAGCCGGAGCTCGCCGACATGCTCGGCAGCGCGTTCCGCGAGCAGGGCTTCATCCCGACCGGCGGCAGCGCCGCCGGCTCCGCGCCGGCGAGATGCCGTTCGAGGGCCGCTGAAGCCGGGCGACGCGGTCGGCGTCATGCTCGTCGGCGGCGATCTGCAGCTCGGCGGCACCGGCACGGTGACGCACATCGACGGCGATCGCGTCTACGCGTTCGGCCATCCGATGTACAACCTCGGGCCGACCGAGTTCCCGATGACGCGCGCCTACGTCTACACCGTGCTGCCGAGCCTCGTTCTCGTCGATGAAGCTCTCGACGCACGGGCGAGATCATCGGCACGTTCGCTGCAGGATCGCGCGACGGCGATCGCCGGCCGTCTCGGCGCCGGCCCGCGCATGATTCCGGTCACGCTCGCGCTCGAATCGAGCGCGCGGCCGAAGCGCACGTTCCACTTCAGCGTCGTCAACGATCAGCTGTTCAGGCCGCTGATGACCTACGCGAGCGATCCTGAACACGCTCGGCTCCTACGAGCGCCAGTTCGGCGCGGCGACCTTCAGCGTGCGCGGCTCGGCGACGGTCAAGAAGCACGACGCGATCGCGTTCGACAACCTCTTCTCCGGCGAGCAGGCCGTCGATGGGCGCCGCCGCGCTACATCGTCGGCGCCGATCACCTACCTGATGGGCAACGACTACGAGAAGGTCGACGTCGAGGGCGTCGACGTCACGATCGGCACCGACCGAAGAGCCGAAGACGGCGACGCTCGAGCGCGTGTGGCTCGACGATCCGCGTCCGCGCGCCGGCCGCACCGTGCCGCTGAAGGTGCTGCTCCGCACCTATCGCGGCGACGAAGTCGTGCGCACGCTGCCGATCGAGATCCCGGCGAACGCCAGCGGCACGCTGTCGCTGCTGGTGTCCGGACGGCGCGCGCCTCGGCCAGGCCGAGCAGCGCGAGGCGCGCGCCGCCGCAGCCGCGCAGCGTCGACCAGATGATCAAGGCGCTGAACAAGGGCGCGCCGCAACAACACGCTGTACGTCAAGCTGCTCGGCTCGGATGCCGGCGCGGTCGTCAACGGCGAGCTGCTGTCGTCGCTGCCGCCGTCGGTGCTCGGCGTGCTCGAAGGCGATCGCAACGGCGGCAACTTCAACCCGCTGCACAGCGCGACGCTCGGCGAATGGGAGCTGCCGACCGAGCACGCCGTCACCGGCTCGCGGACGCTGACGATCACCGTCTCGCAGAACTGATGCGATCACCGTCTTCACGATATGCTGCTACGCGGTCTGCGATCTGGCGGCCGCTCGCGCTGCGCTCTGCCGCTGCACGCGTCGTCGCCGAAGTTCTTCCAGGCGGCGACGCAGACCGATTTCCTCAAGGGCGACGTCGAGAACCTCTCGATCGACAGCCACGGCCAGCTGACGCTCGGCCCGGCCACCGAGCTGGTCTACGAGACGTCGGCGCCGTTTCTGTGGTCGATGATCGCGCGAGCCCGACGGCTCGCTGTTCGTCGGCACCGGCAACGAGGGCAAGGTCTTTCGCGTCGATCCGCAGGGCAAGGGCTCGCTGTTCTTCGACAGCACCGAGCTCGAGGTGCACGCGCTCGCGCCGGCGCCCGAACGGCGGGCTCTACGTCGGCACGTCGCCGGACGGCAGGATCTACAAGGTCGATCGCAACGGCACCGCGACGACGTTCTTCGACTCCGACGACAAGTACATCTGGGCGCTCGCCGTCGACGCGAAGGGCAACCTGTTCGCGGGCACCGGCGACAAGGGCGTCATCTACAAGATCGCGCCCGGACGGCAAAGGCGCGCCGTTCTACAAGACCAACGCGACGCACGCGACGGCGCTCGCGTTCGACAAGGCCGGCAACCTGCTCGTCGGCACCGGCACGCCGGGCAAGGTGCTGCGGATCGATCCGGACGGCAAGGCGTTCGTCCTGCTCGATTCGCCGTTCCAGGAGATCCGCGCGCTGCGCTTCGACGACAAGGGCATGCTCTACGTCGCGGCGCTGAGCGGCGCGGCCGGATCGGCGGCGGCGCCGACGCCGTCGGACGATCGACGGCCGATCGCCGACGCCGGACGCGACGCGCGCGCCGGTGCCGTCGGTGTCCGCCGAGATCACGTCGATGTCGATCGTCGACGTCGGCGGCGGCGCGGATCGGCGGCGTCGCCGCGCGAGGATCGCCGATCGCTCGAAGGGCGCCGTCTACCGCATCGCGCCCGACGGCGTCTGGGATCAGCTCTGGGAGTCGCGCGACGACTCGCCGTACGACCTGACGTTCGATCACGAACGGCGCGCTGATCGTCGGCACCGGCAGCAAGGGCAAGATCTATCGCCTCGAAGGCGACCCGCTGCGGCCGACGCTGCTCGCGCGCGCGAGCGCGCAGCAGGTGACGGCGTTCTACAGGGACGCGCGCGGCCGGCTGTATTACGCGACCGCCAATCCGGGCAAGCTGTTCCGGCTGTCGTCCGGACCGCGCGACCGCGCGGCACCTACGAATCGGAGCCGCGCGACGCGCAGATGGTGTCGACCTGGGGCGCGATCAGCTGGCGCGGCACGACGCCGGCGCGGCAACCGCATCGAGCTGTTCACGCGATCGGGCAACACCGAAACGCCTGACGACACGTGGAGCGCCTGGTCGGCGGCCTACATCAACGCCGAAGGCTCGCCGATCACGAGCCCGAAGGCGCGCTACCTGCAGTGGCGCGCGGTGCTGACCGGGCAAGGCGACGGGCCCGGTGCTGACGTCGGTGACCGCGGCCTACCTGCAGCGCAATCTGCGGCCCGCAGGTCCGCTCGATCACCGTCCATCCGCCGGGCATCGTCTTTCAGAAGCCGTTCACGACCGGCGAGCCGGAGCTCGCCGGCTTCGACGATCAGACGACGCCGGATCGCAAGCTCGCCGGCCGCGGCCAGCGCGCAGCCAGGCGCCTCGTCGCCGTCGCTCGGCCGGCGCACGTATCAGAAGGGGCTGCAGACGCTGGTCTGGAAGGCCGACGACGAGAACGACGACGACCTCGTGTACGACGTCCTGTACCGGCGCGAAGGCGAGACGGCGTGGAAGACGCTGCGCAAGGCGACGACGCGACGTCGATCCTCGTCTGGGACACGACGACGGTTCCGAACGGCACCTACTTCGTGAAGATCGTCGCCTCCGACGCGCCGTCGAATCCCGCGGGCACCGGCGCTCGACCGGCGAGCTCGACAGCTCGGCGTTCGAGAGTCGACAACACGCGCGCCGGCGATTGCCGTCGAGCAGCGTGCGCGTCGATCGCGGGCAGGACGATCATCACCTTCGACGTCAAGGACGACCACTCGCCGATCCAGCGCGTCGAGTTCTCGCAGGACGGCCAGCGCTGGCGCGGCGTGTTTCCGGTGGACGGCATCGCCGACTCGCGCGACGAGCACTACGAGCTGGTCGATGGACGGCGAGCTGGGCGATCGCGGGCTGACGCTGCGGGCGAGCGACTCGATGAACAACGTCGCGACGACGCACGTCGACGCCCCGCCGCAAACGATCGAGTCAACGCACGAACACGCGAACATGTCGCAGAGCGAACTGTTCGGCGTCCTGCACTGCGAACGTGGACGTGAGCGGCGCTACGGCTTCAGCTGGCGACAGGCAGCGGATCGAGCGGCTGGTCGACGCGGCGCGCTTCTTCGGCGGCAGCGGCACGTCGAGCGCGGGCGGCGTTGCGTGGCGCGCACGGTCGCGCGCTCGACGAGCCAGACAGCATGCTGTCGCCGAGATCCGGCAGCCGCAGCGGCTGCGTCGCGATCGAGCCGCGACGCGCGACACCGACGTCGAGCAGCCCTTCGATCAGCTTGCACCTGGCCCGGCCGGCGCGTGACGGCCGCGGCGCGCAGCACCGTCGAGGTTCGGCAGGCGGCCGTGCCGCGTCACCACCGCTTCGAGCGTGAAGACCGCGTCCTGCTCCGCCGCCTCGTTCGGCGCGCTGGAAACGCTCGACCCAGCGCTCGCGGCAGCCCGACGCGTTCAGCCAGATCGTTGCCCGACTCGCACTCGAGCGGCGTCGCCAGCACGTTGACGATCGCGGCCAGCGAATCGGGCCGTTCGTCGGTGGCGAACCGCATCATGCCGAGCATGATGACGACGCAGACCGACGGTCGGCCGCCGCGGCGCCGAGGCCGGCGTAGACCGAGGCGCATGTCCTCGAACATCGCGCGCACGCGCGAGGACGAACGACGCGTCGTCCTCCGGCCTTCAGGCGGTTGACGACGCGTCGCGGTGAAGACGCCGGCCTCTTCGTGCGAGAGCGGCACGCGTCGCGGCGCCAGCGCGCTGCAGCGCCGTGCGCACCGCGCGCAGCTCGGCGAGCGTCGCCGCGCAGCTGATCGCACCACTCGAGGTGCGCGCTGACCGCAATCTGATCGCGTGACGGCGAGCTCGCGATCGTGAAACGCCTGCAGCCGCCGCCGCGTCGCCGCGCAGGTGAGCGGCCTTCATGCGATCCTCGCTTCGCGCAGCTCGAGGCGCAGCGCCTGCCGCGCGCGCGTCAGCCGCGACTTGACGGTGCCGACCGCGACGCCGAGCGAGAACGCGATCTCTTCGTAGCTCAGGCCGTCGATCTCGCGCAGCACGATCGCCGTCCGCTGATCGAACGGCAGCTGATCGAGCGCGTGCTGCAGGCGCGCGCGCCAGCTCCTTCTGCGCGAGCACGCGATCCGGCGTCGAGCTCGCCGCTCGAGACGGAACTCGCCGTGCGCGGCGATGTGCTGATCGAGCGACACCTGATCGGCGCGATGGCGCCGCCGCCAGAAGCGGTGGCGGTTGCGCGCCTGGTTCACGGCGATGCGGTAGATCCAGGTGCGCAGGCTCGACTGGCCGCGGAAGCGATGGATCGTGCGGAAGACGCGCAGGAAGACTTCCTGCGACAGGTCGAGCGCTTCGTCGCGGTCGCCCAGCAGGTTCATCGCCAGCTGGACGACCATCCGCTGGTGCTCGGCGACGAGCTCGGCGCAGGCCGGCTTCGTCGCCGGCCGCGCAGCGCTGCATCAGCGCGGCTTCGCGGCCGCCGACGTCCGACCAACCTGACGACTCGCGCCTGTTTCACGGAGAGTTCCACTATATCAAGTTAGACCCCGGCTCGAAGCTGGTTGTTCCGCTTCCCTACCTGCCCTACCTGCCTTAGATGCCCGTCTGCTGCCAAAGCTCCTGCCTGCCCTGCTACGATAGGCGCCATGACGCGCGCGGTCCTGGTCGCGGCCCTTCTCGTCCTGGCCATCGGCTGGCACCGTGGTCTACCAGGCGGCCGCCCGCCAGCGCGTTGCATAGACGCTCATCGCGCGTGGGCGACGCCGGCCTTCCGCGACGACCAGACGTTCGCCGCCATCGAGGCCTATAGCGGCGCCATCGCGCGGCGCTCGACTCGATGCTCGCCTACCTCAGGCGTGGCGAAACCTACCAGCAGCGCGCGATCGCGGCGACCTCGACGCTGGCGGCGCGCGACTTCCGCACGGCGGCCGTCGCTCGATCCCGACCGTCGACGCGGTCGCTCGAGGAACTCGGGCGACGCGTCAGTACCAGCTGCGTCGCTAGCGACCGCGCGGCCGAGGCGTACCGAGCGCTGCGCCCGGCATCGACGACCGGTGGCCGCGCGTCGGTTACAAGCTGGCGCTCGCGCAGTATCGCGACGGCGACTTCGACGCCGCCATGGCCAGCCGCCGAGCAGGCGCTTCGCGCTCGACGACAGGATCGGCGGGCGCCTACTACCTGCTCGGCCTCTGCCTGCGCGAGAGAGGGCCGTGGACGGCCGATGCGCTGGCGGCGCTCGAACAGGCCGTCTGCCGTCGAACCCGGCGTCGATTCCCGTCCGCGAGGAGCTGGCCGAGCTATACGCGCTCGGCCGATCGCCGCCGGATGAGCTCGAGCAGCTCCAGCTGCTGGCCGGCCTGCGATCGGACGCAGACCGAGCGGCAGGTGGCTTCGGGCATGGCGCTCGCCCGCGCTCACCGCCACGGCGAGCTCGCGGCCCTCACCCTGAGCAACGCCCTCGAGCGGACGCCGAACGAGCCTCACGCTCTACGCCGCGCTCGGCCGTGTCTGGCTGGATGGCGCGCGCACGCGCGATGACCGCGCCGCGCTCGTCAAAGCGCTCGAGGCGCTGTCGCGCGCGGCATCGGATCCGAACGCGAGCAGCCGAAGTGCTGACGCCTACGGCCGCGCGCGCTGCTGCAAGACGATGACGCCGCTGGCCGCGGAGCGGGTGCTGCGACAGGCGACGCACGAAATATCCGGTCGATCCCGACGTCGCTGATGCTCTACGCGACAGCCGCCGGAGCGCGAGCGGCACGTGGCCGCCGCGCGGCGACGCGCTGATCCACTACGGCGCGCTCACGGCGGACAAGAGCGATGTCGCCGGGCGCGAGGCGCACGATTGCGTTGTTGTCCCTTCGGCTGAAAGAACCGGACGTCGCCATCGCCTGGCTGCAGCGCGCCGAGCTCGCCGGAAGTCCAAACGACGCCTCCGCCTGGCCTCAGCTGCTCGCTGACGCTCACGCGCAGCAAGAACGCAAAGACCGCAAAGCTCGCTGAGAACGTGCTTCGCGATCTCCGGGCGTTTATCAGCTTCAGTGCTTCGGATCCGTCGCGTCGCGCAGGCCGTCGCCGAGAAAGTTGAAGCCTGAGCACCAGCAGCGGCGATCGCGAGGCCGGGAAAGATCGTCAGGTGCGGCGCGTCGAGCAGGTGCGCGCGGCCGCCGTTCAGCATCGTGCCCCAGCTCGGCGTCGGCGGCTGCACGCCAAGGCCCAGGAAAGCTCAGCGACGGCTTCGCCGATGATCGCGCCGGCCATGCCCGAGCGTCGCCTGCACGACGACGGCTGGCATGGCGGTCGGCACGACGTGGCGCCAGAGAATCCGGCGCGTCGGCGCGCCGAGCGCGCGCGCCGCCTGCACGCATTCGAACTCGCGCGCGCGCAGCACCTGCCCGCGCACCAGCCGCGCGTAGCCCGACCCAGCCGATGATCGTCAGCGCGAACAGCACGTTGCTCGAGGCTCGGTCCCGAGCACCGGCGACGAGCGCGATCGCGAGCAGCAGCCCGGGAAACGCCAGCAGCACGTCGATCACGCCGGCTGATCACGTCGTCCACGACGCCGCCGAAGTAGCCGGCGATCGCGCCGAGCAGCGTGCCGACTGACCGACGACACTGCGACGACCGTCAGCCCGACGAGAAACGAAATACGCGCGCCGGCGAGCACGCGCGCGCAGGATGTCGCGCCCAAGCTCGTCGAGGCCGAACGGATGCGCGGCGTTGGACCGGCGAGCCGGCAGCGCCAGATCCTGCGCGGCCGGATCGAACGGCATCGAGCGACGGGCCCACGATCGCCGCCAGCGACCGCGACCAGCACGATGACGGCGCCGATCGTCAGGCGTCAATGCGCGTCCTCAAATACTCCCGGTATTCTCAGTCGTCGCGCCTTGCCGGCCGGGCGCCGCGCTCCGAAATCCGCACGTCCAGGTCGCTACTCATAGCGAGATCGCGCGGATCGAGCAGCCGTAGCGACAGGTCCGTGAGCAGGTTCATCGCCGACGTAGGTGACCGCGATCAGCAGGATGCAGCCCTGCACCAGCGGGTAGTCGCGAAAGCTGATCGACTGAATCAGCAGCCGGCCGACGCCCGGCCACGCGAAGATCGTCTCCGTGATCACCGCGCCGGTCAGCACGGCGCCGAACTGCAGCCCGAGCACCGTGACGATCGGAATCAGGCTGTTGCGGAAGCGCGTGACGGAGAACGGCCCGCGTCGCGATGACAGGCCGCGCGCGCGCGCGCGCGCAGCACGCACAGCTCGCGCAGTTCCTCGATCACGCTGGCGCGCGTCATCCGCGCCAGCATCGCCGGCCAGCGGCGCGCCGAGTGTGATCGCCGGCAAGCACCAGATGCGCCGGCGTCCCGCGTCCCGACACGGGCAGCCAGCCGAGCACGATCGAGAACACGATCGCCAGCAGCGGGCCGAGCCAGAAGTTCGGCATCGAGATGCCCAGCAGCGCCAGCGTCGTCGCCGCGTAGTCGACGCGCGGTGCCCCGCCCGAACGGCGCGCGATGATGCCCGAGCGGGATCGCGCGAGCACGGCGGCACGGCCATCGCGGCCGAGCGCCAGTTCAAAGGTCGCCGGCATCCGCTCCGGCGATCGCGGTCGGTCACGGTGCTGATTGGTTCGCAGCGACGTACCCGAGATCGCCGCGCACCAGCACGCCTTCAGGAACGCGCCATGCTGGACGTAGCAGCGGCCGGTCGAGGCCCAGGCGGCCGCGCAGGTCGGCGATGTCCTGCGGCGACGCTGCTGTCGCCCAGCATCGCCTGCACCGGGTCGCCCGGGACGAGGTGAATGAGGGAGAAGACCAGCGTCGCCACGCCCAGCAGGACGGGGACGGTGAGCAGCAGGCGGCGAAGTAGAAATCGCGTCACGTTCTGATCAACGATCCGTCAGTTCCCGGCCGGGATCCCCGAGTCAGCGCCATCAGCTTCGTCAACCAGCAATACGTAACTGAACGAAGTATAC
>ERZ1370068.7761-contig-6659_pt1 | contig 17702 bp, 31 predicted proteins | sample MGYA00561227_ERZ1370068 | MGnify/ENA primary metagenome ERZ1370068 (study PRJEB38410, sample SAMEA6850437) | metagenome | study: Metagenomic assessment of the ecological functions of the soil: analysis of the soil microbiota associated with the...
GGGCGCCTGCGCCGGAGAACGTCCACGATCCGGTCTTGAGCCCGATGATGGAAAAAGCGGCCTTTGTCGTCGGTCGTCGCGGTGAAACTGCTGGGCGACGCGTTCGGGTTCTCCGCCGTAATCGTGGCGCCCTTCAGCGGCTGGCCGCCTTCGTCCTTGACGATGCCGCCGACCCGGCCGGTTTGAGCGAAGGCGCCGCTGGCAAGCGCCGCAACGAAGATCGCCGCAAGCGCGGTGCGAAACACGAGAAAACGCTGACGCATCGAGACCCCCTCAAAATGCGCGGAAATTGAATGGCAGCGCTCAGTATATATTGAATCGCGTGAAAACCGCGGGACCTGTCGCAGCCGCCGTAACCGCCGTAAGCATTGTCGCTCTTGGCTTTGCGGCCGTCAGCCTTCGGCCGGTCGGCGCACGCGCAGGACCGTGGAACCGTTGAGTCGTCGGCCGGTTTTGCGCCTGATCGCGTCGCTCGTCGATGCCGCCATCTCGCGCCGGGAATTGCCCGGCGCTGTCGTCCTGGTCGGTCGCGGGGACGCGGTGCGTTTACCAGCAGGCGTTCGGGAATCGCGCCCTTCTGCCGGCCCCGGAGCCGATGACGGCAGACACCATCTTCGATCTCGCCTCCCTGACGAAGGTCGTGGCGACGACGACGAGCGTGATGCAGCTCGTCGAGCAGGGGCGTATCCGTCTCAACGATCCGGTATCGCAGTTCATTCCGGAGTTCGGCCGGTATGGAAAAGAGCGGATCACGATCCGGCATCTTCTGGCGCACACGTCCGGCCTGCGCCCCGATCTCGAGCTCGAAGTGGAGTTCAAGGGCACGGACGAAGCGGATTCGCCGAGCCACCGAAGAAGTCCCTCTGGCCGCGCCCGGCGAGCGGTTCGTTTACAGCGACATCAACTTCTTCCTGCTCGGCGACATCGTCCGCCGCGTCAGCGGCGAGCGGCTCGATGCATACGCCCGGACGCATGTGTTCGATCCGCTTGGGATGAAGGACACGATGTTCCTTCCGCCCGAGTCGCGTGCGCGCGCGAATCGCGCCGACCGAACGCTGCCAGGCTCTGGCGTGGCCGTGCGCCGGTCCTGACAACAACGAGCGTCCCGTTTCTACGCGGCATCGTCCACGATCCGACCGCCCGCCGGATGGACGGCGTCGCGGGTCACGCGGGACTGTTCAGCACCGCGGCCGACCTCTCTCGCTTCTGCCGCATGCTCCTCGGCGGCGGCCGGCTCGGATCCGCGCGGATCCTGTCGCCGATGACGGTGGAGCGGATGACGTCGCCCGCGACGCCGCCCGGCATGCGCGATGTCCGCGGGCTCGGCTGGGATCTCGATTCGACGTACTCGGCGAATCGCGGCGACCTCTTTCCGCTCGGCTCGTTCGGACATACCGGGTTTACCGGGCACGTCGCTGTGGCTCGACCCGCACACGAAGAGCTACGTGATCTTCCTGTCGAACCGCGTGCATCCGGACGGTAAGGGCGACGTGACGCCGTTGCGCGGCAAGGTTGCCACCGTTGCCGCCGCGGCGCTGATGACGGCGGCCGACGCCGGCTCGATGCGGTCTGACGGTTCGGCGTGGCGGGCCGTTTCAGTCCCGAATCGGGCGCAGGGCGGCGCTCCTGACACGGGCGCCTGCATCCCGCCGACGCTCACCGGGATCGACGTGCTCGAGGCGGAGGGTTTCGCGCGGCTGCGCGGCAAGCGGATCGGTCTGGTGACGAACCATACCGGCCGCACGCGTCGAGGCGAGAGCACGATCGATCTGTTCGCCGCCGCGAAGGACCTCAAGCTTGTCGCATTGTTCAGTCCGGAGCACGGCATTCGCGGTCTGCTCGACGAGAAAGTTGCGGCGTCCCGCGACGAGAAGACCGGGCTGACGATTCACTCGCTGTACGGCGACACGCGCCGGCCCACCGACTGCGATGCTCGACGGCATCGACACGCTCGTCGTGGACCTGCAGGACGCCGGCGCGCGCTTCTACACCTATCCGGCGACGATGGCGTACGTGATGGAAGAGGCGGCGCGGCGTCACCTCGCCGTGGTCGTGCTGGATCGGCCCAATCCGATCGATGGGTTCGACGTGGAAGGCCCCATCGCAGGACGCGCCGTCGATCGGCTTCAACGGCTACCTGCCGATGCCGATCCGCCACGGGATGACGCATGGGCGAGCTTGCGCGAGCTGTTCAACGGCGAGAAGCAGCATCGGCGCGGATCTCACGGTCGTTGCGATGAAGAACTGGCGGCGCGACGACTGGTTCGATGACACCGGCCTGCCGTGGATCGAATCCGTCGCCGAACCTGCGGAACATGGTCGCGGCGTCGCGCTCTATCCGGGCATCGGCGCGATCGAAGGCACGAACATCTCGGTCGGCCGCGGCACCGACACGCCGTTCGAACAGATCGGCGCGCCCTGGATCGACGGCGTGGCGCTCGGCGGCCGCGCTCAACGCGCGCGCTCTGGCGGGCATCCGTTTCTATCCGGTGACCTTCACGCCGGCGGCCGGCGCGAAACTCGGCGGCCAGGTGTGTCACGGCGTGCTTCATGATCGTCACCGATCGCGATCGCCTCCGACCGGTGCGCGTCGGCCTCGAGATCGCGTCGGCGCTGTCGCGCTCTATGCGGCCAGCAGTTCAAGCTCGAAGATGCGGCGTACCTGTTCGGTGCGAAGGCGACGCTCGAACGAATCCGCGCGCGGGCGAGGATCCGCCGTCGATCGCCACGTCGTGGAGCGCCGGACGAAGCGCAGTGGCGGGCTACGCGGGCGAAGTATCTGTTGTACTAGGCAGGCGTCCTGTAGCGCGTTGCGCGCGTACGTGCCCAGCGCCCACTTGAACGGACCGATCAGGAAATAGATCGGGCCGGCGATCGCCGCCGCGGCCCTGCGGCCCGCCGAACGTCGCAATCGCCACCGACAGGACGTCCGATGGCCGCGATCCCGACGTTGTCGATGATGCCGAGGCGTGCCTCGAGCAACTGGCGCGCGTCCAGATCAAGCTCCACGCGCCTGCGGTAGGCGTTGACATACATCAGCGCGAACACCGTGAAGACGGCGATCACGCCGCCGCTGTAGATCTGCATCAGGCGCGGCGTCTGCGACACGAGGATCACCGGCTCACCGTGGGTCTCGAGAGGCGAATCCCATCATCTGGCCGACGACCAGCTTGAACACGAACTTCAGCGGGTAGACGTAGAAGAGCACGACGAACAGCAGGATGCCGGTGAGCACGATCGTCACCGGGTCCTCCAGCCCGTAGCGCCGGAAGAAGTTGAAAGTGCCGCCACCACACCTGGAACAGGCAGCGCGAAGCAGATCGCGAACGCGAGGAACTCGCGCATCACCATCCACAGCTCCGTGAACGTCCGAGGCACTTCCAGGGAAACGACCAGCAGCGTGACCGCAAAGGCGAACACCGCGTCGCTGAAGCCTTCGATCCGCGAGACCTCGCGGCGATAGTGTTCGACGCGAGATGTATGTGGCGGCATGGAGCGCACGATTCCTAACGCGCCAACACCAAGGACACAATGGACACAAAGGAAAACAATGGGTCTCTACCTTGGTGTCCTCCGTGTCCTTTGTGTTAAAGCAGCCAGGTCGGCTGATAAAGGAGCACGTACTGAGCACGCCCGTCACCGACACGTACATCCAGATCGGGAACGTCCAGCGCGCGATGGCCCGATGCCGTGCGTATCGCGCTTTGAGCCCGCGCGACAGCGTCACGATGGCGAGCGGCAGCACGCGTCGCAGCCAGCGTCACGTGCGTGATGAGGATCGTGAAATAGAGCGGCCGGACGAACCCCTGGCGGGTGAAGGGCACCGAACCCACCTGCGCGTGGTAGACGACATAGCAGATCAGGAAGAGCGACCGACGTGGCGAACGCGGTCAGCATGACGTTGCGGTGCTGCTCGATGCGCCGCGCGCGAATCAGGAGGTAGCCCGGCGAGGAGAAGCATCCCCGAGAGCGCATTCAGCGTGGCGTTCACCGCCGGCAGGTCGTGGACCGTCATATAGGCTCCGAGTGTAGGCTGAAGCTCGAGCGCTACGGATTTGTCCCCGATCATCGCGATCCACAGAAGGGGCAGGTAGATGATCGAGCCGAGGAACAGCGCCGCGCCGGTCCGGTCGGTGCGCGTGATCGGCGAACCGCGCCGCCAGCCACAGCAATCCGAGTCCGAGCACGAGCGCGACAACGCCGTAGACCGTGCCGCTGACGCCGACGAGCGCCGGAACCAGCGTGACCGGGATCAGCGCGATCGCGTAGAGCAGCGCCTGGCGGCCGGAACGTCGCCCCTCGGGCTCGATGACGGAGCAGCATCGGGAAGCCGGCCTTGCCGTAATCGTCGCGATACAGCCACGCGATCGCCATGAAATGCGGGATCTGCCACAGGAAGACGATGGCAAAGAGCGCCGCGCCTCCCACTGAGACAGCTGCCGTGCGATGCCGCCCATCCGATCGAGCGGCGGCAGCGCGCCAGGCACCGCGCCGACCAGCGTCGCGAGCGACGTGCGCCGCTTCATCGGCGTGTAGACGATCAGAATACACGACCAGCGTCGACCAGCGCGAGCAGCTGCCGCGAGCAGGTTCGCGCGCGCGGCGAGCAAGCACGAGGCCAAGCGCCGACATCGCGATCCCGAATATCCGTGCGTCGGACGCCGCCACGCGGCCATCCGGCAGCGGGCGCAGGCGCGTCCGGCGCATCCAGCGCATCGGTGTCGCGTTCATGCACCTGGTTCGAGCACGCCGCGCCGCCGGCGGCGAGCGCCGTGCCGGCGACTGCGAACGTCATCTGAAGCAGATCCGGCGACGCGGGAGCGCCGAGGTAGTAGCCCGGCCGCGCTCGTCGCCACTACCAGGAAATTCAGGCGCGGCTTAGTCAGCGCGATGTAGTCGGCGATGGTCGTAGTCTGCGCGCGGACGGCCTGTTCCTGCCGGACGCCGCCGACGATGTCGCCGGCGGTCGTGACGACAGGCGCGTTCTTCACGCGCGTGCTCCGATCGCGCTGTCGACAGGTTCGCTGCGCCGGATCCGACGCAAGCTCAGGGCGCCCTACAGCTGCCAGCGGACCTGCTGCCGCCGCGAAATTTCACCGCCAGCTTCGCAGCGTAATCACCAGCGACGTCGTCAGCACGAGCGCGCCGCAGACGACGTGCACGCTGTTGATCCACACGTCCCGGCGGCTCAGGATCGGTGAGCGCACCGAGCGTCACCTGCGTACGCGACAGAGCGCGAGAAGCGAACCGCCGTGGCGCGGATGAGCTCGCGCCGATCGCGGTGCCGCGACCGAGGAACGCCGACAGTGCCGAGCACGAAGACCGGCGACGACGAGCGCGCCGGCGCGGTGGGCGAAATGCACCGGCGATCTTCGGGTCCCAGTGGTCCGGCACCAGATGACCGAACATCAGCGGGAAATCAGGAATCGCCAGACCGGCTCCGGTGTGCCGCATCGTGGCGCCGACGAGAATCTGCGTGTAGATGAGAACAGTGGTGGTCGTCGCGAGCCCGCGCAGCGTCCGTCGTCGACCGGCGCGGCGATCGCCGCGATTCCAGCCGCGGCGACGTGAACAGCGCGATCGCCACGGTCATGCAGAAGAAGATTTCCGCCAGACCGGCGTGCGCGGTCGAGATGGCGTCAGGGAGAAAGAACAGCACGGTGAGGCCGCCGAGAATGCCCTGCGCGATCACCGCGCCGAGCGCCATCGACGCCAAACCACTTCAGCCACCGGCGCGGTTCGGCGACCCACAGCCAGATCGCCAGGATGATGGTCAGAAATCCGACGCTGCTGGCGATGAGACGGTGTCCGTGCTCGTAGAAGATGTTCGCCACCCACATCGACGGCGGGAAGGTGAACATGTTCCAGCCGTAGCTTGTCGGCCAGTCGGGCACTGACAGCCCGGCGTCATGGCTGGTGACGAGGCTGCCGGCGAGGATCAGGAGCACCGTGCAGGCAGACGACGAACTTGGAGAAGCGGTGAAGCATGTTCACGGGCAGGTGGGCAGGTACGGGCGGGAAGGGCAGGATGGCGAGCAGGGAGGGATCCCTCCTGCCCATCCGCCCTTCCTGCCTCTGCCTGCCTGAGTTAGTTGTTCGTCGCTACCGCCAACGGCCGAAGGTGAAGGTGACGTCCTTCGATTCCTTCTCCGCCGAGCGTGACCTTCTGCGTCCTGCGTGCCGAGCTTCTCGTGCCACGCTTCGATCGTGTAGCGTGCCCGGCCGGCAGATCCTTCAGCTCGAACTTGCCGTCCTTCGCCGGTCACCGCGTAGTACGGGTGATCGAGCACGCCGACGTAGGCGTTCATCCAGCCGTGCACGTCGCACTTGAACGGCACCATCACTTCCGCGCTTGTCGAAGGTGTGCGTCGTCTTCATGCCCTGAATCGGCTGGCCGGTGTTGAACTCCGAGTTGCCCTTCGGCAGGCGCGTGGATGTTGTGCAGCGTCGGATCGCTGTTGACGATCTCGAGCGGCTGGCCGACGCGCATGCCGAACACGTGCGGATGGTAGCGGCACTCCTTCTGATCGATCTTGGCCGGCTCGGTCGGCGTGTCGAAGACGTAGTTGCCGAGGCCGTCCTTCACGTAGACGAACACGTTCGCCGAGCGCCTTGCCGTCGTCGCCGACCGTGTAGGTTTCCTGCGAACTGCGGGTTCTTGTTCTCGCTTCACGCAGACCGGGTCGGCGTTCATCTTGATCGCTTCGTTCTTCGGCGCCGTGCCGTCGAGCGTCACGCGCCCTTGACGTCGCCCGCCGTCGACGTGTCGACCTTCACTCCTCCGGAGCGCTCCCGCCGGCGACGACGCATCCGCAGACGTGCTCGACGGTTCGCTTGCTGCCGCCACCGCACGCGATCGTTCACGCGAGCGCCGACCCCGAGGACACCTACCCAAGCGCTTCGTAGACGCATTGAAACTCTCCTGATCAAAATGACGGTAAACAAAACAGCCCACATTCTACTGCGGCTGCGTCCCTGAGCTTCCGGTCGACGCGGTCCGCCATCCAGTGCGGATCCCACCATTCGACCGGATTCACCATGCGGCCGCCGACGAGCAGCGTGAAGTGCAGGTGATCGCCGCCGGCCAGCCCGGTCGATGTCGCTGCGGCCGACGGTCTGCGCCGCGCGTGACCTTGTCGCCGACCTTCACGTCGAACGACGATCAGGTGGCCGTAGAGCGACTGCACGCCCATGCCGTGGTCGATGATCACGCAGTTGCCGTAGATGCCGAGCCAGCTGGCGTTCACGACGATGCCGCTGTTCGCCGCGATGACCGGGACGTGCTGCGTCACCGCGAGGTCGAAGCCGAGATGCACCTGCTGATCGACCTCCTTGCCCTTGTAGAAGTAGGTCCGATGATCCGCGAAGCTGGCTTCCACCTGCGAGTTGCCGAGCTGCACGAACGGTCCCTCCCAGAGCCGGCGTCGGCGACGTCTTCGCCGCCAGCGCGGCAATCTGCGCCGCGTTCATCTTGCGAAGCTCGCCGTTGATCTTGAGAAACGCCGGCAGCATCTCGCCCGGCTGCCGGCGGCGCCATCTTCAGCTCCGGCGAGTGCTCGAGGATTTCAGGCACGACGCGATCGATGAACTTGTCGTCGAGCTCGATGCGGCTCTTCTTGAACGGCTTCCGAAATACGTTGTCGACGAACGTCGCCTTCGCTTCGTTGCCCGCTTCGTCCCGCGCGAACGCCGCGATCGGCGTCGCGCAGATCCTGATCGTGCAGCAGGGCGAAGAACGCGACTTTCACCTCTGGCCCTGCCCCGGTGACCCCGCCCCGATGCCGGGAAGCCGGGATATTCCATGGTCGCCGACGCGAACGCCGGAGGTGACGTCGGCGGGCGTCGCGCGATACACGACCATCTCGGAGCCGCCGAGGTTGACGTAGTGATGCGTCGACAACACCGCGATCGCGCGGCGGCTCGAGGCGCACCTGAATGTCTTTCGACGCGCTGCTCGTCAGCTGCCGGAGGTTCAGAAACGACGGCCGCGTCGCGGTGACGATCACCCGCGCCGTGCCCGATTGAAGCTCAGGCACGCTTTGCTTCCCGAGCGGGCGCGGAGATGCGAAGCTGGTTGCGATCAACCGGTGCGACAGTCGCGCCCTGCGGGCCTGTTGAGCGCGAACAGCGGAACCGTGCGTCCGTTCTGCTCGAGGGTAATGGCGAGCTCGGTAAAGCGCGCGTTTGGCGCTTCGGCGGTGACTTCGAGCGTGCCGCTCTGTCCGACGACGCGGATTCGGTTGGATTGATCGTAGAGATGTGGCGGAGCGCCACGGCCGGCCGCGACGTACGTGATACCGGCGGCCAGCGCGGCAATCGACCAGGAGTCCGGCAAGCCAGCGAAACATCCCTTCATGATACCCGCACGCGTACGCGGCGCGGGTTGACTGAGCTGGAATCTGGACCTAAAATCAAAGGTTCTTAGTGGCGAGTGGCGGTATCGTCTAACGGTTGAGGACGGATGGTTCTCAACCATCAAATCGGGGTTCGATTCCCATGCGCTACCATGACTCATAGATTTCCTCTTGGTTACAGCCCCGGCCGTTGGCCGGGGCTTTGATTGTCGTGGCATCCGACCGAGCTCATCTGCCGCGGATGAGGCACTCTCTCGGATGAGGGTCGACTGGCGTTCAGCACTCGTCGTTGCCGCCGTTGTATTGGCGGTCGGCGGCGCTGTATGTCATCGGCCAGTTGCCCGGTATCGGAGCCGGAGGTCTGCTGCACCCTGCTCGCAGCCGCGCGCGTTCAAGCGGCACCACCGAACCTGTGCTGACGCCGCGTTCGCGGGTGCGGGCGTCGATCTCAAGGTTGGCGATGCCGCGCGTCTGGCGATCGACGAGGCACGATCGTGTATCTCCACGGCGTCGCGGACAACCGCGCGAGCTCTGCCGGCGCGATCGGACGTTTCGGCCCGCGCGGATTCGACGTCGTCGCGTGTGACAGCCGCGCGCACGGTGGTACTCGGACGGCGAGGTCTGCACCTACGGCTTCTTCGAGAAACGGGATCTCGGCGGGTGATCGACACGATCGGCCCCGGGCCCGGTGTGCGTGATCGGCGCGTCCTCTCGGCGCAGCTGTCGCCCCTGCAGGAAGGCGCCAGATGATCGGCGGGTCCGGCGCGGTTGTCGCGGCGGAAACATTCGCCGACCTCCGCACGATCGCGACGGAGCGCGCCCCGTTCTTCTTCACGCCGGGCATCATCAGGCGCGCGTTCGATCTGCGCAGAGCTGCAGGGCACTTTCGGGTTGATGCTGTCAGTCCCGTGATCGCTGCAGCCCGGATAACGGCTACCCGTGCTGCTCGTCCACGGCGATGCGGATGCCGACACTCTGCCCGAGCATTCGAGGCGCGTGTTTGCCGCGCTCAACGGGCCGAAGGCGCCTGATTCCTCGTTCCGGGCGCACAACACAACGGTTCACTTCGCCCCGAAGTGGTGGGAAGAGATCGTCCGCTGGATTGATACCGCGCTTTTCCGTTGATGCCGACGCCGGCGAAATGAAAGGGCCGCTTTCCCGTCTGCTCCATTCTGCGTGGTGTGCGCGTCTGCGGCGGTAGTTCGCCCACCACGCCGTCGCGCGGAACAGGGCCGGCGCCGACGGCGGCGCCGACGCCGGTCCCCGTCGAACGCGGACTGGCCGGCGTCGACGCCGGAAGCCGAACGTCTCGATCCTCTGCCGCCTCGGCGATCTGGCGCTGCGGGTCCGCCGTGGCGACTACGGGCGCATCAACAGCGTATTAATCGCCCGCCATGGCCGTCTGGCCTTCGAGGGATAAACTTCAACGGCTGGTCATCGGAGCAGCCCCACGCGCACTGAGTCGGTGACGAAGGCGTGGTCTCGCTCCTCGCCAGCCTTGCCGCCGGCACCGGCAGGCTCTCGGTCGGCGATCCGGTGACCGCTTCTTTCCCGGTTACGAGCCGATCGCGAACCTCGACAGCAGCGGAAGACGACCACTGACCGTTCGCGACTTGCTGACGATGCCGGACCGGCCTGGATGGTCGGAGGACCCGTACGCGGGCTCCCGCTCAGCGCCTCAACGATTGCCGGTGCGACTGGCTGCGATTCGTGCTGGACTGGCGCATGCGCAGTTGCCCGGCACGCGCCTGGGAGTGCGTCAGCGGTGGCGTGATTCTGCTGGGCGGCATCGTCGGCGTCGCGACCGGCATGCCGCTCGATCAGTTCGCGAGCGTGCAGCTTTTCAATCCGATCCGGCGCGGTCGGCGCGTCATTGGATCCACAGTCTGCCCGACGGCCTGCCCACGGCGGCGGCGGACTGTTTCTTCGTGCAGGGAACGCGGCAGAAGATCCAGGCAGGTGATGCTTGATCAGGGACGCTGGCAGGGCAGGCGGGTGGTCGACAGTCGATGGCTGCAGGAAAGCGCAGCGCGTCGGAGAGGAACGATCCGTGTCTGGGCCGGCCATGGTTTCGACTATGGAGTACTGTGGTGGCTGTTGAACGACAGATCGCGGCGGAGACATCGTAGCGGCGGCAGGTGCGCGCGGGCAGTGGATTTTCGTCTCCGGCGCAGCGGCAGCTCGTGGTCGGTCATCCACCGGAGAGAACGACGACAGCCAGTGGACGGCGGCCGTGAGTTTCCTGTTCTCTCACGTGCTGCCTGCCGCTTTGGATTGAGAACGTGCGCGGGCGCCGAAGGCGGAGTGCGGCGACAGCCGCGACCGATCGCCATCATCGGAAGCAACAGACCAAGTCTTTTGCCCTTCGGTGGCGATCGCCCGAGACGACGAGCCACCGCAATCGTCGCCGCTGGAGTAGCCAGGCCACGTCGCGCCCAGCGTCCAGCCAAAACAGTGCGACGAGAACGCCAACTACGGTGATGAAGCGCGGTCCACGGATTTCCACCAATGACGTGTCGTGTGCGGCCTTGTCTTCCAGGGCGTCATACCACGGATAACCCGGAAAGCGGTGCAGGGGCCGGTTCGAAGGCGCCCCGAATCAGGGCCGGCCAGTAGCTTCGTCATCGGAACGTAGCGCAGCGTGACGTCGAGCGGCAGTGTGTAGATGCGACCGTGCGTGCCGCGAACGGAAATCCTCGTGTTCCCGAACCGCTTGCCCTGCGCTCCACTGCCGGAGCGAGCCACCCTGATGACGCGAGGGTCAGGGGCGTTCCAACAGCGATCGTCGCGGCGCGGCGGTCGTCACGCCGGTTGCTCCGGTGTTCTCCGCATAGGCCATCGCGGGAACATCGCGACGAGCGCCACGCCGTATCGCAGAAGTGGCGGTCCCACTGTGAGCGCTCAACCACGGATACAGATTTGGTGCATGACCACGCCGCGAATCGTCGCGTTCGCGTGCACCAGCAGCCATTCGAGCGCAGCCGTCGCGCCGAGTGCGACCACGAACGCCGCCGCCGCGCTGAAGCGAAACTCGCGCGACTCGCGCGACGAGGCCTCAGACACAAGCACCTGGCGAACGAGCGCCAGAGCGGCGTATCCGCGGCCGAAACGCAGCTAATCCGGCCGGCGGGCGAGCTGGCTCCGGACCGCTCGTGCCGAAAGTCCGCGATGAGCGGCTCGAGGACGTTCAGACGAACACGATCGGAACAACCGTGGGCGAGCCGATGGAGCGACGTCCAGGAGTCACGTCGAGGCCTCGCGCGGCGTGTAACGATGCGAAGGCGTGCGCGGCGACCTTCCACGAATCGAGACACGCGGATGCCCGTAGGCCGTCGGCCGATGCAGCCGGCGAGGCGAGCCGATGCCGCCGGGCGGCAGCGGTTCCGTTCGCGATTCGACGTAACCCTTGATCCTGCATGCGGCCGAAAGCGTGACGTAGACGGTTCCGCGCTTCACAGCGCGCCGCGCGATAGCTCGACGAGTTGAAGGCCGAAAGAGTTCGGGCCGACGACCAGCAGTTCGAGGATGGCTCGCTCGGTCCCGGACAAACGCGGTGGATCGCCATTCACGTCAGTTATTATCGATCTTACAATTTGCTAAGTCAAGGTGGACGTTACGCTAAAGTTACAATTGAAACGACGCGACTCGCGCGTCCGCTCGCCGTTCGAGCCCATGATTCGCGATCCCTTTTGGTTGCGCCCCGGCCGCCGGCCGGGAGCTTCTTGTCATTCTGCTGGCAGTCGCTCTTCCTTGCTGTGGCTGAAGCTCGCGTGGCCCGACGCCGCCGGACGCCCGGCGCCCTTCAGCTGCAATCGCCCGACGGCCGGCGTCTGGTAACGCGCGGTGAAACGCGCACGCCGATCACGCTCGACGGCGCGCTCGACGAGGCGGTCGTGGCACGCGCGGAACGCCGCGGCCGACTTCGTTCAGGCCGAGCCGCACGAAGGTCAACCGGCGACCGAGCCGACGGAGGTCGCGCATCGCGTTCGACGGCGACGCGCTCTATCATCGGCGTCGTCTGTCACGACGCGCAGCCGCGCCAGCCTCATCGTCAACGACATCCGCAAGGACTTCACGCGCCGGCGAGCAGGACACGCTTCGAGGTGATCCTCGACACGTTCGCCGATCGCCGCAACGGCTTCGTGTTCGCGACCAACGCGGAAGGCGCCAAGTCCGACGCGCAGATCGCGAACGAAGGCCGCGACGTGAACAGCAGCTGGGACGCGGTCTGGACCGTCGCGACGAGGTGCGGCGCCGACGGCTGGTCGGCGGAGCTGCGGATTCCGTTCAAGACGCTGCGCTTCGAGCGCGGCGCGGACCACATCTGGGGCGTCAATTTCAGCCGCCGCATCCGGCGCAAGAACGAGGTCGACTACTGGTCGCCGGTGCCGCGCGTCTACAACCTGTATCGCGCCGGCCTGGCGGGCACGCTGACCGGTCTGCCCGACGCGAGCCAGGGACGCAACCTGCGGCTCAAGCCGTGGGTCGCGCGCCAACGCGACGCGCCCGGTCGGCGGCCGCGAGATTCGACAACGGTCAGCACGTCGGCCTCGACGTCAAATGCGGCGTCACGCCCGTCGCTGACGCTCGACCTCACCGTGCAGCCCCGACTTCGCGCAGGCCGAGGCCGACGAGCAGCAGGTGAACCTCACGCAGTTCAGCCTGTTCTTCCCGGAGAAGCGCGAGTTCTTCCTCGAGAACTCCGGGATGTTCTACTTCGGCGACATCCCGCGCGAATCGCGGCTGGGCAGCGCCCGCTTCGCGCCGCCGGAAGAGGAGATGCTGCTGTTCTTCTCGCGGCGGATCGGGCTGACCGACACCGGGCGAGGAGATTCCGATTCGTGCCGGCGGACGGCTCACCGGCGCGTCGGCCGGTTCGGCGTCGGTGCGATGGCGATTCAGACCAGGCTCGGAGGGGCGCGCGCCGGCGACAACTACGCGGTGCTCCGCGGCCGCCGCGACATCCTTCGGAATTCCGATGTCGGCGCCATCCTCCTGTCGCGGCAGTCCACGCGGCGACGTCGACGGATCGCAACAGCGTGGCCGGCGTCGACGCCAATTTCCGGTTCATCCGCGCGCTGAGCATCAACGGTTCCTCACGAAGTCCGCGACGCCCGGCGTGGACGAGGGCGACATCGCCGGCAAGGGGTCGGTGACGTGGAACGACAACTCACCTGCACACGCAGTACTCGTTCCTCACCGTCGGCGACAACTTTCCGCGACGACATCGGCTTCATCAAGCGGACCGGCGTCCGCAAGCACTTCGTCGACTTCGGCGTCAGGCACCGTCCGGAGTGCTCGCGCAAGTTCGGGATCCGCGAACTGCACCCGCACGCGCGCACAACATCTACACCGATCAGTCGAACGTGCAGATCGTCGCACACCAACCATGTCGCGATGCGCCGCGTTCTTCGAGGCCGGCGGGTATGTCGAAGTGCAGTGGAACCCGCGGTTCCGAGCGCATCGTCGGTGCCGTTCAAGGTGCGGCCCGACCAGGTCGTTCGCGCCCGGCTCGTGCAGCTGGAACGAGTACGCCGTGGAGCTCGAGACCAATCACAGCCGGAAAATCTCGGGATCGGCGCTGGTGACGACCGGCGGCTTCTGGACCGGCACGCAGCAGACGGTCAAGGCGGGCGTGGTCGTCAGGCCGTCCCATCACCTCACGCTCGATCTCGCGCTGCAGCGGAATGACATCACGCTGCCGCTGCCGATGCACGACGTTCGTCACGAACCTGGTGACGTCACGCATCGGGTACGCGTTCAACACCCGCACGTTCCTGGACACGCTGCTGCAGTACAACACCGATCTGAAGCAGTTCAGCGCGAACGTCCGGTTCGACCTGATTCATCGGCCGCTCAGCGATCTGTTCGTCGTCTACAACGAACAGCAGCTCACCGAGCCAGATCACGCCCGTCAACACGGACGCGGGGGCTGATCGTCAAATACACGCACATGTTCGCCTTCTGACGGCGCGACCGCCTTCATTCGTATCACCGCGGTGACGTCCGGCGTCAGCGGCGATACGCATCGTCCGTGGCTCAACCATGTCGACGCGTCGACGCCGTAGAATGGCCGTCCCAGCATTCGCGCAGGAAGGTGCCGTGCCCGGAATCAAGTACCCAGTGGATCCTCAAGTGGGGACAGCTCACTGGTCTGCGCCAGTGCGAAGTCGATGGAGCTGCTCGCGCGCGCTCACGCCGAAGCGCTCCCGCCGACGCGGTGTATCGCGATCGCAAGGGTCATTGGAGGACAACAGCTGATATCAAGGACCTGTACACCAGGCGGGCGCTCGGGTTGGTTACCACGCCCGCGCCTTCCCCGTCGCCGGAGGACGCCGATGCGGAATCTGACGAAAACCGAGCTGCAGCTCGCCGTCGACTGGCTCGACGACTTTGACCGCCTCCAGTCAAGGAGGTCCAAGGAGGTCAAGGACGTCCAGCGAGGATCAGCAGGTCGCTTCAGGAGGTCATCGACGGACCCGAGCGGCGAGGTGCTGCCCCGCAGCCTCCTGCGCCGTCGTCGCGCGCAAGACGTTGTGAACATTGCTCCGGAGAGCTCGTGCGTTCGCAGCGTCAGAAGTGGGATCGGCTGGTTATCGTTCGGTTCCGGGCAGACGCCCGTATCGCTGCGTGGACTGCCGCCGGCGCACTAGGCACTGACGCGGGACAGAAGTCAAATAGACGCGAGGCGCGCAACCCGTGTTACCTTTGGTGTCTTCCTGCCCATGGAACCAAGGGGACCGCGATGAGCGCCACTATCGCCAACGCGAAGGCTCGGCGGACCGCGCGTGATCGCCGCGGCCGGTATCGACCGCCGCAGCGCGCGCGCGCGGATGGAAAGCGCGGCTGCCGCCGGGCAGCCGGAAGACCAGCGCCATCAGCTGAGCGTCGCGAGGGCGATCGTCCGCGCCGACACGGGCAGCCTCAGCGTGCCGCCGCTCGTTTGCCCCTTCTGCAAGAGCGGCCTCGAGTACGAAGCGGGCCTCTCCTGGATCGCGCCCGACACCTACGCGGTGGACACCGGCTACTGCGCGACGTGCTCGCGCCGTTTTTCCGGACGCGCGAGACCGGTCACTACGACGCGCTCTCGTGGCCGCCGCGTTGTGCCGGGTTTGCCGCGAACCGATCGGATATGTGTCGGGATCGGGGCGCGAGGAATCGGTCACGTGCCGTTGCTCATCGCATCCGGCGCAGGAGTGGGAGTATCGCGCCGCTCACCGAGCAGTGGATTCCCCGCGCACAGAACGGATCTCCGCGCGCTGACCGCCTCATTCCGCTGAATTGTCGATCACACGCTGAAATCTGGCCGACTCCGCGACGCTGCGCCGTGTCAGCGATCCAGATCTCGTCGACGCGATTCAGGTCGGCGAACTCGACGCTCCCCCTCAGCTCCGCACGCAGCTGTCCGGCAGACCAGGACCATCGCTGTTTTCGAACAACAGCACGCGGCGATCGGCCGACGCCGACATCGAGCTTTCCGAGCCGCCGCTCCAGGTGATCGTGGACGACCGTCTCGAAGTATTGCGGCGGGTCGGCGTGCAGAATGCGCAACCCGCCAAGATCGCCGGGGCAATGAAGCTTCTCGACGCTGCAGGTGCAGACCGAGCTCCGGCCGACTGAGATCCACGTGGGTCGAAGATCCCACGGGCACCGTCGCCGACGTGGCGAACGCACCAGGCCCGTATCGAGCCGGCCACGAGCTTCAGATCGACCGCCGAACGCACGAGATCGACCGACACGGCCACGTCGACCTGGTGTTCCCGTACGTGCAACGACCAGTCGGCGCCGATCGGACGCACGGCGTGCGAGAAAGCGCTGCACCTCAGGAGGCGGCGCCCCGAGGCCTTCCAGCCGCCCGAGCTCGATCGCCGTGGTGCGCCCGGTGTCTTCCATGGCGATGGCTCTGGACCGCCTCTCTGAAGCGGAGATCCGCGAGTCTGGGAAGTCCAGCGAGATCCAGCGTTGCTGACGGATCGTTTCGAGATACGCGAGGAAGCGTTTGAGGACGTATCCGGTCGCGCGGATCTCGGGAAGCACCACGATTCCTGACGAGGGGTTCGTCGCCAAGTGCGGCAACTCTAACCGATGACACCGATTACAGCGTCTGTAATTCGATGCGCCGTTCGATTACACGCGCGGATCGCGGCGCCGGGTTCCCGTCATACATATCTGCACATTGACGCGCGGCGGCGCGCCGAGATGCTGCTCATCGCTGCCAGTCGCTTCGCCGTGGCATCGCGTTTGCGGCGTGACGACTTTGTCACGCGCCCACCTCGTGGCTCGAATGGGAGGTCACATGGAGCCGATCTGATATGCGCAGCATGAGGCGAATCCTGTCGCGGCGACCACAGAACGCGTCGGGCGAGTCGGACGCAATCCAGATTCAGTTGACCATCGAGCGGCAGGCCGTCGTGCCTTCTACCTGACGGACGATCGATCCGCAGAAGCGGGAAATCGCGCTGCTGCATGCGCTGGAAGTAGGTATCAGCGAACTGGGCGTGCGACGGGAGCGGTTCGCATCATCCCGCTCCCGTCACTAGACTGACTCAGCGGGGCCAGCGCTACCACCGGCGCTGATCGCGGTAGCCTTCTTCGTAGCCCGCTGGAAGGCCGCACGGTATTCAAGCGCTTGTAGTCTGTCGCGTGAACCGTAGCGGTTGTCGTAATCGTGATCGCCCTCGCGATCCGTTTCGCGCGGACCGGATCGAACGCATGACGGCCGCGCGCGTCGTCGCGGCCGGCTTCGACGCCGTCGCGGTAACCGTTCTGGGCGGCCGGCGAAAAGCTGCCTCGTGGCACTGCGCGCCATTTCCGTCCGGATAGTGGGATAGATCGGATACGCGGATAAGCTTGCGCCGCGCGGCCGCAGCGGTTATGCGCGTCGGCGGTGTAGCCTGACTCGAACCCGCTTCGGAACGACCGCCGATACAGGTCTCGGTCTCCGCAGCCGCGGCCATAGCCGTCGTCCGCATCGCGCCAGTCGTCGTGGCGGTTGAACGAGAACGGGCGGCCGCTGCGGCGCGTCGCGCTCGCCGGCCCTCTGACCATCGCGATAGCCGTAGTCGTATCCGCCGCCGAGCCCACGGTTGCTAGCCGCCGCCGGGTCCGCCGCCAGGGTATCCGATAGGGTCTGCGCTGCGCATGCGGTCGAGGACATCCATCCGCCGCGAGAATCAATGTCGCCCGTCAAGGATCGATATGGTCATAGGGCCTCACTCCAAGCTGACGTTCAGTTGTTCAAGGCCAATGCCAGGAGGATCGATACATTTCCTGCAAATTTGGCGAGACTTATGGTGGGTGTCCTCAGTCGAGGACAGGGGAGATTCTGCGGGAGCAATACGTGAAAGC
>ERZ1370068.4672-contig-3730_pt1 | contig 17680 bp, 17 predicted proteins | sample MGYA00561227_ERZ1370068 | MGnify/ENA primary metagenome ERZ1370068 (study PRJEB38410, sample SAMEA6850437) | metagenome | study: Metagenomic assessment of the ecological functions of the soil: analysis of the soil microbiota associated with the...
CACGTGATCGAGACGACGTGCGCGGTTCTCGATCGCGCCATCCCGGCGGGGACAGACGCCCGCGCCGGACACGCCGGAGCCCCGACGCGGTCGAGCGCGTGATCGTCGCGGGTTGTCCGGTCAGCGACGAAGCCGACCAGGTCGTGCTCACGACCCTGAACCGTCTCCTCGACAAGGACGGCTACAGCGCGTAGATCGCGCCGGCCGGCGCGCTGGTCTCCGGAGATGATCGCGGCGGTCGTCGCGATGAATCGCGCGTCGATCTTCGTGAGCTCCCTGGAGGAGAGTGGGCGGGCGCGCCATCTGGTGAAGCGGCCTTCGCGCCACCGTCTGCTCCAGAGATCCCGATCGTTGTCGGAGCCTGGGGCCAACAGGGCTCATCGACGCTTCGCACCGACCTCTGCGCGGCGGGTGCCGACGACGTGGTGACCACGCTGGCCCAGGCTCGGAGCGACCTGCTGCGCCTGACGCCGGCGCCAGAGCGAGCGCCCACCGCTGACAACTCGCCGATGCTTGCGGGACGCGCGGCAGCCGGAGGCGGTCGTCGCGCTGCGCCGTCACCGAGGGAGGCTTCATGACCGTTGTCACTCGGCTACAAGCTCTCGAGCGAGGAGCAGTCGCCCGCCGATCTGGTTCGTTACGCGCAGATGGCGGAGGACACGGGCTTCGAGCTTCGCGCTGATCTCGGATCACTATCATCCGTGGACCGGACCGGCAGGGCCAGAGCCCGTTCGTGTGAGCGTGCTCGGCGCCATCGCGCAGGCCACTCGCCGCCTGACCGTCGGCACGGCCGTCACCTGTCCCGACCGTGCGGATTCATCCGGCGATCGTGGCGCAGGCCGCGGCGACGACCGCGGCGCTGATGCCGGGCCGATTCTTCCTCGGCGTGGGCACCGGCGAAAACCTCAACGAGCACATCGCTGGGCGATCGCTGGCCCGAGACGGAAGTCCGCCAGGAGCGGCTCGACCGAGGCGATCGAGGTGATCCGCCTGCTGTGGCAGGGCGGCAACCAGAGCTATCACGGCCGGCACTTCACCGTGGAGAACGCCCGGCTCTACACCTTGCCCGATTCCCCGCCGCCGCTGCTTCGTCGCCGTCGGCGGCCAGCGCGGCGCGGAGCAGGCCGGTCGGCTCGGCGACGGCATGATCGGCACGGAGCCCGAGCGCGCGCTCCTCGCCGCCTTCGACAAGGCGGGCGGTTCCGGCAAGCCTCGCTACGCGCGAGCTCACCGTGTGCTGGGCCAAGGACGAAGCGACGGCGCGCCGCACCGCCCGCGAGCAGTGGCCGACCGTCGGCCATGGAGAGCAGTCTCGTCCTGGGAGCTGCCGCTCCCCGCGCACTTCGAGGCGGTCGCCGAGCTCGTCACGCGAGGACGAGGTCGCGGAGTCGGTCACGTGCGGTCCGGATCCCGCCGAAGCACCTCGCCGCGATCCGCAAGTACGCCGCGGCGGGCTACGACCACATCTGCGTCCATCAGGTCGGCAAGGACCAGAAGGGCTTCTTCGAGTTCTACGAGCAGGAGATTCTCCCGGAGCTGAAAGACCCGCTGCAGACTCGCCGGCGTACGGCCGGCGGTGCGCGCCGGCGTCGAGCGCGATGAGCGACGTGGATGGCGCTGATCAGGCGATCGTCAGTCTCATCACCCAAACCGTCGGGCGGATCCCTCTCGGCGCTGCTCGACTGGGCGGTGGTGAGCCTCGTTCGGCCGCGTGACCGGCAACCGGCAAGCTCTTCCTGTGGGCATGATGGCCGCCGCCGCGGCGTGGCCGATCCTGCTGCTCGGCGTCAGTGGCGCCGAAGGCCGCCCTCTGGCTCTTCGCCTTCGTGCCGCTGTCGAGCTCGGTTCCGCCCGGCCTGGTCCGCAAGATCTGGCTCGTGGTCGCCGCGTCTTCGTCCCGGATCGCGGTCGGCCTGACGGTCGGCGTGCAGTCTCCAGCCGGGGCGTCGCGAGGGCATCGCGAAGAGCATTCTCCGTGGATTTCCGATCACCGCGGGGCTCGTCGGTCGCGTTCCTGATCATGCTGGTCACCGGTGCCCGACCCTGCGCATCGTGTCGATGCTGCGCGGACGCCGCGACACGTACGTCCCGCTGGTGACGACCGTTGAGTCGTACCCGGTTGCGGCCAAGGTCGTACTCGACGACCCTCGGACGGCACGGCATCGAGATGGCGCCGGTCGAGCCTCCGTGGTGGGCCGCGATGCCCTCGCATGATTCTGCAGCGCCTGGGACAGGGTGCGTTCACTGGGTACCGTCGCCGACCAGTCGGCCTACTTCCGGAGCAGCGACCTCGAAGCTGTGCTATACCCGAACGCACTGCTGCTCCGAGGACCGAGCGGCGTCGCGGCGCGGGCTCACGCGCTCGCGGTCGAGGCCCTCACCGGGCACCCGGACATGTTCCAGACCGTGTCGTCCGACGCGCAGGAGATCGAGCGGCAGATCCAGCGAGTGTGGGCGGCGTATCGACTCAATCCATCCGCGCACGAGAACGCGTCGCCGCTCCTGGCCCGCCTCGACGAGATCGCGACCGAGATCGCGCGCGGCGATCGCTGTCGCTTCGACGACTGGCAGGTGATCTATCGGCAGGTGCTGCAGCTCGGCCGCGCCCTCGGCGGCCAGCGACAGATTCTCGAGGTGACCTTGCCGAAGGAGAATGTCGATGGCATCAACGACGTTCCACACCCCCATCGATCCCGAGACTCAGTCGCTCTCGACGCGCCAGCTGCTGACGCGCCTGCTCGAGACGGTCTCGCTGCTGGTCACCAAGGAGGTCGAGCTCGCCCGGGCCGAGATCAGGGCCAACATCAAAGCCGAGCTCAGCATGGTGGCGCTGCTCATCGCCGCCGGTGTCGTGGCGGTATTCGCCGTCAACATGCTCCTCGTCTCGGCGGTGTTCGCGCTGACCGTCTGGATCCCGGGCTGGCTGGCCGCCCTCGCCCTCGCCGGGCTCTTGCTCGCGGTCGGCGCCGTCCTGGCGCTCGTCGGATGGCAGCGGCGCGTGAGCACACCGATGGCCGTTACCAGAAAGCTCGTGAAGGAGGAAGTGCAATGGGCCAGGAACGACTCGCCTAATCGACGACGTCGGGGTCGGCGGCCGCGTGCGCCAGCTCGGCGACGAAATCACCGACGTACGGCGGCGACTGGACGCGCTCGTCATGGAGCTCGACCGCCGGCGGCACAACATGACCGACTGGCGGCGCCAGCTGCCGGCTGCACGCGCGCGAGATCGCGGCTCGGCGTGCTGGTCGTCGCGGTCTCGGTCACCGCGCCGGTCGCATTGGCTCGGGTCCGCGCGCGGCGCCGAAGCTCGTTGCTCGGACGTGGCGCCGAGCTCCGGGAGAAGGCTCGCCGATTCGGGCAGGCGTTCGAGCGCATCACCGAGGATCCCGACCGGCTGGCGCCGACGCCGGGCGGCCTGGGGTCGAGAACCGCGGTCGCGGTGGCGGCGATGGTAGGCGCAGGTTCTGGCGACGACGATTCTCCGTACCGTGGTCAAACAGCGCGAGCGCTGAGATCCTCGTGAGGCGACCGCGGACCGTACTCGGGCTCCTGCGTGCTGGCGACGCCGATCGTCTGCGTGATCGTCATGGCTTGGGGCTGGTGGGCGCTGTCACTGCCGAGAGGCGCGCCCCGCCCATCACGTATCTCGACATCGACGGTCGCGAGCTCACGTCGTTCGAGCGCCGAGTCGGGACGCGTCCAGGTCTGGATTCCGCTCGAGCACATGCCGCCGGCCGTTCCCGCCGCGGTCATCGCCGCCGAGGACCGCCGGTTCATGCGTCATCGCGGCGTGGATCTGCTGGCGGTCGCCCGGGCCGCCCTCACCAACGCCCGCGAGGCCTCCGTCGTCCGTGGGGCCAGCACGATCACCCAGCAGCTGGCCCGCGGGCTGTTTCTGAACCGCGAGCGGACGTGGTGGCGCAAGGCACGCGAGATCGCCATCGCGCTCGTGCTCGAGCTTCGCTACTCGAAGCACCAGATCCTCGAGGCGTACCCTCAACACCGTGTACCTCGGCCAGGAGCGCGGCGCCGCGGTCCAGGGCGTCGGCGCCGGCGCGCGCCACCTGTTCGGCAAGAGCCTCGAGTCGCTCCGACTCGACGAGATCGCGCTGCTCGCCGCGTCGATCCGGGCGCCGAACCGCATCTTCGTCGAATCGCCGGCGCTGCTCCGGAGCCGGCGCGACCGGGTCCTCGAGGCGATGGTCAAGGACGGTGCGGCGAGCGAGACGCGAGGCGCAAAGCCGCCATGACGCACGGCCGACGCGACCGGCGCAGAAAGCGGTGGCGGCCGCGCCGTGGTTCATGGAGCTCGTGCGCGGCGAGGTCGCCCGTCGCGGCGGCGAGGCGCTGGGCGGCGTGACCCTGGTCACCAGCCTCGACCGGCGGTTGCAGGAAGCGGCCGAGACGGCGGTGCGCGAACGCCTGGCCCAGGCCGAGCGCTCGCGGCGTCAGCCGGCGAACTCCCTGCAGGCCGCGGTGGTCGCGATCGAGCCCGCGTCGGGGCAGATCCGCGTGCTCGTCGGCGGCCGGCGCTTCGCGCAGAGCGAGTTCAACCGCGCGACGCGGGCGCGCCGCCAACCGGGTTCGCTCTTCAAGCCGTTCGTGTACCTGGCCGGCGTTCTGAGGGGCGCGCGCGCGAGATCACCGCGTCGACCCTGGTGGACGACGAGCCCGTCGTGATTCCGGTGCGCGGGGCGACTGGTCGCCGCACAACATCGACGGACAGTTTCACGGGCCGGTCACGATCCGCCGCGCGCTGGAACAGTCTCTGAACGTGCCGGCGGCGCGCGTCGCGCAGGGCGTCGGCCTCGGCTGCGTGACGAAAGTCGCCCACGCGGCCGGAATCGCCAGCGCGCTGGCTCCGGTGCCGTCGCTGGCGCTCGGCACGTCGGAAGTCACCTTGCTCGAGATGACCACGGCCTTCGCGACGATCGCGAACGGCGGGCTCAGGGTGTCGCCGACCACGCTCGGCTCGGCCGGCGCCGTCGCGCTCAAGCCGCTGCCGGAGCCCGATGCGGGTCGATCTCGCCCGAATCGGCGTTCATCGTCACGGCACCTCATGCGCGGCGTCATGCGCCGCGGCACCGGCGGCTCGAGCGCGCGCTGGGGGCTGCACGGAAATCACCGCCGGGAAGACCGGGCACGACCGACGGCCTGCGCGACGCGTGGTTCATCGGCTACACGCCGGATCTCGGTCGTGGGCGTGTGGGTCGGCGCCGACGACGCCCGCTCGATCGGTCTGGCCGGCTTCGGACATCGCGCTGCCGATCTGGGCCGACGTCATGGTGAAGGCCGATCCGCCGAAGCGTCACCCTCGCCGTTCACGCCGCCGCCCGGTATCGTCATGACGCCGGTGGATTCGGCAACGGGCCTTCGGGCCTGCGGCGGCGAAGAGTCGATCAGCGAAGCGTTCCGTCAGGGCAGCGAGCCGGCCGAGTGCGAATCGCTGGCCGACGCTCCCCGTCATCCGCGACGTCGCGGGCTGGTTTGCGCGGGCTCTTTCGCTGAGGCGCTAGCCGGCGATCGTTCGACAGCCGCCGACACCGGCGGTATGTCTCGGCCGTGCCAGTCGTGCTCCCGGGCGGCGTCGCATCGGCCGCCGCCCATCCTCTCGGCCCTGGTCGTCGTCTCCAGCATCCTCGCGCCCGCGTTCGGCGCGTTCATATCACGGCGACGATTCTGCCCTCGGCCATCGCCGAGATCGGCGGGCTCGCGATCTACGCGTGGGCCTCGACCGCCTACGCGGTCGGCTCGATCCTCGGAGCGCCGGCAGCTCGGTCGTCGCGCTCAAGGTGGGCACGCGGCGTGGCGTCTTCCTGGCAGTCGGCGTGTTCGTCGCCGGCGCGGCGATCTGCGCCACGGCGCCGAGCATGCCGGTGGTCGTCGTGGGTCGCGGCGTGCAAGGCCTCGGCAGCGGCGTGCTGATCGCGTCGGCGCACAGCCTGGTCCGCGAGCTCTTTCCCGAAACCCTGTGGCAGCGCATGCTCACCGCGATCTCATGCGCGTGGGCGATCCCCGCGCTCGGCGGACCCGTCGTCGGCGGTGTCCTCGCCGGGCTCGGGCTCTGGCGCGCGGCGTTCTGGGTGATGGCGCCGATCGCCCTCGTGGCCGGCGCAGTTCCACGTGGAGCATCCTGCCGCGATCCGAGAAGCACGACACCAGAGCCACGCGAGTGCCCCTTCGGGCGGCTCGCGCTCATCTGCCTGAGCGTGCTCTGCGTCGGCTCGATCGCGAACTCCCGCGCGACCACCGCGCGCGCGGCGCTTCTTCGCCGGCGCGGTCGCGTCCGTGGCGCTGATGCTTTCAGTCTCGACGGCCGGACGCCGACGCGTCTGTTCCCCACCGGCATGCTCTCGCTCCGGACCAGGATCGGCAAGGCGTTCTACCTGGTCTTCCTGCTCGGCATGTCGACGACCCCCGGCGGCGTGTACGTTCCCCTGCTCGCTGCAGGTGCTGCACGACGTGACACCCGCGGGCGCGGGCTATCTCTACGCGGTCCAGTCGCTGTCGTGGACGGCGGGCACACTCCTGAGCGCGCGCGTCTCGCCGGCGCGGGCGCACACGGTGATCATGCTCGGTCCGGTCCTGACCGCGACCGGATTCGCCGGCCTCTTCTTCACGATCAGCTCGGGGCCGGTCGTCGCGATCGCGGTGTCGCTCATGCTGGTCGGCGTCGGCATCGGGACGTGCTGGGCCCACATCGGCACGGCCATCCTGTCGTCCGCGCGCCCCGACGAGGGGCGCGCTGACGGCGTCGATGATTCCGAGCACCCAGCTCTTCGCCGTCGCCCTCGGCGCCCGCGCTGTCCGGCGTCATCGCCAACGCCGCCGGCCGTGGCCGCCGCCGGCGCGTCACCGCCGGCAGCGGCGCTCGCCGGCGCGTGGCTCTTCGGAAGCTTCGTCGCGGCGCCGCTGGCCGCGTTCGTCATCGCGTCGCGGTGCTTCGCCCAGCTCGGTGAGGCACACCGAGCTATTGCAAGCGCTGCGCTCGGCTACAGCAGCAGGCCGAGCAGGCTCTTGAAGATCTGGTCCGCCGGCACGATCGAGAGCATCAGCGGCAGGAGCGGAATGGCGGCCGCGCCGACCACCATGACGATCGTGTCCCGGCCGAAGGGCACGGGTTTCATCTCACTCAGCACGGCGTAGCTGTTGGCGAGGTCCGCGAGCGACTGGATGTCGGAGCTGCCCAGCAGCGGCTCGCCGGGCGGCGCGCCCCCGATCCACTTCGCGTGGAACTCGGACGTGTAGCGAGCGGCCAGCACCCCATACTCGCGCCGCCCGCGGCGCTTGAGATCGAGCAGCGGCCCCATGAACACGCACGGCGGGCCCAGGACCAGGAGGAACTGCAGGATGAAGAACGCCGCCAGCTCGTACTGGAACGAGACCAGGGTCTTGCCGTGAAAGAGGATGCGGGTTCCGAGGACGGCGGAGATCGTCACGCTCTGCGCCACGATGACTGGGACGAACGTGGCAGCCGCCAACCCCAGAAACCCCAGCCCCCCGCTCGGTCGGGGTGCGTCGGGATGAGGCGCAGCGGCAGGCGCGCCGCGCTCCGGAGAAAGACAAACCAGACGAAGACCCGGAGTACCACCGGAGAGCAGAAACTGAAAGATCGGGATGCTCACGTACACGTACCACCGGCCCGCGGTCGTCAGACGATAGTTGTCACCGTCGACGATCGCGTACCAGGTGGAGTTCGTGAGCCAGCTCGCACCTCTGCCAGAACGTCCATCCGAAGCCGAAGACGAACACCACCATCCCGGATCTCGATGAGGAGGGAATTTCGCAGGCGCATGGCGCGGGCGATCGCCGCCCGGAACTGGGGAGCACTTCGGGCGTGACGATGCCGGTCTCCACGAATTGTCCCGACCATGACCCGAATCCGTTGATGCACCACGAGCTCGGCCAGCAACAGGATGGGAAGGGCCACGAGATATCGGGCATGCACCTCGAGGTCCCACAGGAACGGAACGGCGACGGCATGTCCGACGGCGTGGCCTGGTACGCGGATCAGCAGGAGCAACGGCACCCAGGCGGACCGTGGGACCGCCGATCATGCGCCGCACCAGAAGCTCCAGCGCCGGGCCGGACAGGAACAGGCGACGCCAGAGCTGAAAGAGCGGACCGCCGACGACGAGCGAGAAGTCCTGCGGATCCGGGACGGACGTTGGAGCCGCCATCGTCGTCCACCTCCCCGCTAGCGCCCGGGCGGCGGCGTCCGGCCGAGCACGCGCTCGATCGCGAGGCCGATCGCCAGCAGCCGCTGATCACTCCGCGCGGTCCGTCGAGCGAGATGCCGACCGGCAGGCCTCGACGACGATCCGAGCCCCGCGGGAATCGTCAGCCCGGGAATCCCGGCGTTGCTGCCGGGATCCGTGTTGCGGATGAACAGCAGGAACGTTCAGGCTGGCTGCTCGCCTGCGGGCCCTGCGTCGCCGCGACGGCCGGCGTGGTCGGATCCGATCAGCGCGTCGATGCCGTAGCGCTGGAACGTGTCCGTGTAGATCTTGAGGAGCGCCGGGCGCGCGTCGCGCATCGCCGCCGCGTACGCCGGCGCGCGCGTCGACGACGCCGTTCGGCGCGGGAAGCTTGCGCGGCACGACCAGGCCGTCGTACGTCGCCTTCACGTCCTTGCTCGCGATCGCGGCGGCGACCTGCTCGACGCTGAGGCCGGTCTGGTACTTCGCGAGGTAGGCCTTGAGGTCGTCGTACGCTCTTCGTAGAGCGCGACCGGGAAGCTGGCCGCGTCGTTCGCCTTCTGAGATCCGGCATCTCCACGTCGACGATCGTGATGCCGACCCGCCGGAGCTTCTCGAACGACGCGTCCATCACGGCGCGCGTGTCGACGTCGAGATCCTTGAAGAAATAGCCCCGGTAGACGCCGAGCCTCACGCCGCTCAGCGACGCCGGCGACCGGCGAGCGGCCGCCGGTGATGACCGAATCGAGCAGCGCCACATCCGCGACCGTCTGCCCCATCGGGGCCGACCGTGTCGCGCGAGTGCGAGATCGGCGTGACGCCGTCCTGGCTGTAGCGGCCGATGGTCGGCCGCAGCCCGGCGCCGCCGCGACAGCGCCGCCGGGATCCGGACCGAGCCGCCGGTGTCGCTGCCGAGACCACCTGGCGCCAGGCGGCCGCCGATCGCGGCGCCCGTGCCGCTCGAGCTGCCGCCCGCGATGCGCGTGCCGGTCGTACGGATTGCGACGTTCCGATCGGCTCGGCGGTGAAGAATCCCTCGTTGTAGCCGGAGATCCCGAAGGCGAGCTCGTGCATGTTCGTCTTGCCGAGAATGACCGCGCCCGCGTCCACGAGCTTCTGCACGGTCGGCGCGCGTTCTCCTTCAGGACGAAGCCGCGGAGGGCCGGCGTGCCCGCCGTGTTCGGCAGACCGGCCACGTGCGTGTTGTCCTTCACGACCAGCGGCACCCCGTGCAGCGTCCTGAGCGATTTGCGGGCCACCGACGTCGGCGTCGGCACGGCGCGCCGCGGCCATCGCGCCGGCGCGATCCAAAACGATGTACGCGTTCGAGCCCGGGATTCGCGTCGGCGCGCGCGATGTACGCCTGGGTCAGCTCGGCGCTCGTCACCATGCCCCTCGCGGATCAGGGTCGCGGCGTCGGTGAGGCTGAGCTGCGTGAGGTCGGCCGGGCGCGGCGGGATGGTCACGCAACCCGGCGGTGGCGAGCACGGCGATCAGGATCGCGACGGCGGAACGCACACGCATGATCGTCTCCTTCATCTAGGGGTCACCTCGGCCGGCCGTGGACGTTTCACCGCATCATGCTCGGCAGCCAGAGCGAGAGCCACGGGAACGCGACCAGGATCGCGAGCCGGACCACGTCGGCCCACATGAACGGCAGCACGCCGCTGAACACGGTCGCCGTGCTGACCTCGGGGATCAAGGTCCGGAGCACGAACATGTTCATGCCGACCGGCGGGCTGATGAGCCCGATCTCGACCACGCACACGATGATGATCCCGAACCATATCGGGTCGAAGCCCAGATGCACGATCACCGGGAAGAACACCGGGATCGTGAGGAGGATCATCGACAGCTCCTCCATCGCGGTGCCGAGGACCACGTAGATCGCGCAGATCGCCGCGACCACCATCGTGGGGCTCACGTTGAACCGCGTGACCCAGCTCTTCAGATCGCCGGGCATCGTGGTGATGTTGACGAACTCGGCGAAGATCAGCGCGCCGATGAGGATCATGAACAGCATCGCCGTGGTGCGCGCGCTCGAGCAGCGCCGCGTAGAGGGTCCGCCAGGTCAGCGCGCGACGCGCCAGCGCGAAGACCATCGCGCCGAAGGCGCCCATGGCGGCGCCCTCGGTGGCGGTGAAGAAGCCGCCGTAGATGCCGCCCATCACGAAGAGAACAGCGCCGCCACCGCCCACACGTCCTTGAGCGCCAGGATACCGCTCGCGCCAGCTCGAGCGCTCGCCCGGCGGGCCCGATCTCGGGTCGCGCCAGGTCATGTACTGCACCGCGCCGCAGAGCAGGATCGCGCCCACGATGCCCGGCAGGACTCCGGCCGCGAACAGCTTGCCGATGTTGGTCTCGGTGAAGATGCCGTAGATCACCATGATCGTCGAGGGCGGGATCATGATGCCGAGCGTGCCGCCGCCGGCGACCACGCCCGCGGCGAGGCGGTCCGAGTAGCCGAACTGCTTCATCGACGGGATAGGCGACCTTGGCGAAGGTCGCCGCCGTCGCGATGGACGAGCCGCAGATCCCGCCGAAGCCCGCCGAGGCCCAGACGGTGGCCATCGCCAGCCCGCCGCGCAGGTGGCCGATGAACGCGTAGGCGGCCCGGAACAGCTCCTGCGACATGCCCGGCGCGGGTGACGAAGTTGCCCATCAGGATGAACAGCGGCACCACCGACAGGGTGTAGTTGCGCCCGGTCTCGTAGAGCTTGGTCTGCGTCATCGCGAAGGCGACCGTCCAGTTCCAGTCGCGCATGTAGGCGTAGCCGGCGATGCCCACGATGGCCATCGAGAACGAGATCGGGATGCGCAGGCAGGCAGAGCACCATCATCAGGGTGAGACCGACGAGCCCTTCGATCATCGCCGCTCGATCACCTTATGCAGGTGGATCAGGCCCGCCAGTCCGAGCGTGATCGCCATGAAGTAGACGAAGGGGCCGTACACGATGCGCAGCACGTCGGTCGCGTCGCGGTAGGCCCAGATGCGGTCGGCCTTGCGCCACACGAGCCAGGCCAGCAGGAACATGAACGCCGCGCACGCCGCCTGCACGAGGCGCTCGAGCCAGCGCTGGCCGCGCGAGCCGAAGCAGGCGGTCGATGAAGTCCATGACGGCGTGCTCGTCGCTGAACGAGACGAGCGGCAGGCCGGCGAAGATCAGCACCAGCAGCATCAGCTCGGTGACCTCGAAGGCGCCGCGGACCGGGCGGCTGAAGACGTAGCGCGCCACCACGTCGACCACCGTGAGCGCCATCATCGCCAGCAGGATGCCGGCGGCGGCCGCGCCGAGGGCGACGTCGGCGCGCCGCTTCCACGGGAGCTCGGACGCGGTCACTTGCCGGCGGCGACCTTCTTGAGCTCGTCCTGGAACTCGGCGAGGATCTTGGCGGCATCCACACCCTTGGCGTTTGCCTGCTTGACCCACTCCTCGACGATCGGCGCGGAGCGCTTCTGACCTCGGCGACGAAGGCCGGATTGGCGTGGACGATCTTGACGCCGGACTTCTTCAGGGCGTCCATCCCCTTGCGATCCGCCTCGTCCCAGGAGTTGCCGGCGAGCCGCGCGATGTACTCGCCCGAGAGCTTCTCGATCGCCTCCTGATCCTGCTTGGGCAGCTTGTTCCACTTCTCCTCGTTCATGAAGAAGCCGAACGCGGAGCTGTACATCCCGCCCGGGAACAAGGTCGCCTGCTCGAGCACCGTGTCGAGCTTGAAGGAGATGATCGACTCCAGCGGAAAGAACACGCCGTCGGCGACCCGGAGCTCAGGAGCTCGTACGACTCGGGAGCCGGCTTCACGAACGCGGAGGCCCCGAGCGCCTTCGCCACCTGCTCGGCGACCCCGCCGCCGGTGCGGATCTTCAGCCCCTGCACGTCGCCGATACCCGCCACCGGCTTCTTGGTGAACATCTGACCCGGGCCGTGGGTGAACACGCCCAGGAGCTTCACGCCGCGATACTCACCGACCTTCTGGAAGTACTTCCAGTGGATCCGCGAGTAGGCGACCGAGTTCACCAGCGCGGTGTCGCCGCCTCCGGGCAGCTCCGGCAGGAGCGGCAGGATGTGACGGGCCGGCGTGTAGCTCGCGGTCACGAACGACAGGTCGACCAGACCGTCGCGGACGGCGTCGAAGGTGCCCGGCGGCGCCGACGGGTGCTTGGGCAGCATCGCGAACTTCACGCGCCCGCTGGTGGCCTTCTCGACGTCGTTCGCCCAAACCTGAAGGACGTTGGCGGTCAGATGGTGCTGCGGCGAGACCCACGAGGACATCGTGAGCGTCGTCTGCGCCGCGGCCAGTCGCGCGGCGGCGAGGAGGCCGAGGAGCACGGTGGTGACGACGAGGGGCTTCACGCGCAGCATGCTCTCCTCCGGTTCGAGGGGACGGCGGTCTCGTTGACGCGGGGTAGTGTAGCAGCCTTCCGGACCTCCCTTGACTCCGCCGCGGCGGCGGGCAATCCTCTGGGGACCGACAAGGAGGACCACCATGGCGCGCACGTACAACGTCATCGACGCCGACGGACACATCCTCGAACCGGTCGACATCTGGGACAAGTACATCGATCCCGGCGTATCGCGACCGCGCGCCGAAGATGATCATCGACACCGACGGCAAGGAGCGTCTGCTCGTCGAGGGCAAGATCCTCGGAAGCCCCAGGGCATGGGCGCCATCGGCGGGATCGGCGCCCGCGACGGCAAGATCAACGAGGCGACGATGAAGTACGTCGAGGGGCCGCCCGGGCGGCTTCGATCCGCACGCGCGCATTCCGGACATGGACCTCGACGGCATCGACGCCGCGTTCCTCTATCCGAGCATCGGCCTCTTCAGCGGCGCGGTTCAGGACCCCGGGCTCGCCGCCGCGATGTGCCGCGCCTACAACCGCTGGCTCGCCGACTACTGCAAGCCCTACCCCGATCGGCTCTTCGGCGTCGCCATGCTGCCGATGCAGTCGATCCCGTTCGCCATCGAGGAGATGCGCTTCGCCCGCAAGGAGCTCGGCATGCGCGGCGGCTTCCTGCGCCCGAACCCGTACAACGGCCGGATGCTCCACCACCCGGACTACGCGCCGTTCTGGAAGGAGGTCGAGGAGCTCGACTTCTCGATCGGCCTGCACGAGGGCGCCAGCGGCGGCATGCCGCAGGTCGGCGTCGACCGGTTCGCCAATCGCGGCGCCCGGCACATCATCTCGCACACGATGGAGATGATGCTGGCGGCGATGAGCGTGATCTGGGAAGGCGTGTGCGACCGCTACCCGAAGGTGCGCATCGGCTTCATGGAGTCGGGCGGCGGCTGGATCGCGCCGTGGCTCGACCGGATGAACCGCCACTTCGACGACCGGGGCTTCAACGACTCTGGCCTGACGATGCGCCCGAGCGAGCTCTTCCAGCGCAACTGCTGGATCTCGTTCGAGCCCGTCGAGGGCAGCCTCTCGGTGCTCGCCGACTACATCGGCCCGCACAAGATCCTCTGGGCGACCGACTACCCGCACCCCGACGGCTTCTTCCCCGGCGCACCGAAGCTGATCGCCGACCGGCCCGAGCTGTCGGCGGAAACGAAGCGCCAGATCCTCGCGGGCGGCGCCAAAGGATTCTACGGTCTGAAGTAGAAACAGCGGGCAGCGCAGACGCCCTACACAGGAGGACGGCATGCAGTTCCACGACGTCGACGTGAAGACGCAGTTCAAGAAGATGCGGGAGCTGGTGCCGGAGGCCTACCGCGCGTTCCTCGAGTTCGACCAGAAGAGCGTTCAAGGACGGCGCGATCCCGGCCAAGACCAAGGAGCTGATCGCGCTCGGCATCGCGCAGATCACGCAATGTCCGTGGTGCATCGACGCCCACACGAAGAAGGCGGCGACGGCGGGCGCCTCCGACGCGGAGATCGCCGAGACGACGTTCGTCGCCATGGCGATGGCCGCCGGCGCCGCCTGGAGCCACGGCGGACTGGCGCTCCAGTGCCTACAAGAGCACGGGGTTGATCGGGCGAGTGGAGCCACACGTCAAGAGCACAAGCAGGGCCACAAGGGTTAATCGGGCGAGCGGAGCCACAAGTATCTATCACTCGCCACCTTCGGTGGTCCCGGCCTCAAGTACTCGATAAATGCAATTCGGTCTGCGATACGCGAGTCTCGGCCGTTACTCGAGCGGGCCGGCGGCGGTCGAGCTTGCGCAGGCCGCCGAGGCGGCCGGGTTCGACTCGATCTGGACCGTCGAGCACGTCGTGGTGCCCCACGGCTATCAGTCGCGCTACCCGTACTCGGACACAGGGCGCATGGGCTCGGGGCTCGAGGACTTTCCGATCCCGGATCCGCTGATCTGGCTCGCGCGTACATCGCGTCCGCGACCCGGACGCTCAAGCTCGGCACCGCGATCCTGATCCTGCCGCAGCGCAATCCAGTCGTCACCGCCAAGGCGGTCGCCACCCTGGATCACCTGGCGGCGGGCGGCCGCGTGCTGCTCGGCATCGGGGTGGGCTGGCTGGCCGAGGAGTTCGCGACCCTGGGCGTGCCGTTCGAGGATCGCGGGCCGCGCACCGACGAGTACGTCGCGGCCATGCGCGCCCTCTGGAGTCCAGGAGCGCGCGAGCTTCACGGACGCTTCGTCTCGTTCCACGACGTGTTCTGCCGGCCGCTGCCCGCCGACGCGCCGGGTCCCGATCATCGTGGGCGGCGACACGACGCGCGCGGCCCGCGCCGGGCCGGACGGCTGGGCGACGGCTATTTCCGCGCGGCGCGGCGCAGCTGAGCTCTGGACGAGATGCGGCGCGCCGCCGTCGAGGCCGGACGCAATCCCGCCGACATCGAGGATCACGGTCTCGGCGCCGGCCGACCCGCCGAGATCGAGGCACTCGCCGCGGCGCGGCGTGAAGCGCGTGGCCGGTGCCGGTCGAACGCGGCCGCCGGGCTTCCGGCGCAGGTGCAGGACACCCGACGACGTGCTGCGGTACGGCAAGACCATGATCGAGCGCTTCCGACGACTGGCGAACACGAGCGAGCCATGACGACGACCCTCGACCTCGACGACCTTCGCACGCACATCAGGCGCAGCCAGACCGCGACCGACGTGATCCACGCCGGTCCGGCCAACTCTTGCGGCTCGCGTTCGGACGCCCCGAGCCGGAATTCCGCGACGGCGACGTACTGCCGCCGGCATGGCTCGGGCTCTGCTTTCTGCCGAGGGTGGCGTCGGACGCGCTGCGACCCGACGGGAGCCCGCGAGACACCGGCGTCGTTCCGCCGCTCTCGCTGCCCGCCGGATGTTCGCCGGCGAGCGTGTACGCTTCCACGCTCCCGTGCGCATCGGCGAGACCGTGCGGCGCGAGACGCGGCTGGCCGACATCTCGGTGAAGCAGGGCGGGACCGGCACGCTCGTGTTCGCCACGATCCACCAGCCGCGTCTTTGGGCCCAGCGGTCTGGCGCTCGAGGACGAGCGCCGAACAGTGTTCCGTAGAAGAGGTCAAGGCGGGCGAGCTGCAATCAGGCGCCGCGGCGCGACTCACCGCCGAGCGACGCGCCCTGGCGGCGCAGCATCACGCCACGACCGGTGCTGCTCTTCCGGTTCTCGGCGCTGACCTTCAACAGCCACCGGATCCACTACGACCGGACGTGGGCCATGCAGGTCGAGGGCTATTCGGTCCCGTCGTCCACGGCCCGCTGACGACGACCCTGCTCATCGACTTCGCGCGCGATCAGAATCCGGGCAAGCAGATCGCGTCCTACGCGACCCAGGCGCGGGCGCCCCTGTTCGACACCGCGCCGTTCGAGCTCGCGGACGGCCGGCGACGGCGGTCAGGGCTGCGACCTCTGGGCCGTCACGCCCGACGGCACCATCGCGATGAGCGCCGAGGTCGAGCTGGCCTAGCCGCGCTTGAGGCCTCGGCAAGAGCTTCGCCGCACGCCTCGTCCACCTGAGCCAGCTGATCGCCGCCGGCGAAGCGCAACGTGAAGTGGCGCGCGCCGGCGATCGATCCAGCGCTGGAGCCACTCCGCGCAGCCCTCGATCGGCCCGGCGTACGCGGCCTGGCGAGCCAGGATCGTCCGCGCCGGTGCTGCGTAGTAGCGTCTCGAGGAAGGTATTGAGCCGCTGCTCGGCGGCGGCGCGATGCGCGTCGAGCGCGCAGCGTGACGTACGCCGCGCCGGCGACCGCGTCGGCCGGCACGACCCGCGGCGCGCGCCGCCGTCTGCACGCCGGGAACTGCTCGGCGAAGAATTCCACGCTGGGCCCGGTGGGAAACCACGCGTCGAAGCGCGCGGCCTCGCGCAGCGCCGGTCAGGACCGCTGCCGCCGATCCAGATCGGCGGGCCGCCCGGCCGGTGAGGCTTCGGCTCCATCGTGACGTCGTCGAGCGTGAAGTGCTTGCCCGAGAAGCTCACGTGGTCGCGGCGCCAGAGCGCCTGGCAGATCTCGATCGTCTCGAGGAATCGGCCGATGCGGCGCTCGCACGGCACGCCGGCGCGCCGCGAACTCTTTCCGGATCGCCGGATTGTCGGCGGCGAAGCCGACGCCGAGGATCACGCGGCCCTCCGCGGCGCGATCGAGCGTGCCGACGATGTGGGCCAGCACGACCGGGCATTGCGCAGCGCGGGAGCAGCACTGCCGGTGCCGAGCCGCACGCGCCGCGGTGCGCGCCGGCGATCGCGGCCATCAAGGTCAGCGGCTCGTGACGCGGCCGCGCGGTCAGCGAGTCGCCGATCCACACGCGAGTCGAGCCCGCGGCCTCGGCGCGCTCGGCCATCGCGAGCAGCGGCGCCGTCTCCGGATGGCCCGACATGACGGCCTCGCGCGTCGGGAATCAGCAACACCGAACTCGACAGCCATCGCTTACCTCCCTCGGCCCGCGACATGGGGTCGTCGAGCCGGACATAGAGTCGTTTGTTGAGTCTTGCCGCTTGTTCTCGGTCCGGACGATCGCGAAGCGTCCGACTTCCGACGTCGTGGCGACGTGGGTGCCGCCGCACGCCTGCGCGTCGAATCCCGCGATCTCCACGACGCGGACGCGGCCGTCGGAAATCGGCGGCCTGGCGTCGAGCGTCCGGAGCAGCCGTCGCGCGCGCGGAACTCGTCCTCCGAGATGTCGTACGCCCTGACGGCGTGTGGTTGCCGGCGATATCACTGCATTGACCTTGTGCGCGAGCTCGGCTGACAGCTCGGCGGACAGGGCGTCCAGCTTGAAGTCGATCCTGGACTGATCCACGCCGATCTGCACGCCGGTGATCCAGCCGTGGTAGTCGCGCAGCGCGATCGTGTTGAGGACGTGCAGGACCGTGTGATAGCGCGTGAGCGCAGAGCCGCCGCGTACGATTCACGACCAAGGTGGCGGGCCGGCCGATGGCTCCGGCGACAGCGACGACGTCGTGACGTGCCAGACGATCTCGTCGGCATCGGCGTGCGCGGAGACGATCTCGATAGTCTCGCCATCCCCGAGGCCTCACGGTTCCGTCGTCAGGGGTTGGCGGCAATACGTAACTGAACGAAGTACAA
>ERZ1370068.9083-contig-7888_pt1 | contig 17665 bp, 25 predicted proteins | sample MGYA00561227_ERZ1370068 | MGnify/ENA primary metagenome ERZ1370068 (study PRJEB38410, sample SAMEA6850437) | metagenome | study: Metagenomic assessment of the ecological functions of the soil: analysis of the soil microbiota associated with the...
TAAAGTTGTCTCGGTGGTAATGGAACTAGAAAAATTCGCATTTCTGTTTAAATCTGGGTCGCGAACGCACGCTGCTCGATCACCCGACCCGCGGCGCGCGATGTTCGGTGCCGGACTGGTACCGCTGACGGACGGCATCATGATCGGGCCCCTCAGTCCGAGACGCGCAGCTCCTCGAGCAGAGCCTTGACGTCATCATGAGGCTGCTGGCAGGAGATGAGCCGGTGACATTCAAGAACCATCGTTAAATCTGCGACGCGTAATGGCTGCCACCGCCACGTCGAAAGGTGGATTGAATAAGGTCGAAGATGCAGCCGTGCGTCCGCAGAGATCCCAATGATGCGGTTCTAAATGTCACCGGCTCATCTCCTGCCAGCAGCCTCATGATGACGTCAAGGCTCTGCTCGAGGAGCTCACAGCGCCACCGAGGGTTCAGACTGGCGATGTGCCGCCGCCCGTCAGCGCGAGCCTGGTCCGGCACCGAACATCATGACGCCCGCGGGTCAGGTGATCGAGCAGCACGATGCGTTCCGCGACCCATTCTTAAGAAAACGAAACGTCGAATTTTTCTGGTCATTATTCTTGGACGGCCCTGTTGGGACCGGAGCCGTATGCCTTTTCCTTCTGGTGCGAGGTTATAGCGGCCAAGCACCTGACATTCCCTGCGCCCCCTCATTGTTTCGAGGGTAGTTGACTGTTTCTGACGGTAGTTTGATTGAGCACCCCCGGCAGCCATTCCGCGAGCGCGAAGTGCCGTCACATTGTCGGTGCAGATTCAATGGAAGACGCCCGCTTCTCGATGCTGCGGCGGCTGGTTCGTTCAACGGCATTGGTGGCCAATCGTGGTTGTGGACCAATGCGCCAAATTCAGTCTCGCGGTGTTGGTCGCCAACCACACCACCAAATAGGCAATCATCTCACTGGCTGCCTCATCATGGATCGTATGAAGTCCGTCGGGCTTCGATAGATTGAAGATGGCCCTCCATTAAGGCGGAGTGCTATTGGCCCTCCAAGAGCACCAAAGTCTCGCAGCCTATGCGCGCCATCCCATAGCCGGATATTGTACACTCCGGGATCATCATTTGCCGATGCTTGCTTCGAACGCAGCCCGCTGAGCCTGCGCGATGAGCAGGCCATGCTTCGTGCGTCGATCCAGAAAATCGGCTGCGTTCGTTGCCCATTCCGTTTCGCGAAGGATATGACGCCTCGCGCTCATAAAAGTTTCCGCCGAAGTGGCGTCCAAGATCTCGGGAGGTGCCGGCCAATCCCAAAAGCTCTCGCGCGCGCGTCCCATACAGCCGCGCGCAGTGATAAACGAGCTTTTGCGGAAGGGTGGGATAGTCGCGCTCGAGAGCCATCACGAAATCTGCGAAAGTCCCCCGGATGTCCCCGACCGGAAGCGGCGCGACCGGCGGTCCAGGCGCCCCGCATCCTGGGAAGCCAAAGAGATAAACGCCCCAGCGCGTGCTTCGGCGAGTTTGCGATAGTGGTAATCTTGCCGCCGGAAGATCGAGAGCAACGGCGAACGCCAGACGAGCCGTCGATCTCGAAGACGTAATCACGCGTTACCGCGGACGGGTTCTCCGCATTGTCGTCATAGAGCGGCTCGGACACCAGAGAGAAAGCATGAATAATGTCGCGATCCTGCGGCGCGGTCCGAAAATATCGGCGTACGATACCCAGTAGGTACCTGATCTCGCTCTCGTCAATCGACACATCCTTCTGCGCGCCCGCCATAGGCGATATCGGTGGTGCCGATCAGCGCGAGATTGTCCTCATAGGGATTGACGAAGATAACGCGGCGATCGTCGTTTTGCAGCAGATAAGCATGAAGTCCGGTCCAGAATTTCAGCACCACCACGTGGCTTCCTTGACGAGCCGCACATTGTGGGTCGAGTTCAATCCCGCCACGCCTTGCACGTACGTCCTGGACCCAGGGTCCAGCCGCGTATTGACCAGCGCGCGGGCCTCGCGCGAGATGCACGCCGCCATTCTCACCCCGCATTTCGATCAGCCATTTGCCGTCTATCCGGCGCGCGCTTAGAGCGCGGGTGCGTGGCAGTATCCGGGCCCCTTGCGCGATGCGTCGATGATTGACGGATAACGAGCCGTGCGTCATCGACCCAGCAATCCGAATATTCAAAGCCGCGACGGAACCCGGCCGCAGCGGCGCTCCCTTCTGGTGCAAGCCTGAGGTCAAGACCGCGGCTCGGCGGTAGTCGCTTGCGGCCGCTGCCGAGATGATCGTAGAGGAACAAGCCAGTCTTAATTAACCAGGCCGGACGCTGCTCGGGCGAATGCGGCAGAACGAACCGCATCGGCCAGATGATATGGGGCGCAGAGGCAAAGCAGGACTTCGCGCTCGATAAGCGCGCTCGCGCACCAGACGGAATTCATAATACTCGAGATAGCGAAGGCCGCCGTGCACAAGCTTGCCGGAGCGCGACGACGTCCCTTCAGCAAAATCGTCCTTCTCGCAGAGCAGGACCTTGAGGCCGCGGCCAGCGGCGTCGCGGGCGATGCCGGCCCCATTTATTCCGCCGCCGATCACCGCGATATCGACCAGCCCCGTGATCGCTCCCCGGGCCCGGCGACGTCTTCGTCATCGCTTCCTGCTGCGCTTCTTCTCTATCGGGCGCAGTGACTAACTTCGTCGAAGCGCGCGCCTTTGCGGTCGGTTTTGGTTTTTGAGGCTGGAGGCCGTAGGTTAAAAATCCACGCGCCGTTTCCGCGATCTCCTCCTCGCTGAGAATGGCACAATGATCGAGAGCGCGAGCGAAAGATAATACTGGCGTGCTATCGTCTCGAGCTCGACGGCAAGCCACATGGCCTTGTCCAGGTTAGCGCTGACCGCAATCATGCCGTGGTTGGCCAGGGAGGCAGCCGCTGCGCCCTTCGAGCGCGGCGAGTGCAAGATCCGACAGTTCCTTGGTACCGTAGCGCGCATAGTCCGCGCAACGGATGTCGTTCCCGCCAAACGCAGCCATCATGTAGTGGCAGGCCGGTATGGACTTGCGTGCGATCGCCAGCACCGTGGCATAGGTGGAATGGGTGTGAACGATGCCGCCAACGTCGGGCCGGGCGCGCATGATGTCGAGATGAAACCGCCATTCGGTCGACGGCTGCAGCGGCCCTATCCACGCCCCATATTCACCATCCAGCGGCATCGACGCGATCATCTCCGGCCTCATTCCGTCGTAAGGTGTGGCCGATGGCGTAATCAGCATCCTGTCCTGGTAGCGGGCGGAGATGTTGCCCGACGTACCCTGGTTGAGACCCGATGCATTCATCCACCTGCATTTGGCGATGATCGCTTCGCGCAATTGTCGTTCCTCGCGGGTCATGTCTTGGTACCTTTCATGTCAGCACGGATTGAGCGGCGGCTCGCCGGCCAGAAAGCGACGAACCTCCTCGGCTACTTGTTCGGCTGCAACGCTGACGGTCCGCACGGAGGCGCCGGCGATATGCGGCGTCAGCGTGACATTCGGCAATTGCAATAGCGGCCAGTCCGGCGGGACCGGCTCGACCGCGAAAGTGTCGAGCATGGCGCCGCCAATCTGTCCGGAGACCAGCGCATCATAGAGCGCCCGGTAATCGACCAGCGGGCCGCGCGCTGTATTGATGAGAAATGCCCCCTTCTTCATCCGCGCCAACGCGTCCCGGCCGACAAATCCGGAGGTCTCCGGTGTTACCCGCGCATGCAGGCTGACGACATCGGCGCGCGCGAGCAGATCCCCAGGCGCGACGTGCTCCACGCCATCATTGCGGTCCTGCACGCCGAGCTGGACATAGGGATCGGCTGCACCAAGAGCTTGCAGCCGAACGCCTTGAGCAGCTTCACCACGCGACTACCGATCGCACCATAGCCGACAATACCGACGGTCATCTCGCCGAGCTCCCGCCCCGTACGATCGACCCGGTAGAGATCGCCGCGCCATTCGCCCGCGCGCAGCGATCTGCATGTCCGCTGCGAATGAGGCGCGTTTCGGCGAGAATGGCGCCGATGGTAAATTCCGCCACCGCACTCGCATTGCGACCCGGCGTGTTGGACGACCAGTACGCTCCTGATCGCGCGCCGCTTTCAGATCGACATTGACCGGGCCACCGCGCGAGATCGCGATGAATCTGAGATTTGGCAACCGTTCCAGCATCGATCGCGAGATCGGCGCCAGATGGGTGACGAGCAATGTCGCGTCACCAATGAAGGCTGCGACTTCGTCCGGATCGCCCACGTGTACTCCTTCAGCCCGTCGAGCGTCGAACCGGCATAGCCATGTTCCATGGGCTCGTCCGGCCATGGCTGCTCCAGCATGCGGATGTCGAGGCTGTGTACCGCATGCGGCTGCGATCTCGATCGGCGAAAACCGCCAGGCAGCATGAAACGGTCCCCGATGATGGCGATAGAGCTCAGACATGGATAACTCCCGCGCACGGCCGCGAGCCTTTTCCAGATCGGCCGTGTCGCGAGCCGGGCATCGAGATAGACCGGGAACATCTGTGCGGTAGCGCGAGACCAACGCAGGATCAGGCGTTTGCGGCGCGTTCAGAATACGGCCTCACCCAATCCTCCGCACAGACCGTCATATCCGGATAAAGCCAATCGCGACGGCAGCGATCATCGCCGCGCCCGCTGCGCCGGCCTCGCCGCGGCTACAAGCACAGTACATCGCATTCGAGGGCGGCCCCAGGATCGCGGTAAGGGCCCGACTCGCGCGCCGCGCCGCCGGTGATCCGGACATCGCGCGGCAAAGCGCCCATGGCGGCGTAACAATCGCGCGCGGCGAAGGCGAGCCCTTCGATGACCGCCCGCATCAGATCCCAATAGCGATGGTGCATGCGCAGGCCGAAAAATTGCGCGCAGGCCTCATGAGCCACGAACGGACCGCGCTCACCAGCATCGGAAATGAACGGATGAAACAGCACTTCACCCGGCTTCGCCTGCAGCACCATTTCATCGAGCCGGCGGATCAGGTCGGCCCGCGAACGCGTGGTGCCCTCCGCTGCAAGCACGTCTCGCGCAAGATCAAGCAGCCAGTCAATGTTCAACGTGGCCGCCATGTTGGATTGCATCTGGGCGTAATGACCGGGCACCGGAAACGGCATGGTGTATCCGGTAGCCTCGTCGTTCAGGGTCACCGCGTCGGCATCGGGCGCAAGCCTCATATGCATGCCGGTCGAGCCGATGATGGTGCAGCCGACATCCGGTGTCGGATCGTAAAGACCCGCACCAAGCGCGTTGCAGATCACATCGACATAACCGAGCGAGACGGGAATGCCCACGGGCAAGCCAGTTTCCGCCGCAGCACGGGCGATAGAGCGGATGCGTGACCGCAACCCCGTCGACCACCTTCGGAAACAGGCGCACGAGATCGGAGATGCCGATCATTTTCGCCGTTTCGGATCGAAACACCGTTTGCGGAAATCGCCGCAGGTAAATGTCGCTTCCGACGGATCGGTCGCGCGATGGCCGGTGAGCAGGAAATACAGCCAATCCTTGCAGTGGAATGCGGTCGCCGCGCGCGAAAGCGTCTGCGGCGCATGCGCCTGCAGCCAGGCCAATTGCGGTCCCTGTTGGCAGGCATTCAGTCCCGAACCGGTCCGCCGATAAAGGAACGCATTGCGCTCACTGCCACGGATTTCCTCGACCAATTGAGCGGCACGGGAGTCGAGCCAAAGCAGCGCCGGTGCAACGGGCCGACCGCCATCGTCGATCAGCCAGGTGCCGTCACCCTGTCCCGTGACAGCAACTGCCGCTGTATCGCGAGGCCATGTCAGGGACGGCTGCTGCCAGTCCCTCAGCGCGGCCACGGTGTCAGTTCCATGTCCGCAACATGTCCTGCTCGACATGGCCTCCGGCCGACGCCGAGTAGCTGTTCGGCAGCGAGTAATACGCCGAGTTGCCTTCCGTCCCGCGTGAAGGCCACGGTCTTGATCAGGAGGTGCCGGCATCAATGCCGATGATCACGTCGCGCGCGGCGGCATCGTCAGGACAACTCCGCATGACGAATGCAAATACCGTTGGCGCCGAAAATGTGCATGATGACGCGGCTCCAGTGCGAACTGGATCACATCTCCAGGGCGGGCTGCGATCCGGTTCGGCGTCACCGCGATTAGCAGCGTTGCCGGCGCACTCCCGCGATGTGCGATTGATCGCCGAGCCATTGATTGGACACGACGCGCAGCCGCACATCCCCAGATCCAACCGCAATCTTCTGCGGCCGGATGCCGATCCGCACGCACGGCGCCGCCGCGAGCGCGTTCTGTGCAACCTTGTCGAGTGTGTTGCCCTGGATCTGGAAAACCACATCCGGTGCCGGCCGACAGGCGGAAGCCGCCGTCTGTTCGCGTCACCTCCGTTTCGAGCAAATTCATCGGCGGCTCGCCGACGAAGCTCGCGACGAAGAGATTTGCGGGGCGGTTCTTCAGCTCCTTCTCGCTCGCGAATTGTTGCAGCACCCCGTCTTCCATGACTGCTATGCGATCCGCCAGCGCACTTGCCTCGGTCTGATCGTGGGTGACGAAGATCGCCGTCATCTCGCGTTCGGCAAGCAGGCTCTTGATCCGCCCGCGCAGCACCGCACGAAGTTGTGGCTCGAGCTGTCCCATCGGCTCGTCAAGCAGATAGAGATCCGCATCGCGCACCAGCGCGCGCGCCAGCGACACCCGCTGTTGCTGTCCCCCGGAGATCGCACGCGGATAGCTCTCCAGAATATCATCGATCTCGACCAGCCGGGCGATCGGCGTCGACGCGACGCAATACTTCCGCGCGCGCGATCTGCTTCGACTTCAGCGCGAACGCGATATTCTCGCGAACGGTCAAGGGCGGATAAAGCGAATAGCCTTCAAAGGCCATCGCCACCTTTCGCCGTGCCGGCGGCAGCTCGTCGATCCGCCGCCCACCCAGCACGATCGAGCCCGACGTGACGCTCTCGAAGCCCGCGATCATGCGCAGAGTCGACGTCTTGCCGCATCCCGACGACCCGAGCAGCGCGACGATCTCGCCCTTCTCGACCGCCATGTCGAGCGAACGCACGGCATGCACCGCCGACTTGCCGCGGCTGCGGTAGATTTTGTCTATGCTTCGAAGCTCGAGCATGTCCATGGTCATTCCATTCCCATCACGCCGCCTGGCGCCGATGCGATAGGGAGATGCGAAGCCCGGTCTCCCGGTCGAACAACAGGACCGCTTCCGGCGCGAAACGGACATGAACAGTGTCATCGGCGCCCTGCAGCGCGTCGGGCCCGACTGCTGCCAGCCATTCCGTTCCGTCCTCGAGCCGAACCAGCGCCACCGCCTTCTCATGCATCGGCGTGACAGCGAGAATGCGAGCCGGGATCGCATCTTCGCCGCCGGAAGAGGAAATCGACAAATCCTCGGGTCGAATCCCAAGCCAGCATGCGCGATCCGGCGCCTGCGCGTCGGCCGTGCCCAGATGCACCCTAGCGCCGGAAATCGTCGCAGAGAGCACGCCATGCTCCACAAACGGCACGACCTCCGTGAGGTTGATGCTGGGGTCGCCAAACAACCGCGCGACCGCAACGGATGCCGGGCTTGCGTAGACCTCCGTGGGGCTTGCGACCTGCTCAAGCCGGCCGTCAAGGAGCGACCGCGATGCGGTCGGCGATGGCCATTGCCTCGCGATAATCCTGGGTCACGTAGAGAACCGCGGCGGCTCCCGCGCCTCAAGCAGACTCGGCAACTCAAGCCGCATCTCGTAGCGTAGTTTAGCATCCACGTTGCGTAACGGGTCATCCAGCAGGAGCACATCTGGATTGCCGATCAATGCACGCGCCAGCGCGGTACGCTGCTTCTGGCCGTTCGACAATTCGCGCGGCACGTGATCAAGCACATGCTCGATCTTCAACAGACGGCTGATTGCCTCGACCCGCGAGGCGGCATCGTTTCCACCAGCCTTGGCCCGCAGGCCGCTCGCGATATTGTCGCGCGCAGTCATATGCGGAAATAGCGCAAAATTCTGAAACGCCATGCCGATCCCACGCCGTTCGGGCGCCGCGCCGACAATCGAGCGATCGCCAACAAGGATATCGCCCTCGTCAGGCTCAAACATTCCGGCGATCATTCGCAGCAGCACGGTCTTGCCGCCGCCCGACGGCCCGAATATGGCAACAATCTCCCCGGGCTCGACGGTAAGCGATACGCCGTCGGCGGGCCGTATCGCGCCGAACGTCTTGCTGATGGACTTGATCTCAAGTCGCGCCATCATGTCAGCCCTTAACCGCGCCGAGGGACAGGCCCTCGACCAGATATCGCTGCGCATAGAGCGCGAGCAGCAAGGTCGGCGTCACCGGACAGCACAATCGCCGCGGCAATCTGCCCATATTGAATACCGGAGGCGGTGACGAAAGCGAGTGCACCCACGGTTACCGGCTGCTTGTCGGCAGAGGCCAGGATCAGGGCGAAGACGAAATTGTTCCAGCAGAAGATGAAAGACAAGAGCCCCGCGGCTGCAATGCCGGGGCCCGCGAGCGGCACCGCAATCCGCGTGAATGCTTCGCGCCAGGAATGGCCTGCAAGCCGATAGGCATGCTCGATGTCGGGGCTGATATCTTCGAAGTAACCGCGCACGATCCACAGGATCAGCGGCAGCGCGATCAGCTGATAGACCCAGACGATACCCAAATACGTGTCGTTGAGGCCGAGCTCCTGATAATAGAGCGACAGCGGCAGCAGCACGAGCAGTGGCGGCGCGAAACGGAACGACAGCAGCGTGAACGCGATGGTCTCCCCAGCCGGAATTTGAAGCGTGCGAAGGCGTAGGCCGCCGGCACGCCCAGCAGCAACGCCAAGCAGCACTGCCGCGCTCGACAGCACGAAGCTGTTAAAGAGATTACGCATGAAGGAGATTTCGAGATTGCCGGCCGCCGTCCTCAGCTGGCCCGAGATCAGCGCCTTGTAATTGGCAAGCGTCGGCTCAAAGAAGATATGGGGCGGAATCCGCAGGATATGCTCGTTGGTCTGGAACGACATCAAGAGGATCCAGACAATCGGAAACATGAAGAAAACAGGATAAGCGTAAGCGCCACGCCCCGGAAGATGCGACCGACAAGCGTTTCATGTTCCATGGCCAAGCTCCTCGACCGTCACGCTTGGCGGTGCACGCGAGCGCGCAGCCGCAGCCAGTTCTTGATGAAGATATTGGACAGGATGTAGGTGATGAGCCAGAGGATCATCAACAGCGCCGTCGAACGACCCACATTGGTGTATTGAAAAAACTCAAGATAGGCCTGCACCTGAAACACCATGAGGTCGGTCGCCGGGCCCGCCCTGCGTCATCGCGTAGATGATGTCGAACTGCTGGATGGAGTCGAGCAGGCGGAACAGCGAAGCGGTAATGATATACGGCGCCAGCATCGGAAGCGTGATGCGGAAGAAGACAAAGCTTGCCGGCACGCCGTCGAGCGCCGCCGCCTCGAATGGCTGGGGCGGCAGCGAGCGCAGTCCGGCAAGCAGAGGATCATCATGAAGGGCGTGTGACCCAGACATCTACCAGGACCACCGTAAACAGGGCGGTCGCCGGGTCGGAGGCCCATTTGAAGTCGGTGACGCCGACCAAACTCACCAGATATGACAGGATGCCGAAGCTCGGATTGGTCATGAGCTTCCACATCAAGGCCGCGATCGCAGGCGCCGTCATCAGCGGCAGCAAGCAGCACGATCGAGATCGCGTTGTGAAAACGGGTCGGCCGCCGCAATAACAGGGCGATCGCCAGACCGAGCAGCAGCTCGAGGACTACCGTCAACGCGGTGTAGATCAGCGAAATACGAAACGTATTCCAGAACGCGGGGTCCGACAGAAAATCGATGTAGTTATCGACACCGATGAAACCGCGCAGATGAGGCAGATTCAGCCGATAGCGCTGCAACGAGATAGATGCGCGGCGGTAACGAACGGTACGAGGATCGCTACGCAGACGAGCAATGCCGGCAGGCTCAAGAGGTAAGGCAGCAAGTGCCGGCCGCGCAGCTTCGCCGTGCGTCTTGCCTGCGCATTGGTTTGGAGCAGTTGCAACATACTCATGGCGACGACGGTTTAAGCGTTCGCGGCATGCCGCCGGCCCGGAGGAGCTGGTCCCGGACCGACAGCCTGTCATGGTGCGGAGGAACGTGGCACCATGCGAGAACATTAGCCGAGGCCGGCTTGCTTCAACTGACGATTGATGCTGTCCGCGAGCTTGTCGAGGTCCTTCGTCGACGCTGACCTCCTTAGCAACCATCTTCTGCAACGACGCAGCCCATTCGGTCGTCAGATCGAAGAACAGCGGCTGCGCCGTGAAGTAGATCTTCGCACCGGGAGCAGAGACGTCGTGCTGCTCGACGATAGCCGGGATAGCTTTCGAGATCCTGTCGCGGAACTCGCTGTCTTTCCACACCGAGGCGCGCACCGGGTTCACGAAGTCCATCTTGCGTGCGCCGAACAGATCATGCTCCGTGGACGCGGCCCACTGCATGAATAGCCAGCCTGCATCCTTCTGCTTGGAGAAGCTCGAGAGCGCGAGCGACCAGATCCGAACATTCGGCGTCGGCGCTTTCGCAGCCGGATTGGCCGCAAAGGCCGCATAGCCCAGATTGACCCTTCTCCTTGTTCTCCCCGCCATTCATGAAATAGCCGAGGATGTCGGCATCGAAGATCATGCCGGAGGCGCCGGCGCCGAGATCGGTACCGACCTGGTACCAGGTATAGGTCGACCAGTTCTTCGGCCCCGACTGCTGAATCATCTTGACCCACTTCTCGTGGAACTCCTTCGACGCCTTGGTGTTCATCGCGGCTTTCAGCTTGCCACCCTCCATCGACGAAGTCCTTTTGGCCAAAGTTGGAGTAGCCCGACAGGAATCCCGGATGGATGGTGGCCCAGGAGCGTGAGCCGCGAACGCCGATCGCCGTACGGCCCCCGGCATCCTTGGTGATCTTCGCGGCGACATCGATCATCTCGTCAGGTTCTTGGGCGGCTTGACGCCAACCTTGTCGAAGATCGTCCGGTTATAGGTGATGTTGTTGAGCTCAAAGCCCCATGGGATGCACCACTGCTTGGCCTTGCCCGAGCCGAGTTCGGAGCCCGCGACGCCGTCCCACGCCGTGGAGCGCACGCAAGTTCGGGAGCACGTCGTCCCAGTTGAACGCTGGGCTCGTCTTCGCGGGATCCTTGATGTAGGCGTTGAGATCCTCGATCCAGCCGGCCGGACCGTAAGTCCAGGTCATGTAGGCGCCGGTCATGAAGGCGTCGTACTGGTCCGACTTCGACGATAGCGCGGCCGTCACCTTGTCGAAATAGACGTCCTCCGGAAAGATGTCATAAGTGACGTTCATGCCAGTCAATGCCTTGAATGCATCGAGATCGGCGATCATCGCGTCGACATAAGGATGCTTGTTCAAGAGCAACTTGACGCGTCTTGCCGCTCTGGGATTTCCAGTTGAAATCCGCGGCCATCGCTCGTGAAAGCGAAGACGCGAAAATGGCATTGGCGGCAACGCCGGCAATTCCCAGCTTGGCGGCTCCATCGAGCAGATCGCGCCTGCTGATGCGTTTGGCGGCGTAGGAGTCGAAACAGATTCTTCTCGCGATCGAACATGCAACCATCTCCTTGTTTTGCGCTTACTTCCGTCCGGGTTCCTTTTGGTGCTGCCGGATGTTTCCCCGGCTTGTCTGTCGCGAGCGCCTGAGCGGTCGCTTCGTCGATGATCAGTCCATGAAGCATGCGAGCTGCGCAGCACTGCGCGCGCAGCGCCGTGACCTTGGGCAGCCCGCCGGCAACCGCGACGATGCGGTGCTTCTTCAGGTCGGCTGCACTCATGGAAGTTGCGCGTGCCGACAGGTCGGTATCAGCACCGCCCGTCCGCACTGAAGAAATGCCCGAGCAGATCGGCACAGGCGCCGAAGCGCTTCAATTCGGTGACCTCGTCGGGCTTGATCATGCCGCTCGAAACGAGAAAGCCCTCGCGATTGATCTGACCGATGCCGACGACCAGAAGCGATGCCTTGCGCGCGAGGCGAACACATCGGCAATACCGTACTGCTTCATCAGCACGGCTCGGTCGGCAACCGAATTGGCGAACACGGGCACAGGCAGCAGAATAGGCTTCCGCGCCGGTGCGCTCGGCCGAGGCGGTGAATCACATCGAAAGGGTTGGCGGCGAATTTTCGGGTCAGTCCGCCAAGCAGCGACACGAACGCGCATCCGGCGCGGGCGTCTGCGGCAGCTGTTCGACGACGGCGGCGAGGTGCGGCCGTGGCCAACGCCGATCACCTTGTCTTCGCCGCGCTCGAGGATCTGGCGCAGGAAGCTGGCGCCTTCGAGAGCGAGCGCCTTGAGCGGCAGATCCCCCTCGCCGAGATCAGGCGCCACGCTGACAGAATGCGAGGCCGAAGCGCTGGGCCAGTGCATTCTCCAGCGCGACGCATTCAGCGACAGGCCCTTCGACGAAGACGCGGATCATACCCTCGCGGCTGCGCGCGCGATCAGGCGATGGGCCTTGGTGCTCTGGATATTCAGGCGGCTCGCGACCTCCGACTGCGTCATTCCAGCAGCGAAATAGAGCCACGCAGCGCGCGTCGCGAGCGACGCCTCGCCATCGACCATGGACAGCCTATCGGAAGGTATAGCCACGCTCCGGAAGGCCTGCTCGCCAAATTTCTTCGCTTGGTGCAAAAATATGCAAACCGCAAACGGGCCAGTCAAGCACTTCTCATGTTGCGACGCAAGATCCGGCCGGCCGGCAACGATGTTCCGCCTGCCCTGGCGAGATGCCGGCGATCGGCGCGCACGCGGTCCAGCGGTTCGCGAATAGGTCCGTGCGATCAGGGAACTGGAGAGCGCTGGTCCGGCAATCAATTTGTCTGACGCCCAGAGCCGGGCAGCGCAGATCCGGCAAATGACGAGGTCGATGGTGTGATCGGAAGTTCAAGCGTTACGGCCCACGAACCAAAGGCGGCTGCGGCAAGGTCTAAGACCGCAAAGAAGACGTCGGCCGGCAAGGCAAGCGCCAAGCGGCGGTAAGTTCGAATGGCAGGTTTGTTCCTCGGCATAGACATCGGCACAGGCGGGGTTCGCGCATGTGCTGTCGATTCTCAGGGCGATATCCACGGAATAGCGTCGGCGGCCTTGCCCCCACCGCGACAGGACGGCGATCTCATCGATCAGGATCCGGAACTTTGGTGGCAGGCCGCAGTCACAGCAATCCTCAAGCTCGGCCAGACGGTCGATCTCGCAGGCGTCGAGCGCATTGCCGTGGATGGCACATCTGGCACCCTGTTGCTCATCAATGCCGCCGGCCAACCGCGTTCATTGGGTCTCATGTATAACGACGCCCGCGCAGCTGCGGATCCGCGCGGATCGCAGAAGTGGCGCCAACGGAAAGTGGCGCCCACGGTCGCAGCAGTGCGCTGGCCAAACTGCTTCATCTCGTGCGGCGCGATGTCGATGGTGCACGCCATGCGGTTCATCAAGCGAGACTGGATCGCGGGCCGCCTCGGGGGCTGCCACGGTATCAGCGATGAAAACAACACTGAAGCTCGGCTATGATCCGGTGACGCGCGCCTGGCCGGCCTGGCTCGACCAGCTCCGGTGTCCCCGCGAATTGCTGCCGGAAGTGCTGGTGCCAGGGGCGTCCATCGCCGAGATCCATCGGACGTCGCGCGCGCTCTCGGCTTGCCGTCCTCAGCACGCATCGCGGCCGGCACCACCGACGGCGTCGCGGCCTTCATTGCAACTCGCGCCGATCGACCTGGCGATGCCGTCGCATCGCTCGGGCACAACCTTGGTCGTCAAGGTGCTTGCGGCGCAGCCGATCTTTGCGGCAGACCAGGGGGTCTATTCGCACCGTCTTGGCGGCGCTGGCTTGCCGGCGGCGCTTCCAATACGGGTGGCGCGGCGTTGCTGGTGCATTTTACCGCAGACGAAATGGAACGTTTGACGCCCCGACTCAGGCCGGAGGAGCCGACCGGCCTCGATTACTATCCGTTGCCAAAACCTGGAGAGCGCTTCCCGATCGCCGATCCAAGCCTTCAGGCACGGGTCAATCCGCGTCCGGCCGAGGACGATCGTTTCTTCCAAGGCCTTCTCGAAGGCATCGCATCGGTCGAGGCGCTTGCCTACGAGCGCCTGGCCTCTGCTCGGAGCTCCCGCCTGCGCCGCGTCATCAGCGTCGGCGGCGGCGCGCGAAATGGGGCATGGACGCTTGATCCGGCAGCGCATTCTGGACGTGCCCGTTACTGTCGCCGAGCAGACCGAGGCATGCTACGGGGAGCGGCGCTGCTTGCCCTACAGGGCGGCCCACCATGAAATCGGGCCCTGTCGCCATCACGGGCCTTCGTACCATTGTCGAAAGGTTCGATCACGTCCTGCTCGATCAATGGGAACTCTGCACGAAGGCGAGGCGATATTTCCTGAAGCATATGAATGCGTGGCGCGGCTACGGACGCTGGCGAAGGAGGTGCTGGTGGCTTTCCAACTCCGGGAAAGCGCGCCAATGACAACGAGCAGCGCCTCGCTGCGCTCGGCCTGCCGCCTGAGGCCTATGACGGCGTGCTGTCGTCGGGCGAAGATTGCCTGGAGCGGGCTGCATGCGCAGGAGCGCGAACCCTTCATCGGTCTCAGCGCCATACCGTCTTCTCCTGATCACACGCGGTGACGATCGGTCAATCGTGAAGGGTCTCAGCCTTAGACTTGTCAAGGACGTGCAAGATTCCGACTTTATCCTGCTCGGCGGGCTCGACGACGCTGTGTCGAACCTGAACACTGGCGCGAATGCCTGACCGTAGCTGCGGCTCGCCGAGTGACGATGCTGTGCGCTAATCCCGATCTTGTCATGTTCAGTGCAAGAGGACTGGTCCCGGCCCCAGGCGCGCTGGCGGTGTTCTACCAATCGCTGGGGGCACCGTGAAATTTGTCGGCAAGCCTCATGCGCCGATCTTCGCGGCTGCGCTTGAGCGGTTGGGCAATCCAGTGCCCGAGCGCGTTCTCCGTCGTCGGCGACTCCGTCGACCATGACATCGCTGGCGGGCGCGCAGCAAAAATGCAGACCGCGCTCGTCAGGTCTGGGGTTCATCGAGATGCGCTGGCGAAGGCTGCCGATCTGCCGCGCGCGATCCGGACGCTCGCCGGCTCAGGATCCCGCACGCCGCATTGGACAATTGAAAATCTGGTCTGGTGAGAGTTTCAAAGATGCAGCGGCTCGCAATACTGAACGAACTGCGCCGCATGTCAGCGCGGGTCGGCGAGAACATCCTGCTGACACAGGCTGCTGGCGGCGATTCCTCGACTAAGCAAGGCGACGTGCTCTGGGTGAAAGCGTCGGGCGCCTGGCCTCGCCGATGCCGAGATCAAGGACATCTTCCTTCCGATCTCGCTCTCCGGAGCTCGCGCGTCTCGCCGATGCCGCTCGCCCACTCGCTCGCCGAGGCGCGCGAAAAGCCACCTGGTACGCAGCCGCCGACGGCAGGCTTGCCGCTCCGCCGGCGCCGTCGTCGGACATTTTACGCGGCGCGAACGTAGCCGTAGCGCGGATTCAGGCGTCGCCATGCAGCCAGCGTAGCGCCACTCGTTCTTGAGCGAAGCGATGACCAGTTCCGGCGAACAGCCTACAAGTATATTCCGGCCGTCGTCGAAAACATGCGTCAGTACTGGATGCCGACACGCTTCAAGACCCGATCGTAGCTACCGGGCGGACGTGGAAGCTCATACCGCTTACGGAGGCGTGGGCGCGGCGGCTGAATTCCATCGTCAGCCCGCCTGCCAAGGTGCCTGACAAAAAGATCGTCCCGCTGCGGAAGCGGCAGCGATGATAGCGCGGCAGGTCGCGGCCGCGTGGCTGCCGGTGCGCTGGCCCTAGCGCTGGTCGGCGGCGCTGCACGGCTTCCCTAATGGGCTTCGCCTGCAGAATTGCGCAGCTTGACCAACGGACTGCCCTCCCGGACCAATGTCTGCACTCGGCGGAAGCGGACGTGCGGCCCCCAAGGAGGACCGGGTCCGTCAGAGGCCCCCGTAGCGGGGCCCCTGATCGGCGACCGGGACATGATCCTTACTTCGCCGCTGGTAGGAGAGTGGCAGCACGCTCGCCGATCTTCCGACCGTAAGCTGTTCCTTCGGCGGTGGCGTTGCGGAAGTGGAACCCGACATATACGCGCGATATGGCGTTCTCGTCAGCCGCTTGGGTGAAGCTCGTGTAGGATCGCAGCACTGGCTTCTCGTCGTAGCATGTGCTGCCGGCTGGCAGCGTTGCGCCACAGTCCTTGAAGTTGACCTGATCGGTGCCAATCAATTGCTTGAGCACCTCAGCCCCCACCCACCTTCGATGGCATGGCCGGATGGATAGTCTTGATTCGGCGGAGTGACTTGGAACGGGGTCCAGGACGCATCACCACTGGCACGGATGGCGGTGACTGGCCGCCAGAATTGGTAGTGGTTCTTCGAAGCGGACATGGCGACGTAGCCATCGGCCAGCCCCATTTCGAGGATGGCGAATAAACGTGCGCTTTCCCACATGTCGAGCCCTTTGTCGGCCGCGACCGTCCGCCCGATGCGGCTCCACTTGAGCGGCGAGCTTTCGAGCCAGAACAGCGCAATTTCACTCTGGTCAGGCGTACGAGTGCTCGGTGTGGTCTTGCCATCACCACCTATTTTTTCACCTCTTCGAGGTCAGCCTTGAACTTCGCATCGTCCACCTTGTAAGGCGGGACGGGTCGGAATTGTGTATTGTCCTGCATCACGAAGGGGGTGACGTTCGCCCATTTCTCGAAGGCGACGAAGGGGCGCTCCGGTGTGCATTGATAGGCGCCGGGCGGGCCAGCCGGAGGGCATGTCTTGTTGATATACGGGCCGCCATCATCGGCGTGATCACTCGCTCGCTTCGCAAGGACTGCCGCCGCCGTAGCCTTTCCCAGAGCAATCCCCTGGGTCTTCGCTGGACCATCTGGGATGACCGCCAAAGCCAACACATAGGCAGCTTCGACAACCGCAATGCCATTCCCCACACATCCCTCGTTTGGGAGGGCTTCCGCAGGCAGTTTCTGGATGGTCGGAGACATTACATAGTAAGCTGCTGCTGCCACTGCGGCATCGGCCGACGTTCCGGGCTCTGCCTTCTTGTCGTATGCGTATGGTTGATACTTGCGATCTATCGCGTTCAGGGCGTCGTGGATGGCGAGGTGCATCATCGCGTAGGCACGTGACTCACTGGAACGGATTACCGATTGGCGCGATGCACGCTTTGGTAGCTGCCACCCCGGCAGCGGCATTCGCACGAATGACCGCATTATCAGCGGCGAAGGCGGTGGCGATCATGAGGTGAGACACACCAGCCAGGACGATGGCACGAGATCAGATTCATGGTAACCCCTGCTATCAGTTATTGAGCAGACGCAGACTGGGACTTTAGGCGTTAACCTGTGGTAATTGTAGATCAACGTCGCTTGTATCAGACCGGAACCGATCGCTGCCGCCTGAGATCTTGTGGTCCGTCTGCAACGCAGGCTACAACAACTGCGGCGGCAGCCATACCGCTACGCGGGGTGACTCTCATGTCAGCCTCCCCTGATAAGCGTTGGCAAGTCGGTCGATGCAACGCTTCTTGTGTCAAATGGTCGCGTTGGCTGACTCACCGGCGTGCAGCGGAAGGCCCACGGCGTTCTCCCTCAGCAGTACGTAACT
>ERZ1370068.3260-contig-2376_pt1 | contig 17664 bp, 20 predicted proteins | sample MGYA00561227_ERZ1370068 | MGnify/ENA primary metagenome ERZ1370068 (study PRJEB38410, sample SAMEA6850437) | metagenome | study: Metagenomic assessment of the ecological functions of the soil: analysis of the soil microbiota associated with the...
TTGTGCTTCGTTCAGTTGTATTGCTGCCGTAGGTCCAGAGCAGGCTCTCGCGGATCGTGTCGAGCACGGCCGCCCCGGCGGGGCGACGGCGCGCCCGCCGCCTGCTGCACCACCGCCGGGCCGCCCGCGGCCCTCGCGCGCGCCGCGGCCTCGCGGCCGCCCTCAGACGAAGCCGAGGACCGCCAGCACGGGCAGGAGGAGCGCGACGCCGAGACAGCGCGTAGCTCGCGCGCGGGGATACCAGGGCGGAGGCGGGCGAGGCGCGAAGCCCAGGCACCCGTGGATCAGGCCAGCGCGATCACGAGGACCTGACGGGCGCCGATGTCCGGGCGGAGCTCCCACAGCGCGAGGGCCACGAGGCTGTAGGAGTCCCGGTAGCCGTAGAGCTCGTGCGACACCCGCGTCCCCACGACGTGCGACACCAGCAGGACTCAGCACCAGCCCGAGGCCGAGCTGCCGAGGCGTCGGCGCGCCGGCAACCGGAGATGGCGGCGCTGGTAGAGCGCCCAGAACGCGAGCGCGATGTGGGTCAGGGCGGCGCCGTACGGGAGAACCGTGCCGGGAAGGCTTCGCGCCAGAGGCCCGTGAACCACCAGCGTCCGGCCTCCATCGCGTCCAGCGAGACGAGGCTTCGGGGGCGTGGTTCAGGAGGTGGGTCGTGACGAAGGGTAGAAGAGGATGAGGCCGGTGGTGCAGCCCTGGAGCTGCCGCACCCAGGGCTGGCCGCGCCGGGACGGAGGCGCCATTCCTCCATCATAGGGGTCAGATTTGGACTTCTAAACAGTTTCGGCCCGCGCGGCGGAAATTGTTAGGAAGTCAAAGTCTGACCCCGTCGCTGTTCCGCGGAAGGCGGGGAGGCGCCCCTCTCGGAGAAGGCCCGCACCCTCGGCGGGGTCCGCGTGTGGCCGCTCTGGGCGATGGCCTGGCTCTCGTGCTCCATCTGCGTCTCGAGGCTCTCGGTGGTCGAGAGGTGGAGGAGCCGCTTGCCCCGCCCCAGCGCGAGCGTCGGGCCCTGGGCGAGCTCCGCGGCGAGCGTGCGCACCGCCCCGGGAACTCCGCGTCGGCGACGGCGCGGCTCGCGATCCCCCAGTCCACGGCCTCCTTCGCGGTGAGCACCCGGTTCGTGTAGAAGAGCTCCATCGCGCGCCGGATGCCGACAGAGTCGCGGCAGCCAGTAGGTCGAGGATCCGTCCGGGCGTCGCACGCGATGCGCGAGTAGGCCATCGTGAACCGGGCGGACTCGGCGGCGATCACCAGATCGCCGGGCCAGCGCCAGCGCAGGCCCGCCACCCGGCGGCCACGCCGTTGACGGCGGTGATCACGGGCTTCGGCGTCCGCACGAGCCGCGAGACCACGCCGTGGATGTGGGTCGTCAGCTCCTTGAGGAGGATGCCGATGCGCGGCAGGGTCTGCACGAAGTCCCTGACGTCACCGCCGCCGCAGAACGCCTTCCCCGCGCCGGTGAGGACGACGCAGCGCACGGCCGGGTCCTCGTCCACCTCTGAGCACCGCGCTGAAGAGCTCCCGGGCCAGCGCGAGGCTCAGCGCGTTGTAGGCGTCCGGGCCGGTTCGAGCGTGATGGTCGCGATGCCCTGGGCCACGTCGAGGGTGATCGTCTCGTAGCGCATCAGGGCTCTCCTTGCGGGGCTCAGCGCGCAACATGCCGGGGTCACGACCCTGGCGCTCGTCGCTGAAGCAGAGCACGTCGCCGATCTGGGTTGACCCCGAGCATCCTCGTTGGGTCAGACCGACGCTCGTTGAACGCAGAGCACGGCAGGCGGCTCCGGGGTCTGACCCGCCCGCCAGCATTTTCCACGCGCGCCGCGCCGGCCGCCAGCGTCGGGCCGTCGCAGCGAAGTCGGCAGTAGAATGAAGCGCTGTGACCCAGCGCCTCACGTGGATCGTGGCCGTCGCGCCCGGTGGTCGGACTCCTCGTGCTCGGCGGCATCGTCTCGATCCGCGTCGACGTCCACCCGCCGCGCTGGGCGCGCGGCGGAGTTCTGGACGAACGCGCCGAAGGACGGGCCGCTCCAGCCCGCCTACCAGCTCTGGGTGGATCTCGCCAAGGCGGCGCGGCCTGCCGTCGTCAACGTCAGCACCCAGGCGCACGTCTCCGACCCGCGCGCGGAGTTCTTCCGCCGGCTTCTTCGAGGGCGGGCCTCCCGGCAGCAGCCCCCGGGTCGAGCCTCGGCTCCGGCTTCATCATCTCCGCCGGACGGCTACGTCGTGACGAACAACCACGTCGTGGCGAGCGGCGGCGACATCGTCGTGCGCTCGTCCCGCGGCACCGAGCACCCGGCGCGCGTCGTCGGCACCGATCCCCCGACGGACCTCGCGCTGCTCAAGATCGACGCCTCGACCCTGGCCGTGCTCCCGCTCGGCGACTCCGACCGGCTGCGAGGTCGGGGAGCCGGTGATGGCGATCGGCAACCCGTTCGGGCTCGACCAGACGGTGACGACGGGGATCGTGAGCGCCAAGGAGCGCTTCATCGGGAGCGGGCCGTACGACGAGTTCGTCCAGACCGACGCGTCGATCAACCCCGGCAACTCCGGCGGGCCGCTGCTCGACAGCCGCGGCGCCGTGGTCGGCATCAACAGCGCGATCTTCTCCCAGTCGGGCGGGTCCATCGGCATCGGCTTCGCGATCCCGATCAACCTCGCGAAGACGGTCCTGCTCCAGCTCCGGGACCGTGGCGCGGTGGTCCGCGGCTACCTCGGGGTCGCCGTCCGCCCGATCACGCCGGAGGCGGCCGAGGCCGCCGGCCTGAAGGACCAGAAGGGCGTGCTCGATCGAGAACGTCGTCGAGGGCTCCCGGCCGAGAAGGCCGGGCATGCAGAAAGGCGACGTGATCGTCGCCGTCAACGATCAGGCCGTCGCGGCGCCGCAGGAGCTCACGCGGCGCATCGTCGGGACGGCGCCCGGCACGAAGGTGGAGATCTCGCTCATCCGAAAGGGGAAGACGCTCCAGCTGCCCGTGGAGCTCGGCCGCCTGCCCGACCGCCGCTGACGCGGCGGGCGCGCCGACGGGCGCGTGCTGGATCCGGGAGCGGTAGCATGAGCCCAGCGACGGACGTGACTCTGACCGAGACCTTCGCCGACCTGCGCCGACCGCGGCTTCGCCGCGGCGTTCACGCCGTGGCCGGGGACGGGCTGCGCGCGGCGGGACACCGTCCGGACCTTCAGGGCCGAGGACTCTGACGATCCGCGAGTTCCACCGCTTCGAGGGCATCTCCGACCCCGACGACATGTCGATCGTGTACGCGATCGAGAGCCGCGACGGCACGCGGGGCACCGCTGGTCGACGCCTTCGGCGTCTACTCCAACCCCGCCGTCAGCCGGGTGCTGGAGCGCGTGCCGATCCGTCTCGCGCTAGTACTCCGGCGGGGCGTAGACCGTGAGGAAGAAGAGCGGGACGGCGCCCGTGCTCCGCACGTGATGCGGCGTCCTCGCGGGGATCGTGACGAGCGTCCCGGGACCGGCCGTCGCGAGCTCTCTTCCCGACGCGCACCTCGGCCTGGCCGTCGATCACGTGAGGATCTGGTCGGCGGCGTGCGTCTCCTCGGGGCCCGCATCCTGGCCGGGCGCGACGGTCATGACGGCGGTCTGGCTGCGCTCCGTCTCCTGCAGCACCCGGAAGAAGTCGCCGCGGTGATCGGCCGGCCGGACGACGAGAGTCCGCGGCGCATGCCCGTCTTCTTCATCGCGTGCAGACGACCTTGCCGCCGATGTTCTGGCAGTTGGCGAGGCTCTGCCACGGCCAGACGCGCGTCACGGTGTCCGGCCCCGAAAGCCACCCGATACGGCGAGGCGATCGTGAGCCACGCGGCCTCGTCGGTCCACGCGGTCCCATCCCAGCTCGCGGTCTCGACCTCGGTGGTGACGCTCGCGAGCGAGCGGCCCGTCCGGAGGTCGAGCGTCTCGTAGGCGAGGCGGTTAGGCCGATCGAGCGCCATGATGGAGCGCCGACGCCCGCCGGCACCGCGCGGGCCGTCCAGCGCGGCAGGGCGCCGCCGGCGGCGCCCGCGAGGGGCTTGCTCCCAGAGCATCGACCCCTTCTCGAGGTCCATCGCCCAGAGCTCGTCGCGTATCGTACCGCGCTGGCGCGTCGCCCGCAGGAGCAGAGCACGCCGTCGCGGGCGTCGAGCACCCGCGTCTCGTAGCCCTCGGCCACGGCGAAGGGACCGGAGCCGCCCGGTGTCGAGGGCGAGCGCCCAGACCGCCCCTTGCCGCTCGGGCCGACGCTCGCCTGCGCGAGGGCGACGCTCCGGCCGCTCGCCACGTACCACGGCAGGCGGCTCTCGTCGATCCGGCTGCCGGGCCGCGGGAGCGGCGTCTCGCCAGACGCGCGTGCCGCGGCGAAGATCCCACGCCTCGAAGCAGGAGGCGGTGCCGGCGCGCCCGAGGGCGAGGATCACGCGCTCTCCGGCGTGCTCGGCCTGAGTCGGTGTCGATCCACGGCGCTCGACTCGAGCGCACGCGGGTCGGATCCGCCGGACCGGCTGGCCGGAATCCGCGCGGAGAAGCGCGAGCTCGATCGCGCCGGCGTCCGGCCCGCGGTCGACGACGCTGACGAGGTCGCCCGCGACCTCGAGATCCGGCGCGAGTCGGTCGGTTGAGCCGCGTCGCGGCGCGCCAGAGCGCCCGCCCGCGTGGCGCCGTCGAACGCCTGGAGGACGCCGTCGGCGGCGAGGACCAGGACCCCGGCCGCCCCCGAGCCGCGAGGCATTGACGGCACGCCGCGATGGATCGCATCGGACAGCGTGGCCGTCCACGCGAGCGCGCCCGTGGCGAGCGCTGCGCGCCTCGAGACGCCTCGCGGGACGCGACGAGCACACGTTCCCCGTCCTGCCAGAGTCGCGCCTGGCCCGCGTCGGGCCCCGTCACGGCGTCGAGCGCGAGGTCCCAGCGCGGCTTGTCCGATGACGAGAGGCCGACCCGGGTGAGATAGACGCGCGCGGCGTCCGCGTGCCTCACCCCCGAGCGCACGCACCTCGGCGACCGGCTGCGGCGTTCTCCTGGCTGAGGACCACCGCGCCGTCGGCCAGCGGCAGGACGGCGCCCCGCGCGACCCGCCCTCCCTCGAAGAGGAGGGCCCGGAACTCCGGAACCCGGAAGAACGCCTGGTAGACCCCGAACCCGACCCCGGCGACGATCAGGAGCGGGAGGCCGACCGCCATCAGGAGCCAGAGGCCGATGCGCCCGCGGCGCGACCGCCCGACGAGCCGCCCGGATCTCCGGCGCCGCCGACGCTGATGCGGATCACCCGCATCGCTGCGCATCCCTGCGCGGCCGTCCGTCGCCGCGCCGTCGCTGCTCCGCGAGGAACGCCCGGATGGCGGCGTTGACCGCCTGGGCTGCTCGAGCTGCGGGAAGTGCCCGGCGGCCTGGATCTCCACGAGGCGCGCGCCCGGGATCGTCTCGGCGAGGAACCGCGCGTAACGGGGCGGCGTCAGGCGATCCTCCGCGCCCGCCACCACGAGCGTCGGCGTCCGGATCGCGGCCAGCCGCTCGCCGGACGTCGAACCGGTCGCAGGCGAGATAGTCGCCGAGCGTCACCAGGGGCGGCCCCTCGCGCAGGACGCGCGCCACGATCTCCCGCACTCCGCGCGGCGCGCCGGCGCCTAAACGAGAGGTCCTGGATGAGGCCCTGGCCCTCGCGCGGATCGCGGCGCAGGAGCTCGACGAGCCGCGGCCAGCACGCGGAGCCGCGCGCCGGTGCCGATCAGGACGAGGCCGGTCAGGCCGGCTCGGGCCGCAGAAGCGCCAGAGCCTGCGCGACCGCGCCGCCCATCGAGTGCCCGACGAGGACCGCCGGCTCCCCGGCCACCGCCGGCGAGGAATCCGTCCAGCCACTCCGCGTACGCCGCGATGCTCGGCCGGCCCCGGCCGCCGAGCGGCCCATGCCCCGGCAGGTCGGGCGCGACGACGCTGGGCCACGTCGGCGAGCGCGTCGAGCTGCCGCTGCCAGAGCTCCGCGGATCCGCCCGCGCCGTGCACCAGGACGAGCGGGCGGCCCGACCCGGCTTCGAGCCACGCCGCCGGCTGCCCGGCGATGGGCCGGGTGCGCCGGGCGGCCCCGTCACAGGACCGCGCCGCGCGCGGTGATCGGCCAGAGCGCCTCGACCCGGCCGCCGCGCACGGCGACGTACCAGTCGTAGAGGTTGATCGTCGGGTCGCAGTGGCCGGGGATCAGCCACACGCGGTCGCCGAGCGCGAGGCCGCTGGCCGGCGCCCTCGAGCTGCAGCACGCCGTGCTCGTCCGACGCGCGCTGGAACTCGACGCCGGCGAGCCCGTGGACGCGCGGCATGCCCTTGTCGACGGACAGCGCCTTGAGGCCGGCGTCGACCACCGCGCGCTCGGGAACCGGGCGGCTCATCACCGTCGCCAGGACGAAGAGCGACTGCCGGAACTCGCGCGGGAATCCCTCGACGAGGCCGTACTCGACGTCCATGAAGCAGTAGGAGCCCGGCCTGCACCTCGTTGTAGACGCCGCTCGCCGCCTCCCAGCGGTAGCTCCCGTCCCCGCGCCCCGACACGAGTCTCGCAGGCGAGCCCCTGCCGCTGCGAGGAGCTCGACGGTGTGCCGCACGTCCGCGATGCCGGTGTCGATCGCCGCCCGCCGCTTCTCGACTTCGTTGATGTGCTGGGCGCGCCCGTAGTAGGCCTGGAGACCGGCGAAGCGCAGGCTCGGCTGCGCGGCGACGTGCCGGGCCAGCGCGACCGCGGGCTCGCCGGGCGCGACGCCGCAGCGGGCGTTGCCGACGTCGATCTCGACGAGCACGGCCAGGCGCACCCCGGCGGTGCGCGCCGCCGCCGCGAGGTCGTCGACGTTCCGCGGGTCGTCGACGCACACGGCGACCTCGGCCCGGCGGGCCAGGGCGACGAGCCGCTCGATCTTGCGCCGGTCGACGATCTCGTTCGAGATGAGGACGTTCCGGACGCCCCCGTCGACCATCGCCTCCGGCCTCGCTCACCTTCTGGCAGCAGGAGCCGACGGCGCCCCGCGCGATCTGGTGGAGCGCGACGACCGGGCACTTGTGGGTCTTGGCGTGGCCGCGGAGGCGCACCGGCGTGCCGCCGAGCGTGGCCGCCAGCAGATCCAGGTTGTGCTCGTAGGCCTCGAGGTCGACCACGAGCGCGGGCGTGTCGATCTCGGCGACCGGCATTCCGACTTCGGCGGGCGGGCGAGTGGTCACGGGGTTCGTCTCCAGATCGTTCAGGGTCACAGCCGCGGGAGCACGCTCGTCGACGAGACAGGCGCATCGAGCGCGTTCCACGCCTCGCGCGGCTCCCACTCGTGGCCGATGACGAGGAGGGTCCCGAAGTCGCCGACCTCGTCGCGAGAGGGCGCGGATCCTCCGCACGACCTCGTCGGGGTCGCCGATCAGCCACGTGTTGTCGGCGAGGTACTCGAGCGTGAGCGCGCTGTCCGGCATGGCGGGGTCCTGCTTCATGACGTCGAGCCCCGTCCCTTGCGGAGGAGCGGGAAGAAGTAGCCGGTCCAGTCGCGAGCCATGTTGCCGGTGAGCGCCTGGCGGCGCGCCTCCGCCGTCGTGTCGGCGATGAAGACGTCGCGGGCGATGCGCCAGGTCTTGCGGTCGGCCACCCGCCCGCCCTGCGCGCGCGCCCGCCTCCACGGAGGTCCAGTGGGTCTTCGAGGACGCGCGGCGGCACGAAGTTGATGCTCATCGGGATGTAGCCGCGCTCGCCGGCGAGGCGAGCGTGTCCGACTTCTCCGTCACCCCGGCCACCGCGATCGGCGGGTGCGGCCGCTGGTAGCGGCCGGAGGTGGAGCCGGAGCGCGATGTCCTCCTGCGGCTCCGGGACGCGGAACCGCCAGCGCGGCGCCTCGTAGAGTCCCGGCTTCGGGTCGTTCCAGAGATCCAGGATGAGGTCGAGCGCCGCGCGGGTGACCGTCCGGTGCTCGCCGGCCCTTGGCGTCGACCTCGAAGAGCTCGAGGTCGCCCGGAAATCCGCCCGAGCCGCACGCCCCAGAGGAACCGGCCCTGCGCCATCTGGTCGAGCTGGGCGATGCGCTGGGCCAGCATCAGCGGGTTGTGGTTCGGGAGGCACGAGACGCCCGTCCCGAGCTTCATCCGGCGCGTCATGCCGAGCGCCTGGGCGATGAAGAGGTCGGGGCACGGGATGTTCTCCCACTCCGCCGTGATGTGCTCGCCGACCCACGCCTCCTCGTAGCCCAGCTGGTCGAGGAAGACGAGCTGCTCGAGATCGTCGGCCATCGTGCGGCCGGGATCGGCGCCCGGCGGGTGGAGGGGCATCGTGAAGTAGCCGACGCGCATCAGGGCCTCCCTGTCGTGACGCGGGCCGGCTCGGGCCGGCCCGCACGCGACGCGGCTAGCCTATCACGGGGCGCGCGAAGTCACCGGGCCCGGGACGACTGCCGCCGCCGGGAGGTCGGGCTCGACGAGGTACACGTGCCGCGGCCAGGACGGGTCCCGGCGGAAGCGGTGTCCCGGGTGAAGACGGCGCCAGCTCGGCGGGCGTTTCGCACGCGAGCATGAGTCGCGTCTCGGGGCCGATCAGCGGCTGCGGCCCGCGCCACGATGGCAGGCGGAACGCCGTCGGATACGGCACGCGCCCGCGGAACGGTCCGGCTCTCGGCCAGGTACCGCAGGACCGGGTACGCGTGCGTGCCGACGGCGACGCTTCCGGGCCCGAGCGGCTGGCCCTCGATGAACCCGAGGGCCGGCGTCAGGTCTGCGCCGTGTATCCGGCGTGCTGTCGTCAGGTGAAAGCTCAGACCGACGGCCACGGCCGCCGCCAGCACGGCGCCGACCGCCTCCGCGCGCCGGCCCGAGCCCGCGCCGCGACGCCGTCACGACGAGCCAGTCCCAGAGGTCCACGGCCAGGCGCAGGACCAGCACCGCGGACAGCGCGTGGAGGTACAGGCTCCACTTGTAGCCTATCTCCCACGGGTGCCACCGCCACAGCGCCGCCGTGAGCAGGAGCACGCCGGGCGCCAGACGGTACATGAGCCGCGCTTCCGGCGAGGCCCCGAGGCCGAGGAGCGCGCCGCCCGCCGCGCGCGCACGCGCGCCGGCACCAGCGCGACCAGGGCGGCCAGCGTCACCGGGAGCGCCGCCGGGGCGAGGAGGTTCCGGATCGCCGCGCGGAGCAGCCAGCCGGGCGATTTGCCGGCCGCGGTCGCCACCGAGAGGTACTCGATGTGAACGCCGCCCCTGGTACGTGAGGCGGTGGCGCTGGGTCCACAGCGCGCAGGACGACGCCGAGGACGCCGACGGCGAGCGGCACCCCCAGCGCGAGGAGGCGCGCGCGACCGGCGCGACCGCGGGGCAGCTCCGGCCTGAGCGCGAGAACGGCCGCGGCCACGAAGATCGCGTAGCTGTAGCGGGAGCTCATGAACGCCGCGAGCGTGAGGCCGGCGAGCGCAAAGCAGAGTGGTGCCGCCCCCGCCCGGAGACGGTGGAGCAGCCAGCACCCTATTACGATCCCGGCGAGCTCCATGCTGTAGGCGCAGCTCGGTCGCCTGGTAGACGAGGAGCGGATAGGCGAGCGGGACCGTCGCGCCCGCCACGGCGAAGACCGGGCTCCGCCGCCACGTCCACGCCAGGCCGCCCATCGCGGCCAGGCTCGCGAGGAACCACGCCAGCGGGAGCGCCCGCAGCCACGCGGGCTGCTGCGACACGGTCATCCACTCGTGGAGGAGCAGGCTGAACCCGCCCGGGTCCAGGTTCCGCACGCCCGTTCATCCGGATCACGTCGAGCGGGCCGCCGGTCGGATCGCCGGGCTCGCGGAAGGCGTCGACGCCGCGCGACATGAGGAACTGCACCGCCTCGTCGTACCAGAACCCCGCGTATGGCAGGTTCCGGACGCGCGAACACGGCGAGGCACGCCGAGCAGGATCACCAGGAGGACCACCCGGCGCCGCGGGCGATGCCGGACGGCGCGGGCCGTCCGGTCGACGGCCGCGGGTCGCCGGACCGCGGGCTGCGGTCACGGCTCCGCCGCCGGCCGCGGCCGAACGGGCACGGCCGACCGCGCCACGTGCCGGAAGAAGGGCGCGTCCAGGCCACCCAGATACTGGCCGACGAAGAAGTAATAGGAGATCCGACGCTGCAACTCGAAGAGGTCGGGCGCCCCGTCGAACGGGACGATCCGCACGAGCGCGCCGCGCTGGACCACCGCCTTGACCTGCAGCCGGAGCATGTTGGCCGGATAGAGGGCGCCCACGCCGAGGACGGCCGCGAGCAGGAGGACCAGGAGGCGCGGGCGGCGCGATCCGTCCAGCGCTCGGGCGGCCAGGACCTGCAGCGCGAAGAGCGCGGGGATCGACACCCGCATGACGAGGTCGTTGAAGTACCCGTAGCGGAGAAACGGCAGCGCGAGGAGCGTCGCCGCGGCGATGCGGACGAGCCGGCGATCCTCGGGGAGCGGCGGTGCAGCGCGGTCAGGAGGCCCGCGGCGAGTGAGCCACTCCAGCAGCGCGAACATCGCGTAGTCCGCGGCGAACCGCGGCCAGCCGAGCTCTGGCAGGTAGGAAGCGCCCATCGCCCGGCGGCCATCGCCACCGCCGGCGGGTAGTCACGGGCGGGCAGCTCCACGGGCCAGGCGCGCGAGGCCAGGTAGAGGGCCAGCACGAGAATGACGGCCAGGCCCGCGACTTCCGACCCGTCCGCGCGAGGCGCCGCCATCCCGAGCGCGCCCGCCAGGACCCGGCGTAGTCGAGCGCGGCGAGGGCGGCCAGACCCACCGTGGCCAGCGGCGACCACAGGAGGCCCAGCGCGCCGCCGAGGGCGTGCGGGTGATCGGCCCGGCCTCGCCGGAGGCCGTCCAGCGCCAGTCCGGTCAGGGAGCCATCCTCCCAGCGCCTGGTTCGGCGCGTGGGCGAGGAGCGTCAGGTTCCCGGCATAGACCCACGTACCCGCCCACCATTCCAGGTGGAAGTCGTGGGAGCCATCCGGTCCCCTCCCAGCGCGATCGACCACAGGGCCGCGCCCACGAGGTCGAGACCGGAGAAGAGCACGAAGAGCGCGAGACATCGGCCGACGCGCGGCCGCCGACAACGCGACCAGCCAGAGCAGCGCGAGCACCGCGCCGGCCGCCGTCCACGCGAAGAGCGCGACGTTCGCCGCCGTCCAGCTGGCGAGCTTCCCCGCGAGCGCGGCGGGAGATAGTACGCGACGTAGTACGTGAGGGCTGCGTCGTCCCGCCCGGTCGCGTAGGTCACCGGCCACGGCTGCGCGACCAGATCACCGGAGGATGGCGGTGTGCTTCTGCCAGTCCCACGTCTGGACACCGAAGCCGCCGACACCGCTCAGGGCCGTGACGCCGACCGTCGCCAGCGCGGCGCCGACCAGCGCCGCGGCCGGGACAGGCGGGCCCGCCGCGGGCGCTCCGCCGGCTGCGCGGAGCTGGCGCGTCCAGCCGACCACGCCGGCGGTGAGCGTCAGGACCGCCAGCGCGCCCCAGGTGGGCCTGAGCCAGCCGGCAGGAACACGCCAACCGGCAGCGCCAGAGTAGACGATGGAGGCCAGGCCGACCGCGCGGCCGAGAGCCGATCGCCCGACGGCGCGCCGGGGTGTCGGGCTATCGGCGACGGCCGCCATCGCGCGCCGCTCCCCGCCTGCGCAGCCGGCTCCGGTCGCGGCGGAGCTGCCGGAGCACCCTGAGGCCGCGGGATAGCATCGATCGCCAGCCGAGGTGCGACCGCCCCGCGAGCCGCTCACGGAAGACGATGTCCACCCAGTGGATGCCGGCCCGCGCCTCGAGCAGGACTGCCAGGTACACGTTGACGAGATCGACGTCGTCCCGGCACGGCATCGACCGCGTCGCGGAGGACAGCCGCGTCCACCAATCGGTAGGGAACATTCGGGTCGCGCACCGAAACGCCGGTGGCGGAGGCCGCCCCGAGCGCCAGCGTCCTCGACACCAGGCGCCGGCGCCACCCGTCGAGTCGGACCCGGCGGTGCCCGAAGATGACGGGGTGCCGCTCCGCGCAGGCGCCAGAGCTCGAAAGCCTCGACGCGTCGCACTGCCCGTCGGAGTCGATCTGGGCGATCCAGCGCGCGCCGCGCGCCAGGCCTAGCCGGTATCCCTGGAGACACGCGCGGCCGTGTCCGCCGTTCGTCCGGCGTACGGGCTCGATCTCCGCGTGGGCCGCGGCCAGCTCGCGAAGCACCGCGGGCGTGGCGTCCGTCGAGCCGTCGTCGACGACGCAGAGTCGCACGGCGCCCGTGCAGCGCGTCAGCGCGGGTAGCCTACCACCGACCACCGGCCCGAGGGCCGCGGCCTCGTTGAACACGGGCATCACGACCCAGAGCTCCGGGCCGGCTGGCGCCGGGCCCGTGTCAGCGGGAGCCGAGGAGGTCGTCACCAACGAGCAGGCCCTGGAGGATCGCCCTCGTCCTGGTTGATGTAGACGTAGTTCGCCAGCCGCCCGCAGAACGCGACGGGCATCGATGCCTCGCGGCGGACCCGGGCCTGAGCGCGCGGTTCCGCCGCTCGTGCTCGTGATCGCTCGTGGGCACCGGGTAATGCTTCGCCGGGTACCCGGGTACTCCTCGCAGACGACGGTACCCGGGATCCGCTGCCCGCTCGCGTGCTTAGTCTCCACCGTGCGCGTGAACGGCACGTCGGGGTCGGGCTGGTTCACCGTGTAGGCGCGAGTCACGGTTCCGTCCGGGTCGTCGGTGTCGCAGTAGCGGGCCTCGACCCGGATCCCGCGCCACGGGAGCGCCGTCGTCTCGCCGGCGAACGCGTCGAGCGGCGCCGTGACGACGGCGGCGTCGAACCCCGAAACGGCGCGGTGCCGAGATCGCCGAGGCACACCTTCACCCCTAGGTGGACCGGGATGCCGTCGAGCACCGCCTCGACCACCGGGTTCGCGCCGTCGGGCCAGAAGCACTCCCACACATCCCGGTACAGGCGTCCGTCCCCGTCATCCCGGAGGTGGACGCGGCGGGCGCCGATCTCCGCCGCAAGGGTCCGGGCGGGACGCCCCACTGCTTGACGGTGTAGTGGTAGACGAACAGGCGATAGAGTGTCTCCCCAGCAGGGACACGCAGTAGGTCTCAGAAGTTGCTCGTGGCGGGCACGGGTGGGCGGCGCGGCCAGCTCGGCCCGGATGCGCGGCCACTGCGGCAGGGTCGAGAGTTCACCCAGCTGGAGCGGCCACTGAGAAGTGCCGCGGCTCGCCGTCGACGCGCACCAGGTCAGCGGCCGGTGCGCGTACGGCCTGACCAGGCCCGAACCGGTGGACGAACTCCACGACCCGGGCCTCCGAGGTGTGGAACATCGTGGGGGCCGTTCGGCCTCGTAGAGGACGCCGCGGAGGCGCTCAGCGCGGGAGTGCCCGCCCACGACCGCCGTGGCTTCGAACACCTCGACGGCCACGCCGCCGTCGTGGAGCCGCCGGGCGGCCGCCGCGCCGCTCCAGCCGGCACCGACGACTACTACCCGCTTCACTCGCACCCGTCGCCCCTCCGGCGGCCCGCCGCCGCCGAGGTTCCCTGATTATAGGTTGACGTCGCGCGATGCCTGGCGGAGAATTACCGGGTCGACTCTGGCGGCCTGTGGCCTCGGACCCCACGACGGGAGGACCGGCAGACCATGGAACAGCGAAGCGAAGAATCTGACGCCGAGCCAAGACCCTGCCTCGCCCTCCAGGCGGGCGCTCCTCAAGGCGGCATGGACGGCGCCGGTGATCCTGTCGGTGACCTGCCGCGGGTGTGTGATGGCGCAGGCGAGCGGATACCCGCGCCCCCGGTCCAGCTCCAGCGCCGCCATAACGTCGCGCCGGGCTCCACCCGCCTAGCAACCGTCCCCAGTTAGGCGCCCCACACCGGCATAGGGCGAGGCGCGCAAGGTTCGTGTCGATCTGCTCCTGTCCGGCGGCCATCGCCAGGCACTCGAGCTGGCCGAAGACTCTCTGCTCCTGCGCGAGCTGCTGGATGCGCTGGTGGCGCGCCTGTCCCCCTGGCCGGCCCGGATCGTGCTCTTCCAGGTCCCGATCGACGACGGGCGCACCGCGCTCACCTTCGCGAGCGACCAGCTGGTCGCCCTCGTGACGACCCCCGCCGTGCTCGCCGCGTCGGAAGACGTGGTGGTCACCGCCGAGGCGCTATCGCACCGCATCCGCGCCCGCTATGTCCGCTTCGACGGCGTCCTCGGCGCGGCGGGCCACGCCCGGCTTCTGAGGCCGCCATCGCGCGCGAATCCCAGCTCGAGCCGAGCCGCGTCACGACCAACGTCGCCGGCTACCGCCGTTCCCGTCTGGTCCACCAGCCGGGCGAGCTGGCCGCCGACCTCGTCGCGCTTGTGCGCGCGCGCCTTCCCGAGCTCTGCGCGCGCCTGGACGTGAGCCCCTTCCCGGTCGGCGAGATCGAGGCCCAGCTGACGGTCCACAACGAAGGCGACTACTTCACGCACACTCGGACAACGGAGACGCGGGCACACGCTCCCGCGAGATCAGCTACGTCTGCTACTTCCACCGCCTGCCGAAGCGGTTCACCGGCGGCGAGCTGGCGCTGTTCGACGCCCGCGTGGGCGCGGAGGCCAGCCGCGTGGCGGATGGCCCGCCCGTCGTGATCGAGCCGGAGAGCGACAGCCTCGTCGTCTTCCCGAGCGCCTGCCTCCACGAGGTCCGGCCCGTGCGGATGCTGGGTGGCGACTGGCGGGACGGCCGGTTCACGATCAACGGCTGGGTGCGGCGCGCGGCCGCTCCACAGACTGAACGCCCTCACTTCGCCCTCGCCGAGCACGCGGACCGCCGCGTCCACGTCGCTCCAGACCAGGCGCGCCGCCGGGAGCCGCCCGGTCAGCCCTGGCCGCATAGAGCACCGCCCGTGCGCCGTGGTGCGCGAAAGTTCAAGCAGCTCGCGACGAGGTCGAGGGATGCCTCTCCCGCGGATGTGGAGAGCGCCGCGCGGGCACCCGGCTGGTAGTCCACGAACACGAGCTCGGTGATGCGCACCGGCTCCCGGCAGACGACACCGGGGGCGAGCGGCACCTCGCGCTTGGCCAGGGCGGCAACGGCGTCGGGCGGCAGCGCTTGCCGGGCCCACACCGGACGTGCGGGGTCAGCGGGAACGGCGCGGCGCGGTCGCCAGCCATGTCCACCGGCACGGCCTCGTCGGACAGGTACTGCCACCCGTCCCTGGCGAGCGCGGTCACGAGCGTAGCTCTGCCGCGCGCCCGTGCCCCGGCAGGATCACGGCGCGCGCCCTGCGGCGCGCGGCCGCCGCGTGGAGCCACGAGACGCTCGGGACGCGCTCTCCACAGAAGCGCGGGTCGCGTGATAGCGGATCGCGCGCCGCGCCTCCTCGAGACGGGCCCGTCTCGGCCTGATCCCGCTTCCCGCGACCCGGTAGCCGTCGCCCCAGCGGGTCACGGTTAGCTCGGCGACGACCCGCGCGCCGGCTGGCGCCTCGGGGCGGGAGATGATCATCGCGCGAAACGTGCGCTCCACCTCGGCGGAGGACCTCCGGAACCGAGAGAGCGGACCTCGACCCGGAGCCCATCGAAGCCGATCGACACCCGATCGGCTATCACGGGCCGGCCACTCCGGAGTCGGCACGCGTCCGACAGCTCGACGAGCCTGAGGTCGGCGAGGCGCCTGACCACGTCCCGGACCGCTGCCAGGCTCTCGCCGGGCGGGACCCTCGAAGCGCAGAGTCAGATCGCCTGCGATCGCGTCGATCGAGCGCTGCACCGTCGCAGAGCGCCCAGATGGCCCGGGCCGAGGCGTTCAAAGAGTGCGCCGACGGGGCTGCCCGGCACGTGAGGAGCACTCTCCTTCGGGGAGCTCGCACTCGAGGAGACTCGAGACGCGACGCGGGACCGCGCGCCTCGTCCGGTACCTCGATCATCTGGCGTCCCCCGCGACATTCGTGCGTCGCCGCCTCACGATACGGCGAGAGCCCGGCCGAACGTCACAGCCTCGGCCCCGGCAGTAAACTTCCTGCACTGACTCCGTGGAGTAGGCGAAGGGTCCCGGACGGGTGGTAGACTGGGCAACAGACGCGTAACCTCGATCTCCCTCTCCGCATTGGGGAGCGACACGATGGCTGCAGGATGTCGGGGCAGGCTGGCGGCGTACATGGGCCTCGGCAAGGGCTTCGAGATCCGCGAGTACCCCGTGCCGGAGCCGAAACCCGGCGCGGTCATCATCAAGGTCGCGATCGCCAACGTCTGCGGCTCCGACATGCACTACTGGAAGGGCGAGCAGGACATGCGAGAAGCGGGGCCGGAAGCTGCCGCTCAACACCGGCCACGAGCACATGGGCACCGATCCACAAGCTGGGCGCCGGCGTGACGACCGACTCGGCAGGCCAGCCGCTCCGCGAGGGCGACCGCGTCATCTACCGCTACTTCCTGCCGTGCGGCCGCTGCCGACGCTGCCTCCGCCGGAACTTCAAGTCCTGCCCGACGCGGCAGTCGAACTGGTCGGTCGTCGTGCGAGGTGTGGCCGCACTTCCAGGGCGGCTACGGCGAGTACTTCTACCTCGGCCCGAACCACGCCATCTTCCGGATCCCCGACGAGATCACGGACGGGATGGCCGCCGGCATCAACTGCGCCTTCACGCAGGTCTACGCGCGGCGCTCGAGATCGCGGGCTTCAAGGCCGGCGCGGACGCGTCGCGATCCAGGGCGCGGGCGGCCTCGGCGTCTACGCGTGCGCCGTCGCCCGCGAGATGGGCGCCGCCCGGATCATCGTGATCGACGGCGTCGAGGAGCGGCTCGCGCTCGCCAAGGACTTCGGCGCCGACGAGATCGTCGACATGCGCGAGTGCCCGACGCCGGCGGCGCGGATCGAGCGCGTGCTGGAGCTCACGGAGCGGCTGGGGCGCCGACGTGGTCATGGAGCTGGTCGGCAACCCGAGCGTCGTCGACGAGGGGCTCCGGATGACGGCGCCCGAGGGCGCCTACCTCGAGGTCGGCAACATCAACGTCGGCTGGGAGGCGCGCTTCGACCCGTCGTGGATCCTCTTCGGCAACCGGCGGATCATCGGCGTCGCCCACTACGAGGCCGAGCATCTCAAGGGCGGCGCTCGACCTCATGATCCGGACGCTGCGAGCGCTACCCGTACGACCGATCCTGTCGCACAAGTTCCCGCTCGGCGAGATCAACGAGGCCTTCCGCCAGCAGGAGGACGGCCACGTCACCCGCGGCGCCGCATCGTACCCGCGTAGCTTGCGTGCACGAGGACAGACGCCGTCGTCCCGACCTCGCCGGGCCGGGCGCGTTCCCCCCGGCTGGGACCTCGGCGCGTGCCGCGCGATGCCCGGCGCTCCACGAGACGACGCCACGCGCGGGAGCCAGTCAACGGGATGCGCCGCGACAACGGCGCGGCTGCGCTTAGGGACCGCCTGGGACGGCCCCCGGCCGGACGCGCACGCCGACGCGCCTCTCGGGGCCACGGTGCCGTGCAAGGCTCGTCGCCATCGCGGGCGGGGGTGGCGTTCCTCGCGGTGGTCTCCGGCCGGGCCTCGCGGTGATCGCCGGCCGATCCGTGCAGCCTCTCGCTTCGCCCGATCCGGGACGCATGCTCGACCGTCACGTCTCCCCCGCCCTTCTCGCCCGCACCTTCGCGCGGACCGAGCTCCGCGAGGCGGGCGGTGGAGATCGGCGAGGGCGAGACGCGCCCGGGCTTTCGGTGATCTTCCCCAGCAATGCGTAGC
>ERZ1370068.3232-contig-235_pt1 | contig 17659 bp, 24 predicted proteins | sample MGYA00561227_ERZ1370068 | MGnify/ENA primary metagenome ERZ1370068 (study PRJEB38410, sample SAMEA6850437) | metagenome | study: Metagenomic assessment of the ecological functions of the soil: analysis of the soil microbiota associated with the...
CTGGTTATTCCGGGAGTTGAAGTCACCACGGCCGAAGGTCATCTGCTTTGCATCGGGACAACATTGCCCGAGGCGGCGAAGTTGAAGGGCCGACCTGCACGCGACGTGTGCGCACTCATTCACGAGCATGGCGGTCTGGCTATCCCGCCACATCCCTACGATCTGTTTCGTGCCGGAATCCGTTTCGCCACCCTCGAAACTTTGCCCGTTGATGCACTGGAAGTTTTCAACGCCGCCACCACTTTGCGCCGCTACAACACCTTCGCGTTTCGTTATGCGCAATTGCGCGGTTTACCCATGACCGCGGCAAGCGACGCTCATCATGCCGCTGCGGTCGGAACCGCCTATACCATTTTGAATTGCGACGAACTTTCAGTTAAATCCGTGCTCGCGCAGATCCTCAAAAGCAACGAGCTCAATCAGCGTTATCTCACCCCGCGCGACAGTATGCGTAAGACGTGGAACAACTGGTTGCGTTTGCGACGGAAGAAACTGCCCGAAATTACCAACCGCGACGGCGGGTAATTTCTGGGTAGCGCGCGCGTCTCGCGTGAAACGTCAGTCCGGCTCGGACTTTTGGCGTCTCACCGAAAACGGTCTTTCTTACGATGGCGCTAGCAGAGTCATCGATTGCGGCAGGAAAGTCGCGATCGCGCGACGCGATCGCCAACACGCGAAGACGCATGCGCTACCCAGGGACTGCATCGAGACCCTAGAGTAGCTTGCGCAACTCTCGCACGTCCGTTACCGGCGCTTTGCAGGTGAAATCTTCGCAAATATAAACCACCGGCTTTGCCGTCGACCGGTTTCATTGCGCGGACCGCCTCGTTCTTCTCTGCCAGAAAATTTTGGCCCTCGGCTCCATCAGCCAGAAGAGTAATAGCGCGCGGCAGAAAATGCCTCCGCACTTCTCCTAACAATTCCTGCGTCCGTGCATCACTCAACTCTCCGGCGACGACAATTTGCTCGCGGTGCGCTTTCGAGGAAAATCAAACGCGACCAGCATTTGCGGCAGCGCGCTCGGAAAATGCATTAATTGTCGCGCAAAAGCTTTCACCGTTTTCTTTGCGCGCGCCCGCAACTCCGGATCACTACGGATCGCCGCCAGTCGCGCCAGATTTAGCGCCGCCACTGAGCTGGCGGCAGGTTCGGCGCTGTCGTTTTCTTCCTTCATGCGCAGCAGAATACTCGTGTCGTGACCAGTGACGGCAAAATAGCCGCCACCTTTCTCGTCCCAAAACAGCGCATCCATCTGGCCCTGCAATTCGAGGGCAACTTTTAGCCAGCGCATTTCGAAGGATGCCTCGGTAAAGATCGAGCAGACCTTGAATGAAGAAGGCGTAGTCATCGGCAAAACCCTCGACTTCGACTGCGACCCGTCACGATAACTACGGAACAGAATCTTCCGCGACTCATCGTAGAAGTTCTTGCGCGAATAAAATCCGCTGCTCGCGTTGCTGTTTCCAGATAGGACGCATCGTCCGGGACCTGGGCGCCTCGCGCGAATGCGGAGACCATCAGAGCCATTCCAAGCCGCAATGATTTTGTCGTCCAAATGCGGACGAGGACGTTTGCTGCGGATCGAAAATAACTTCTGCCGGCTTTGGGCTAACGATTTTGGGCTACGGCCTCACCGTCAGGTGCAACGGACGAGACGCCCGTTGGCCCCACGGGCGGGACGCCTGTGCCACGCGATCAAAATATTCTTGCCGCGCAGCTCGCCATGCGGATCAGCTCCGGTCTGGAACATTGCCGTTTTCTTCAACTCCATAGTGAAATGAAAAGATCGGAGCCTCGTCACCAAGAGCGTCGTTGATCTCCTGTTTCGTCCAGACGTAAAACGCGCCTTCCGCCGTTTTGCTATGACCGGGATCACCGATCCCGGCTACAGCAGGACTATCGGCATCTTCCGCCGAATAGAATCCGCCCTCCGGCGAAGTCATGTCGCGCCGAACATAATCAAGAATGTCGCGCGCCGTCGCCGCGAAATCAGCATCACCTGTGATTTGAAAGGCATCGAGGTAAGCGCTCGCTAGCTGCGCCTGGTCGTAAAGCATTTTCTCGAAGTGCGGCACGTGCCAGTGCTCATCGACCGAATACCGATGAAATCCGCCGCCGATGTGATCGTGCATTCCGCCCGCCGCCATTTTTCGTAAGGTCAGCGAAACCATCTCCAAGGCGTGTTGCCCCGAATCTGTGTCCGGATTTCGCGCATGAAATCGCGTTAAGAGATTGAGCGCCACCGGCCGCGGAAACTTTGGTGCAGGACCAAATCCGCCCTCGTGTGCGTCGAACGGTACGCGAATTGCTGATACGTCGCCTTCCAGAATGGAGGCGTCGATCTCTCCGGCTGCGGTTTCTTCCCCGCCGCCTCGCGCAGCGCCTCAACAATGTTCGCTCCCTGCTTTGAAATTTTCTCGCGATCGTTTTTCCACGCCTCGGCGATCCGTTGCAAGCACCCGTCTGAAGGCAGGCTGACCGAATCGGTCCTCGGGCGGGAAATAAGTTCCACCAACGAACGGTTCCAGCTGCGGCGTAAGCCAAACGCTCATCGGCCATCCGCCACCGCCCGTTGTCGCCTGCACGAAAGTCATGTAAACGCGGTCCACATCCGGTCGCTCCTCGCGATCGACTTTAATGTTCACAAACTCGCGATTCATCGATTTCGGCGGTGGCATCGTCCTCGAATGATTCGTGCGCCATGACGTGGCACCAGTGACAGGTGGAGTAACCGATTGACAAAAAGATCGGTTTGTTCTCCCGCCGCGCTTTCTCAAAGGCCTCGTTTCCCCACGGCAACCAATCGACCGGATTGTGGGCGTGCTGGAGCAGATAAGGCGACTTCTCGTGCTCGAGGCGGTTCTTCGGCATGACCTAAGGTAGCAAAAGGGCTGTTCGCCGCGACATTGCGGATGCAGCGCAAGCTGCAACACCGCTTGTCATCGCTTTCGCTTTGGCGAAACTGGGCAAATGATCCGACTTTTAATTGCCCTCTTCTTCGCGTCAGCGACGCACCATTTCGCTTCACGCCTGAAGAATTGCTCGTTTCGGCTGCGGCCAGTCTCACCGACGCGCTGAAAGAGATCGGCGCTAAGTTCGAAAAAGAGTCGAATACCAAAGTGGTTTTCAATTTTGGCGCCTCCAGCATGCTCGCGCGCCAAATCGAGAAAGGCGCGCCGGCCGATGTTTTCGTTTCCGCCGACGAAGCGCAAATGAGATCGGTTACAAAATAAAATTGCTCCGGCAACGCGATGCGACTTGCTCACTAACATTCTCGTCGTCATCGCACGCAAAGATTCAGCGCAAAACCTGGAGTCAACTTTCCGATCTCGCGAAACCTGAAGTCACGCGTATCGTGATCGCGGATCCGCAGGGAGTTCCTGCCGGCGTCTACGCGAAGAGGTGCTCACCAAAGCGAAGCTGTGGGAGAAAATCGAACCTAAAGTCGCCCCGACGGAAAACGTGCGTGCAACCCTCGCCGTCGTCGAAGCAGGAAACGCTGACGCCGGGTTCGTTTATAAAACTGACGCAATGATTTCGTCGAGAGTCAGGATTGCGCTGGAGGTTCCGCCGAATTCGCACCGAAAATCGTTTACCCGGTAGCAATTGTGGCCGGCTCTCGGCATCAAGATCAAGCGCAGCGCTTTGTCGCGTTTCTAAAAACTGAAGAAGCCGGCCAAATTTTCCGACGTTTGGGTTTTGGCATTACGCAGTGAGTTTTTCAAGCCTTAACGAGTGGAACATCATTCTTTTCACGCTCGCGGTCTGCGCTCTGAGCACGCTTTGCATCTTGCCGTTCGGCCTCGCTCCTTGCCTGGACACTCGCGCGCAAACGCTGGCACGGAAAAGTTTTGGTGGAAACTCTTCTCACATTGCCGCTGAGTCATTCCGCCCGTCGCGACCGGTTTGATTCTGCTGCAAGCTTTTTGGCCGCCGCGGTCCATTCGGCGCATTTCTGTTTCACAATTTTCATCTCGACATTGTTTTCACCTGGCGCGCCGTGGTCATTGCCGCGTCGGTCATGTCATTTCCATTGCTCGTGCGAGCGGCGCGCGTCGGCTTCGAAAGCGTTGATGTTCAACTCGAAGAAATCGCGCTCACTCTGGGTGCCGGACCGTTCCGTAACTTTTTCACTGTCACGCTGCCGCTGGCTGCGCGCGCGATCAGCGCTGGAATCATCCTCGCGTTCGCACGCGCGATTGGCGAATTTGGCGCTACCATTTTGGTCGCGGGAAATATTCCCGGACGCACCACCACGATTTCGCTGAAAATTTACGAAGCGGTCATTCTTGGGCAGGATGTAATCGCGTGGCGACTTGTGATTATTTGCCTGGTAATTTCATTCGTCGCTATCTGGCTGAGCGAACGTTGGAGCCGCGGCGCAATCGGCTGATTTCGGCAAGCGGTTAGCGCCACTATAATTTCGGCGCGGTGTCGGGCGACCACGGATTGCGCCGGAAATCAGCGCGCAACAATTTCGTCGCGATAACGCCTCAACAGTTCACGAAAACGCACAAGGTCGAGCGCGCGAAATTCGTTCGGCAGGCCTTCCAAATTCCGCAAAGCCAACTCGAAGCAAGCGCGCGGCTGGCGGCAGCAAACGGCGGCTATGGCTGGAATGCGATGGATGCTGGAAATTCTTCTGCAGATGCACAAACGCCCCGGCTGCTTGAATCAAGGCCTGATAAAAACGCGCCAGCTCCGCATTTTTCTCCCCAGCCAGAGTTGTTCGAGACATCATGGAGCTTCACAATATTTTTGCGTGTTCCACAATTGAAATAGGCCGCGTAATAATTCTGCGACGACCCTTCCGATGGCGCCGAGTCGAGCGAACGCACAAAGTCGGAAATCCGCTCGCGTTTATTCATTGGAGGCATAACTTCGGCCAAGCAACGCAATGGGCGATCGCTTGAGATGACACGATGACGCCGTCGCTCGTCGCTCTCCTGCTCCTGATCGCTGCAGGATTAGTCGTCTGCTCCGCCCTTTTCTCCGGTCTGGAGACCGCGCTCTTTGCGTCTCCGCGCGCCATCAGCTGCGCCGCCTCGAGATCAATCATCCCGCCCTCGCCGGCTTTGTGCAGAAGTTTCGTGAAAATCCGCGCCGGCGTTCTCGCGGTCATTCTCCTAGGCTCCGCGCTGGTGAATGTTTTCTCATCGTCATTTGTCTGGCTTTGCTCTGGGGAAACGCCGCGCGCCACCCGGTTACCGCCATGGCTGATTGCCCGTTTCGCTCTTCGCCATCATCGTTTTCTTCTGCGACTTAATTCCCAAGCTTGTCGCGCTTTCCGCGCCTTATCGCCTTTCCGCACTCGGCGTTTTCACTCTGCGCGCGTTAATGCCCTTGCTCGAAACCGTTGGGAGCACCCTGGAAACAATCAGCGCTGCCATCGTCGTTGAGCTGGTCACGCCGCGGCACGTTCGCACCGCCCGCATCTATCCGATGAAGAACTCGGAAGACCCTGATTCAGATCGGTGCCGAGCAGGGCACGCTCCAGGAAGCGCGAGGGCGAAATGATCAGGAAGTCTTCAAGCTGGGCGACAAAACCGCGAAAGATGTCCTCACACCGCGCGTCGACATGTTTGCCCTGCCCGACGATCTCACCAATGAGGAGGCGATCGCGCAGTTGAAAACACGCCGGCATCGTCGCGTTCGGTCTACGCCGATTCACCCGACAACGTTCTCGGCATTATCGAAGTAAAATCGTTTCTGCTCCATCCGGACGCGCATTATACCGAGACGATGGTGCCGCCCTCGTTCGTGCCGGAAACGATGCGCGCACTCGATCTGCTGCGCAGTTTTCTGACGCGAACACAAGGGATGGCCATCGTCGTCGATGAATTCGGCGGCACCGAGGGTATTGTCACCTTTTCCGACATCATCGAAGATATCCTGCGGGATGCTGCGCCCCTCGGCGAAGCCGATCTCGACATCGAACCGCTGGCGGAAGGTCGCTACCTCGTAAATGGCAGGGCGCGACTCGATGATCTGAGCGAGCAGCTGGGATTCGATTTCGATGCTTCACGGGATCGACACCATCGGTGGCTACGTTTTCACCCAGCTCGGCCGTGTTCCGGAAGTCGGGCGCGCAATTGGAAACGCCGCGTCTGAAAATTACCGTGCGCCGCGTCAACCGCCGCCGCATCGAAGAGTTGCTTCTCCGAAAAACCGTGTGGCGTTGGATGGCGACAGCGAGAACGGAGAACTTCCATGATCTGGCTCCTGGTCGCGCACTTTGCTGGATTATTTCGTTTCTCTTTGCCGGAATCGAAGCGGGGTTGCTTGCGCCGATCCGGTGCGGCTGCGGCATCGCGCCAAGAGCGGCGATCGCGCGGCGCATGCCGGTTGCAAGAAAATGCCCAAGGAGCCGCGGCTGATTGCTCATCACCACGTCCTGCTCGTGCGACCGATGCCGCGGATATCATGCGCGTTGATCATTCTGACGCACGAGCTCGTCCTGCGCTGGGCTGGCTGGGCTACCCACGATCGCCGTCGCCATCGCGCTGCCGGTTCACCACCTTTTCCTCCTCCGGCGTTCTGCCGAAGTCGTTGTTCCGCCGCTTTCCGCTGCGCGCCGTGGTGCGGCTTTCCGGTCTGCTCGAGCCGGCGACAAAGTTGCTGACGGCCGCTGCACACGCCATCGGCGCAGTTCATCGAGCGTTCCATTTCCGGACGCGCCCAAAATCCGCCTCGCGTCTTCTTCGCCGGTCGGGAAGAGCTAAAGATGATTGCTGATCCAAAGCGAAGAAGGGCGGCGCGCTCAGCTCGACCGAACGCGCGATGATTCACAACGTCGTCGACTTCACCGCCGTCAAAGGCGTGATGTGATGGTGCCGCTCAGAAAAAACTGTTTCGTTTCAGACGCCGGACGACCCGCGCGAGAGAGGTTCTGGAGATCGAGCGAGAAATCGGGCATCGATCGATTTCCCCATTCTCGGCGAACAGTGCCGAACCTCATCGGTCTGATCAACGTACACGACATTTGTTCGACACCGACTCGTCGAATCCGCCCGCCACTACGCGAATTATTACCGCTTCGAAAACACCGCTTATCGGGTAGTGCGCCGCCTCCGCGCCGCGCGGATCGGCCTTGCTGCAGTAGTCGATAGCCACCAAAATCCACTGGCATCGTCGCGTTAGAAGATCTCGTCCGACAACTTGTAGTAGGCTAAGCGGATTTACCGTAGTGGCGGGCGTGTCTCCCGCATCCCTGCCCCAGATCAGTTTCCAAACACCCGAGCTGGCACGCGAGCTCGCCCTCCAAGTCGACAAGGAAATCAAATTTTCGAGACCAGGCATTGCTCCCAAACAGGGTTTGGGACGTGTTTAGCGTTCCTACTATATCCCATTTCATTGATAATGCTGCTTCAGCGAGGTGCATGGTCATGTAAGTACCGCAACTGCTTTAGCGGTTTAGTCCGTTCATTGACGAAACCGCTAAAGCGGTTGTGGCTCTCAGGCGTCGTTCACACCCAGCTGAACCACGGTGTCAATGACAGGGTCAGTTGATGCTAAACACATACAGAGTTTCGCATCTAGAGAATCATATCATCGGCGAGATTCGGGGAATCGCGGGGTTTGCATCATTTCTTCTCTTCCAAAACTGAGCAGCGACGATGAGGAGACGTGAGTAAATGCTACAGGAAAAATTTCCCAATAATCGTTTATCGCACGGATCGTATTCTTCCGATATCAAGCCGAGATCGTTTTGTAACGTGAGCAGGCGTTCGAAAAGTTCGTGCGCTTCTTCTTTTTGCGCCCAAGCAAATTCAGGCAAATGGCGAACCAGAACGAGCAGGGCAGGAAGACGCCTTCGTCTCCGGGCAGCCCATCTACGTTTTCCCTCCCCGGCTGGTAACGCAGCACGAAACCTTGCACCAGGAGATCCCGCTCGATCGCAGTAATGGTATTCCGCACGCGTTCGTCTTCGGTCGCGGAGAAAGCCGACCAGCGGCATCATGAGCAGACTGGCGTCGAGCGCGTCGCTTCCGTAGCGTTGCGTGAACGCCTTTTCTCCTTCGCGTTGTAACCCGCGTTCGCAAACCTGCGCGTGGTTCTGATCGCGAATTCTTCTTCCAGCGCGCGAGATGTTCGTTCGCCGGCATCACCGCCCTTCTCGATCAACTGCACCGCGCGATGAAATGCCAACCACGCCCATCATCTTCGAATGCGTGAAATGTTTCCGTCCGCCGCGCACTTCCCAAATCCCTTCATCCGGTTCTTGCCAGTGCGATTCGAGAAATTTCATCAGCGCTCTTTGCATCGCCCAATCCGGCTCCTCGATTTCGATGCCGGCCTGTTGCGCGTGATACATCGAACTCATCACTTCGCCGTAAACGTCCAGCTGAAATTGATTCGAGGCCGCATTGCCGATTCGTACCGGCCGCGAATTTTCGTAACCGGCCAGCCATGCGATTTCGAACTCCGGCAAACGCCGTTCGCCATGCATGCCGTAGAGAATCTGCATTTGCGCGCGGACTGCCCGCGATAGCGCGCAAGAGCCAGCCGCGCCACGAACGTGCTTCCTCTACAAAACCCGCTCGCGTTAAAGCGAAAAGCGTGAAGGTCGCATCGCGCAGCCAGCAGTAGCGATAATCCCAGTTGCGCACGCCGCCGATCTCTTCCGGCAACGACGTTGTCGCCGCCGCGACGATCGCCGCCAGTCGGCTCGTAGGTAAGGCCTTTCAGCGTGACGAGCGACCGCACGACAGCGTCGCTCCATTTGCCGCGATACTCGCAGCATGCCGGCCCACGTGCCTCCAATATTTCTCGGTGTCGCGCAGGGCGTGCTCGGGATTGACGGCGCGCGGCGGATTCCTCGATGCGATTGATACCAGGTCAGCACGAACGGCACGCTTTCGCCTTTCGCGACGTTCGAATTCCGCCACCGTCGTTAAATCTTCGCCGCGCGTTTCGATCTGTGTGCGCAAAGACCAGCGCGTGCCGGGCCCGCGATCGCTTCCAGTCCATCACGGCATTTCGCGCACCCACGGCACGACGTCGCCATATTCGAAGCGAATGATCAGCTCCATGCGCAGCGCGACTTCGCCGCGCAGCGCCCTCGACGATGCGGACGATGTCGAGGATTAGTTCCGCGCGGCGGCATGAAATCGATCAACCGGACCGCGCCATCCTTGGTCTCGAATGTGGTTTCGAGAATTAAGCTGTAACCGCGATATCTTCGCGTCACTTCTGCCGATTCATCAGCCGGCCCGATCAACCAGCGGCCATTCTGGGTTCGCCAAGTAACGCGGCAAAACACGCTGCGGAATCAAACCGTGAAAGCACAGCCAATCCACCGACCCATTGCGACCAACCAGCGCCGCCGTCTGCGTATCGCTAAGAAATCCGTGTAATCTTCGATCTTCATTTCACCGGCTCCCTTTACCCGTCATCCCGAGCACAGTCGAGGGATCCCCCAAAAAGTTACCTTTAAGTTTGCGCAGCGGGATCCCCGGCTTCGCTCGGGATGACGGAAATGATCGGTTTCTAAATTGGTCATCTTGATTGCCGAAATCTAAAGCGTGTTCCCTATTTTTCGTCCTACTCATCTATGACTCCGCCAAACGCCCAATCCCATCGCTCGTTAGTCGAAAGACTCGCCACTCCTCCAGCGGCACCGCACCGAGCTTTTGTAAGACTGAATTGCGGGTCGTTCCAGGTCAGGACCGCTCCATTCCATTCGTCCGCAATTGTGATCGCGAGCGATCTTCGCCAGATGCACCAGCAGCAGCGCGCCTCGTAACCGCAGCCGCGCATTGCCGGCTTTACAAATAAATCTTCGAGGTAGAGCCCGGGGCGCCCGAGCCAGGTGGAAAAATTAAAAAATAGACCGCGAAACCGACTGGCGCTGCATTTTCAAACGCAATCAGCACCTTCGCTGCCGGTTCCGCGCCAAAGAGCACTTCACGCAAATCTTCTTCCGTAGCGAGCATCATTCGGCGCACGCTCGTAGGTCGCAAGATCGCGGATCAATTGCAAAATAATCGGAACGTCTGCGACCGTTGCGTCACGAATCTGAAAACTTCTCTCGCTCACTTTCTATCCCCGTCCCCGATGAATGATGGACGCACCGCTGCGAGCCACCAATGAAATGACGGCGCCGGCCCCGCGCGGTCTCGGAAGATAGGCATCCCTGCCTGTCTCGGCCGACCTGGGACGCGAGTCCATCTCCGAGGCGCGCGTCGATCGCCTGCTCGATGGCATCGCGTGCATTGCAGCGCACAGCGTCACCTTCGCTTGGTTTTTGGCGCTGTCGCTGGTCGCGACTGCGGCGCCTTGCCGATTGATCCCGAAATCATCATCAGCGAACAAGCCCGCCTGGGATCAAGCGTGGCATGGCTTAAGCGTTCCTATAGTTGCGCTTGTGAGAAATTGAACCGATCAGAGCTTTTGAACGAAATTCGCTAGATTCGAAGTGCATTCGAGCGGCCGGAAACACCGAGGTAAATTTTCGCGTCCTGCAACAGTAGCTTGGTTTCTGGATGACTCGGGGCTCGTAGTCGCTTCTTGACAAACCGCCCCAAAGCGAAGTCAATCGATGTCGTTGCGCGTGAACCGAAATTTCCCTTGTCGCGTTACCAGCGTGATGGCCGCGATGGCGTCATTCACTGGCCTCATTGCAATGCCGGCACACGGCCAGGAACTGCCATCGCTCATCAATGTCGTCGATTACACCAAGTTGCTCCCGCTTCTGCCTGAGGCGCCTGCTGGTTGGACGGCCGATAAGCCGAATGGTTCAACCACTGACGTCGGCGGATTCAAATTGACTAATGTGCACCGCGATTACCACAAAGGCGAAGGCGATAATGTCCCGACGACGGCGATTAGCATCCTCGATTCTGCGGCCAACCCCGATTATGTCGAGGCAACGACCGCGGCGTGGAAATTCACGACGACCTCCACCGATGGCTACTCCAAATCGGTCAATCTCGATGGCCATGACGGCTTCGAGACATTTGAGAACGAAGGCAAACACGGCACGCTCTGGCTGATGGTGGCGAAGCGATATTTTCTCCAAATCGAAACGCAGGGACAGGATCCCACTGCGCTTCAGGAGAATGGGCCAAGCGCGTCGATATGAAAAACTCCGCAGCGATTAAGTGATCGCGCACCAGCGCGATCGCTTAATCAGTTATTCCGTTATCGATTATCAGAGGGTTCTCGGCTCTCCCCTTTGGTTCCTTTGATCTTTCGCTTCTCAACCTCTCACCTCTCACTAATCACTTCTCGCCTTCCTTTTCAGAACGCAGCATCGGCACAAACCGAACCGGCAACTCACCGCGCTCTGTTGTAAACGTCCATTCTTTTTCTCAAAAGATAAAGTTCCTGCGCGAACTTGGCCCCGACTGGTATGATCATGCGCCCGCCTTCTTTCAGTTGATCGAGCAACGGCTGCGGCACCCGCTCAGGCGCGCAGGTCACGATAATGGAATCGAACAACGCATGTTCCGGGCCAGCCTTTGTAACCGTCGCCGGTCTTTACATGCACGTTTTGTAACCGAGACGTTGCAACGTTGCTTCGGCCTTCTTGGCCAACGGCTCGATGATCTCGATCGTATAAACCTCCGCGACCAACTCGGCCAGGATCGCCGCCTGATATCCGGAGCCGGTCCCGACCTCAAGCACGCGATGCGTCGGTTGCGGCCGCAGTTCTTCCGTCATAAACGCAACGATGTAGGGTTGCGAAATGGTTTGATCATATCCGATTGGGAGAGCTTTGTCGGTGTAACTCTCCGCGCGATATTCCGCTGGCACGAATTCTTCCCGCGGCACTTTGCGCAGTGCCGACAGCACCCGCTCCGCCACCAGCCCGCGCATGACGATTTGCTCCTTCACCATACGCTCACGCTGCCCCGCAAAATCAGCAACCTGCGTCCGCGCCGGGCTGCAGCTGACGCAGATCAACGCTGGCGGCGATAATCACCGGAATCGCACCATCAATAATAATACGCGCGTGCCGCGGCCTTGGCTCCCTGTTTCGGGGGAGCGCAGTCGGGCAGCGCTGCCAGCCTGTAACGCCAGTCGGTCAGACGCCCGGCAGCTTTGCGAAGATCTCCGTGCTGGGTGCACGGGCGTCTCGCGTGTAATTGCCAGTCCGACTCGGCGATTGTGTCGCAGTCGCCGACTTTCCTATCCGTGCCGCCACCTGGACAGGATTATTCGCTAAATTCGGACGCTTTGCCTTCACTTTCGCGTCATCTCGTCGGTTTCGTGGGCAATTCAGTAGCGGCCGCGCAAGTTCCTTTTCTTCCGCTCCCAGGTGGTTGATTTCACCAGCTTTTCATGGACGAAGACCGCAAAACTCCGGAACAACGCGCGCAGATGACCGATATCGAGGCGTTCGCGTCATTCGGCTGTCGCACGTACTTGCGACGGCGATCCTGAAAATCTGGCCGGAAGCGCAGTTCGCCGCCGGGCCGCCGGTCGAGAACGGTTTTTATTACGATGTCGATCTTCCACACCGCATTTCGCCCGACGATTTCGAAAAGATCGAGGCGGAGATGAAAAAGGAGATCAAAGCGAACCATCCGTTCGAGCGGATGGAAGTTTCGCGCGATGAAGCGCTCGACCTTGGGAAGAAAGGCCGGCTCGCCGCGCTAAGCGATCGCGACCGAGCCCAGCAAATTCAAGCTCGACATCATCGAGAACATTCCGGCCGACGAAAAATCTCGCTCTATCGCAGCGGCGACTTCATCGATCTTTGCGCCGGCCCGCACGTCATGCGCACGGGAAACATCGGCGCGTTCAAGCTCACGAGCGTCGCCAGCGCTTACTACAAAGGCGACGAAAAGAATCCGCAGCTGCAGCGCGTTTACGGCACCGCGTTCAAAACGAAAAAGGAACTCGACGATTACTTCGCGATGCTCGAGGAAGCGAAGAAGCGCGATCATCGCAAGCTCGGCAAGGAACTGGAGCTTTTCGTTTTCGACGACGATGTCGGCCCCGGTCTTCCGATGTTTCTGCCGCGCGGCGCAGTCATCGCCGAAGAACTGGAGAAGCTCGCGAAAGAAACCGAGTTCGCTGCCGGTTATCAACGCGTCCGCACGCCGCACATCGCACGCGAAAGCTTGTACAAAAAGAGCGGTCACCGTCCCCTACTACGCTCGAATCGATGTTCCCGCCGATGGAGCTCGATTTCGAGGCAAGCGACAAGACGGTTTCGCGACAAGCTTGCATCGCGGCTCAGCGCAGCAGCGCTCTAACTAGAATACGCGAGTTGTTACTGCAGCATGCTGCAGCAAGATTAAGAGACGTCGAATCGTTATCGGAAGACGAGATCGACGATCTAGCGACGGAATTTGATCGTTTTGATCCAAGCTCGCGAACGGATGACAGTTACGCACGCGACTCGCTAAAGCGTCGTAGAGCAACTCGTGGCAGAAAGCTCGGTGATCGCTACTACCTCAAGGCGATGAACTGTCCGCATCACCACAAGTTGTTTGCGGCGCTGCCTCGCAGTTATCGCGACCTGCCGTTGCGGCTGGCGGAGTACGGAACGGATTATCGCTACGAGAAGAGCGGCGAGTTGTTCGGGCTCATGCGGGTGCGCTCGCTGCAGATGAACGACGCTCATCTCTACATGACGCCGGAGCAGTTCGAAGCGGAGTTCAACGCCGTGAACGAGATGTATCTGAATTATTTCAAGCTGTTCGGGATCGACAAATATCTGATGCGCTTCTCGACGCACGATCCCGCGAAGCTCGGCCAGAAATTTGTCGATGAACCGGAGCTTTGGAAAAAGACCGAGGAGATGACGCGCAACGTCCTAAAGAATTCTGGAATCAATTATGTCGAAGTGCCGAACGAAGCGGCGTTTTACGGACCGAAGATCGACGTGCAAGCGTGGAGCGTGATCGGACGCGAGTTTTCCATCGCGACCAACCAGGTCGATTTCGCGCAACCGCGCAGTTTCGATCTTCGCTACAAGGACCGCGACAACATCGACAAGATCCCGATCTGCATTCATCGCGCGCCGCTCGGCACGCACGAACGTTTCATCGGATTTTTGATCGAGCATTACGCCGGCAATTTCCCGCTCTGGCTTTCTCCCGAACAGGTGCGCATTCTCACGATCGGCGACGATCCGAAGTTACTCGATTACGCGCGATCGATTCTGAACGAACTGCGCGCTCATCAAGTCCGCGCAGAAATCGACGAAAGCACCGACAAGATCAACGGCAAAATCCAGCGCGCCGAGCAAATGAAAGTGCACACCATGTTCGTGATCGGCAAACGCGACATGGAAGCCAGCGCCATCAGCGTACGCGTGCACGGAAAGGAAATCCTCGGCGCCAAACCGCGAGACGAAGTTATCGTTAACCTTGCTCGAAGCAAATCAAAACCGCGCGGCCTGATCGCTCTATGGAGTTCCTGCTTAACTGGTCGTGGGCGTTGTCCTTCTTTTTCGTGTCAGCCGTTACCACTACCGTTGCCGAGTTCTTGGGCTATACCTGGTGCGAAAGAAGTATCCGGCAGATGTCTTGAAAGAGAATCACGAGGTAGCTGCGATCATCTTTAATGCTTTCGGTGTGCTTTACGCCGTCGTCGTCGCATTTGTTGTCTTCGTGACCTGGAACGGCTACGACGAAGCTGCAAAAACTTGCAATTAGAAGCCAGCCAGGTCCTCGATCATCTTCAGAGCGCCAAAGCACGTTCCCCGACCCCGCGAGCAAAGTCATTCAAGACGGACTAATTAGTTACACTAATTCAGTTCATAACGACGAGCTAAGACGAATGGCAGGAGGTGACATAGGCGTCTATTCGACCGGCTCGTTGAGAAATCTGATCGCGGTCTTTGATGGCATGAATGACGAGTCGCTTCCCAACAGAGAGCTATACATGGAATCGTTACGGCGACTAAACAACTCTGGCCGAGTATCGCCGGCTTAGGATCTTGCCGGTAATGACACGGTGCCGCCAATGGTATGGCTGATTTTGCTCGTTGGGGGATTAATAACGGTTTTGTACACCTATTTCTTCGGAGTCAGGAATATCCGAGGGCAATACATTATGACGTCTGCGCTCACGATAATGATCAGCCTGATCTTATTTCTCGTTTACGTTCTCGATCACCCATTCACCGGAACCGGCAGAGTGAGTGCGAGGAGCCTTTAGCGAAGCCATGGAGCTGATGCAAAAGAGTATTCGGAGCCTCGATTCTAAGATGAACCTGCCGACTTCGGTCCAACTTTGAGCTCGATTAGCATGACCGACTGCGCTTTTTCGTGGGCAGGTTCTGCGTTTTGTCCCAGCAGGATTGCCTCGAGCTGATCTTCACTCATCGATTCCGCCATTTGCCGCGAAGCGCCCTTTAGCGACGACCGCGAACGTTCGCCCGCGCTGCGCAGCCAGCGCCGCCCGGCAGCCATTTGTTGTTTCCTGGATTTTGCCGGCACGATTGTTTTTCGCTGATGAGGAGGCTTCCGGTTGTTTGATTACGCTAGGCAGAGTGAAATCGGGCAGTTAAGATCAGCTATGCAACTGCAGGAGGCGCTCTCAAAAGTATTTCGGCTACGACGAATTTCGGCCGTTGCAGCAGGAAATCATCGACGATGCGCTGGCGGGCCGCGATGTCTTTGCGCTGCTTGCCGACCGGCGGCGGGAAGTCGCTCTGTTTTCAACTGCCGGCGTTGTTGCGCAACGGGGTGACCGATCGTGGTTTCGCCGTTAATCGCGCTGATGAAGGATCAAGTCGATGCGCTGCGGACGAGCGGAATTGCGGCGACGTTTCTGAATTCGACGCTCGCAGCCGAGTGAAGCGCGCGAACGATTGCGCGGACTCCATCAGCGGTCGAATTATCGTCTGCTCTACGTCGCGCCCGGAGCGGCTGATGCTGGCGGAAACTTTCTCGAGAGCACGCTCAACTGGAACATTGCCCAGATCGCGATCGACGAAGCGCATTGCATCAGCGAATGGGGCCACGATTTCCGTCCGGAATATCGGCGAGCTGACAAAATTGCGGGCGCAGTTTCCCGATGTTCCGATCATGGCGCTGACCGCGACCGCCACCGACGCGAGTGCGCGACGACATCGTCAAGCAACTGCAGCTGCGCCGAGCCGCGTTGTTATGTTGCGAGTTTCAATCGACCAAACCTGACTTATCCGCGTGATGCCGAAGTCTTCTGCCTACGAGCAGGTGCTGGATTTTGTTCGCGCGCGGCCGAATGAGAGCGGCATCGTCTATTGCGCCAGCCGCAAATCGAGCGACGCGCTGGCCGAAAATCTGAACGAGAGATGGGATCAAGGCGCTGCCGTATCACGCCGGAATGGAACCGAAAGAACGGACGCGCAACCAGGAAGCTATTTCTGCGCGACGATGCGCGGGTGATCACGGCAACGATCGCGTTCGGCATGGGCATCAACAAACCGAACGTGCGCTTCGTCATTCATCACGATCTGCCGAAAGAACATCGAAGGCTACTATCAGGAAACCGGACGCGCGGGACGCGATGGCTTGCCGAGCGAGTGCGTGCTGCTCTTCAGCGTCGGCGACGTCGTAAACATAGCGGCGTTTCATCGAAGAAAAAGCGAAAGCGAGCAGCGAATCGCGCACGAGCAGTTGCGCACGATGATCGCGTATGCGGAAACGCGCGAATGCCGGCGGGCAACGTTGCTGCGGTATTTCGGCGAAAATCATTCTCAGAAACTGCCATGCAACGGCTGCGATAATTGCCTGGAACCACGCGAAACCTTCGACGGCACCATCGCTGCGCAAAAGTTTCTCTCCTGCGTGCATCGAGTCGAGGCGAAGCAGGGATTTGGATTCGGCTTGAATCATATCGTCGAGGTGCTTGGTCGGTGGCACCAATGAAGCAATCGAAAAGCGCGGGCACGATCAGCTATCGACATTTGGGATCGGCAAAGATTTACCCCGTGAACAATGGCAAAGAATCGGGCGGGAACTGTTACGCCTCGGTTTGGTGGGAAGCAGCGCCGGAAAATTTGCGACTTTGAGGTGACCGACGCCGGAATGATGGCGCTACGAAAACGAACACCGATCACATTAACCAAGCTGATCGAAGCCCGGCAACGAAGGTCCGCACCCCACGGCTGGCGAAATTGAATGCGATGAAGAACTCTTCGAGCGTTTACGCGCGCTGCGCCGAAAGATCGCGGACGAGCGCGATGTCCCTGCTTATATTATCTTTTTCCGATGCAACGCTCCGCCAGATGGCGCAGGCGTGTCCACAAAGTAAAAGCGAGTTCGCGCAGATCGCCGGAGTCGGACAACAAAAGCTCAAGGAATTTGCGGAGTCATTCCTGGCAGAGATTGGTGAGCACCTTCGCTCCGACCCGGCGATGGCATCTGCGCCGGGAACGTTCTGACCCGCCCTGCCAAGGGGCATGACCTCTGCTGCTTTCCTCGCGAGATGGAGTGCGAAGAAGGGCAGCCGAGGGAAGACGTGGATACCGGCGCTCAGGCCGCTCCTCCTTTCGGCAAAGAATCGGCCTGCCGCGCGGTGGCGTTGCTCGCGTTGGTTGGGTACAGCTGCCGGCGGTGTTCTTAACTCAGCATTGGCATTCGCGGTCCGAATTTCGTCATAAGGCTAACGGAAACGCAGCCGACAACGGGTTATGTGCGATTGAAACTGACGGCGACAAAAAGCCGCGCCGGCAGTAAATCGGCTAGCAATACGTAACTGAAACGAAGTACAT
>ERZ1370068.1641-contig-11551_pt1 | contig 17655 bp, 16 predicted proteins | sample MGYA00561227_ERZ1370068 | MGnify/ENA primary metagenome ERZ1370068 (study PRJEB38410, sample SAMEA6850437) | metagenome | study: Metagenomic assessment of the ecological functions of the soil: analysis of the soil microbiota associated with the...
CCGGCATCGCCCGCTACCGCCCCGCACGTGATCGCTGAGGTCACTTCTTTCGCGGGTCGTCAGCGGGGTTGACGTAGGTGACACCCCACGGCCCCGTCCCATTGAGCTGCACGACCACCTCTTCCTTGGTCCACGCGAAATGGTTCGTCTTGGGTTGCATGATCATCATGTCTCCCGGACTCAAGCGGCATGGTCTTCTGGGAGTCCAGCCTATCGCCAGTACCCATGTGGAAGGTGCCGGACAGCACGGTCACCCGCTCGACGGCCGGGTGCGAGTGCGCCGGAATACTATAGTTGGCGGGGAACTTGAGGCGAATTGTGAAGGGCACGGCTTCGTTCATCGGACCTTCGATGACCGCAATCTTTGCGCCGGGCGGCAACGAGGGCACGTCGTCCCATTTGAGGTCGCTCGCGGTGATCATCCGATGACCGCTCATCTGTGCCCAGCTCGCGGACAGGGCGATCAAGGAGCTGACGAGACGACGACGGGGACGACAGAGAGTCGAGATCTCATGGTGTTCTCCTTTCGGTCCCGTCAGCTCTGCTTGTAGACGAGCTCGGAGGTGACGTTCACGGGATTGGCCAGCGTGTCCCGGATAGGCGACTTCCGGTCGATGGTCTCCTTGCACCTGCGGACCTTCTCTTCGGGTGCGGGGCTCTGGATCGTCACCGTGTAGCGGATGTCGGTGATGCCGTTGCGGACGGACTTGTCGTGACCCAGCATGCCGCGGACGTCGATGTCCGCCTCCATGTCGATGCCCATCGCGTCGAGAGGGACGTCGAAGAGGGCGGCATTGGTCGCGATGCCGCTCGTCACGCAGCCCGCGAGCGCGGCAAGCAGCAGCTCCGGCGGGAAGGGCGCCGAATCCACGCCGCCGAGTGGCGCCGGGTCGTCGCTCATGATCACGAAGCGCCGCGTCCGCGGGAAGAGGCTCTGGCCCAGGGCCTGGACGGCGCCGACGGTGACGACAGCCTTTGTCCCTCGCTCCCAGGTGGACTGCACCTTCACGGTCATCTTCCCCAGGGCGGGGTTCTCGCGCACCATCTTGTCCAGGTGCTTGACGCCGTCCAGGTTCACGTCGTTCTTGTGCTCGGCCATGGTGTTTCCTCCTGCGCCGATCGTGCCGGCGCTGTCAGATCAGGTTCGCGATCATGCGGGCGGCGCGCTCGGTGCCGCCGGTGGGCACCTCCCGGCCCTGGACGCGCTTGCCCAGGTGGTCGAGGATGGCCGCTCCCAGCTCTTCCGGGCTGGTCATGTCGTAGTCCATGCGGACGCCGGCGCCCAGGCGGTCGAGCCGGCGGGCCACGTGGAAGTTCTGCTCGAAATGATTGCGCAGCGGGAAGTAGAGGAACGGCGTCTGGAAGGCCGCCAGCTCCATCGTGGTGGTGAGGCCACCTTGCACGATGGCGAGATGGGCGGCGGCGTGATGGCGAAACAGATGGGGCACGTACGGCCGCACGTCGATGCGCGGCCCGCCCGGCAGCTCCGCCGGGTCCAGCCTGGGACCGGCGACAAGGAGCATGCGGACATCGGGGATCTGGTGGGCCACGAGGGAGAACGCCGCTGCGCACTTGCGGAGCAGGTTGCGTCCCACGCTGGTGCCGCCCGCGGACACGAGGATGACCCGTTCATCATCGCGATAGCCCAGCTCGTGCCGCAACGCGGCCTTGTCCGCGTACGTGCCGGGGTCGAAGTGATACGTGTATCCGGAGAAGCGGAAGTGCTCGCGCCCCCACTGCCGCATGTTCGGCAGGTCGGGCCCGAACTCGCGGTCGAGGACGTCCTCCTCGTCGCCTACCATGATGGACAGGTCGCGCACGTCGGGGTGCAGGCGCAGGTGATCGATGTTCTCGGCGTTCTTGTCCCAGGCGCGCCGGAACTCCACCGACCCCTTGTCGTCTCGCATGGGCAGGACGCCGATGAAGTCGGTCAGAAACGCATACGGCGCGCGCTTGAGCTCCGGGTTCTCGTGCAGAAAGTAGTCGAGGTCCCAGCCCTCGTCCCCCACCCAGAGGTCGTAGTCCTCGCGTTCCACGACATCCGCGAACGTCATGAAGTTGGCCGCCATGATCTCGTCCATGTCCCACAGCGCGTTCTGCGCGTGAAGCTCGTGGTCGCGGGCCCACGCCTCGAAGTGCCCGCTCTCGTCGTGGAGCAGCCGGCTGGCGGGGTGCAGGCGCGCCCCCAGGCCTCCACGGCCCGGTCAGAGGGGGCAGCGGCCAGGAAATCCACGGTGGCGTCGGGGTGGATCTCCTGTAGCCGGCGCGCGATGGCGAGGTCCCGCTGGATGTGGCCGAGGCCGATCGGGCTCGACAGCCAGAGGACGCGGCGCGCTGCGGTTCGTCGCGGGCGCGCGGGCGGTGCCTTCCGCTCCGTCGTCGGAGGAATGGCGCCCGCCTCCACGGGGTGGTCCAGGACGAAGTCGCGGATCAGGTGATTCACCTTGACTGCGTGGCGCCCGTGCAGGCTGTGGCCGGCGCCCTCGAACGTCACGAGGCGCGCGCCGGGGATGGCGGCGACCATCTTCGTCAGCGTGCGTATAGGGCACGATCTTGTCGAGGGTGCCGTGGAGCGCGAGGGTCGGCACCGAGATGCGGGCGAGGAGATCGTGGACGTTGGCGCCGTCGATGGCCCGGAGGGACTCGATGAGCACGTCGGGCGTGGTCTCGCCCGCCCACGCCACGCAGTCCTCGATCCCCTTGAGCGAGTGGGGCTCCGGGAGGACACGGGCGAAGAGGCGCTGCCGGTAGGCGGCGAAGTCGCCGCGCATCACGCGTGCGACTTTCTCCTCGAAGGGCTGGGGCATCGACTCCGCGTACTGCCCGCTGAGCAGGATCAGGTGCGAGACATGGCCGGGGTGGTCGACCACATACCGGAAGGCAATCAGGGCCGCGCAGGAGTAGGCGGCGAGGGCGAAGGGCGGCCGCACCGCCTTCTCCAGCACCGCGAGCAGGTCGCCGTAGCGGCTATTCGAGGTCGTACCCGGTCGCCGGCCGGTCGGAGCGGCCATTGCCCCGCGAGTCGGTGGTGACCACGCGGAAGTAGCGCGAGAGGTACGGGATCTGGGCCTTGAACTGCCGGCTGTAGACCACGGGCTGGCACTGGGGGAGGAGCACGAGGTCGCGGCTGCCCCCGCCCGTGGCCTGCCAGAAGAGCTTGACTCCGCCATTGCTCACGTACACGGGCTCAACCCTCCCATCGAAGACCGCTCGCCGCGCGCGCTCGTAGAGCACGAGGGCGGCGCCGCCCCGAACGGTCTGGTTCTTGTAGCCGGGGACGAAGTGAATCCGCGCGTCGGCAAGGGTGGCGGCGAAGCCATACTCCGCCGCGTGCTCGAGGATCCGGTCCTCGTAGCGCTCGAGGGACTTGACGATCCCGCCCGTGATCGACGATGACGTCGGGATTGAGGCCATTCGCGATCCCGCCAATGGCCGCGCCGACCGCCTGGCAGGCCTCCCGGACCAGTGCTCGCGCGTCCGCGTTTCCGGCGTCGGCCGCACGAAACACGGCCTCGGCGTCCGAGAGCGCCTCGTCGTAGCTCGGCTCCAGCGGACTTCCCCGCCGCGTCGCCGCGGGTGCGGCAGTGGAACTCCGCCGCCATGCCGACGCCGGCCGCGTAGGCGGAAAGGCAGCCCCGGATGCCGCAGACGCATGGCCGGCCGTCGAATTTCACCGACACGTGGCCGAGCTCACCGCCGTAGCCGCTCTTGCCCCTGACCAGGTGGCCGTCGAGGATCACGGCCCCGCCGACTCCGGTGCCGAGGGCGAGCATGACCATCGACCCGGCGCCGCGCCCGAACTCCCCAGGTCCACTCCCGAGCGCCGAGCGCGTTGACGTCGTTGTCGATGAAGACGGGGACGCCACTCCTGGCGCGGATCAGCTCCACGAGGGGCGCTCCCACCAGTTCCGGGACCAGATGGAAACCCTTGCGCATCGTCCCGCCCTCGATGTCCACGATGCCCGGCAGGCCGATGCCGATCCCCTCTACGGGACAGCCCGTGATCGCTGGCTTGCGCGAGCAGATGGCTCACGATCCCGAGGATCGTGTCGAGCGCCGTGCCGGGCCCATCGCGGTGCGTCCGGGTCTCGGTCGCCGAGAGCACCTCGCCGCCCGGGGTGACAAGGCCACCGGACGTGTGGGTGCTGCCGACATCCACTCCGATGAGCACGGGCTGAGGTTGGGTCATGCGCGACTCTCTCCCCACGGAGAGCATGCGACGTGCCAGAGGCTCTGTCTTGCCCGGCGCGCACTTGCGAACCGGGGTGCCAGCTCACCTTGCACCGGCGAGCCATTGTCACACGGGAAGTCCAATCCATTCAGGAGCTTGGCGGGCGGTCCGATCTCCCCGCCGAGTGCAATGTCGCGTTTACATGGAGGAGCGCCCTTCGCGCCGGCGCCCTAGACTAGCCCTTATCTTCGCTCGAGAGCCCGTCGGAGAGCCAGCTAGAGCGATGAGAAGGGTCCAGCTCGCGAGGCGGCGCCCGAAGGCAGCCGGCGAGGCGTACTTTCTGTACGTTGAGCCGGCTGTCGAGGGCGCCGTACTACGCAGATGGGCCCTCATCATCGCGCCGCCGTTCAGGACCAGCGCGATGCTCAGGATCAAGAGCCCGAGCCCGATCACCTCGAACCGCCCGGGCCGCTCCCGGAACGCGTACAGCGAGATGAGCAGCGTGAAGACGAGCTCGACCAGGCCGAGCGTGCGCACGTAGGCGGCGATCTGCAGCGTGAAGGCGGTGAACCAGCCCACCGAGCCGATGGCCGACGCGAGACCGACGAGCAGCCCCGCGCGCATATTGGCGAAGACGCGGCCGATCTGGCCGCGCTCGCGGGTCGCGAGGTAGCCCGCCATCACCGCGGTCTGGATCGACGTCGCGATCACGAGGGTGAAGGCCGCGGCCACGAACGCGCTCGGGTCGCGGAGCGACACCGACGCGGCGCGAAAGCCCACCGCGGCAATACCGTAGAGGCCGCCCGCCAGCAGCCCGAGCAGCGCGGTGGGGTCCGTCCACCCGAGCAAGAACGCCCGCAGCGGCCGGTCGGTCTTGACCAGCGACATGAGCATGACGGCGACCGTGGCGAGCGCGATGCCGAGCGCGCCCACCCCGCTCACGAAGGCGCCGAGGAAAACGGCCTCGAAGACGGCGGCCTGGACGACCTCCGTCTTGGCATAGGCCACCGCGGTCGCGAAGTTGCGGCTGCCCATCACGTGAAGCTGGAGCGAGGTGGCGAGGATCTGGCTCAGCGCCGCCCCGACCACCCAGAGCCAGAAGATCGGCCCCGGCGACGGCAGCCGTCCCACCCCGGCGGCGACGAGCGCCAGGAGATAGACGACCGCCATCGGCAAGCCGAAGACGAAGCGCGTGAACGACGCGCCATTGGTGGAGAGCCGCCCCGTGAGATGGCGCTGCAGCGCCGTGCGCACGGCCTGCGCCGCCGCCGCCACCAGCGTCATCGGGATCCAGGCGAAGCCCACCCGCCCGTTGTGCGCCCGCCGCTTCGTTTCAGTCCAATGAAATCTTCTCGCCGGAGCCTTCAGCGCAGCTTATGCGACGAGCCCGCACTCAGCCTGTCCGGAGAAACCGGCTAGAGCGATGAGAAGGGTCCAGCTGCGAGGCGGCGCCCGAAGGCAGCCGGCGAGGCGTACTTTCTGTACGTTGAGCCGGCTGTCGAGGGCGCCAACGAAGCAGATGGGCCCCTTATCATCGCTCTAGCGCATGTTGCCGGTGTGGCCGAGCGAGTAGCGGCCGGGCTGGGGCCACACGGTGAGCCCGTGCGGCTCCTTGCCGACCGCGATGCTCGTGACCTTGCCCGTCGCCGTGTCGATGGCGTAGACGACGTTGTCGTAGCGGCCGGAGAGCCACAGGGTCTTGCCGTCGGCGCTCACATTGCCCATGTCGGGACTGCCGCCGCCCGGCATCGGCCACGTGGTCAGGACCTTGCGCGTGGCGAAGTCGAGCACGGACACGCTGCCCTTGCCATGCGGCGGCCCGCCGATCTTGTGGGAGCCGCGGTTGGCGATGTAGAGCTTGGTGCCGTCCCGGCTCGGGTAGAGCCCGTGCGTGCCGATCCCGGTCTTGATGAAGTCGATCTCGGTGAAGCTCGCGCCGTCGATCACGAAGACGCCGGCCGCCTTCATGTCGGCCACGAAGAAGACCTTGCCGTCGGGCGAGACGCGGACGTCCTGGGGCATGCCCCCGCGCGAGAGCTTGAGATAGCCCAGGACCTTCTTGTTCGCCATGTCGATCTTGGCCAGGCTGCCCTGGAACTCGCAGGTGAAGATGGCGAAGCGGCCGTCGATCGAGAAATCCGCGTGGTTGATGCCGGCGCACTGCGGGACCGCCAGCGACGACTGCAGCGCCATCGTCTGCGGGTCGCGGAAGTCCAGCCGCTTGAGCGCCTCGGCGACGACGATGGCCGACTTCCCGTCGGGCGAGAAGTACATGTTGTACGGGTCGTCGACGGCGACGGGCTTGCCCGCCTTGCCCGTGGCGGGATCGATCGGCGTCAGGCTGCCGTCGGTGCGCCCCTCGGCATTGTTGGTCACCCAGAGCGTCTTCAGGTCCCAGGACGGCACGACGTGCTGCGGGTTGATGCCGACGCGGAACCGGTCGACCACCTTGAGCGTGGCGGGATCGATCACGTAGACGTCGTTGGACTTCACGTTCGGCACGTAGACGCGCGGCAGCGCGCCCGCCACCGCCGGGCTCAGCTTGCCCGCCCCCGCCTCGCTGTAGAGGTTCGCGGGTCCGGCACGGGCGGCATGCCCGGCACCGTCTCGATGGCCCGCCCGCTCGGCTGCGCCGCGGCGGCGCCGAGCGACAGGCCCCACAGGAATCCTAGGGCCAGACCGAGACGCCCCCATCGCCGCGCGCGCGCCGTGAGCCGCACCACGTCCTCCTTCGGCCGCGACACGGCCGGGTTCACCTGCAGTCAGTCTCGGGTCCGCTGCGGGTCCTTCACCGGTGCCCGATCGACTTCCGGATCGCCTCGACCGTCCGCGGCACGATCATCTCCACGCCGAGCCGCCCGAGCTCGGGCGCCGCGCGGGTCGGGTCCCCGTCGACGCCGTCCCGCCCTCGCCGAGGCCGGTGCCCGGCCGCAGCCGGTCGACCCGCACGAGCCGCGGATCGAGCGCCAGCATGAGCGACGTGTCGGCGAGCCCCGCGTGGGCGCCGAGATCCTCCCGCCGATAGCCGCGCCCGGCGAGGAGCCGCCTGAAATCGTCCTCACTCGCCCGGTAGTACTCCTCGATGGCGTGCGCGCGCCGGCGCGCCCGCCCACTCGCGGTTGAGGCGCGCCGCGACGGCCTTCTGACCTTCCTGCGTCGAGCCGTGATCCCCGAGAAACACGACGTCGCGGAACCCGTGCACCACAAAGCTGCGCGCCGCCGACTCGAGGCCCTTCTGGAACACGTCGTCCGGCACGGTGATCGTCCCGGGAAACCGCATGTGCCCGGTGGGCGGGCTGAGCCGACCTTCCGGCACGTACGCGATCACCGGGGCGACGAGCGCATTGCCGAGCCCGCGGGCGATACGTTCAGACAGGAGCCTCGACGCGCGCATTGTGCTTGCCGAGCGCCATGTGCGGCCCATTCTGCTCCGTCCCGCCGATGGGCACGATGATCGTCGACTTGCCGCCGCGCACGAGGTCGCGCACCTCCGTCCACGTCAGCTCCTCGAGGAATACGGTGTCCGGAGCCTCGCCGAACGCGCGGGGCGCGCACGCCAGCAGCCAGGCACAGCAGTGCCGCCGTCGCTGCCGATCGGATTGTCGTCACTCGCGTGCGGTGTAGCGTGATTTCCGTCACGGGACGGGTGCCATCATAAACCCGATTCGCCGTGCTCGCGATCTCTCAATCGAGCGGATGGACGAAGAAGCCGCTGAGCAGCTTGGGCTCGAACCACGTGCTCTTCGGCGGCATGATGGCGCCCGCGTCGGCGACGGCCATGAGCTGCTCCATCGACGTCGGGAACATCGAGACGGCGAGCGCGGCCTCTCCGGCATCGACGCGCCGCCTCGAGCGCCCGCGTGCCCCGGATGCCGCCCACGAAGTCGAGCCGCGCATCGGTGCCCTGATCGGTGATGCCGAGGACGGGACCGAGGACGCGCTCCCCAGAAGCCACACGTCGAGGGAGCGCAGCGGATCCGCCCGGTCCACCGAGTCCGGGGCCAGCTCGAGCAGGTGCCAGCGGCGCTCGAGGTAGATGCAGAAGCTTCCGGCGCGCGGCGGCGCGGCTCCCGCTGCCGGGCTCAGCCGTCCCGCGCGCCCGAGCCGCGCCAGGACTTCGGCCGCGGTCAGGCCGCCGAGATCGCGGACGAGGCGATGGTACGGCAGGATCGCGAGCTGATCCGCGGGGCAGAGGACGGCGGGGAACCACTCGTGCTCCGCGTCCACGCCGCGCGGGTCCCGGCCACGGCGCTCCGCCGCCGCCCGCTGCGCCCCCGCCGAGCGGTGATGGCCGTCGGCCACGTAGGCACAGGGCACGCGCGCGAAGGCGTCGACGAGCGCCGCCGCATCCGGAGCCCGCCAGACGGTATGGCGGACGCCGTCGGCGGTCGTCAGGTCGTAGAGAGCGGGCGCCTTCACCGCGGCGGCGACGAGGCGATCGACCTCCGCGCTGCCGCGATAGGCGAAGAGCACCGGCTCGGCGTGCGCCTCGAGCGTCAGGATGTGGCGCGTGCGGTCGTCCTCCTTGTCCGGGCGCGTGCGCTCGTGCTTTCTGATCACGTCGCGCTCGTAGTCGGCGACGGAGACGCACCCGACCACCCCGATCTGGGCCCGTGCGCCCATCACCTCGCGATACACGAAGAGCGCCGGATCGGTATCGCGCACCAGCACCTCGTCCGCGCGCGAGGCCGGTCGAGATTCCGCCTCGCCCGCTCGTACACCCGCGGGTCGTGAGGGTCGACGTCCTCGGGCAGGTCGATGTCGGAGCGGACGACGTGCAGGAAGCTCATCGGCTCGCCGGCGGCGAGGCGCGGCGGCCTCGCTCCGGCTCACGACGTCGTACGGAGGCGAGACGACGCGGGCGGCCAGCTCGGGCACGGGGCGCAGCGCGCGAAAGGCACGGAGTTGCATGCACGGGACCGTACCGCCCGGCGGCGCCCGCCGTCAACCCGCATGGCAGCGCTACGTCCTGTCGCTGCAACATGAAAATGTCGTGTTAACTGCAACATGAAAGTGTCATCCCGGTACGGGGTAAAGGGCTTGGGCCTTTTTGGTAATGGCCTTGCGCCACGGGTGGCGCGCCGCGGGGCGTGCCGATCGCGGTTTTGGGGGAGGGGTAGACCTTGTCTCGAGGTCTCCGCGTTGATCCTGAGCCGTGTGCGGGGCCGCGCGCTCGTGTGCAAGCGGCTCTGGAGCAGGTCCAGGCCGTTGTGCGGGGTGGCGCCGGTCGGAACTCGGGGCGCTGTGGGGCGTGAGGCTGAAGTCGGGGGCGCCGGCTGCGTGGCGAGGATGGTCCCCGCCTGCAGGACGACGAGGCGGCCATCGAGCAGTTCCCGGAGCTCGACGCGACAGCGGGCGTAGGAGCGCTGGTGGGGGCCGGGCGGGAGCTGGATCCAGCGAGGCCCGAGGTGGACCGTGTTGTCGCGGGCGACCCGGCGCGTATAGCGACAGCTGAGCACGAGGGCGAGATCGCGCGGGGCGCGGCGCCAGGCGGGGCCGCCTCGGCCGGGGTCCGGGTGAAGCGCGCATTGAAGTCCCGCAGGAACTCGGGCAGAAAGGCGTTGGCCGCCTCCGGGGTGGTGATGTGACGCAGGCGGAGTTCGCTGGTGAGGCGATCCTGCAGGGTGCGCCAGAGGCGCTCGACGCGGCCTTTGGCCTCGGGGGAGCCCGCCGCGATATAGCCAATCCCGAGGTCGTGCAGGATGCGGCCGAGGTGCGTGGGGTCCTGGGCCCCGCGCAGTTGTTCCTCGAGGCTCCAATGGGGGTCATTGCGGACGAGGATGTTGATGCGATCGCCATAGAAGGCGAGCGGCACGCCATACTGCGTGAACAGCTGCTGGAAGACGACGGCGTAGCCGTGCAGATCCTCCGTGGGGCGGAAGTGCAGGGCCAGCACGGTGTTGGTCGCGTCGTCGATGGCGCCGTGCAAGGTCATCGCGGGCCCGCGGGCGCCGAGCCAGGCAAAGGGACTGGCATCGACTTGGACGAGCTGCCCCATGCGGGCCTCCGGCGTGCGGCGATGCCGATGCACCCGGGCCCGCCGCCGGTGCTTGGCGGGCAAGCCCAGGGCCCGGCGCCGCCGCCGCACCAGCTCGCGGCTGATGCGCAGGCCCTCCACCTCGCGCAGCTTCTCGGTGGCGTGGCAGTCATTGAAGTCCTTGTAGCGGGTTTGCAACAGGGCGTCGATCTGGGCGGTCACCGTCTTCGGCAGGCGGCGCGGGGACGGCCGGCCCCGGCTGCGGTGCGGCAAGCCCGCCGGCCCCTCGGCCCGCAGGCGCGCTTTCAGCCGCTGGACGTGCCGGGCACTCAGGCGCAGCGACGCCGCCCCTTGCGCGTTCGTCGCCGTGCCGTCGAGCACCAACTTCAACAGCCCGGCCCGGGGCACTTCCTTTCGGCTCATCGTGAGGGTCTCCCATGTCTCCATGGGGTGACACTTTCACGTTGCACTTAGCCATGACATTTCTATGTCGCAACAGCAATGGCACGCTACGTCCTTGACGCTCCCACACCGGAGGACTAAGCTCACGACACAGCGACAACGCCGTCCGCCGCAGGAGGAATCCATGGAATATCACATCATCTCCGCCGACGATCACATCGACATGCCGTGGCTGCCGAAAGACCTCTGGCAGAAGCGCGTGCCCGCGCAGTGGCGAGAGCGCGCGCCCAGAGTCGCCGACACCGCGGACGGCCCGTACTGGATGTGCGGCGATGACCGGTGGGATGCCTGGGGCGGCCGCAAGGGAGCGGCCCTCGGCGGGCGCCGCTCGGCGCTGGAGCGGGGCGGCGTGCTCGAGCCCGGGGTGCTCCGCCCGACGACCACGGCGCTGCGGCTCGAGGACATGGCACGGGACGGCATCGATGCCACCGTGATGTACGGGCCCATCGTCCCGCTGCTGATCAAGGACCCCGAGCTGCGGCAGGTCTGCTATCGCGCCTACAACGAGTGGCTGGCCGAGTTCTGCGCCACGGCGCCGGCGCGCCTGATCGGCGCGGGGCTGATCCCCGATCGACGAGCCCAAGATGGCCGCAGATGAGGTGCGCCATCTCAAGGACCTCGGCCTTCGCACGGGCATGCTGCTGGCCGCGCGCGTCGAGCTGCCGCTGTGGGACGAGGGATGGGAGCCGCTCTGGGAGGCCGCGGCGGAGACGGGGCTCCCGATCGGCTTTCACCTGGGCGGGGGACTGCGCACCGTGGTGGAGAGCGGGCCGCGCTTCAACGACCCGGGCAACATGGGCGTGCGCGTGGCGTGCGCCACGCTCCAGATGGACGAGCCCCTCGCCGCGGTGATCTTCTCAGGGCGCTCGAGCGCCACCCCGGGCTCAAGATCGTCGCTGGCCGAGACGGGTATCGGTTGGCTTCCGTACATGCTCGAACGGATGGACGACACGTACCGGAAGTTCCTCGACGCCGGAGAGTTCTGGCGCACCCACGGCGGCCTCCGCCTCACCATGCCGCCGAGCGCGTACTTCCGCCGTCAGGTGTGGGCCACGTTCCAGACCGATCTGGTCGGGCTGCGCGTGGTGGACACGCTCGGCGAGAACCGCGTGATGTGGGCGTCCGACTACCCCCACCCGGACAGCACGTGGCCCGCGTCGCAGCAGGCCATCGAGGAGAACTCTCAACGGGATCGCGCCCGCGACGCGGCGCGGATCCTCTGCGACAACGCGAAGGAGCCTCTACGGGTTGTAAGGAAGGTCCGGTCTCGCGTCCACGCACCGGACCCGGCAGCGTACGCCTCGCCCGCGACAGCCCGCAAGTACATCCGGACGCGACTTCAACGCGCGCTGGGTGACACGGCAAGCCCGCGTCAGCGGCAAGGTGAAGGCCAGCACGTAGTCCCCCAGCTTGGTGCCGATCTTGCCGTGGTCCGCCCGCGGCAATGACGAGGTACTGCTTGCCCGCAATGCTGTACGTCATGGGCGTGGCCTGCCCGCCGGCCGGAAGCGCGAACGACCACAGCTCCTTGCCGGTCTCCGCGTCGAAGGCCCGCAGACGATCGTCCATGGCCGCGGCGGTGAAGACGAGGCCGCCTGCCGTCACGATCGGCCCGCCGAGGTTCAGCGTCCCCGTCGCCATCCCGGGAACCCACGTGCCCAGGGGGACGTCCCAGCGCTTGTCGCCGGCGAAAAGATCGACCGCGGCCACCGTGCCCCACGGCGGGGCATTGCAGGGCAGGCCGCCGGGCGCGAGCAGCGGCGCGCGATGCATCCCGTAGGGCGTGCCGGTCTGCGGCGCGAGCTCGCCCCGCACCGCGCCGCTTTGAGGGAGCTGAGCGAATTCCGCGGCCAGCTTGTCGCGCGGAATGAGCCGCAGCACGAACGGCAGGCGATTCGTGTTCATGAAGAGCAGCCGGCGCTCGGGATCGTACGCCGAGCTGCCCCAGTTGACGCCGCCCACGAATCCGGGAAACACGACGGTGCCCTGCAAGCTCGGCGGCGTGAACATGCCCTCCGAACGCGAGGCGGCGATCTTCTCCCGGCACCGCCTGAGGTCGTCCGCGGTGGCACCCCAGCGTCACTCGCCGTGAGCCGGTCCGGAACCACGGAGATGCCCGAGGACGGCTGCGTCGGCGATGCGTCCTCCCCGGAACGTCGCTCGTCGGAACGGCGCGCTCCTCGACGGGAATCAGCGGCGTCCCGGTGAGCCGATCGAGCACGAACACACGGCCCATCTTCGTCGTGATCGCGATCGCCGGGTGTGCCGATCCTTCCACGCAAGAGGGTCGGCTGCGAGGCGACGTCGTAGTCCCAGAGGTCGTGGTGCACGACCTGAAATCCCCAGACGAGCTCGCCGGTGGCCGCCCTGCAGGGCGACGACCGAGTTGGCCCACCGGTTGTCGCCCTTGCGGACGCCGCCGTAGTGATCCGGGCTCGGGCTTCCCGTCGGGACGAAGACGAGTCCGCGCTCCGCGATCGACCGACAGCGTCGACCACGCGTTGCCGGCGCCGGTGCGCGGCGTGGTGTGGCTGGCCCAGGAATGGGATCCCAGGACCAGCGCAGGGCGCCCGAGCGGGCGTCGAAGGCGCGCACGATGCCGCGCTCCACGTCGACCGCGCGATTGTCGCCGATGGAGGAGCCGACGATGACGAGATCGCCGGCGATCGCGGGCGCCGAGGTCACCTGGTACTGCCCGAGATCGCGCAGGTCGACGCCGCGCGTGAGATCGACCTGCCCGTTGACGCCGAAGCCTCCGCACGGCGTCCCGGTCTCCCCGTCCAGGGCGACGAGACGCGCATCGAGGGTGCCCATGAAGATGCGCAGGCGGCACGCCGCACCAGGTGCGGACATCGTGTCGCGCCAGGCCGAGACGCCGCGCGACGTGACCTCGGAAGTAGTTCGCGCGCGATCGAGCTTGACGTCGTGCTCCCAGAGCTTCGCGCCGGTCCCGGGATCGAGCGCGATGACCTGGTTGAAGGGCGTGCTGAGGAACAGCTTGCCCTCGACGAGGATCGGCGTGGCCTCGAAGGCGGCTTTCTTGTTGAGCGGCGTCTCCGGCTGGAGCGCGCCCGTGCGATGCGTCCAGGCCACCTGGAGCTGCGCGACGTTCGACCGATTGATCTGCGCGAGCGTCGAATAGCGGCCGCCGCCGGGATCATTGCCGTAACTCGGCCACGTGGAATCGGCGGGGCCTGTGCTGCCGCGAGCGATGGGAGCCAGACGAGCGCGATGGCGAGCCACACCGGTTTTCATGGGATCATCGACTATCGCGCCGGCCGGCGCGTCGGGCAAGCGTCCCGGGACGAGCGGGCCAAAAACAGGGACGAGCGGGCGTCAGAAGCGCTCCAGGAGGTCAGCGCGCTGGCCGGCGTAAGCGCCGGCCTACCGCAACTCGGTAGCTCGTCTGCAGGATGACTCTTGCGCTCGCCGTGAAACCACGGGTGAGCTCGCGGATGGCGTCGAGTCGCACGACGCTGGAGCGGCTGATGCGGACGAAGTCCCTTCAGGATCGAAAGCGCCTTCTCGAGGCAATCGAGCGTGCCGCGAAGCATGTGGCGTCACGGCGCAGCAGTGCAGGGACCAGATAGTTGCGATCGGCCTCCACCCCAGGCGATGTCCCGGACGGGAACGAACGCGCGCGACCCTCCTCGTGGACGAGCAGGCGATCTGGCGAAGCTGCGCGCGCCCGGCTGTTCGGGAACAGGTCGCCCATCCGCGCCGACAGCGCCGCTGCCCCTGCCCGCGCTGCTCGCGCGCGCGGCTGAAGGACGTCGCGAAACCGCTCCCCGCTCACCGGCGAGCCGGTAGTCGAACGCGTGCACCTCGAATGCACGGACGGCGTACTCCTCGTGGGCCGTGACGAAGACGACTGCGCGGTGTGGGCGCCGCCAGAGCGCCCGCGTCACCTCGAGGCCGTCCATGCCGGGCATCTGCACATCGAGCCAAGACGAGATCGGGAACGATGCTCCGCGATGGCCGCGACGGCCCCTCGCCGCTGTTGGCCTCCGCGACCACCTCGACCAGCGGCGTCCTCGCGGAGGAGGCGGAGCAGCTTGCGCCGCGGCTGGAGCCTCGTCGTCGACGACGAGGACCCGCAGCGGCGCCTCCGAGCTCATGGATCGGACTGGTACGGGAGCGACAGCGTCGCAGTCATGCGGCCCCCGCCCTCGCGGTTGGCGATCGCAGAGCCGCTCCTCGCCGTAGAGCCGCGCGAGACGCTCGCGCTATGTTCGACAGCCCGACGCCGCGGGTCAGGCACGCCCGCCGCGTCGGGTCCCAGGCCGACGCCCCGTATCCGACGACCTGGAGGACAGGGCGCCGTTGTCCCGCTGCGCGGCGACGCACACGGAGAGCGCCGAGCTGTCCGGTCTCCACGCGTGGCGGAGCGGTTCTCGACGAGCGGCTGCAGGATGAGCTGCGGGACGAGGCAGCGCCCGAGCGCCGGGTCGACGGCGTAGCTCACGCGCAGCTTCTCCTCAAGCGCTTGGTGCATGAGGTCGGGAGTACCAGCCGCGTGATCTGGAGCTCCTCCGGCCAGCGGATCTCCTGCGCGCGAGAGGTGCGCAACGTGCGAAGCGCAACAGCTCGCCGGGCTGGGTCAACCATCGGCGTCGGCGACCGGCACGTCCTCGTACTGCTGGCGAACGACGAGATGGTGTTGAGCGTGTTGAAGAGGAAGTGCGGCTGGAGCTGCAGGCGCAGGTTGTCGAGCTGCGCCTCGGCGAGCTTGGCCTCGAGCTCGGCCGCGGCCAGTTGCTGCCCCTGCGCGAGGGCGAGACGGCAGATGAACGTAGTAGAGGACGACGGCGATCGCGAAGACCGCCAGGTAGTTGGAGAGCTCCATCGGATAGCGGTACCGCATGATCCCGTAGTCGTAGGCGCCGAGGCCGAACGACGCGGGAACAGCAGGTGCCGGCTCAGCGCCATCAGCGACGTATGGACCAGGGAAGAAGCTCACCGCGGCGATCAGGAGCGCGGCGATCCGGCGGGTCCAGCCCCGGCGCTCGAAGAGATAGACGGCGCGCGCGACGCGGAAGACGAACGGCAGGAGCACGAACGCGGCGTACACGCCGGTGGCTTCCTCGACGAGCCGTTGCGGGAACGTGCCGCCGTGGCCCCGCGCGAGATCGTCGAGATACCGGTAGCTCAGGCCCAGCCCGCCGAGCGACGGTGGCGACGAGGAACAAGAGGCTCCAGGTCACGAGCGGCGGCAGCTTCACGGGCCAGACCGTACCACACCCAGCTGCCACCGGGCGGGTCAGCGTCCGGTCGGCGGGGCGTCCCCAGCTTGAAGATCCGGGCTCCGACGGCTTCCTCCACGCGCGCATTGCGCAGCCGGAAGAAGCTGACGCCGTACGCCTTGTCGAGCCACCGGGCCGGCCTCGAACACGCCGCGCACCTTGTAGACCGCAAGGTCGTAGCGGATCGTCATCCCCTTCGCCGCATACACGTAGATGGTCTCGTCCTGGCCCGAGGGCAGCTCGCAGCAATAGTTGCCGACGGCGGAGACGCGGCCGAGGAGGAAGAACGACAGGTCGGGCGGGCCCGCCGGGAATGATGAAGCCGTGGATCTCCACCTCCTTGCCGGCGTAGGACTTGATGTCGTGGGTCACCGTCTGATTGGCCCGGATCGCGTCGCCGAGCTGCGCGAAGGTGAGGCGGAGATCTCCTGGCCGTGCGCCCAGGCGGCGAGATACACAGCGCGGCGAGCGCGGCAGCGAGCGCGGGCGCTCCCCGCCATCCGCGACGTCTACGACAGCGGCGCAAGGTTCTCGGCGACCTCGGTTCGATAGGCCAGGAGGGCGGGGAGCAGTCCGGCCAGTGCGCCCAGCACGACCACCGCGGCGAGCGTCAGCGGCTGCAGGGCGCCGATGGCAAAGGGGTGCGTCTGGGGCCTGCCCCGCGCGGCGAGCAGGCTCGCTCCGACGTACGCCGCCCCGTGTCCCGCGACAATGCCCGCGACGCCCCCGACGACGGCGAGCGCAGCCGACTCCAGCAGGACGATGGACAGGATGATCGCGCGGCGCGCGCCGAGCGCGCGCATCGTCGCGATCTCGCGCCGGCGCTCGAACGTGGCGCTGTACATCGAGACGAACAGGTAGAGCAGCACGACGATGGCCACGATCGCCAGGATGACCGCCAGCCCCTCCTCGACGAGTCCCAGCACGTTGAACACGCTCAGCAGCACCGCGCTGGGAAAGACGGCCTGCGTCTCTGTCGACACGTTGAGCCGCCGGTGCAGTGCCGGCAGATCCGAGATGCGCTTCGACCGGACGAGGACGGCGGTGAGCGGCTTGACGTCCATGCCCCGCGACACCTCGTTCATCTCCCAGAAGCTCGCCAGCGGAGAAGAAGATCGCGCGGTCGTCGGCGCTAATGCCGTCGGACTCAGCACGCCCGACCACGGTCAGCGGATACCCGGCCATCTCCTCGCCCTCGTAGAATCGATCGCCGATCTGAAGCCCGCGTGCGGCGTGCTGGCCCGGCGCCGAGCACGGCCTCGTACGCAGGCTGCGCCGCAGAGTCCTCGCGAAAGAGCCGTCCGGCGGCGACCGTGACGGTCGCGCCGGCGCCACGCGGAATGCCGCGAAGTAGGTGTCTGTCGTCGCCACGTACCGGAAATCCCTGAAAGGCATCGCCCATGGCCACGGGCACCGCGACCTCGACCAGCGCGGTCGTCACTTCAGGTCCCGATAGGTGTCCATAGGAGATGTTCGGCGTCGGCGTGTCCATGCGAAAGACGACGTTCAGCACGAGCTGCGTCGAGCTGCCCTTGGCGCCCACGACGAGGCCGTAGTCCCGTCACGTGCCTTCGATGAACCCCGCCCGGATGCCTCCCGTGAGCAGCGTCGTCGCGATCACGAGGCTGACCCCGGCGCGATGGAGAGCACCGTGGGCGCGCTGGCGACCCGCCGCCCTGCAGATACCTCCAGGCGATCGTCAGGACGGTCACGGGGCGGCGCCCACCGCAAGCCGGTCGACAGCGCGGTTGACCTCGGCGATGTCCAGCACGCGGTCCCCCGCCCCGAGCACGGCGTCGTCG
>ERZ1370068.1265-contig-11157_pt1 | contig 17642 bp, 24 predicted proteins | sample MGYA00561227_ERZ1370068 | MGnify/ENA primary metagenome ERZ1370068 (study PRJEB38410, sample SAMEA6850437) | metagenome | study: Metagenomic assessment of the ecological functions of the soil: analysis of the soil microbiota associated with the...
AGCCGAAACAGTAAGGAATTCGAACAGCCGGACTCGAAAGGGTCCGGCTGTTTTTGATTCAAACCGACAAATACTGCCGAGCATAGCTAAATTTGAATGTTAGTTCAGGGCGTCAATCTTCCCTGAAGAGCTCCCTACGTGCTGCAGGCGGTGGGCGATTTAGCGATCTCGTGGGCGCTGGAGCTTCCGCACTCCTAGCCGTCGTCGCTCCCGCCGAGCTGACGAACTCGCGTCCCAAGTCGGCGTGAGGGAACTGGACTGCAGCGCGGGCCTGGAAGCGAGTCTCGTCGATCGTCGTCCCGGTCGATCGAAGCTTGGCGGTATTGCGTTCACAAAGCGGTAGCGCGCATTCTGCTGCACCCCGATAGCTGCAACCACATGAGCTACACAGCACTCTGACGAAACTAGTGCCTAGACGACGCCCCGGTTCGGGCTTGTTACAACTAATTTTGATACACACCTTTCGACGACGATTAATAAACAGCGATTCGGATCTGCGCGTTCTGAAACGTTCTGATGCGCCAAAGCACTTCGCCACTGGGCGATGATTTCACAGGCCTGGTCTACCTGCATGGAGCGGCGGGCAAAGAACGCGGAACAGTGCGTTCTTACCGATGAGGATTTTGGGCGAGCTTACCTCATACGCGGGCTGGGCAACCAGATTTCTAGGAAGCGATGTTTCGGGCGCCATGCGGTGCTTTTCTCGTCGGCTACAGCCATCGCGATCCACAGTCATGAACCATTTGCACCCGGCGGTCTGCCAGCGGCGCGCAAACCCCGTTACGCATTTACTCTCGGAAGATCCAAGGTCACCCTGAGAGGCCATGGAAATTCCTTGGCTGTTCATCAGTTGCGTATTCTGTAACCACAGGTGAAACCGCCACGAGTTTCGATAACTCAGTTGTCTGCCTTCGCGATTGAGTACGTGAGCATGCATCGCGGTATTGCTTCCTGGAAAAAGGCTGAGAGCGCATTCGTGCGATCACAGAGAGCCAACCTCCGCTCGAGGAGCGCGAGACGCCGACTATCTGAAGTGCCTGTTTAGCCAACATTGAAACCGGCGCGAATCCTTCTTCCGACACGCAGGCCAATCCAGAGCGGATTTCATGGCTCGAAAGTGAACGGATTTTTAGCTTCGTTCCTTCGGAGGGTAAATCAACGTAATGATTTGGAGATTTTGAACGCGAACTCCTGGTTTCTGGCTGATCGACAGATTCTTTGTGAGTCATCAGCGCGCAAGCCGGAGTGCTCTGCAGCGGACATCCAACGCCACGGCAGTCGGATACAACCCTGAATGGGCGTGGCGGGCCCGGCGCCGCCCGCCTCATACGTCGACAGCATGACGCGGACATTGATGCGGTTTTTTCCTGCTCCGTCACCTTGCTTCTGCCGCAAAGAACCTTATGATCGTTCTCAGCAGCGATGATCTGGTCGATGCTGCTAGCGGAATGCCACTTCCCAGAAGACGCCGCTGCTGCAATGCAACTCTTTGACGTATCACTCACGCCGCGCCTGACACCACCAAAGATCCAACTGGGCTGGTGACAGCAGGACAGATCAAACCGAAAGTCGATTTCGGAACGGAATTAACGCACTTCACGACCTTGATCACTATTTGTCCGACGCATGGACCAACACGATCGGCGAAACGCCCGAGACGCGTTTGCGCTCCGTCGATTGCGCCACACAGATATTATGCGAATCCTTTGCCGCCGCAGACAACCTGATGCGGCTTTGCAGGTTCAAGCCGGGAAGGAGCTGGATCCCTTTGCGCTGCATCGCCAATCAATCGAGAAACGCGATGGACGAGCGCTGATCACAAAACTGGATTCTCTCATCAGACGCAGACTCGTGACGTGGTCGCGCACAGAGTCAGCAGCGCAAGCCGAACGAAGCTCTTGCTCGCTGCGAGCCGATCTTTTCGCGTCGAAGGTTCCGATTTTGCAACGGCTGCGCTGTCAGGTTTGGTGTTGCTCACGACAGACGACACGACGGCGGATGAGTGTCGGGCTGGCTTCTCCAGCACAGTCTAATCTACCAGCACAAGACTGACGTCTTTCGCTTGCCTCGAACTTAATTATATGCAAGGGCGTCTGACGATTTAAGGCGTCAGTGATAGATGTAGTTTCCGCAGGCCCGACAGGCGCATTGTTCTGACGGCATTAGCGAAGACACGCGTTTACGAACGGTTCAATTTCCTTGTTTGGCTCAGAAAAAGTCGCACCCCCAATGCGACCTCACGCGCAGCTTTGGAAGCGGTGCAGCGGTGAAGCCGGAATTTCGAGAGCGTGAACGTCCGATTCTGACTTTTCATACGGTGAAGTTCGCTGGCTGGAGGCGAGCGAGGGATTCAACGTCGACGAAATCACGAGCCAAGAGGTCGCTGGTTTTATTGCAAATCGACCGCTCGGGGACGCAGAATCAGTTCGATAGTTCGATAGCAAACGATCGCGTTATTGCAGCTCGACTTCAGCTGTTGCAAGTCAAAGGCCTGAATGGGCGATGAGGTTTCGAATCATCTGCATCGTCGGAGATCAACGACGAAGACTTGTGGTCATCCGCTGTCGTTGGTCTTTGCAGCGCGAAAATTCCCGCTGAGACTTGGGCGGCATTTTTGCCACCTGCTTCATTAGTGGCAGCGCCCGCAGGGTTCTTCGAGACCACAACGGACCTTCTCGAGCGTGGCTCCGTCCGCGAAACCGATGCTTTGCCCGGATGACTTGATGCCTGCTGCGCAAAAAGTCGCAGAACGGATTGGTCAGAGTCTCTCCAGCACACAAAACCTACGTCTCGTCAGATGGAAGATTGCTTTTCGATAGAAGCGATAAACCGCCCCGGGGAAAAACTAGCGAGATTTTGGTTGCAGCGCATATCGAGTGCAAACGAACTAGGCGCGATGAATGACGGGCATTCCAACGGACATTGCCGAGAGTCTCAAACGATGATCGCAGTTCGTCACAAGCGGCGGCTCATGCTCGCGTCGTGATTGAGTCAACTGCATTATCTTTTTCGATCGACCCTGCGTTCGCGCAAGCCGAACTACCCTGTTGTTCGGAATGGAGTCAAAACCACGCGACTGCGGAACAATGTTGGCATGGGTTTGTCATGGGGACGATGGCTGCCAGGTTTACCGAGCAACTACTTCCGAGTTTTCATCAAATCGTTGCCCGAGCGGCTCTGCCGCTGGAGAAAAGTGACAACATCAGGCACGCGACCATCATGCAGGTAACAGTCCTGGCGCTGTACTGGCTGCGCGATCCAATTTCCAACGGCTGGTTATCCAGTGTTATCCGCATCGCTCGATGAGAAAGAGCTTATTGCGCTAGCTGCCGAAATTGATCACGCGTTGGATCAGACGAAGGCCGACACTGTGGAAGAAATTTGGGCGGCATGGCTCAAGCGATATTGGGAAGATCGTTTACTAGAAGGCCGAAGCCTTTCGGTCTGGAGGAAGTAAACGATGGGCTGCTGGGCACTCAGCACAGGTAGGGTACTTTCCTGGAAGTAGTAAAACTGGTTGCTGCGATACAGCCCAGACCGGCGTTTCAGCACATTGACTTGAGTCGAATCGAGTCAGCGGGATTAGCGCGAACGTATCCCACCGCAACAACCGACTTATTGCTCGTCTATTTCAGTGCTCCAGATCTGCATGTCTATGCCGACAGAAACGCCGTGCAGAAAATCTGGCGGGACCTTATACAAGCAAATTTGCACACCCGGAACAGCGCGACGACAACTCCGTGAAGCAATGTTTCGTTTTGGCATAGACCCGCAAAAACTGGACGTGATGCAAAGCGCCGCTTGCGTTTAGAATCCAAAATATGGATGCCGATGGAGAGATGGGGTCAGAGCTTCCTATCGACAGTCTTTCCGACTGGATTACCGGAACTTGGAAGAGCAATTGAGCGATGGTAAGATCGCCAACGTGAGCCTTCCTGAAATCAAGACTGCCATCGAACAGCTTTCGTTCGAAGAGCGCGCGCGAGCTCGCGGCGTGGTAAACCTCGATGACGTTTTGCGCGAAGTGGAACAACATTCTAATTAGGAAACCAGGAACGCAGGAACAGAGCGACATTACGAGTTCCTATTTTCCTGATCTGCGAAGATCTGCGTAATCTCTCCGAAGCGCCGCCCAGAAGTATGCCCGAATCCAACAGATGAGCGGTCCCTACAAAGTAGCTTGGTTATGTGAAGCTTTGAGGCGGAGAGGTGCTCGCCTGATGACCAATTTGTGGCAGTGCTAACTGCACCGCGGTGGCGCCTTGAGCAGGCTTTCCCGCAGCCGCAGCGGCATGCCGAGCACCTTCTCTTCGGCGCCGCGGTCTGCACCGGACAATGCGATTGCAATGCATATGAACGAGGCTGCGCAAAATGGGTCGGGGCTCGTCGTTAGGGCCGCGTGCTTTCTGCAGATCAATCCAGCGCTTGCGCAAGACCTCCATCCGATCGCTGTCGACTTGGAGCAGGCCGCGCAGCCACGACGGCCAACTATCGCCGCCTTGCAGCGGTGAGAACCAAGCGCGCAACATGGTCTTGCGCTCGCGGTATTCTTCGCCCCCGATATGACGTGAGGTGACTTGGCGCTGTACTCAGCCCAGACAGATCGGCATCTTCGGAGTCCCAGGTCGGCGAGCAACTGGTCGACGCTGACGGCCAACAGCGCCAAGCGGTCTGAACTTTGTGCGATTATTTAGCCTACTGAGCATTTCGGCGGTCGAAGCGCTGTCGACGCCAAAGAATGCCTCTGCCCAAGCCAGACCCGCGGGCCCGCCGTAGCGCCCGTTTCGCGCTCGTAGGTGTCGAAAGAAAAGTGCGCGAAATATGTTCCGCCACCATGAGGTCGCTGCCCCAGGCGCACACTTCGGGCAGCAGCTCCGCAAGCATCCGGTTCGGTCGCCCCGAAACCGGATCCGCATGGTGCGGCTGCGGGTCCGAATAGCGGATAAAAACCAACTTGCACAGCGCGCGGCGCGAACCTGCCTGTCGCAGAACTCTCGCACGGGGCCAGCAAGTAGCGCCTCTTTCGCCATCGGCTCCGCCATACAGTTTGACAAAGAGCCAATCAGTTCCCGGCGGTCGCAGACGGTTCAGGACTGGGTCCGCCGACGGGAGGACCATTTCTGGCCCCGGCGTGACGACAACCGAACGCGCAGGCTGAGGGCGGACCGCTGGCCGGGCCATCGGCACAACGAGTTCTACTAGCGCGTGGCCGCTGGTGGTCGGGACCCACGCGTGCTCTGGGCCGGGCAAGGCTTCTTGAGCACGATCGAGCCGAGCTCACCGCGGCGGGCGAGATCGATGCGGAGCTGGTCGAGTTGCTCGCGTGCGTTCGTGTCAAGTAGCAAAGGCGATTGTCGCCCTCAACCAGAGTACATAGCGGGGGACGCGCCAGCGCTCGCGGAAAGCGGCGAACCGAGAAAAGAACTCCGATATTGAGATGGACTTCTTGCCAGTCGACTCGCTCCGAGAGCCTCCACTGCGCCGGTGCTAAGATCGCACGGCCGCGCGTGACGCGCGGCAAGAAGGTCGCAGCGAAGGCTGGCCCCCAATCGAACCCGCTCAACTGGGCGATGCCGTCTTGCCCTAGCTCTTCGAGAAAGCGGCTGACGTGCGGCGCATTAAACGAAGTCAGCATATGTCCAGCTCGGACTCGCACTTCGCGATCGCGCCAGAACAAGGCCAATCGATCGCTGCGTATACCCGACCGTTAACTCGCCCAGCGGGATGGTCCGAGCGGAGTCCACGCCCGAAGGCACGCCGAGAGCAATCGCATGCGAGCGTACGCTGGGGCGTATCGCGACGCTTGGGCTGAGCGCAGCCGCTTGGGCAGGTGAGACCGACTCTGCCCAGACGGCATCGCTCGCGTGGTGTTGCTCCATCTCTGCCGCTTCCCGCAGCGCGTCGTTGCCCGCGATTCCCGAGCAGCTCGGAGAAGCGTCCGAGATAACGGCCAGCCTGCCTCGATCCGAGGTTTGGTCCGATCGCGATACGGAAGTCGCCTGCATTCACCGCCGCTGGAGACTCGGCGAGAACGAAGATGCACAGGTCGATCGACACAGGCAGTTGTTCCGCTTGCGGCTCCCATAGCGAGAGCCGCTCTAGCAGCGGCGTCGTCGAGTTCGATCTCCATCCGACGATCGGCGACGGCATCTTGCGCGAGTGTCTGCAATGCCATGTGGCGACGTGCAAGACGATGAGGATCGACGTTCGCGTTGCCTTGGGTGCCGAGAATGCCCAGACCGGGCACGGGCATCCAAGAGCTCGAGCAGTGGCACGCGACGATCGACACCGTGCCGGGCAGCAGTGAAAGCCGACCGATAAGCGAGGAGTGCCGGCGGACCGTGGGGTTAGGGCGTGAGTCGGAATAGCAAATGGGCTATGTCCGTAGCGAAATCCAACAAAGGCGTGCCGATCGTCGCCTCCTTCATGCCGAGTGCTAAGTCGACCTGGACGCGCGTCTTCGGGCCGTCGTGGAGCTCGACGAAGCTCGCATCGATGCCCGGCCAAGCCTCTGCCGCGTGTGTCGCGTCGAGTCGCACCCAATCGTCGAGCGCCTTCAATGCGGTTAACAGACCGCTCGCTTCCACCGGCGGTCGAGGAAGCGATTGCAACCGTTCGAGGACGTGGCCAGCTGGCGCGGAACAGGTCAATGGCGGACGCAATTCGGTCAGCAGCAGTCCCTGATCGACGAGTTTGCGCACCAGTGCCAACGACCGTGCTTCGTCGGCGCCTGTGCGCTCCATCAGAGCCCGCACCAGCGCAACATGACGCACCTGTGTGCGCGCGACCTCGAGCGCTGTTAGGACGAAGTCAGAGGCCCGCATCGACACCGCCTGCGCCCCCTCGCGCAGAGGCGTCGGGTCGTCCAGACCGACGCGGCCCCCTTGAATAAAAACGCAAGGATGCACTTTTAGTTCGAGCTGACACAAGACCTCGTCACGCGCTTCGAGTGCCGCAGTGAAAGACAACAACCACTCCATGTCGGGGCGCGCGCTACGACGGTGCAGAGCGTCGTCGATAATCAGCGTGGTGGCCGGCCCGGCGTCGCACAAAGCGACGCCTGCGAATGCGCCGTACGGTGTCGGCCGCGTCGACATGCGGATCCGATAGCGCAAACGTTTTGCTCAACGCCCGAGTCGCCCGCGCGGCGCCGCTGGCCTGCATCGCGTCGACAAGATGCCCTGCGCCAACCAGCATTGCCATCTGCGCATTGGCACTGCAGGGCGTAGGTTCGTTGCCTTCCGGGTGCCAGAACGATCTTCGGCACTTTCGTCGGCATTCGCTAAGCCGAGAAAGGCTTCAACCGGCAACAGTGGCGAGCGCGCCACGACTCCAGCTCAACGGGTTGAACAGGCGCTTGCGATCCTTTGCCATCGATCAGTTCAACAGAAAGATGCGGTCCCAGTCCGGGGCTTCGGCGGTAGAAGCCGCGAGCAGAACCATGACCACGCCGGCAGCACCGTCGAGCACCCCACTATTGGTCGACCTTGTTGCCATCCGGCTCGATGCTGCAATACCCAAGTGCCTGCTCACTGTTAAATGCGCCTAGCAATTGCCGACACAGGGATCTCGGCGGCAGCGCGGAACATCGGTAGATCAGTGTCATTGGCAAAGCGCAACGTAACTTGAAGCAGTCCGGCGACGCCGTGACAAAATGTTGGCGACTCAATCTGACGCAGCGGGATCGGGCGCCGGTAGACTGCGCACCCATAGCGTCGATTGCGAGATCGCACAGCGCCGCATCATTCAGTACCTGGCCCGCTAGCCATAACGAGCGGGCGATACCCGCGCGCGCCGTAACACCACGCCGCACGGCTCCCAACCAAATCATCGACCACCCGTCCGTCGGCGGTCAAGCGTACGACGGTCGGCCAGTTGACGCCAAAGGCGTCGTGGGTCTGTCGGCGCACTAACCATTCCGCGGTGCGTGCGACGGCCTCGGCAAGACCATCGGCGGCCATCCCTTCGCGCAGCGCAAGCGCCATCAGCGCCAAAGGTCCCGGAATGCCGTGCGCAAGTCCGCAGTTGATATTGTCTTGCCCAGCAGATTGAGCCGCTGCCGTGTCGCCCATCAGATGGTATGGCGTGAACCAATGTGGTGCGCCCTGGTTCTCGGCGGACAAAGCGACCAACGTTTCTAACACTGCTTGCAACGCAACGTCGGCGGGCGGTTGCGCACGGATCGTAAGCAAATAAGCGCCGATACCAGACAGGCCCGATATTGCGTCGACCTCGGACACTGCCACACCATGGCGACCGTGCAGACGGCCGGCCATGTCGAGTGCACGCGTGGCGAGGACCGAGTCAATTAGCGCTAGCAACTCCCGGATTGAAGGAACTTCTTTACGCCGCCGCCGGGCAGCGAACGCCACACCCGCAAGACCCGCAAACAGGCCGGCCGCCGAGGGCTTCGAGCGGACCGCTTGCGCCGTGTGCGAAAGATACAAAGCGCCCGTTTCAGCCCATTCCTCTTCCGGCCAGCAGCGGTCGAAATAAGCGCAGGCGAGCGCCATGCCGGCGTCGCCGTGTGCAAGCGCGCACGGATTCCAACTCAGGTTGTCGGGGTAGCGGCTCTGCTCGATCGCGTGCTGATTCGTTTGCAGCAAGCGTTCGCGGTCCCGCAGTCTCCGCAGCACGACGGCGCGTGCAACATCAATGGCACTTGCCGAGGTTTGAGTTTCGACAAGTGGCTTCCAAGCCTGCGTATCTGACAGGCCTGCGCCTACAGGCATCCGTGCTGATTTCCGCATGTAAAGACGTGCGGATTGCAGGTGACGCAGTGTGTTTCGCAGGTGTGGCAAGTAGCCTGGTTGCAGTGTGTCGCGCAGGTATGGCAGGTCGCCTGTCCACAGTTCGTCGCGCAGGTATGACAGGTCGCCTGGTTGCAGGTGTGACAAGTGGCCTGATTACAAGTGTGGCAAGTCGCCTGATTACAAGTTGTGGCAAGTCGCCTGGTTGCAGGTCCGGCAAGTGTCGCAGGTCGCGCCGCAATCGGTACGGCAGGTGTTGTCTGTTGGACAAAGCATTGAGCATGACCGGTCCCGCAACCGCAGGTCTGGTCGGTTGCACAGCCGAAAGGTTGCGTTGGACACTCGATGCCGATGGTCGCTGGTGAGCAAAAGTCGCCGGTAGGCTCGATCGGAAGAAGTGGCCCTTGGCCCGACGGAGTGCGAATGTCGAGTGCGAACGGATCGCCTGTCTGGGCTGCCGGTATACGCGTGTAATCGACAACAGCATCCTGTCGCACACCTACACGGGTGGCCTTGTGCCCGACAAAGGGAGCCTGTTCTGGCGGAATAGCTTCGCAAAACAACATATCCGCTGACGCAAACTCGGCGTAGTAGTTGAGCGCGGTGTTGAAGTATAGCCGCACATAGCCATTGCGAGAGTGCTCTTGCCCGCCAAGCCTTCGAGGATGACGGCCGCTACCGGGGCGGCAGAGGGATCTGGGCGAAGATGGTCGACCCGAGGGTCCTGCTCGAACGAACCGGCGGCGTCTTTGGGAGTTTTAGTTGCCATAATTTCTCCTCCGGCGAGCGGTCATTTAGGTAAAGACCGACGCGCACTCCACCCGCGCCGGCCTGCTAAATGGCCCCAACGCCTTTTGTTGATGTTTCCTGAGAATATGCGGGCGGATAGAGAGCGTCAAGCGAGATAGCAAACGAATCTGAACCGTTCCTGTTTTGGAGTTCGACAGGCTTTCGAGCGCCCATTCGTGGTGCATTCACACGGTTGTAAAATCATCAACTAAGAGACGCAGGCGACGCTTTGGACATTGGACCGGGGGACAATGGGGGTCAGAGCTTCCTATCGACACTCTTTCCGACTGGATTACCGGAACTTGGAAGAGCAATTGAGCGATGGTAAGATCGCCAACGTGAGCCTTCCTGAAATCAAGACTGCCATCGAACAGCTTTCGTTCGAAGAGCGCGCCGAGTTGGCGGCGTGGTTGCACGGTTGGAATGACGACGAATGGGATGAGCAGATGAAGCGCGACATCGGGAGTGGCAAGCTCGATGACGTCTTGCACGAAGTCGAAGAGGACATCAGGTCCGGACGCACCCGCGAAATGCCGTGACGTCGAGAACGCATCGGCGTTTCTGGCACGAGTTCAATCGACTACCGGCTCATGTCCAATGTCTCGCGCGAGAAAAGTTTCAACTTTGGCTGCGTGATCCGTTTCACCCTTCAATGCAGTTCAAGCCGCTTGTCGGAAACGTCTGGTCAGCACGAATCGGAGATCACTATCGCGCTGTTGCGCAGAAACACGGCGATCTCGTCGTCTGGTTTTGGATCGGCACGCACGAAGACTACAACAACTTCATCAAGCAGTTGCGGTAGCCGCTGAGCTATTCGGGCAGCGTCTCGCCGGAGCCACCGATTGCGGCGGGGGCCCTTCTCCTTCGCCGCTACCTCCATTTCCGAATCCCTTCCCTTGAAACTCGCTCGGCTCCCCGCTTTCGCTCGCTGCTACCCTCGCAGCTTTACCTTCTATCTCGGAAATCCCTTTCCTCGATTCCTGAGTTCCTGATTAGTTTTTCTTCGTGGTTTTCGTGTGCTCCGTGGTGAAAGATTCTTCAATGCGCCGAGCATCATTTGTCTTCGTTCTTTGTGGTTTCCTAATGTCGAGCGGAGGCGCGCAGGCGGCAGACGCCATGAATGCCGTCGCCGAGCGGTATGCGCATCTGGTGCTGGCTCTTGGGCAACATGATCCCGATTATGTCGACGCGTTTTACGGACCGGCTGAGTGGAAGACGCAAGCGGAGAAGGAAAAGAAGTCGCTGGATGCGATCGGCGCAGAGGCCGCCGAACTGAGCGCGACCCTGGCGAAAACTCCCGACGCAGCAACGTCGGGCGATGAGATGCTCAAATTGCGGCGCGAATATTTGCAGAAACAGGTTGCCGCGCTGGCGGCGCGGGTGCGGATGTTGAAGGGCGAAAAATTAAAGTTCGACGACGAGTCGCGCGCGCTTTACGACGCCGTTGCGCCGACATACCGCCAGTCCGGCTCGGACCCGGATTCGCATTTTGACCAGATCATTGCCCAGCTGGAGACAAAGATTCCGGGCAACGGTCCGTTGTGGGAGCGCTACGAGAATGTGGCGCAAGCCGTTTGTGATTCCGAAGGAAAAACTCGATACCGTGTTTCAACTCGCGATCAAGGAATGCCGCGCCCGGACGCTGGCGCACGTTGCGCTTCCGCCTAACGAGAGTTTCGCCGTCGAGTACGTGACCAATAAGCCGTGGGGCGGTTACAATTGGTGCAAAGGCAATTTCCACAGCGTGATTCAGGTGAATACCGATCTGCCCACCTTCATCGATCGCGCGGTCGATCTCGCGGCGCACGAAGGTTATCCCGGTCATCACGTTTACAATTCGCTGCTGGAAAAGAACCTGGTCCGCGATCGCGGCTGGATGGAGTTTTCGGTTTACCCGCTCTTCTCACCGCAATCGCTCGTCGCGGAAGGGACGGCGAATTTCGGCCGGGACGTTGCGTTCCCGACTAAGGCCGAGCGAATGAAGTTCGAGAAGAGAAGTTTTGTTTCCGGCCGCCGGGATCGATTCCAAGCGCGCAGACGAATATTACGCCGTGCAGGATTTGATGAAGCAGCTCGACTACGCGGTAAACGAGGCCGCGCGAAGATTGATCAACGGCGAGATCGACGAGAGCGCTGCGGTGCAATGGTTGCAAAAATACGCAGTGATGGAACCAGCTCGCGCTCAGCAGCGGGTGAAATTCATCCAGCGTTACCGAAGTTACGTGATCAACTACAATCTCGGGAAGACATGGTGCGCCGTTACATCGAGAAACGAAGCGGCACCGATCCCGAGAAACGGTGGAGCGAATTCGCCAAACTGCTGTCCTCGCCACGATTACCGAGCGGGATTGCGGCGATATCTAGGAAAGGCAGGAAACGCAGGAATGCTCCGAAATATTCAGTACTCGAGAGGTCCTTTCTCCGCTGTGAAACTCCAGCGCCAAGCTGCCCTCGCTCCTTCGCTGCTACCGCAGAAGCTTTACCTCTCTGTCTCGGAAAATCCCTTTCTCGATTCCTGCGTTCCTCGGTAGAATTTCTCGGGAGATGATTAGTCGTCGGCAATTTACGAAAACTTTGGGCGGAGCGGTGACGTTGACCGCGATCAAGCCGGACGCTTTGTGGTCGGGCGAACCGACCGCTACCGCCACACCGGCATCGGCGTCGCCCGTTGCGGCGGAATTGTATCGCAAGGTGTTTGTAGCTCGACGGGAACGTGCTGGCGCGATCGGGTTTCCGATTTCAGAATCATGATCCGGCGGGCGTGACCAAGCGGATTGTCGGTTCCGGCGTGAACGTGGTGAAGTCGACACTTGGCGGCCCACAGGGAAATTTCGAGGAGGCCGTAGCCGCGATCGCGAATGCGGAGCTGTTGATGGAAAAGCAGCCGGAAGCGTTTTTCAAAGTGCAGCGCGCGGCCGATTTCGATCGCGCGAAGAACGAAGGAAAGCTCGGCGTCATTTACTCGTTCGAATCGCCGAACATGCTCGAGGACAAGATCGACAGGATCGAGCTGTTCCGCAGTCTCGGCGTGCGCGTGATGCAGCTTACTTACAATCACCGGACGCCGCTCGGGTGCGGTTGTCTCGACGGCGACACGGACGGCCTGACCGATCTCGGCCGCAGCGCCGTGGCCAAGATGAATGAGGTCGGCGTTGCGCTCGATCTCAGTCATTGCAACACAAAGACGACGGCGGACGGCATCGCGGCGTCGAAGAAACCGGTGTTGATCACTCACGCCGGCTGTCGCGCTGTTTACATGCATCCGCGGAACAAGGAAGATCGCGAATTGAAAGCGTTGGCGGAGAAAGGCGGCGTGATCGGAATTTACATGCTGCCGTTTCTGACCGAGCCGCCGAAGCAGCCGATGCTCAAGGATTTTCTCCAGCATCTCGACCACGCGGTTAAGGTTTGCGGCGAAGATCATGTCGGGATCGGGACGGACGTTCCCTTTCTGCACGTCGGCGAAGAGGAACTTGCCGAACTGAAACGCAGGACCGAGGAACGGAAAGCCGCGGGGATCGCTGCGCCAGGCGAGGATCGGCCGGCTTATATCCCGGACCTGAATACCGAACGGAAACTCGAGCTCGTGACCGATGCGTTGTTGAAGCGCGGCTACAAAGAGCGCAGCGGTAGAAAAAATCCTGGGCGGAAATTTCAAGCGGGTCCTGGCCGACATCTGGTCGGCGTAATTACTCAGGCATTGTCTTTCCCGAGCCGCCAATCTCTGCGGGAAATCCACTGCCGGAAAACATTCGAGCATTAGCAGACGATCACCGAAGTGACTAGTGGACAGTGATGGGTGACGAGTAATCCGGACGCGACGAACTCTTGCCACGGCCACCGCGAAGTTTAACATTGTGTCTATGCCGATAGCCCTCCCGCTGAAGAAGATGTCGCGCGACGAAAAATTGCGTGCGATGGAAGCGCTTTGGGCGATCTGTCACAGGAGGAAGCTCGATTTGAATCTCCGGCGTGGCATGACCACGCGTTGCGCGAAGCAGAACGCGCGGTGAAGACCGGCAAGGCACGCTTTAGCGACTGGGAGGAAGCAAAAAACGGATTCGCCGCAAGGCAGCAGAAGCTTGCGTGACGCTTCGAATCCTCAGCCTGGCCAGTTGTAACCGATGGCTCACGTTCGCAAAGACACGCTTGCGAAGACGGTGCAATGGTGGAAGCACCTTCGACCGTGCTGGAAACGTCGGCAGCAGCGTCGTGAGCGCGTCGCCGCGGCAAAACTAATTCGCACGGAATCGCGCGATGTGCGGACAGTCCGTTGACCGAACGCTCGAAGACTCGTGTGGGCTACTCCGCCATTGTCTCGCCCGATCCGCCAATTGATGCGGGAAAATCCTTGAGCTTGGGCAAACCGTCTTTCATCGGCAGCACCGTTTCTGCGTAATTGAGGTGCACCTTTGGTTTGAACGGAAAATTACGGAGAGCGCCGATGCGAACATCGATCAAGCCGAGTGTTGGATGATCGACCGAGATGTGGCTGCCGCACTTCGTGCAATACCGGCGATCGCTAATGTCGCTGCTCTTGAATTTGCCGAGAAACTCTGCGCCTTTCGTCAGCTTCACGTCCTCCCATTTCCACAACGTGAACGCGCTGCACCGGCGCGGCGGAATAACGCCGGCAGTTCTCGCAATGGCAGTAACCCATCTCCAAGGGTTCCCCGCGAACCTCGATCTCGACCGCTCCGCAGTAACATCCGCCTTTATGCGTGTCAGCCATGATCAAGATATGTAATCAGGAAGAGAGCGAATCAGGAAAGCAGGAAAACAGGAAAAGATCGGGGATTCGAATGCTGTAGGGCGTTTGACTCGCTCGCTCCCGCTCACTCGGTCTGCCAGCCTCCGGTCCATGTCGCTCGCGTCCCAGCGGCTCCATTCTGTGAAACGCCGAGACGTCACGTCGCCGCTAAATTTTTCCCGACATCACTTGCAGTTCCGTTGTTTTTCCTGCGTTCCTGCTTTCCTAATTCGAATCTCTGGTTCCTGTTTTCCTGATCAGCAGAGCGATTCCACCGCCGCAACGATGCCACCCACGATTCCGCCGACGACGCCGCCGATCGGGTTCCAGCCGCTCATCCTGAGACCGCCGAATGCGCCGCCGGCGACACCGAGCAGGATGTTACGGATTGGATGTTTCGCCGCTCTCGCCATGGCCCGGCCGCGTGGGCCAAAGTTGGAAGGAATAGCATAGTTCGCAATCGCCTCGATGATCGCCAGCGCGACCGGAGTCGCGCTGCGATCGGTTAACATCCGCTTGTGCAAACCTTGCACGTAAGCCACGAACTTCTCGGCCTCGCGATCTGAGCCAACGGCGAACCCGCGCTTGCCCAGTTCGAGCAAAACGCGTTGTTCTGATTCTGAAAGCGGCTCCGCCGCGGGCCAGCTGACGAATGATTTCGTAATAAGCCTTCTGGTGATCCGGCCCGAGCTTCGCGCAGTCGAAACGCTTCAATCTGAAGATCACCAAACTGAATTCCGGCCGACGCTGCCAACGCTCGAACCGCACCGTCGCATCCATCACAATTGTTATTACCCTTGTTTTTCATAGTAATCGAAAGTCAACCGCTCGATTGAATCGGCAACAAGGAAATCGACAGAATCTCGAATCAGAGGGGCGAATCAGGAACGGTTGAGGCCGGTTACTGTAGGGCGTTTCTGTGAAACGCCGAGGCGTTCTGGCACAGACGCCCTACAATCTAATACCCCAAGGCTTTTTCCGGTCGTTCGCGGTGGGCAGAGCATCTTTGCGGACTGTGATTGCAGGCGCGCCAGAGTCTTTAATTTGGTTCGCCTCGAGCAAGTTGAACTCGATGTCTTTTGTGTATTCGGTAGGAACGTCTGCGTCCGCATAGATGGCGTGCACAGGGCAAACTTCCACGCAGGCCATGCAATCAATGCAGTCGTCGGCATGAATCACCACCTGGGTATCCATCTCGTAGAAGCACGCGACGGGACAGACTTCTACGCAGTCGGTGAATTTGCATCCATTACATTTCTCGGTCACAACGTGGGCCATAGCGTTTCAGTAGTTAATTCAGGGTTGGGTGAAAAAACTCTGTTACGAGTATTGAGCGACGACGGCGAGTCAACCCCGAACGCTTTCGGGGTGAAATTTCTGATTTCATCTATCGGCGTGGCAGAGGACTGCCCGCCCTACCTATCCACAGGCGTTCGCCTTTCGCCGGTAGGGCGCGTCACTCCGTGCGCGCCGGCCGCGAACTATCCGCGCCGGTCCGGAACAAAATCGCCACGGAAAACGTGACGATGGTGCCGAAGCAAATCCACCAGGGAATTCCATCACCGGCAGCCAGCTCGGCTGCGTGTACAGCTTACCGCCGAGCAGGCCGGCGATGTTGTTCGGTAGACCACTCAAAATCGCGACGACGATGAAGCCTATGATCATCGCAATGACGTTTCCCAAGTCGTTGCCGCGTCGCTTGGTGAACATGCCGCATAGGAAAACGCCGAGAAGCGATCCGTACGTGTATCCGAAGATCCCGAGCACGATTGGGATGATTCGCACGTTCGGATGCACGATGATGAGATATGAAGTCGCCGATGCGACGATAATCATCAGGATCGAAAACCAGACCGTGGCCCAGCGGACGGCGCGCAGGCTCTGTTCGGCTGTTGATCGTGGGTTGATGTACGGTTCGTACCAATCGCGCGTGAAACTTGTGGCCAGCGCGTTTATCGCTGTGCTGAGCGAGCCCATGGCGGTAGCGAAAATTCCTGCGATCAACAGCCCGCGCAGGCCGACGGGCATTTGGGTATAAAATGAAGTGGCAAAACGTTTCGTTAGGCGTTTTGGGCAATGTTGGATCGGGGTGGGCCTGGTAATAAACCCAAAGCAACAGGCCAATGGTCAGAAACGTTAGGACGATCGGGATATCGGCCAACCCCGACAGAATCAATGATCGCCGGCTCCGGCGAATATCGGGCGCGGTCAACATGCGTTGCACCATGTCCTGGTCAGTGCCGTGCGTGGACATGGTGATGAAGGTCGATCCGATCAGGCCGGCAAAGATTGTGTAGCTCGACCTCGAACATTCCTTTGATCTTGTCCCAGCCGTGTTTTGCCGGATCGAGTCCAGTGGTGAAGAAATCCGAAAGCCCGAAGCTGCCGTGGCGCTGGACGATTTCGTCCCAGCCCCCGGGAATTTGCGAGTAAAGCAAACCGACCGCGATCAACGCGCTGCCAATCATGATCGAGGCCTGGATGAAATCGGTCCAGATCACCGCTTTGATGCCGCCGAGAGTCGTGTAGATGGCGGTCAAAATGACAATGACAATCGTTGAGCCGATGTAGATGAACAGCGTCTCTTTTGACCGGGTTGCACGCCGCGAATCATTTCATACGCAAGCGCAAGCGCGATTGCCGCTACATAGAGGCGCGCACCGGACGCCAGCACGCGCGTAACCAGAAAAACAGCTGACGCCGCGTTCTTTGTCGGCACGCCAAAACGCGCGGTGAGATATTCGTAGATCGAATAAACTTTGTAGTCGTAGTAAGGCTTGATGAAAATGTAACTGACCAGGATGCGCGCCAGAATGGTGCCGAGCGCCAGTTGCAAATAAGTGTAGTTGCGGTCGTGAAAGCCTTCGCCCGGCGTGCCGAAAAAGGTGGCGGCGCTAGTCTCCGCAGCGATGATCGAAGCGAGCACGGCCCACCACGGAATTGCGCGACCGCCCAGCACGAAATCTTTGAGGCTTTCCTCCTTCCGGCCCATGTAAAGGCCGATGGAAATGATGACGATAAAATACAGAAGTAAGACCGCGGTATCGATCGCCAGCCGAGCTGTCCATGTCGGCGGTCATTTAGCCACGGATTACGACGGAGTCACAGAGATAATCTGATCGATTTCCTCTATGCTCGTGCTCGTAATCGATGCGGTAGGCTCAGATGCTACTGGAATGTCGAAATCCGAATGACGAATGATGCGAGTGGGAAAGCTTCAGGTGGATCGGCTTCTCCACAAGACGATGCTAAAATAACTGGATGACATCGCGTTGAGGACAACGCGATCCACCCATGAAATTCACGAAAGTTCGCGCGCCCGATTTCGATCTCGAGAAGACGTTAGATTCAGG
>ERZ1370068.6390-contig-5374_pt1 | contig 17639 bp, 20 predicted proteins | sample MGYA00561227_ERZ1370068 | MGnify/ENA primary metagenome ERZ1370068 (study PRJEB38410, sample SAMEA6850437) | metagenome | study: Metagenomic assessment of the ecological functions of the soil: analysis of the soil microbiota associated with the...
TTGTACTTCGTTCAGTTACGCGTATTGCTGTCGCGTGGGCAGAAAAAGAGCTCATCGATGGCGTCCCGTTCCCCCGCCGGTTCTCCTCGATGTCCTTCTGCTGTTTCGCGCGCTCGATGGCGCATGCCGCGACACGCTCGAACGATCCGTGGCGATGCTTGTCGTCGTTGCGCCCGAGCTCGGCGGGCGGGATCGGCGTCCCGTTCACCGCAATCAGCCGCTTGTAGGTGAAGCCGGGATTCGCGGAGGGATACACCTCAGTAGGTCTTCGTCACGTCGGCCGACACCTTGCCGAGCTTGCTGATCTCGATCTCCTGCCTCCGCTCGGTGAACGTGTGTTGGCCTGCAGCGCCCGGTCCATCCGCAGCCGCGCGCGCCTCGGCGACGAACTGGTCCTTGTCCGGCAGCGGCGGGCTCGCTGGCCGCCACGACCGAGATGCGCCGATACAGCACTCCAGCAGCGGGAGCAAGAGGCGGAGCCCGTGCACCACAATGTCTCCAGAGGTCGCCCATGCGGTTAGACGACGCACGGCTCTGCCTGGATTGCGAGGCTTCACAACGAGCACGAGTCGTCACGGCGTGCGGATCGGGAAGCCTTCGCCTTCCTCAAGCGCTGGATCAAGACGACGAACTCGCGCCCGCGCGTCTCCTCGACCCGACGATCCTCTCGCCCCCGTCGACGTCGTCTCGCGCGAGGCGACGAAGCGAGCAGCTCGACGCCTGGCGGCAGATCGTCGAGGGCAAGGCGCCGAGCGACGCCGTGCGGCCGGCTCATCGCGCGCGGCCTTGCTGGCGCTGGCCGCCATGGGCCTGGCTGGATGGGCATGGACTGCGGTGCGGGCGCAGGGGCGACGGCCTGGAAGGCTCGTAGGTACATGATCATTCGATCATGCCGAAAGCAAAGTCGCGCTACCTCACGCACTCCTGCCACTGTTCTTCACGATTATCACAGCCTGATGAACCTGGCGGGGCTGCCAGGACGTCGTCGCGCGCGACGCCGACACGGCGCTCAAGGTCAACATCTCCTGGCATTTCTTCTATCCCGGCAGCTCGACGACGCCCTGGCAGCTCGACGGCGTCATCCGCGGCGATGAAGCAGGATGGGTACGACCCGTCCCTGATCCACGCGTGCCACAACCGCACGGTCGTCATCGACGCGCACCTGGGCGAGCGCGAGAACAAGCAGGTCAACGTCGTCGAGGCGCACGGGCTGCGCAACATCCATCATCTACGAGACCGAGGAGTGGATCAACATCCGCGACGCGGTCGGCGACCTGACGAAGAAGTTCACCTGCCTGAACGAGGTCTACCCGAAGGGCTTCATGATCCCGAAGCGGTTCATCGGCGAGAACATCATCCACCTGCCGACGGTGAAGACGCACGTCTTCACGACGACGACGGGCGCGATGAAGAACGCGCTTCGGCGGGCTGCTGAACGAGCACCGGCACTGGACGCACCCGGTCATCCACGAGACGCTCGTGGACCTGCTGATGATCCAGAAGAAGATTCACCGCGGCGTGTTCGCGGTGATGGACGGCACGTTCGCCGGCGACGGCCCCGGCCCGCGCTGCATGGTGCCGCACGTGAAGAACGTGATCCTGGCGAGCGCGGACCAGGTCGCGATCGACGCGGTCGGCGGCGAAGCTGATGGGGATCGACCCGCATGTCGATCAAGTTCATCCGCATGGCGCACGAGATGGGCCTCGGCTGCGGCGACCCGCGCGAGATCGAGATCGTCGGCGACACGTCGGCGGCCGGCGGAGAACTGGCACTTCGACGGCCCGTTCAGGAAGATGACGTTCGCCTCGCGGATGCAGCACAAGATCTACTGGGGGCCGCTGAAGAGGCCGATCGAGTGGTCGCTCAAGACCGTGCTGGCGCCGTGGGCCTACATCGCCAGCGTCATCTACCACGACAGCTTCTGGTATCCCGTGAAGGCGAAGCGCATGATGCGCCAGGTGCTCGACAGCGACTGGGGCCGCCTGTTCCGCAACTGGGAGCGCGTGACGCCGGACGCGAACGGGTTCCCGTCGGTCGGCGCCGAAGGCGTGGAGCTCACGCGCGTGGGGATGGCCGCGTTCACCAAGTCGCTGGGCATCCTGGGCACGTGCATGAAGGAAGCGCCGGAGTTCAGCAACAGGCGGCGTAAGGTGGTCAGTCGTTAAGGTCCATAGGTCCATAGGCGCATGGGTCAAGCGAGCGTCCCCATGGACCAGCATGGACCCATGGACCCATAGGCCCAGCCATGTCCTACCGCGCCGCCTTCGCTGCATCGCCGGCTGTCATGGCGAGCACACGCTCGCGCAGCCGATCTACAACTGCCCCACCTGCGGCGATCTGCTCGAGGTCAGCCACGACGTCAGGCTCTGCGCGATCGCAGCGCGGCGGCGTGGATGCGCCTGTTCGACGAGCGATACAAGCGCACGACGTGGCCATGCGGATCGTCGGTGTGGGGCAAGAAGAAGTGGGTGTGCCCCGAAGTCCGCGACGAGAACATCGTCTCGATGGACGAGGGCGGCACGAACCTGTTCTGGGCCGAGCGCTTCGGACACTCGCTGGGCCTCGACGAGCTGTGGGTGAAGCAGTGCGGCAACTCGCACACCGGGTCGTTCAAGGACCTGGGCATGACGGTGCTCGTGTCGATGGTCAAGCAGATGATGGCCGACGGCGAGCCCCGTGCGAAGCCGTCGCGTGCGCCTCCACGGGTGACACGTCGCGCCTCGCTGGCGGCGTACGGCGCCGGCCGCCGGCATTCCCGCCGTCGTGATTCTGCCGCGCGGCAAGGTCACCGACCGCGCAGCTCGTCCAGCCGCTGGCCAATGGCGCGCACCGTGCTCTCGCTCGACACCGACTTCGACGGCTGCATGGCAATCGTGCAGCGGCTGGCCGAGGAGCAGCGCGTCTACCTCGCCAACTCGATGAACAGCCTGCGGCTCGAAGGCCAGAAGACCGTCGCGCATCGAGATCGTGCAGCAGTTCGACTGGCAGGTGCCCGGACGTCGTGATCATTCCGAGCGGGAACCTCGGGAACGTCAGCGCGCTCGGCGCGGGCTTCGATCATGCTCGAAGCGCTCGGCGTCACCACGCAAGCGGCCGCGGATCGTCGTGGCGCAGGCGGAAGCGGCCGAACCCGCTCTACCTGGCATACAGCGCAACTGGGAGTTCGAGCCGGTCGCGGCGAAGCCGACGCTCGCCTCGGCCATTCAGATCGGCAACCCGGTGTCGGTGCGCGAAGGCGATACGGACGCTGAAGAAATACGACGGCATCGTGGAGCAGGCCACGCGAGCAGGAATCTGGCCGACGCGGCCGCGGAGCGCCGACCGCACGGGCATGTTCAACTGCCCGCACACGGGCGTCGCCCTGGCGCGTGCTGAAGAAGCTCGTCTCGCGGCGGCGACATCACCTCAGGCCAGCGCGTGGTCGTCATCTCGACGGCCAACGGCCTGAAGTTCACCGACTTCAAGATCGGCTATCACGAGGGGCGGCTGGAAGGCATCACCTCACGTCACGCCAACCGCCCGATCGACCTTCCCAACAACTACGACGCCGTAGTCAGGCGCCATCGAGCGCAGCTCGGTCACGATACGACGCGACGCTTGGTGCTGAGTGCCAAGTGTCGGGTAGCGTTGCCGGGTGGCGTTCCGGAGGTGCGGTGGGGCAGCGGAATTGCGTGAACGTCGGGATGCGACAACGCCGCACACACGGCCCGGGCACAGCACTCACTCAACGCCACTCCAACCATCACCCAGCACCGATCGCAACGGTTCGTTACTTATTCGAGAACGCGTAAATCAGCGCGAAGGTCACCGTCGGCTGCGTCTTCGAGAGCGAACCGCTGTCCTTGACGAAGAAGTGCTTGTCGGAGAAATCGTCGCGGAACTCGAACCGCGCCAGAAGCCCTGACGGCATCTTGACTTCGCCGGTGAGCGTGAACTCCTGGAGGTTCTGGTCGGTCCCGGTGGCGAAGCCGTCGCTGTCGGCGAAAGCTGCTCGTAGCGCGGCGACAGGGCGAACTTGTCGTTCAGCTGAAACTTCAGGCCGAGCGCGATGCCCGACCAGTCGACGCCGTCCCCGCGACCTTGTCGTGGGCGTAGTCGTAGTTGATCAGGAAGCTCGACTTCTCCCCGAGCGGCAGCGTCGCCACCAGATCGATCAGGTTGCGCGTGCCGCCGTCGCCGCCTTCCGGGCTGCTCGTCGCCCACCAGGTAGTTGGCGATGATCGTCGCCTTGCCCGGCCAGAATGGCCAGCGAGGGCGCCGACGGTCTTAGCGCCGTTGTTGTCGCTTGACGTCGTTCCAGCCGTTCACCAGGTAGCCGGTCACCGACACCTTGTCGCTGAACGAGTAGCCGACGCGCGCGCGCCCATGTGGTAGTAGGGAATGGCGAGCGCGAACAGCAGCCCGCGCGAGTAGTTGAAGTTGTCCTTGCTCTCGATCGCTTCGCCGCCGGCCGGGGTGACGAACTTGCCGAAGTCCACCGTCAGGCCGCCCCTGCCGACCGGCGCCAGAACCGACACATGCGCCTGCTGGACGTAGGCTCAGATACCCGGTGCCGCCCGGCTCGAGCGAGTTCACCAGATCCGCGGTGTCACCGGCGCCGAAGTCGACGCGGAACCCGGCGCGGTCTTGTCGGTGGCCGGCTTGGCCGGGGCGAGCTCGACGTAGTTCAGGCTGAAGTTGTTGTGGTTGACGTCGAAGTTGCGGAGCTGCGGATTCGGTCTCGTTGAACGCCCAGCCGTAGTAGCCGTCGACGAACCCGTAGACCTCGATGCTGTGCAGGAAGTCCGGCGCCGGCGCATCGTCGGTCGTGGCAGGCGCCCCTCCGTCGGCGGGCGCCGCGACGACCGCCGTCGACTGCGGCGAGGCCGGCGGCGCTGCCGCGCTCTGCCCGTTCGCCGCTCCGTCAGCAGCCATGACGGCGGGCACACCCGCCACGACGAGGCACGCCAGCACGCCGGCTGCCACTCTCACCAGGCCTTTCAGGCCCGTTCCTGAATGCATCGGTCCCAACCTCCAGATGTGACTCTCGTTTCACACGCTAACGTGCACCGCATGAGGAAGGCATGACCGCCGCGTCAGGAAAACATCAGCAACGCGCCCTCCGCGGGCACTATGGCCGCTGGCCAGCAGAGCACGGCGCGTCACCCAGCTGCTGTAAACGGGCTCAAATGGACTGACCACAACGAATTACAAGGAAACTCTGCAGGAAGGCTCGTGAAGTGCGGCGACAAGCACGGCGCAACGATGTAGGAAGCCACCGAGGGCGCTACAAAGATGTCGGCAGAGTGCGCGGGTGCGTCGGGTGCGTCAGGTGCGACGGGTGCGACGGGTGCGACGGGTGCGTCAAGGTGCGCGGCGTTCAGCTCCGGAAGCGAATCGGGTCGACGTCGATCGCTCGCGGACCTTGTAGTTCAGGATGCGCTCGGTGGTCGACAGCAGCTTCGCCGCGCCGGGCGCGGTTGCCGCGCGCGTGGACTTCAGCGCGTCCTGAATCAGGTCGCGTTCGTAGACGCCTCGACGGCTTCGGCGAGCACGACGCGGGCACCGTGTCGGAGGCCTCGGCGGTCTGCAGCGTGGGCGGCAGGTGATGCGCGTGAATGACCGCGCCGTCGCACACCAGCACGGCGCGCTCGATGCGCGTTCTCCAGCTCGCGGACGTTGCCCGGCCAGTGGTAGCTGGTGAGCATGTCGATCGCCGGCGTCGAGATGCGCTTGATCGATCTTGCCGTGCTCGGTCGAGAACTTCTCGAGGAAGTGGTCGGCGAGCAGCATGATGTCGGGCTTCCGCTCGCGCAGCGGCGGCGCGAAGATCGTGAAGACGTTCAGCCGGTAGAACAGGTCCTCGCGGAACGTGCCCGTCGGCGATCAGCTTCTCGAGCGGACTGATTGGTGGCGGCGATCAGGCGGACGTTGACGCTGGATGCGTCTGCGTGCCGCCGAGCCGCTCGAACTCGCGCTCCTGCAGCACGCGCAGCAGCTTGACCTGCGTCGCGAGGCTCAGGTCGCCGATTTCGTCGAGGAACAGCGTGCCGCCGTCGGCCAGCTCGAAGCGGCCCTTCTTCGCGCCCTGCGCGCCGGTGAAGGCGCCGCGTCTCGTAGCCGAACAGCTCCGACTCGATGAGCGTCTCGGGCAGCGCCGCGCAGCTCACCTTGATGAACGGCTTCCTGCGCGCAGGCCGAGTTGTAGTGGATCGCATGCGCGATCAGCTCCTTGCCGGTGCCCGACTCGCCGCGGATGAGCACGGTGGTGTTCGTCTTGGCCACCTGCCCCACCTGGTCGTAGCACCTGGCGAATCGGCGCGCTGGTCCCGATCAGGTGCTGGAACGCGAAGCGGTCCCGCAGCTCGTCCTTGAGGTGCGTGTTCTCCTCGACCAGCCGGCGCCGCTCGGCCTCGGCCATCCGGCTCACCTTGATGGCCTGAGCCATCATCGACGCCACCAGCTTGTAGAATTTCAGTGACCGGTCGTAGTCGCGGTCGCGCCGGAACAACAGGTCCACGCCCAGTGCGCCGACCACTTTCTTGTTGATGACCAGCGGCACGCAGATGAAGGTGAACTCCTGCCGATCCTGCCGGCGCGCGGCGCGATTGAGCAGCAGCGGCTCCCGGCTCGCCTCAGGCACCACGATGGGCTTGCCGCTTTCGACCACCCGGCCGGTGATGCCCTCGCCCAGCCGATAGCGGGCGCGCTGCACCTTCGGGCGTCAGGCCGGTGGACGCCTTGATGAAGAGCTCCCCGCTTTCCTCGTCGAGCAGCGTGATGGCCGTGCGGACGACGCGATGATGCCGTTCGAGGATCTCGAGCGCCTGCGGCAGCGCGACCGTGAGGTTCGGCGTCGCCGCCAGGCGCCTGGCTGATCTCGATGAGCGAGGACAGGCGGCGGATCTCCTTCGTCGCGCCGCGCGGAGTCGTTTTCCACGGTGGACGCCCGCGGCGCGCGCCGCGGCGTTCCACAATTTCGTCGGTCAGGGGCCATATCCTGCTACAGGATTGTAGTCGCGGTTGGCCCTCCGCGCAACGGTATTCACGAGAACGATTACCAGTCATGACCTCCAGCGCATTACCGGAGCCCCGCGGCCCTATAATCCGGGCATGCCCCGCTCGACCGCACGCCGTTCCCGCTCATACCGTCGCCGCCGAGCGGCACTGTGAGCCTGCCGCGAGCCTGCCGGGGCCCACTGGCTAACGCTGCTCTACCGCGCGCTGGTGTTTCCGCGGCTGGTCGAGGAGAAGATGCTGATCCTGCTGCGGCAGGGCCGGCTCTCGAAGTGGTTCTCCGGAATCGGCCAGGAAGCCATCGCCGTGGGCGTCGCCGCCTCGCTCAGCGCCGACGACTGCGATCCTGCCGCTGCACCGGAACCTGGGCGTGTTCACGGCACGCGGCGCTGGACCTGCTCACGCTGTTCCGCCAGCTCCTCGGACGGACGGCGGCTACACGCGACGGCCGCGACCGGACGTTCCACTTCGGGCTGCCCGAGTCACCACATCGTCGGGATGATCAGCCACCTCGGCGCGATGCTGCCGGTGGCCGATGGCCTGCGCGCTGCGCCTATCAGCTCCGCGGCGAGTCGCGCGTCGCCGCCGTCTTCACCGGCGAGGGCGCGACGAGCGAGGGCGACTTCCACGAGGCCGTGAATCTGGCCGCCGTCTGGAAGCTGCCCGTCGTGTTCGTCGTCGAGAACAACCAGTGCGCGCCTGTCGACGCCCGTCTCGCGAACAGTTTGCCTGCCGGCAGCTGTCCGATCGCGGCGTCGGCTACGGGATTGCCGGCCGAGACCGTCGACGGCAACGACGTGCTGGCGGTCGTCGACGGCGGTCGGCGCGCGCGGCCAGCGCGGCGCGCGCCGGCGAGGGCCGACGCTCCTCGAGTTCAAGACGTTCCGGCATGCGCGGTCACGAGGAGGCGTCGGGCGTGGCCTACGTGCCGCCACGCCTGTTCGAGGATGGGCGGCGAAGGACCCGGTGCTCCGGTTCGAGCAGAAGCTGCTGCGCTGAGGGCGTGTCCTCACAGAGGCCCGGCGAGGCGAGACGCGGGCCGTGCTTCAAGGAGCTGATCGATCGCGTCGCGGACGAGGCGTTCGACTCGCCAGAGCCGGACTCGACCGCCAGAGCCGAGCTCGCGGACGTCTACACGCTCGCGCCTGTCGCGAGGCACGCCGGCTGCAGCCGCCAACTAGCCGCGAACGCGGATGGGCGCCGGGAGGCCAAGGGCCGAGCAGACCTCCGCTACATCGACGCCATCTCCGACGGCCTCCGCGAACGCGATGCATCGCTGGAGCAACGCGTGGTGCTCATCGGGCAGGACATCGCCGAATACGGCGGCGCCTTCAAGGTGACCGAAGGCTTCGCTCGACGAGTTCGGCGCCGCGCGCGTGCGCAACACGCCCATCATCGAGTCCGGCGCCCTCGGGCGCGGCGATGGGACTGGCGCATCGAAGGCTTCCGGCCGATGGTCGAGATGCAGTTCGGCGACTTCATCTCGTGCGGCTTCAACCAGGTTGTCAACAACCTGGCCAAGACGCACTACCGCTGGGGCGCAGGGCTGCCAGTCGTCGATTCGCGTGCCGGTCGGCGGTGGCACGGGCGCCGGTCCGTTCCACTCGCAGAACCCGGAGGCCTGGTTCACGCACGTGGCGGGCCTGAAGGTGGTGGCGCCGGCCACACCCGCGACGCCAAGGGCCTGCTGCTCGCGGCCTTTCAGGATGGAAACCCGGTGCTGTACCTCGAGCACAAGTTCCTCTATCGATCGACGAAGGGTGCGGTGCCGGAGGGCTGCTACACCGAGCCGATCGGCCCGGCGAGGTGGCTCGCGACGGCGCTGACGTGACGATTGTGACCTGGGGCGTCGGCGTCACCTGGGCGCTCGACGCCGCGGAACGCGTTGGCGGAGCAGGCCTCCGTCGAAGTGATCGACCTTCGGACGCTGCTGCCGTGGGATCCGCGAAACCGTGCTCGCGTCCGTCCGCAAGACCAGCCGCGCGCTGGTGCTCCACGAGCGCCGCTTACCGGCAGGTTCGGCGCCGAAGTGGCGGCCCGGATCGGGCGAGGATGCCTTCAGCTGGCTGGATGCGCCTGTCACGCGCGTCGCCGGGCTCGACATCCCGGTGCCGTTCAGCAAGGCGCTGGAGGAGATCTACTCGCCCAGGGAAGGCTCCTCGCGGCGCTCGAGGCGCTCATCGCGTACTGACGGTGCGTCAGGTGCCGGTGCGCGAGGGTGCTGCGAGGTGCGCAGGCGCCGAAATTGGCGATCCGTCAGTGAAGAAACCGTTTATCATGAGTGGGCATGAGCACAACGAGCAGTCGCCTGCGACAGGCGATGTCCGCCAGCGAGGTCTGGAGCGTCGCAGACGCAAGCGGAACTGTACGAAGTGCCACGGTGGGGCAAGGGCTACTTCTCGGTCAGCTCCGCCGGCAACGTTCAGGTCCATCCACGAAGGACCCGTCGCGAGCGATCGACCTGAAGCGTCTCGTTGACGACCTCGAAGCCCGCGGCATCGCCACTCCCCCTTCTCATCCGGTTCAGCGACATCCTCCGCCACCGGCTCGGCGACATCCACGACGCGTTCCAGGCCGCCATCGCCCAGCACCAGTACAGCGGGCGTTACTTGCTGCGTATGCCCGATCAAGGTGAACCAGCAGCGGCAGGTCGTCGAGGAGGTGCTCGATTTCGGCGCGCCGTATGCGCTTCGGCCTCGAGGCCGGCAGCAAGCCCGGAGCTGCTCGCCGTCATCGCGATGGCGTCCAACGAGACGCCGATCATCTGCAACGGCTTCAAGGACGCCGAGTGCATCGAGACGGTGATGCTGGCCCAGAAGATGGGCCGCAACATCATCCCGTCGTCGAGAAGTACACGGAGCTGCGGCCTGATCCTCGAGTACTGCGAGAAGATCGGCGTCCGGCCGCAGATCGGCATGCGGGTGAAGCTGGCGGCGCGCGGCGGCGGGCGCTGGCAGGGATCGGGCGGCTATCGCTCGAAGTTCGGCCTCACCGTCGCCGAGATTCTGCACGGGCTGGACGAGCTGAAGAAGCGCGGCATGCAGGACTGCTTCAAGCTGCTGCACTTCCACCTCGGCAGCCAGATCCCCAACATCCGCGTCGTCAAGCACGCGCTGAACGAGGCGGCGCGCATCTACACCGAGCTGCACAAGGCGGGCGCGGGGCTGAAGTTGCTCGACGTCGGCGGCGGGCTGGGCGTGGACTACGACGGCTCGCAGACCAACTTCGAGTCGAGCACCAACTACACGCTCGAGGAATACGCCAACGACGTCGTCTACCACATCCAGACGCGTGTGCGACGACGCGGCGTGCCGCATCCGACGATCGTGTCGGAGAGCGGGCGCGCGATCGTCGCGTATCACTCGCGTGCTGGTGTTCAACGTGCTCGGGGTGTCGCGACTTCGGCGGCAACGGAGTGCCCGGCGCTGCCGAACGCCGAGAGCTCGAGCAGCCGCTCATCGACCTGCGCGACACCTACGACACGATCTCGACCCGGAACGCGCTCGAGGGCTACCACGACGCCCAGCAGGCGCTCGACATGGCGCTGAACCTGTTCAGCGGCGGCTACCTGCCGCTCGAGCAGCGGTGCCAGGCGGAGACGCTCGTATTGGGCCATCTGCGCGAAGCTGCAGCAGCTCGGTGCAGCAGATGGACGAAGTGCCCGAGGACCTGCAGAGCCTGGACGAGGCGCTCTCATCCACGTACTTCTGCAACTTCTCGCTCTTCCAGTCGATCCCCGACAGCTGGGCCATCAAGCAGCTCTTCCCGGTGCTGCCGATCCACCGGCTGAACGAGCGGCCCGAGCGCGCCACGCGGTGCTCGGCGACATCACCTGCGACTCGGACGGCAAGATCGATCAGTTCATCGATCGCCGCGACGTCAAGCGGACGCTGCCGCTGCATCCGCTCAACGGCCATCCGTACTACCTCGGCGTCTTCCTGGTCGGCGCGTATCAGGAGATCCTCGGCGACCTGCACAACCTGTTCGGCGATACGCACGCCGTGCACGTCAGCCTCGACGGCGACGGCAACGTGATGCTCGAAGCGCGTGATCAAGGGCGACACGGTCAGGGAAGTGCTCGACTACGTCGAGTTCGACGGCGAGGACCTGATGCACCGCATGCGCTCGGACGTCGAAGCCGCGGTGCGCGAGGGCCGCATCGACCTCGAGCAGTCCGGCCGCCTGCTGCGCTTCTTCGAAGACGGATTGAACGGAGTACCTACCTCGAAGAACCCGGCGAATAGTTACTGCAATCGAAACGTCACCGTGACCGTCATGACGACGGGCACCGGTTCCCCATTCAACCGCGTCGGCGTGAACACCCACTGACGGACCGCCGTCAGCGCGGCCTCGTCCAGCAGTGTGCACGGAACGCAGGACGCGCGCCTGCTGCACACGTCCATCCTCGCCGATGATCGCCTCGACGATTACCGTCCCTTCGCGACGCGCGCCGACAGCGCAATCTGCGGATAGATCGGCGCGGCATCCTTGAGCTTCCGCGGCGGCTGGATCTGGCCGCCGGGCCGCACGGGGACGCTCTCTCGACAGGCGGCGGCGGCGGTGGCGGCACCGATTCGACCTTCATCGAGATGCCGCCGGGGATGCCGTTTGTGGCACCTTCGGTCTCCAAACCGGACTGAGGCGTGTCCGCAGCGCGTTCCGGAACGATCTTCGACTGGCGCCTCAATGGGCGCAGCGTCCGGATTGGCAGCTCTACGGTTTTTGCGGGACCGCATCGTGCTGTGCTGCGCGGCGCGGGCGGAGGCGGCAGCGTCACCGCGACGTAGGCAGCCATCGCGCGGCTCGGTGGATCGGGCAACTCCGTTGCGAACAAAGGGACGATGAACCACGCGGCCAGGACGATGGCATGCGCGGCGATCGAAATCGGTAGCAGCGAGACGCGTCGGCGTGCGCCGATGCTGGAGATCGATGGATGGAGACAGCTCCGCTGGCATCCTGAGCCTCCATGCGCGGCACACGAGGGGACTGTCCCCCTTCCGTTTAGTCAGGGGGACTGTCCCGCGGCATCCGCGCGAAGTCAGTGGTCAGCAGCGCTGCTGTTGGAACGTTGGACACCACAGGCGGTGAATCGGACTCGGCGCGCATGAGGACGTGACGTAGGCCCGAGCTTTAGCTCGGGCTCGCCGGCGCCCGCAACGCTCGCCCGAGCTCAAGTTCGGGCCTACGCATAGTCAGCGCGCTCCTCCTCGCGGAGGGCGTCGGAGGGCGCAATCGCCAGCGCGCGGCGGGCGGCGAGCAGGCCGCCGCCCAGGCCGACGGCCATCAGCAGCAGCACGCAGGAGGCGAGCGTGAGCGGATCGCGCGGTGAGACGGCGTAGAGCAGCCGGGAGAGACCGGCTCCCGCAGCCAGCGCCGCCACCAGGCCGGCCGCGACACCGAGGCTCGTCAACCGCGTCGCCTGTCCGAGCACCAGCTGCAGGACGTCGAGCCGCGACGCGCCGAGCGCGACGCGCACGCCGATCTCGCGCGTGCGCCGCTCCACCGACCACACCAGCACGCTGAACGTTCCAACCGCGGCAACCACCAGCGCGACGGTCGCGAGAATGGTCAGCAGGATCGCCGTGAACCGTGGACCGGCGGTGGCTTCCTCCACTGCCTTGTCGAGCGTCGTCACGGTCGCCAGCAGGCAGGTCGGGGTCGGCGTCGAGCACGGCCGCGCGGACGGAGGGCACCACGCTCAGCGCGGTCAGACCGAGGCGTGGACGCGCAGGACCAGATCCATGCGGGGAAAATCCCACTGCGCGTACGGCACGTAGATGTCCTCGCGCACGGCGGTCCACTCGCGGTAGCGGACGTCGCCCACCACGCCGACGACGGTGCGCCAGGGCCCCTGCCATCCGGTCGCACCCGGCTTGAGCCGCTTGCCGATGGCGCTTTCGCCCGGCCAGAACCGGCGGGCCATCGACTGCGACACGATCGCGACCGGGCCCGCGTCGGGGCCATCCGCTTCGGCGAAGGCCCGGCCTTCGATCAGGGGAATGCCCAGCGTCGTGAAGTAGCCCGGGCTCACCGACTCGTAGTTCGCGTGCGGGTTGCGCGCCTGGGCGTCGGCGGTCTGGCCTTCGACGGTGAAGGGATAGTCCCAGCCGATCGGATCGGCGAGCGGCCGGAGCAGGACGAGCGCGGCGCGCTCGACACCCGGCAGCGCGTTCAGCCGCTCGAGCAGCGGACGATAGAACGCCGCGCGCGCGCGATGGTCCGCGTATTTGTCGCTGAGCAGAATCTTCGCCGTGACGACTCCGCGCGGATCGAAGCCGGGCTCCAGACGGGCGAGGCCCGTGAACGATCGCGCCGCGAGCCGGCGCCAGTGACGAGACCCAGCGACAGGGGCCAGCTGTCCCGCCACGAGCAGGCTCCGCAGGCGCCCGATGCGGCGCCCGCCCGACACGCGAGTGCCCGACTCGCGCAGCAGATCGCCGGGATCGGTGCGCGCGGCGGTCGCGGCGGGCACCACGCCGAAGACGAGCGCCGCGAGGATCGAGATCGTGGTCGCCACGGCGAGGACCGGGCCATCGATCGACAGCCGCTCGACGCCGGGCACGTCCGCCGGAATGAGCGCGCGGATGCCGGCGATCGCCCAGATCGCCAGCAACGCGCCGCACAGGCCTCCGGCCAGGCCGAGCGCAATGCTCTCCCCCACCAGCAGCCATCCGAGCCGGCGCGGCGAGGCGCCGAGCGCCGCGCGCGTGGCCAGCTCCCGCTCGCGGTCGATGCCGCGCGCGAGCGCGCAGGTTCGCCACGTTGGCGCACGCGATGAGCAGGAGGCACGCGACGGCCGCCGTCAGCAGCTGGAGCGCGGGGCGGACCTGGCCGTAGATCTGATCGGTGAACGGCTCGAGGCGGCCTCCGGCCGCTTCGGCGGTCGCACGGACGGCGGTGAGCCGTGGGGCTACCAGATCGACTTCGGCGCGCGCGGCGTCGAGCGACGCGCCCGCCTGGAGCCGGCCGACCAGCTTCAGCACGCCGAGATCCGGCGCGTCGTGCGCGAGCGCGGTCCCGTTCAGGAACAGGTCGGCGTGGCGAGGCGGTGTGCCTGCGGGCATCACGCCAACGACGGTGACCGGCGTGCTTGTCGACGGTGATCGTCCGCCCGATGAGCGATGGGTCGCGGCCGTATCGTCGCGTCCACAGTCCCTCGCTGACCAGTACGGTCGAGCCAGCCGTGTCGCGCGCATCCTGCCGCGCCGAAGTCGCGCCCGAGTCGCGGGCGCACGCCGAGGACGTGAAAGTAGTTCGGGGAGATGATCGCCGACTCCCACCTGCTCCGGCTCGGGGTTCCCCGTCAGCGTGTTGCGGATGTTGGCCGCGGTCACGGCAGCCATGCCGAGAACGACGTCAGGTGCGAGCGCCAGGCCTCATGCTCGCGCGACGAGAGCTCGATCGTCCTGGACGCCTTTCTTGAGGTCCGTCTGCCAGAGAACGGCGAGCCGTTCCGGCTGATCGATCGGCAGCGGGCCCAGCAGCACCGCCTTCACGGCCGAGGAGATCGCCGTCGCCGCGCCGATGCTGACGCCGAGCGTGGCCGTGGCCGCAGCCATCAGGGCCGGCGCGCTGGACGAACTGGCGAAAGAGGCTGCGGACGGATGGTAAACTCATGAGTGATGCCTGATGTGTCGAGTGACGCGGCTACGGCAGGGAGCGCTGTCCACGACGCGGCCAGCCGGCTCGAATCGTTGATCACGGCCCTCCCAGGACGGACGGCGGGAGAAAGCGCTCTATCACCTCGAACGCCTGCGGATGGCCTTCCAGTCGTCGCACCAGGAAGCGGTGCGCTTCGCGGCCTTCACCGTCAACAAGACCGTGCACGACGCCGCCGCAGACTGGGGCGCCGAGGTCACCGCCGCGGTGGACGCCCTCCGCAACCTGCGCGCTCGCGCGAGGCCGGCCACACATTCTGCAGGCTCGTGCGCTCTGCTCTGAGGCGTTGTCAACTCCCCAACCTCCAACGCCCAACTCCCAAGAAACCCGGCGACCGCGCGAAGCAGGATTTGGGAGTGGAAGCTGGGAGTTGGGAGTTGGAAGTTGACGTTTCAACTGCGTAGAGCTTCTCGCCAGCATCGACATCTGCCCGGCGTGATAGACGTCGTGCTGCACGATCCCGTGCAGCATGATCGCGACGCTCACGCCTGCGCCAACCGCCGCGTCGCGCGATTGTCCCACCGGGTGCTCGAGCGCGGCATCAGCCAGATCGGCGACCGCGGCCACCAGCTCGCGATGCGAGGCGTCGAGCGCGGCTTTCGTCTCGGCCCAGGCATGGCTCGGCCGTGCCGGGCGCGGGCGCAGTCGCCGGCCGCGGGCGTCGACGGCGCCTTCCCGCGCAGCCGCGCGGTCACCTCGCGGCGCCACGCGATCACGTGCTGCGCGATCTCCCAGATGCTGCGCGTCCCCGCCAGCGGGTGCGCGGACGCACGCGCCGCATCGATCCCGTCGAGCGACGCCATCACGGAGGGACCGTGCCAGGGGTCCCCGGAGTGGACGCGCGCCAGCATGTCGAGCACTCGTTCGCGTTCGGTCATACGTGGCTCGCGAGTGGGGACTGTCCCCGACTGGGCGCGCAGGGGACTGTCCCCGCATGGTATACCCGAGCAGCGAGCCGTGCGCGACTCGCAGGTGGGATGAGCCGAGATCGCACCACGGGATGAAGCCTCGTCCAGGCGACTTCACTTCCGTGCGCCAGGAGGGGCGTAGGATCCGGCCGCGAGGAGTGCGAATGACCGACCCGTTGGCGGTGCTGGTGGACGCGGTCTCGCGCGGCGATGTCGAGGCCGCGTCGGCAATCCTGGCGGCCGACCCGGCGCTTGCCCGCCAGGAACAGGGCGGGGCCACGCCGCTCCACTACGCGGCCGTGCACGGGCAGAGCATCCGCGGTCGATCTGCTGATCGATCACGGCGCTGATCTCGAGGCGCTCGACCAGGAGTGCGGCGCCGCGCCCATTGGCTGGGCCAACGAGAAGGGCTACATGGATCTGGTGCGCCACATGCGGGCGCGCGGCGCACGTGTGAGCCTCCACATGGCCGCCGCTTTCGGCTTGCTCGGCGGACGTGGTGACGCTTGCCGCGGAGCACCCCGAACAGCTCAGTCTGCCCGTGGGCTACGGAACGCCGCTCCACCTCGCGGCGCTCTGGGGGCACGACACGATCGTCGAGCGTCTGCTCGCGCTCGGCGCCGACCCCAGCCGCCGGAACCAGGACGGCGAGCTGCCGGTCAGCATCGCGGAGCGCCAGGGCGCGTCGGACGCCTCGCAGACGCCGATTGTCGTTCCGGAACGGCGGAAGGAGATCGTGGAAGGGTGTCGCCGCGCGGCGGCACAGGCTCGCGCGGTGACGCCGGAGCCTGTGTAGGGGACTGTCCGCCTTGCAGTTCAGCGGGGACTGTCCCCTGAGCCTCTGCCGCTCGCGGCGGACTAGTCCGCCGCGCAGTTAGCGTGTTCAGCGATTCGCTTGGCGAGCGCAGGCGCAGCTTGCAGTGGACCTGGCGCGCGCACAGCGCCTCGAGGCGCGCGCGCGCTGGTTCGATGGCGCCAGTTCTCGCCTCTGCCGTCGCCGACAGCCACTCGATCTCGGGATGCCGCTCGGCCGCGGACAGAACGCGCGCCTTGTCGAACGCCAGGCGCGCTCGCGCCGCATCACCAGACAGCAGGCGGCTGGCACCGAGATAGAACCACCCGTCCGGAGACTCCGGATGCGTCGCGACGAAGCCCTCGAGCGAGGCCGTGGCGCTCGCAGTAGTCTTCACGACCATACGGCGCAAGCGCGGCGGTCAGCGCGCCCGCATCGACTGAAGCGTTGCCGGAGGCAGGCGTGACGATCGCCGGCCGGTCGATGGCCCGAGTCTCCAGCCCCACCGGCCAGCGCGGAGCCTGCCGCGGGTTGCCCGGCAGGCAGCCCGGGATGTGTCCCGCGCGCAGCCACACGCCAATACCGATCGCGGCAAGAAGAGCCACGGCGGCCAGCACGACCCACCCACCCCGTTTTTCTCACGCTCGCGCATGGCGTCGCCTGGAATGTACTGACCCGGTCGCTAACGGCGACCCACCGGCGTCGCATCGTATGAAAGATTCGGCGCCAGCCAGCGCTCCATCTCTTCGACGCTGAGCGCCCTTCCGGCGGGCGTAGTCGCTCACCTGGTCGGGCCCCGAGTCTGCCGACCATGAAGTACCGCGCCTGAGGACTCGCGAAGTAGAGACCGCTGACGCTGGCCGCCGGCAGCATCGCGAAGTGCTCGGTGAGGCTCACGCCGACGCGCTGGCGCGGCCAGCAGATCGAACAACCGGCCCTTCTCCGTGTGATCGGGGCACGCCGGGTAGCCGAACGCCGGCCGGATGCCGCGATATTTCTCCGCCACGAGCTCGTCGTTCGACAGAGTGCTCTTCCGCGCCATAGCCCCAGTCGCGGCGCGCCCGCGCGTGCAGGTACTCCGCGAAGGCCTCCGCCAGTCGATCGGCGAGCGCCTTCACCATGATGGCGTTGTAGTCGTCGTGGTCGGCCTGGAAGCGGGCGGCCAGGTCGTCGGCGCCGAGGCCCGCGGTCAGGGCGAAGGCGCCCAGGTAGTCCCGCCGCGCGCTCGACGCTGGCGCAACGAAGTCGGCGAGCGACCGGTTCGGCCGGCCGTCGGCAATCG
>ERZ1370068.3726-contig-2825_pt1 | contig 17638 bp, 18 predicted proteins | sample MGYA00561227_ERZ1370068 | MGnify/ENA primary metagenome ERZ1370068 (study PRJEB38410, sample SAMEA6850437) | metagenome | study: Metagenomic assessment of the ecological functions of the soil: analysis of the soil microbiota associated with the...
ATACGCCTCCGCCCGGCTAGGCGATGCCACGCGCCGGCTCTTCACCGGCGCTAGGCGCTGGCCGGGTGCGATCTTGAGCTTCTCCTTGTCGGCGACGCGCCGGCTGGTCGCTGCAGCGCCTGCTTGCGCGAGAGCCGGACCTTGCCCGTTGGCGTCGATCTCGATCACCTTGACCGCCACCATGTCGCCCTCGGTCAAGCACGTCCGCCCACGGCGCGGATGCGGGTCTCGGCGATCTGCGGAGATGTGCAGCAAACCCTCGGTGCCTGGCATGATCTCGACGAACGCGCCGAACTCCTTGATGCTCTTGACCTTGCCGACGTAGATGCGGTCCAGCTCGGCCTCGCGGCAGATGTCCTGGATGATGTCGACCGCCATCTGCGCCGACTCGCTGCTCGGACGAGAACATCGTCACCTTGCCCGTCGTCCTCGACGTCGATCTTGGCGCCGGTCTTCTCCTGGATGCCGCGGATGACCTTGCCGCCTGGGCCGATGATCTCCCGGATCTTCTCCGGGCCGGATCTTGATCGTGACGAAGCGCGGCGCGTGCGGGACAGCATCCGGTCCGCGCCGCCTTGATCGTCTCCGGCCATCTTGCCGAGCACGTGCAGCCGCGCCTCGCGCGCCTGGGCTGAGCGCCCGCCGCATGATGTCGACGGACACGCCGGCGATCTTGATGTCCATCTGCAGCGCGGTGATCCCCTTCTCCGTGCCGGCGACCTTGAAGTCCATGTCGCCGTAGTGGTCCTCGCTGCCCATGATGTCGGTCAGGATGCCGACCTTGTCGCCCTCCTTGACCAGGCCCATCGCGATGCCCGCCACGGGCGCCGTGAGCGGCACGCCCGCGTCCATCAGCGCCATCGAAGCGCCGCACACCGTGGCCATCGACGACGAGCCGTTGGACTCGAGGATCTCGAGACGATCGCGGATCGTGTACGGGAAGACTTCTTCGGTCGGCAGCACGCGCCGCGATGGCGCGCTGGGCGAGCGCGCCGTGGCCGATCTCGCGGCGGCCGGGCGTGCCGAAGCGCTTCACCTCGCCCGTCGAGAACGAGGGGAAGTTGTAGTGCAGCATGAAGCGCCGGTAGCGTATCGCCCTCGAAGGACTCCATCTTCTGCTCGTCGTCCTTGGTGCCGAGGGTGGCCGACGACGAGGGCCTGCGGTCTCGCCGCGCGTGAAGAGCGCCGAGCCGTGGGCCCGCGGCAGGTACGCCGACCTCGACCAGATCGGCCGCACCTCCTTGACGCTGCGCCCGTCCACGCGGATGCCCTTGTCCACGATCAGCCGCCGCACCTCGGCCTTCTCGACCTTCTCGAAGTACTCGCGCGCCTTGGCCTTCGCGGCCGGCTCGTCCGGCACGTGATCCGCACTGGCCAGGTGAGCCCACACCGACTCGAACGACGGCCGCCATGGCCTCGGCACGCGCCTGCTTCTCGATGGCACGGCCAGCGCCTGCGACCACGCGTGGCGTGGCCACCTGCTGGACCTTGCGCCTCGAGCGCCGGATCCGCCCCGGCCTGGGCGTCGAAGGCCCAGCGCGGCTTGGCCGCCTGCGCCGATCAGCTCCTTCTGGATCGTCACGAGCTGCTTGCAGTGCTCGTGGCCGAAGGCCGAGCGCCTCGAGCATCTGCTCCTCGGCGATCTCCTTGCCGCCCGACTCGACCATGAGGATCGCGTCCGTCGGTAGCCGCCATCACGAGCTCGAGCGGCGAGGCCGCCACCTGCGCGTAGCGTCGGGTTGGCCACCAGCTTGCCGTCGACCATGGTCACGCGCACGGCGCCGATCGGGCCCGAGAACGGGATGCCCGAGAGCGCACATCGCGGCCGAGGAGCCGATCATCGGCCAGCACGTCGGGGTCGTTCTCGTTGTCCGCGGAGATCACGAGGTTGATGATCTGAATCTCGTTGCGGAAGCCCTTCGGGAAGAGCGGGCGGAGCGGGCGGTCGATCAGCCGGCAGGTCAGCGTCTCCTTCTCGTCGGGCCGGCCCTCGCGCTTGAAGAAGCCGCCGGGGATCCTGCCGCCGGCGTAGGCCTCTCGCGGTACTCGACGGTGAGCGGCAGGAAGTCGCGGCCCTCCACGGGCGACCTGGTCGCGACGACGGTGGACAGCACCATGGTGCCCGCCGCAGCGGACGACGACGGCGCCGTCGGCCTGCTTGGCGACCTTGCCGGTTTCGATCGGAGAGCGGCGTTGCTGTTGATCTGGATCTGCACAGAGTGATGGCTCGTCATGACGGTCAGCGATCCTCCAGCGCTAGGCGTGGAACGATGCTCGGGCTGACTTCAGGTGAGAGAACGTGGCCCGGCGAGCCCGGCACGTCGGGCGTCGAGATCGATCCAGTCGGGATCCGCGGTCACTTGCGGATCCCGAGCTTTTCCGTCGATGACTCGGTAGCGCTCCGTGTCCTTCTTGCGCAGGTACTCGAGCAGCCCGCGCCGCTTGCCGATCAGCATGAGCAGGCCGCGGCGCGAGTGGTGGTCCTTCTGGTGCGGTCTTGAAGTGGTCGGTCAGCCCGTTGATCCGCTCGGACAGCAGCGCGATCTGCACTTCGGGTGAGCCGGTGTCGCCCTCGTGGGTCTTGAACTGCTCGATGAGGCCCTTCTTCTTGTCGACGGACAGCCGCATGCGCGGATCCTCCCGGGGTTCCCCCAATCGCCACGCCCCCAGAGCCCTGACTGCGGCTCCGACGGGACGGGTTCGTGTGGATGGCCTAAACGCATCAAGGACAGAACGGAGTTTACCATGGGGGCCAGCGAGTTAAAGCCGACTCAGGACGCCGGCGTGGCCGCCCGGCGGGAGCCGCGCGGGCTCGCGATGTCGGCCGTGACCTGCGCGCTTGAGCGCGTCCACGCCCGGAGAACTTCATCTCGGGCCGGATGCGGTCGAGGAACTCGAGCCTGAGCGTCCGGTCGTAGAGGTCGCCCGGAGAAGTCGAGCAGGTAGGCCTCGACCCAGTACTGGTTCTCGCCGAAGGTGGGCCGGTAGCCGATATTGACCACCGCGTCGGCCGCGCCGCCAGTCCCCGCCCCGCGGCCAAGTCGCCTGCGCGACGTAGACCCCGGCGGCCAGCACCAGCGGGCCGGTCCGGCCGGAGGTTGGCGGTGGGAAGCCGAGCGTCCGGCCCCGCCCCGCCCCGCGCAGCACGATGCCCGTGATGGCGTAGGGTGGCCGAGGCAGCTCGGCCGCCTGGGCGGCGTCGCCGTCGCGCAGCAGCCTCGCGGATCGGCGCTCGAGGACACGGTCTGCCCGTGCAACCTGAAGCGGCGGCAGCACGCGCGCCGACGAACCCGTGCCGGGGCCCGAGCTCGGTCAGGAGCGCCGCCGTGCCGCGCGCGTCGCGGCCGAAGGTGTGGTTGAAGCCCACGACGACCTCGCGGGCGCCGAGGATGCCCGCGCAGCACCGTCGGTCCACGAAGGCCTCGGCCTCCATGCGCGAGAAGTCGAGCGTGAACGGGATGACCAGGGCGGCGTCGAGCGCCCAGCGCCGTCCATGCGGCCCAGGTTCTCCTCGAGGGTCGGCGATGGGCAGCGGCGCCCGCTCCGGCCTGCAGCACGCTCGCCGGATGCGGGTCGAAGGTGCAGACGACCGAGGGCAGACGCCGAGGGCGCGGGCCCGCTCGACGGCGGTGTCGAGATGAGCTTCGCGTGGGCGAGATGGATGCCGTCGAAGGCGCCCAGCGCCGCCACGCACGGGCGCAGCTCAGGCGGGTAGGACTCGAGGCCGCGGAGGATCCGCATGGAGGAGCCGTTCGGGCTTGACGAGGTCGCCGCGCCGCGCCCGATGCCGAGGAAGGCGCCGTCGGGCCGTACACGCGGACGGGCCCGGCGCGCCTGCGTCGCGTGCACCGACTGCCCGTTGACGAAGGCGCGCGCCTCGACCGACGACAGCCGGACCTCCGCGCATGACGCCCGAGCGCCGGAGTCGGGCGGCAGCAGGCGAGGCCAGAGCGCGCCGCCGCCGCGGGCCTCGCGCACCGTGTCCCACGACACGGCGTCTTCCAGGCGGTACGGGCCCACGCGGGTGCGCACGAGCGTCGGCCAGCGCGCCGCCGGGCCCGAGCGCCGCGCCCGAGATCGGCGGCGAGCGTCCGCACGTAGAAGCCCTTGCCGCAGCGGACGCGGATGGTGAAGTCCGGCAGCGCGAGGACTCGAGCGCGATCGAGTGCACCGTCACCTGCGCGCGGCTTGCGCTCGACCTCGACGCCCTCGCGCGCCAGCTCGTAGAGCCGGCGCCCTCGTGGTGGAGCGCCGAGTACATGGGCGGCACCTGGCTGGATGCGCGCCGACGAAGGCGCGGAGCGCCCGCTCGACGTCCGCGGCGCGTCGAGCGCGGGCACCGGCCGCGTCTCGAGCACCGCTCCCGAGAGGTCCTGGGTGTCGGTCATGACGCCGAGGCCGCACCGTGGCCAGGTATTCCTTGTCGAGGTCCACGAGGTAGGGCGTGAGCTTGGTCGCCTCGCCCACCAGGATGGGCAGGAGCCCGGTGGCGGCCGGGATCGAGCGTGCCGCCGTGGCCGATCTTGGGCGCGCGCAGCAGCCGGCGGAGATGCGCCACGACCTGGAAGGAGGTGACGCCGGCGCCCTTCTCGACCGGCAGGACGCCGGAGCGCCGGCGCCTGGATCGCTCTGGCGATCACCGGGCGCGGCGCGGCGCCAGCGACTCGCGCACGGCCGCGAGCATGGTGGCCGTGGCCTCGACCGAGCGTGCCCGAGCACGGTGCAGCCCGCGGCGTTCTCATGGCCGCCGCCGCCGAAGCGGTGGGCGATGGCGATTGACCGGCACGTCGCCCTTGCCGCGCAGGCTCGCCTTCACCTGCCCGGCGCCTCTCTCGCTGAACAGCACCGCGACCTTGACCCCGCGCATCGAGCGCGGGTAGGTCGACCAGGTCCTCGGCGGCCATGAAGCTCGCGCGAGACGAGCCCGCGCGGCACCGCAGAGCCAGGCGACCTGCGCCGTCGTCGCTGATCTCGACCCGGCGCAGCAGCCTCGCCCAGCTGGACGCAGCGAGTCGCGCGGGCGCGCTGCTGGTAGAGCCGGTCGGTGACGAGCGCGGGCTCGGCGCCGGCCGCGGTCAGCTCCGGCCGCGATCCGGAACGTGCGGCGGCGTCGTGTTCGAGTAGCGGAAGGAGCCGGTGTCGGTGTGGATGGCCGTGTAGAGGTTGAGCGCGACGCGCGGGCGTCAGGCGGAGCCCGAGCGCGCGTCACGAGGTCGAAGATCATCTCCCCGGTGGCGGCCGCGGATGGGATCGATCCAGTCGACCGTCCCGTAGCGCCGGTTGTCCGGATGATGGTCGATGTTCAGCACCCGGCCTGCGGCCCGCGCGCGCCCTCGAGCAGCCCCTCCGAGCGGCCGTGGATTCGGGACAGTCGGTCATGACGATGAGCGTCGAACGTCCGCGGGGCTGGCCTTCCACACCTGCCAGCGGTCGGCGCCGGGCAAGAAGGCGAGCGACGTCGGGCACCGGATGCGGCCCGGCGAAGGTGACGCGCCAGCCCGGCTGCGCCGAGCGCGAGTCCCAGGCCGAAGAGCGTGCCGAGGACGTCACCGTCCGGGTGGACGTGGCCCAGGAGGCAGAGCACGCTGCCGGACGGCTCGCGAGCAGGTCTCGAGCGAGCTGCGGCGGACGGCGTGACCGGAGAACTCCCGCGCTCACGTCGTCGTCTCCGGCGGCGGCGTCCGTCGGGCCGGAGCCCGGCCAGCAGCGCCTGGATATGCGCCGCGTGCTCCATGGAGCGGTCGGGACGGAAGGCCAGCTGGGGCGTCACGCGCAGGTCGAGGTGCTTCCGCAGCCAGTTCCAGACGAAGCCGCGGGCGCTCTCGAGCGCCTTGAACGACTGGCACCCACTGCTCCTCGGGCCCGAGGACGGAGACGTAGACCTCGGGCGAGCTTGAGGTCGGCCGTCGTGTCCACCTCCGTCACGGTCGACGAAGCCCAGCCGCGGGTCCTTGAGCTGCGCGCTGGACGAGCCGCGGAGATCTCTTCCTTGATCAGCTGGTTGACGCGCTCGAGCCGCTTCGCCTGCATCGATCGTTTCCCCTCAGAGCACTTCCACGTGGATGTCCGGTGACGTCAACCGTCGAGGTTGTCCTCGATGTAGTCGAGCGCCTTGGAGATGACCTCGTTGGCGTGGCGCGAGTCGCCGGAGACGCAGGCGACGGCGAGCGTGGCCCGCTGCCACAGCGTCGTGGTGGTCCACCTCCGCGACCGAGATCTCGAAGCGGCTGGCGGAGCTTGTCCTTGAGGCCCTTCAAGCACGTGGCGCTTGCCCTTGAGCGAGCCCACGTCCGGCAGGTGCAGCTCGACGGTGCCGACCGCCACCCGCGCCGCCGACACGCTAGAGCGCTCCGAGCGACTTCCTCGGTGCGTGATAGGCCTCGATGGTGTCGCTCGGGCTGCCACGCCCTTGACCCCGTTCGACGCCGATGCCGCACTCTGAGCCCTTGCAGGACCTCGCGGACGTCGTCCTTGAAGCGCTTCGAGCGAGGCTGATGGTGTCCTCGCCGAGCAGGGTGTCGCCCCGCTTGATGCGGACCCGGGCGCCGTCCTGACGATCTTGCCCTCGATGACCGACGCAGCCGAAGATGCGTCCCGACCTTCGAGATGGGGAAGAGCTGCGTGACCTGGGCGCGGCCGAGAATCGTCTCGCGGATCTCGGGCGCGAGCATGCCGCTGAGCGCCGCCCTGCACGTCGTTGATCGACGTCGTAGATGACGCTGTAGTTCCTGCAGGTCCACGCCGTCGGACTGGGCCTGGCTGGCCGCCTTGGGCGTCGGCCTTGACGTTGAAGCCGAGCACGATGGCGTTCGAGGCGGAGGCGAGCATGACGTCGGACTCGTTGACCGCGCCCACCGAGCCGTGGATGACCTTGAGACTGCACCTCGTCGGTGGAGAGCCGCTCCAGCGACTCGGTCAGCGCCTCCACCGAGCCCTGCACGTCGGCCTTGAGCACGAGGCGCAGCTCCTTGACCTCGCCCGCCTCGATCTGCTTGTGCAGCTCCTCCAGCGTGATGCGGGCGGCGCCCTTGCCCTTGAGCCGGTCGCGGTCGCGCGCGCACGGTCGGCGATCTGCCGCGCCTTGCGCTCGTCGGCGACCACCAGCAGGGTGTCGCCCGCCTGCGGGCACGCCGGAGAGGCCCGAGGATCTCGACCGGATCCGAGGGCCCGGCCTGCTGCGTCTTCTTGCCGCGGTCGTTGAACATCGCGCGCACGCGGCCCGAGTGCTGAGCCGACCACCACCGCGTCGCCCTCCTTGAGCGTGCCCGGACTGGATCAGCACGCGTGGCCACCGGACCGCGGCCGCGGTCCAGCCGGCCTTCGACGATGACGCCGCGCGGCGCGGCTCGGATTGGCGCTGCAGCTCGAGGATCTCGGCCTGCAGCGCGCGTCATCTCGAGCAGCTGCGCGATGCCGTCGCCGCGCTTGGCGGAGGTGTGGACGAAGATGGTCTGCCCGCCCCAGTCCTCGGGCACGAGCCCGTGGTTGGACAGCTCGCGCTTGACCCGGTCGGGGTCCGCTGCCGGGCTTGTCGATCTTGTTGACCGCGACGAGGATCGGCACGTTCGGCGGCCTTGGCGTGGTTGACCGCCTCGACCGTCTGCGGCATCACGCCGTCGTCGGCCGCCACCACCAGGATGACGATGTCGGTCGCCTGGGCGCCGCGGGCGCGCATCGCGGTGAAGGCCTCGTGGCCCGGCGTGTCGAGGAAGGTCACCTTGCCGTGGCGTCGTCTCCACCTGGTAGGCGCCGATGTGCTGGGTGATGCCGCCGGCCTCCTTCTCCGCCACCTTGGTCGTCCGGATCGCGTCGAGGAGCGAGGTCTTGCCGTGGTCGACGTGGCCCATGACGGTGACCACCGGGGGCCGCGGTCGAAGCTGGGACCGGATCGGTCTCCTCCTCCTCCGAGCACGTCGCCCTCGAGCGAGCGGACCTCCACGTCGAAGTAGAACTTGTCGGCGACGAGCTTGGCCGCGGTGGGATCGAGCACCTCGTTGCAGGCGTCGCCATCACGCCCAGGTCGAGCAGCGCCTTGATCACCTCGCCGGACTTCTGTCGCATGGCCGCGGCCAGCTCGCCCACCGTCACCGGACTCGGGCAGCTTGATCAGCTCGCGCTTGATCTCGACCGGCGGCTCGGGCGGGGTCGGCTCGGCCCTGACGGCTCCCGCTTGACCTCCGACCGTCGGGGGACGCGGCGCGGCGCCACAGCCGCGCGGCGCGGCGGGCAGGACGGCGCGAGGCGCGGCGGGCCGTCGCGGGCACGCGGCGGCACCGCGGGCTGACACCGACTGCCGCAGGCGGCATCCCGGTCCGCGGCGGGTCGCCGGGGCTGGGGTCGGCGCCGTACGGACGGAGAAGCGTCGGCTCCTTCCTGAGGACTGTCGGCGCCGGAGGCGAGGCGAGCGGCGGGAGCCGATCTGCGCAGGCGCGGGCGAGCGCGACCGGCTCACGCGGAGCGGCGGCGTGGACGGAAGAGCGTCGCCGCGGGCCAGATCGTCTTCGCGCAGGCTCGCGCGCGCCAGAGGCGTCGCGGCCTCGATCTCGTCGACGACCTTCTTGCGCGCTGCCGTCAGCTGCCGTCGTGACCCGGCGCCTTGCTTCTTCGCGACGGCGGGCTCTGTCGCCCTCGCCCGGGGCGGGCTTCGGCCTTGGGCACGCGCTTGGGCTTGGCCTCTTCGGGCAGGTCGCGGCCGCGGCCCAGCTTGACCCGCAGCTCGTTGGCCGTCGCCGCCTGCAGCGGGGCTCATCGCCCGCATCGCCCTTCTGGCCCATCGCCTCGAGGGCGACGATCAAATCCTTGCTGGTGACGCCCAGCTCCTTCGCGAGATCGATGACCTTGACTCGTGCCGCCACAGCCTGCTTACCTCCTGCCTTGTCGTTCACGACCCGGCCGTTCAGAATCGCCGCCGCGCCCGTGCGGGCGGCTCGCAGGCCGCTTGAACGCATGCCCGAGCCGGCCCGCGCTGAAGCGCCTTGCTCCAGGCACCCGGGATCGGGCGCACGTACGCGCCCGCCCTCGACCCGACCACCGTCATCCACGTCAACCCGCCCGTCCGCGCCGCGCACCAGCCGCACGAGCGCCGGCCTTGCGGCCCGACCTTCCGGCACCCGATGCAGGTCCGCTGAGGCGCCGCCGTCACTCAGCGGAGGTCCTCGCCACGCTTCTGGAGGCGCCTCGCCCGACCGGACCTGCTCCGCTCGCGTCGTCGTCCACCGCCGGGAGCGCGTCGCCCGCCGACTGTCCTCGGCGGCTTCAGGCTCCGGCTCGACGTGCGGATGCTCGCCATCCACTCCTGCGCCGGCGGCCAGGATCGCCGCCGCCTTCTGTCTCGCCGAGGCCCGGCAGCGCCTCGAGAGCGTACGAGCCCGGCCGCACGATGCGCGCCGGGGAGAAGAGGCCCGTGCTCCACGAGCCGCTCGATCAGCTGCGGACCGACGCCGGGGAACTCCGCGAGGCCTGCCGGCCGTGGGCCAGCTCCTCCTCGTCGCGGCGGCGCTCCTCCCTCGACCTCGCCCTCGCTCTTGATGTCGACACGCAGGCCGGTCAGCTTGGCCGCGAGCCGCGCGTTCTGCCCTCGCTTGCCGATGGCGAGCGAGAGCTGGTTGTCCGGGACGATCACCAGCACCGACGCGCGGCCCGCCCTCTGTCGCGCTCGGGCTCGAGGCGTCACCGACGACACCTTGGCCGGGGACAGCGCGCGCGCCACGAACGTCGCCGGGTCCGGCGCCCACTCGACGATGTCGATCTTCTCGCTCCGCAGCTCGCGGCTGATGACCTGGATCCGGGTGCCGCGCAGCCCCACGCAGGCGCCCGATGGGATCGACGTCGCGCTTGGTGGACATGACGGCGACCTTGGCGCGCTCGCCCGGCTCGCGCGCTGCGGCCTTGACCTGCACGATGCCCTCCGCGATCTCCGGGATCTCGGCCTCGAAGAGCCGGACCAGGAAGCCCGGATGCGTGCGCGAGAGCAGGATCTGCGGCCCCTTGGCCGTCTTCTTGACCTCCTAGCACGTAGGCGCGCACGCGGTCGCCTGGGTTGTAGCGCTCCCCGGGATCTGCTCGCGCTCGGTGATGACCGCCTCCGCCTTGCCGAGTCCACGATCACGTTGCGCTTCTCGATGCGGTGCACCGTGCCGCGGACGATCTTGCCCTCGCTTGTCGATGAACTCCGAGTAGACCGGCGTCGCGCTCGGCGTCGCGCACGCGCTGCAGGATGACCTGCTTGGCCGTCTGCGCGGCGATGCGGCCGAACTCCTGGGGCGCCAGCCCGACTCGATCTCGTCGTCCAGCTCCGCTTCGCCGTTGAGCTTGCGGGCCTCGGCGCAGCGCGATCTCGAGCTTGGGATCTGCGCACGGTCTCACCACCTTCTTGCGGGCGAAGACCTGGAGCGATCCCGGTGTGGCGGTCGAGCTCCATCCGCACGTTGTCGGCCACGCCCATGGTCTTCTTCGACGCCGAGCAGGAGGGCGGACTCCAGCGCCTCGAAGAGGATCTCTTTGTCGATCCCTTCTCCGTGGCCATCTGCCCGATCACGTAGATGAGTTCTTTGTTCATCATCAGCTGTCGTTCACTTCCGCCTGAACGCCGCGGCTTCGAGACGCGCCTTCGTCACCAGCGCGCCGCGGAACCTCCGGCGGTCTCCCGTCCGTCGCCGCGATGGCCAGCCGCTCGGGGCCGCCGCCTGCCGAGCCTGCCCGCGAACTCCGTGCGCCCATCCACGGGCTCGGCGCACCCAGCACCGCACGTCCGTGCCGACCGCCCAGCGTGAACTCGCGGTCCGTCCTGAGCTCGCGGTCGAGCCCCGGCGAGGACACTTCAGATCGTAAGCTCTCGGAATCAGTCCGGACACGTCGAGCATCATCGCCGGCCTCCTGGCTGCAGGCGCTGGCAGTCGACGATGCCCACGCCCCGCCAGGCTTGTCCACGAAGAGCCGCAGCACCCAGCGCCGGCCCTCCCGGCGCCACTGCAGATCGACCAGCCGGGCGCATGGGCCGCCAGGACCGGCGAGACGACAGCTTCGACCTTGGCCAGGAACGCTTCCGCTCTAGCCGACCCACGGGTCCATCTTCCGCGCATGCCGCCTGCCTCGTAGAGCAAAAAAAGTGGGCGGCGCCCACTTTTGTCAAGACTTTAGCACATGTAGCCACCACCCGCAAGGCTCACCGAGGCCTCGGTGCCAATGCGGGGGCGGCAGGGCGCTTCAAGCCATGGCGAGCCTCTTGCGCCGATCTCGCGGACCGGCGTCAAGCACCGCCGCCGTGGGCACCTTCGGTCCGCCCGCGTCGCCCGCTCGCGGATCTCGACCACGCCCTCCTTGGCGAGCGCGTTGCCGACGGTGATCCGGATGCGGGACGCCAAGCAGGTCGGCGTCCTTGAACTTGACGCCCGCGCGCTCGTCGCGGTCGTCCATGAGCACGTCGAAGCCGGCCGCCCGCGAGCGCCCGCTCGATCTCCTCGGCTGCCGCCATCTGGGCGGCGTCCTTGACCGCGACGGGCACGAGGTGCACGTGGAAGGGTGCGATGGCCCAGGGCCAGATGATGCCGTCGGCATCGTGGTGCTGCTCCACCGCGGCGGCCGCGATCCGCGCCGGGCCGATGCCGTAGGAGCCCATGACGATGCGGCTTCTGCTGCCCGTGCTCGTCGAGATACGTGGCGCCCAGCGGGCTCGGAGTACCTCGTGCCGAGCTTGAAGATGTTGCCCACCTCGATGACCCGCTCGACCGCGAGCGGCTTGCCGCACGTGGGGCAGCCTCCTCCCGGCCAGCGCGACCTGGAGGTCGGCCCAGTCGCAGGCGAAGTCCTTCCCGGCGTCACGCCGATCAGGTGGTAGCCGTCGCGGCCGGCGCCGACGACGTAGGCGCCGCTCTTGCAGCGACTCGTCCGCCACGATGCGGGCGACACCCTTCAGCTCCCACGGGCCCGACGGGAGCCACTGAGACGCCCAGGTGCGCGGACGACCTTCCTCCGGGTGCGGCGGCGCGCGCCTCCGCGCGAAGCGCACGGGTCAACTTCCGCTCGTGCAGGTCGTGATCGCCGCGCACGAGCGACCAGCACCGCCTGCTCGAGCCGGCCATGAAGACGAGCGACTTGATGGTGCAGGCGGGGTCGATCTGCAGCATGGGCCGAGACCTCGGCGATAGTCCTGGCTCCGGGTGTCGCGACCTCTCGCGGCGTCCTGGCTCTCTGGAAGTCCGAGCCGGCAGGCGGCGCACCAGCACGCGGGCCAGCTCGACGTTGGCGCGTAGCCGCACGCCGGCGCACAGGGCGACGTCGTCCTCGCCGGCTCGGACGGCGCCATGAACTCCTCGGAGCCCGAGCCGCCCATCATGCCGGGATCCGAGTTGACAACTGACGTAGCGCAGATCCGCTGCGGTCGAAGATCTGGCAGTAGGCCTGCCTGTGGGCGCTGTAGGAGACGTCGAGCGCCGCCGTGTCGGGGTCGAGGTGTAGGAGTCCTTCATCAGGAACTCCCGCGTGCGGAGCACGCCGGAGCGCAGCCGCGCCTCGTCGCGCTCCTGGTCTGGATCTGGTACCAGATCTGCGGCAGGTCGCGGTAGGAGCGGATCTCGCGCGCGGCGAGCCACGCCATGACCTCCTCGTGGGTCATGCCGAGGCACATGTCGCGCTGGTTGCGGTCCTTGAGCCGGAACATCTCGCCGCCGATCACGTCCCAGCGTCCCGACTGCTGCCAGATCTCGGCCGGGTGCAGCACCGGCATCGTGATCTCCTGCCCCCGATCGCGTTCATCTCCTCGCGGATGATCGCGTTGACCTTGTCGATCACGCCGCTAGCCGAGCGGCAGATAGACGTAGATCCCGCGCCGCGAGCTGGCGGACGAGGCCCGCCGGACCATGAGCTTGTGGCTGATGGCCTCGGCGTCGGCAGGGTCCTCCCGCAGCGTCGGGATCAGCGAGCGGGTCCAGCGCATGGACTACTGGCGCCGCCTTCGACCTTGTTGGCCCCGGGCACGCCGGGATCGTAGATCGAGGCGCTTGACAGGCTTCGCCGCCCAGGATGTGGGACTCGAGGATCTCCTGGAAGGTCGGACTCCTGGACGCCCCGCGTACCAGACGTTGTCCGGGTAGACGACGATCATGGGGCCGTGACCGCACTGCGAGAAGCAGCCGGCCTTGTTCACGCGCACCTCGGCGTGCTTGCCCGCGGCGCGCAGCACCGCTCCGGAGCGTCTTGACGTACTTCTCCACGTCGCCCTGCGTCGGGGCAGGTCTCGCCGGTGGTGCACACGAACTACGTGGCAGCGGTATTGGCCCATGAGCGCGCTCGTTAGCGGAGAAGCGGCTGGAGCCAGTCCGAGCCGCGACAGATCGTTGTACACGGCGATAGACCATGAGCATCATCAGGAGCACGAAGCCGACCTGCTGGGCGATCTCCCGCTTGCGGACGCGAGATGAGGCCGGCCGAGCACGGCCTCGCAGCGCGAAGAAGAGCAGGTGGCCGCCGTCGAGCATGGGCACGGGTACGAGGTTGAGCACGGCGAGGTTGACGCTGATCAGCGCGGTGAACAGCGTGAGGTAGTTGACGCGCCTGCCGCGCCTGCTCACCTGCGGCCGCGGCGATCTGGATCAGGCCGCCGATATTCGACGGCGAGCTGCCACAGGTCTGGCGTAGCACGCCGACGGCTGTCAGAGCGACGTCTGCCCGGGTCTGTTAGCGCGCCTTCCCGAGCGCCGTATGACCGGGTTCGACGCGCGCACGTAACACGACGCCGGCGCGCGGAGCCGATCGAGTGGCTGCGCGTCGCCATCTGCCCTCGGGACCGGTCCGGCTGCCGGCGTCACCGTGCATGCGATCAGCGTCTGCTCCCGCGCTTGATCTCGAGGCTCGGTGGGCTGCCCCGCGCGCCGCTGCTGATGCGCGTCGGCGAGCTCGTCCCACGAGCCACGGGCTTGCCCATCGAGCCGACGACCGGGTCGCCGGCCTTGAGCCGGCCTTCGCGGCCGGCCCACCCGACACCACGTCGCCTATCTGTGGGACGTGGTCGACACCGGCTGCCAGGCGCCAGGTCCCAGTAGTCCTGCTCGTCGCCGAAGAGATCGCGCTTGGCCACCCGCTGCGGCGTCACCGTGAGCGGTGCGCTCTCCGCCCGCGCCGACCAGCGAGCTGGCGCGAGCTTTGCGGCCACGACCTCCTGCTGACGCAGCTGGACACCTCGTCCCAGTACTGGACGGCGCGGCCGTCCACCGCGGTATGCGATCGCGCCGCCATAATTCCGACCTGCGCCGCCGCGCTGCGCCTCGGCCACGCGGCCAACGACGGCCGGCACCATGGGCCCGCCCCAGATCATGAAGGGCGAGCGCCGTCAGCACGCACGGCGAGGACGAAGTTCATCCGGGGCCCGCGAAGCACTGATCAGGAAGCGCACCCACGAGGCTTGAGGTTGAAGGCGCGCCTGGGGTCCACGCGCGGTCCGGCCGCCTTCGAGCGGGTTCTCGTCGTCGCCCATCATCTTGACGTAGCCGCCCATGGGGATGGCCGAGAGACAGTACTCGGTCTCCTCGCCCCTTGAACCGCCACAACACGGGGCCGAAGCCGATGGAGAAGCGCTCCACGCCGCACGCCGGACAGGCGAGCGCACGATGAAATGGCCCCCATTCGTGGATGAGGATGAGGATGCCGATGCACCGACGACGAACGGCCACAATGGTCGGCTACCGGCTCGCCACTTCCTGGACACGGCCAACGCCGGCGGCCGGCGTTCGCCACTGAGGCGGCCGGCCCTCGGACGAAGCGGCGCGCGCCTCGGCGTCGACGTCCACGTCAGGTCCGATGCTGTCGAGCGAGCTTGCGCCGGCGCCCGCTCGAGCGCCAGGGCGATGAGCTCTGGCGATCTGCGTGTAGCGGATGCGCCCGGGCGAGGAAAGGCGCCGACGGCGAGCTCGTTGGCCGCGTTGAGCACCGCGGGAGCGCAGCCGGCCGCAGGCGAGGGCCTGGCGCGCCGAGGGCCAGGCACGGGAAGCGGTCGACGTCCGGCTCCTCGAACGTGAGCGAGCCGACACGCGTCAGGTCGAGTCGCTCCCCGGCCACGGCAGGCGGTCGGGGTAGTTGAGCGCGTAGAGGATCGGGGATGCCCATGTCGGCCACGCCGAGCTGGGCGATGACCGAGCCGTCCACGTACTCGACCATGGTAGTGGATGATGGACTGCGGGTGGACCACCACGTGCACCTGCCCGGGCAGGCCGAAGACGCCAGCGGGCCTCTCGATTGACCTCGAGTCGCTGCTGTTCATGAGCGCGTGAGCCGAAATCCACCGTGATCTTGGGTTGGCGCCCATCTTCCACGTGGGATGATTGAGCGCGTCGTCCACCGTGACCGGGGCCATGTCGGCCTTCGGCATGCGGCGGAACGGGCCAGGCCTGCCAGGCCGTGAGGAGGATGCGGTGGACCTGCGCCTGCGCTGCTGCCCCTCGAGGCACTGGAAGACGGCGCGCTGTGCTCGGAGTCCACCGGGCAGGATCGGCGCCTATGTGCCGTTCGCAGGCGGCCGTCATCAGAGCTGCCGGCCATGACGAGCGGCTCCCGTTGTTCGCGATGGCCACGGCCTTGCCGGTGCTCGATGGCGGCCATGGTGGGCAGGAGCCCGGCCCGCCCACGATCGCCGCGAGGACGACGATCGGCACCTCAGACGTCGCGCGCCGGCGCCACGAGCCCGCGGGCGCCGCCCAGAATCTCGGGGCGCGGATGCCTGAGCAGCCGAGGCCAGGACGTCCGACCGCGCCGCGTCCGCAAGCGAGCGGCGCGCGGCCGCGTGCGTCAGCTGCACAGCCCGGCCACGAGGTCCGGGTTCGTGCCCCGCGCGGCCAGGCCCTGGACGCGGAGCTGGCGCGGGGTAGTGCTCGTTGCGCTCCAGCGCGCGCCGGCCCAGCCGAACCCGTCGTCGCCCCAGCACCGTCAGCCGTTTCATGCGCTCCATGCCCGTCCGTACGTCACATAGTAGAACAGCACCGGCGCGTTGAAGAGAAACCCGTCGATCCGGTCGAGAATGCCTCCGTGCCCGGGGATGACATGCCCGGTGTTCTGGTGCCCACAGCTCCGCTTCAGCGCTGACTCGACTAAATCGCCCACCTGTCCCAGGCACCCAACAGAATCCACGGCGAGGGCGTCGCGCAGCAGCAGGCCCGGGAAGAGCCACCCGCCGGCGGTCAGCGCCGCGAGCAGCGAGGCCGCGAGCTGTGCTGTGGCGCCCTCGACCGTCTTGCCGGGACCGATGCCGGGAGCCGAGCTTGTGGCGCCGAGCGAGCGAGCCCAACGGCGTATGGGCGGCGCCGTCTCCCATGGACGGGTCACCCAGACCAGCAGCAGGACCCAGTGGACGCCGTCGGGCAGCGCCAGGCGAGATCGCGTGGCCGAGGCAGCCAGTTGACGTAGCAGACGCCGAGGAGCGTGACCGCCACGCGCTGCCAGCGGGCGGGGCCGGCGGCGTCCCTGTCGAGGCTGGCGGCCAGGAGTCCCAAGACCGATCACGCGAAGGCCGCGCCAGCGCGGTCGGGGACGCACGAAGGCGAGCGTGACGAGTCCGCCCCAGAGAAGCCCGGCCTTCGCGGAGGACCGGCGCACCCGCGCGGCTGGAACATGCGTGTAAACTCCCAGTTCGCGAGCATGCCGACGCCGACGATCATCAGCATGCGAAGAGCCAGGCAGCCCGCCGATCAGGCGATCCAGACGAAGATCGGGACGAGAACGATGGTGCTGGAGGACGCGCTTGCCCAGCTCGGTCATGCGCGACGGCGTGGGGGCGTCCACAGGCGCCTGCGGCGCATGCACCCGGGCTTCGAGCATCACACGGCGCCCGCAGCGCCGATCCCGCCGCTGGAAGTCCGCCACCGCGCAGGTAGAGGTCGCGCGCCCGAAGTCGGGCCAGCGTTGGACGTGACCCAGAGCTCGGCGTAGGCGACCTGCCAGAGCAGGAAGTTGCGACAGGCGCATCTCGCCGCTCGTGCGGATCAAGAGATCGGGGTCGGGCACGCCGTCGGTGTAGAGCGCGCGGCCGATCCGCACCTCGTCGATCTCCTCGGGCCTCGACCCGCCCGTCCGGACGTCCCGCGCGAGCTGCCGGCAGGCGTCCACGATCTCGGCGCGGCGCCGTAGTTGAACGCGATGCTGAAGCGTCAGACCCGCTGTTGCCGGCCGTCGCATCTACCACATGGCCGCATGCTCCGCCTGGACCTCGAGGCGGCACGCCATCGGGCCGGCCGATGACGCGGAAGCGGACGTTGCGCGCCATGAGCGCCGGCAGCTCCGGTCGCATGGTACCGCTCGAGCAGGCTCATCAGCGTCGAGACCTCGTGGCTCGGTCGGTTCCAGTTCTCCGAGGAGAACGGCGTAGAGCGTCAGGTACCTGATGCCGAGCCGCGCCCGCCGCCTCGACGGTGTTGCGCACCGCCGTGACGCCCTCGCTGTGCCCGGCCACCCGGGGCAGGCGCGCGCGAGGTCGCCCAGCGGCCGTTGCCGTCCATGATGATCGCGACGTGACGAGGCAGCGGGCGCGTGAGGATCGGTCACGCGCGCTCACTCCAGAGTCTCGTCAACTCCGCCGCCGCGCATCGGTCCCAGCCTTGAGCGCCATATCGCGCCATTTTACGTGACGGCGGGGGCGATTCACGCAGCAACATGC